>Ga0307380_10005430_pt1 | contig 16881 bp, 14 predicted proteins | sample UN3MG_FD_202239 | JGI IMG/M metagenome (GOLD analysis project Ga0307380, IMG submission 202239) | Soil microbial communities from Risofladan, Vaasa, Finland - UN-3 | ecosystem: Environmental > Terrestrial > Soil > Coastal area > Acid sulfate soil | place: Finland: Risofladan, Vaasa | collected...
CAAATAACCATCAGCAAAATACCAGACTTTAGAGCCCTCTTTTTTTTCACTCATAGATTCGCTTCTTAAAATTTAATGAGTTTTTAATTTTTAAAGGATATATTTATCTGTAATAACATTTACCGTCTTTTTCCTTGAAATGGATCTCATTAAGCAATGCTGGAGATTGCCTGAATCTTGTATATTCACTGCTTAAAGTTATTGGCCACGGTTTTTCTTCTGTTTCCTGTACTTCTCCAGTAAGCCTTGGACCCAGGACAAATTGCGCTGGTACTCTAATATCAGTATCATGTTCCACCTGGATATGAAGAGGATTTTTAAATACTTTATAAGATTCTTCCACCATATTGAACTGTTCTTCTTTTGCTAAACCGTCATTAATTATAAATGGTACAAATAACATGTCTTCAAAATAGGTTGAGGATTCGGGTACAAAAGACATACGTTGTGGATTTTGCGAACCAAAAGGAAAGATTAAGTTTCTTGTAACATAATACCAGGGACCCCAGTTAACATACTGGTAATGATGCTCCAGCCTGGGCAATCCCCCCAACCTTCTCATTGCAGCAATATTTAGGGTTACTTCTGCAAAACCAAATTTATAGGTAGGATTATAAAATGCAGTCCAAGGAGTATCCGCTTCAAAGGTTAATGCTATTTCTTCAAATCTAGGCAGGTCTGTCAAAACAAAATTCTTTATATCTCCAGCCTTATCCCTGAGAGCAAAATTGGTTATAGTGTCAAGATTAAAAACAATTTCTCCATTTCTTAAAGCCTGGATATGTCTTCCTTTATTGATATCAATAATAGAATTTACTCGAATCACCGGGATTTGGGAGTAAAAAATATAAGTTTGTGAAACATATGTTTCCGGATAAAGAGGTAATGGGTCATATCTTTGTGTCAGTAAAAATACAGGGCCGCTTTCTTTAAAGAAAGCAGGATCTTCCCAATCTGATGTATGTGTCCAGGCTGCAGGAGGTGAATAAAACCCTGGATTCCAGTGGATACACCCATTAGTCTCAATCCTGTGCTCCAGTACTTTATTGATTCCCATCTTGGTTATCACCTGATCTATTGAACCGCTTTTTTTATGCAAATTGACCCTATAATAATCATTTTCAATAGAAAGACCCAACATCTCTCCATCTACTTGCATCCTCGATTTGTATACAGGTGCCTCTGCATTCTGATTACCATAAAATACAAGATAAACTCTACCGTTATTTTTGTTAACATTGGCAAAAAAAGCTATATCAAAAGTCACTGAAGGCTGTACTGATTCATTACTTATCTCATTATATCGCTCAGATATGCCATAGACCTGAGAAGGGATCAGTGCCTGTTTACCTGTTAAAGAATCTACTTCTATTACCCTTATTTCCTTTTCAGGGTTAGAGATTCTATCAGCATATAAAGTTGTAGAAAGATGTATAGGCTCATTTTTCCTCTCTATGCCAAACCTTTCTGTAGCTATTACAGAAAAGTAATATTTCCATTCCTTATTCCAATACCCTCCATAATCAGGAGCTGTAACTGAGTGTTTTATAAGTAAATCTTCCTTCTTATTCTCTTCAATTAAATTTATTTCGACATTAATATCCTGTTTATTTTCCCAGTCTGCCCTTGCATAAATCCAGCTTACCGCTTTTGGTAAGATAACTGGTTCAAAAATAAAATTTTCTTCAGAAAAAATAACAAAATCCCTTGAGCCTTTTTTATTTACTATCAACTTATTGATATAGTATTTCGAATTAGTATTGTTCCTGACCATGATCTTGGCATGATAATAAGGAAATTTTGGCACCGGATGACTGCAAATTAAATCTTCTATTATAATTCTTCCCATCTTTTCTCTCCTTTTTTATTAAATAACAATATTAATTACACCATTTCAAGGTAAAATACAAAAAAATCTTAGTCAACAATATAAGGTCTTCTGTAAGGACATATTCATCCATCGCATGAGCATTTCCTCCACGAGGGCCAAATATTATTGTAGGAGTTGAAAAATAATTATTAAAAATAAATCCATCACAAGCAAATTTTGCACCAGTAACAACAGGTTCTCTTTTAGTGACAGCTTTGGATGCAAAAGCAAGCTCACTGATTGCAGGGTTATCCCTATTAACCTCAAAAGGCCACAGATACCTGGATATCCCTGTTATTTCCGGCTCCTCGGTAAATAAACCTTTATTTTTCTTCACAATATTTTTTACAAATTTTTTAAGTTCGTTATCTAGCATTTCCTCTGAAAAACCAGGCATAGTGTTTATAAAAATAGAGAACCATGCTTCAGAAGGTATGCCAATATTTCCACCGGAGTCAAGATCTCCTGCCTGAATTTTATCAAGAATAACGGTCCTTGGATTTTTTTCTTCCTTATAATAAAAACCTTCCAGGTAAAGATTCTTGTTTATCATTTTTTCATAATTAAAAATGTTATAAGCAATCAGGCTTAAGCCATATACAGGATTACTGATTAGCTCGCTCCCGTATCCTGTTCCAGCTCTACCTTTTAAACTTATCCTGTAAACTTTACCTCCTTTGCATGCAGGGCAAATTTCCAGTAATGATGGTTCAGGCAAAATTGCTACATCTCCGTTATAACCTTTAAGCCGAGAAGCAAGCGTACCATTGGAGCCTGCATTTTCTTCATCCACAACGCTTTCAACAATAAGGTCCCCTTTTAAAGAAATCTTATTATCAGAAATTATTTTTAAAACCATTATAGTGCTTGCAAGTGCACCCTTCATATCAAAAGCACCCCTGCCATAAAGTTTTCCATCAGAAATTTTTCCAGAAAAAGGTTTCGATTCTATCCATGGCAAAGGTTTTTGAGATACTGTATCAATGTGACTTGAAAATATTACTGACCTGTTCCCCTCGCTCCCCTTTTTAACAGCTACAACATTTGGCCTGTCTGAATAATTTCTTCCTTTTCTGTAGGCAGAATGATTCTCAATTCCTTTGACTTCAAGGGGAGTAAAATAATCCAGCTCTATGCCGTCAAGTTTTTTTAAATAATCGTATAAATAATCCTGGGCTTTCTTTTCATAACCATAAGGCAGAATATTTTCAGAAGGAATCCTTACAAGTTTTGATGCCAATTGCAGCAGATCATTTTTATTATCTTCAACATACCGATCTACAATCCCTAATAAAGAGTTAGGCTGCACATTCTTCCTTTCTTTTAATTATTAATCGATGTCAACCAGGTTATATTTGATCTCTAATTGCGAAAATGAAGATTTAAAGACAAGTACTTTTAAAGGTACTCTTTTAGGTAATACCCAGACTATCTTTGTAGTATATTTCTTACCTGACTCAATAGATACTGTTTCAGGCATTTTATCTGGTATAAAATTTAACTTACCCTTTATCGGTTCAAACACTTTATTACCTGTTAACACAGTAAAACCACTTTTTTTATATCTATTCCCGCTGTTATTTTTTATTTCAAATTTAACGATATTAAACACTTAAAAATCTTTTAGGATTTCCCTTGATTATGGTATTTATGTCTTTTTCCTCTATACCCTCTTCAGACATCATTGCTATAACATTGCTCAATACATGATCATATCCCCAGCCACCATATCTGTGTAGTAATGTTTTTAAGCAAACATCACAAGAAGCAAGGATATTATTTACAAAACCATCATCAATAAATCTTTTTATTGCCCTTACCCTTTCAATATCCCTAATAAAAACACCTCCCGCAAATCCTCTTCCCTTTTTATCTATAAAAAATTCTTTTCCAAAATTATCAAATTCAATAAATGCGCCAGCTTCCATTATAGATTTGCAATAATCATAATCTATTTCAGCATCTATATGACAAATACATACTTTTGTTATATCAGCTTTATTTTCCTGGAATATTTTTAATATCTCCGCCGCTCTATGTCCCCATGGATAGGTATGGACCAAAACACCTAAACCTGTTTCTTTCTGGACAATAGCAGATGCAATTAGGACTTTTTTTTCTGTTTCGCCTATAGGTTCACTGGTACCTATTTCACCAATTAAACCTGCCCTGATATTTGTATCATCAATCCCTACTTTTATTTCTTTTATCATCTCTTCTACAATCTTTTCTACAGAAATTTCCTGGAGTCTTTTGGAATGTGTATCCCCTGTGTAATATCCACATCCTGCAATAATTGCAATTCCTGTACACCTTGAAATTCTCTTGAGGGCAAGAGGATCTCTTCCTATACCAATAGTAGTGGCATCAGCTACAGCATCACCTCCTGCTTTCTTAAAATTCATTAATTCCTGCTCTGCAAGCTCTTCGTCATCCATAACAAGGTTGTCTCTTAAGGCATACGGATTCCTGGACAGTGCCCCAAGTTTTTCAATTTTAACTTTTTGCTCCGACTGTTTTCTTAGTGTGATTTCTTCAAATCCTGTAAATTGATTCCTTATATCGATAAGCACATGCTCATGGGGAGATATGATATCAACATCATCGCAGGAAATTTCTCCGGTAACTGTTATTAATTTTGAAGGCCTTGATTTGTCTGTATTTTTAGAGTTCATTCCTTAAATTCTTAAATCGTTTGCTTAATATTTCAAAAAAATAAAAAAATCTTGAATTACAATATTTTTAAAGCTGTAGAAAATTTAAATCGTTTGCATTATAATTATAATATATTATTAAATAAATATAATCAAATTTTTTTAAAAACAATTAGCAATGAAAAGAGTAAAATTAGAGGATATAGCAAAACTATTAAATCTTTCTAAATCTACTGTTAGCCGGGCACTTTCCAATGATGAAATGATAAGTAAAAAAACTCGTAAAAGGGCCCTTGATGCTGCTAGAGAACTTAATTATTTTCCAAACCTTATAGCAAAGAGTTTAAAGAAGAAAACAACTGGAATTTTCGGTTTGATGATTGGGGATATCACAAATCCTTTTTATATTGAAATGGTTAAGGGTGTAGAAGATACCGCAAATAGATATAATAAGAGTATTATCCTAACTTATTCCGATCAAGACCCTTTAAAAGAACTAAATAATTTAAACATACTTTATAGCAGACAAGTCGATGGAATAATAATAACTTTCTTGATTGGAAAACATTCAATTGATTTCCTAAAACACATTAATATACCATTAGTACTTGTGGATATAAAACCGATTTCTAACTTTCCGGCAAATTACGTTTATACTGATGGTGAAGTTGCTGGTTACATAGGAACAAAACATTTGATTGAAAATGGTCATAAAAAGATTGCTCTCGTAAATGGCCCTAAAATTGTTTCTTCAAGTAAACAACTGGAAGCAGGATATTTAAAAGCTTTAAAAGAATATAAAATAATCTTTAATCCCCGCTATCTTTTTAGTGACAAGGAAAATCTTAAAATATCAGGGGGTTATGAAACAATGAAAAAAATAATTGAATTAAATGACGAAGAAAGACCCACTGGCATTTTATTTATAGGTGATAACACTGCAATCGGAGCGTATGATGCGATTTATGAAAAAGGATTGGAAATTCCAAAGCATTTTTCACTGGTGGGTTATGATGATATTTATTTTTCTAAATATCTGTCACCTCCTCTTACAACCATTTCCCAGCCAAAATATGAATTAGGTTCCAATGCTATGAATTTATTGCTGGAAAAAATAAAACACCCGGAGTTTTCTGAAATTAAAATGATACCTGAATTGAGGTTAAGAAAATCAACAACTTCTTTAACAAACCAATAACAATTTTTCAAAAATTTGTGATTAATCTTTTTAGATAGAAAAACTTAAACCTTCTTTACTGTAAATCTGACCTGTTGCAATCGCAATAGTGAATAAGCCATGCTTCTCAATCAGCTTTTTGGCCTTAACTATTAGCCCTAATTTTGTTTTTGATACCGATACTACTATTCAGTATTTCATCTGCCATTATTTCTTTTTTCCAGCATATAAAGATATTTCCCGCCTTCTTTTATCCAGAGTTTTCCGGTACCTAAAAAGTCGGACTTTTTAATAGTTTTAGGATCCCGGTAGTTTAATCCGACTGATTTGCAGACTTCTTCAGGTATTCCGGTTGCAAGGGTTAGCTTAAAGTTAAGCTCTTCCTTTCCGGTTTTTGGGTTAAAAATACCCGGGCCGGCTGCATTTATAAGATGGGAGGCGCTGTTTCTACATATTTTTTTTCCAGCATCCAGAATGCTGCAAACCAGGTCTTTGCAGTGGTATCCGACCTCTTTTAGTTCTCTATCTATTTTTTTATCTGAATGAAAGCAACTTATGTGGGGACCATATAGGATGATTTCTCCTCCTTTAGCTATTACACCGGGCTTTTGAAGCTTGTATGAGCCTTTTGCAGCAGTCCAGATTTCATCATAGCACTCAGGTATTACCTGAACTGCCTGCTCAAGCGGGCTGTCAATATATTTTATATGGACTTTGGAGCTTAATGCAGCTGCTGCCTTGTATGCCCTTATAAAACCGTCATATCCCCTGTCAACATACAGACCGTTTGGAATTATGGTGTTACCTTCCTCAGAACTTACCATATTAAAGGTAAACACATCGCATTTTAAGTTATCAAATATCAGTTTTGAACCCTCATTTATTATATCCCTTGCTTTATTGTCTACCGTACCTATGATATCCGGTATTCCTACAAGAACAGCCGACCAGTGAAACAGGTCAATTACCTCAGGACCCGATATTCCAGGGAAAAAAATCTTAAGGCCTCCTGAATATCCGCTTGCCTCATGAGGAACAGTTCCGGATATTGCAATAATGGTATTGTAATCAGATAGTATTAATCTATTTACTGTTACAGGGATTGATTCAAGAAGCTGGCCGTTTGTTTTCTCTTTAACAAGGTCTGAAGAGATACTGCCAATAGTTATAAGACTATCCTGATCGCTGTAGTTGTGGTTATAAAAGGATACGGCACTGTCTTTTTTCTTTAAGCCGAGCTTTGAGTAAAATTCAGGCTCAGCCATCTCTCTGTGTGTTCCGCCTGCACTTAAAAAATCTAATTTTGCAGCACCTTTTTTTTTAAATATATATACTATAAGAGGGCCGATTCTTTCTGTAAAATCAACTCTTGTGTAATCGGGGATAATTATAAGGACTTTTTTACCGGGATTTATATCTTCTAAAGCAGAGGCAATAAAACTATCAAGCTTGCCTTTGCCTACGCCACTTATGTCTTTTACCACTCTCATAAAAATTTACGCCTTACCTTCTTACCCTTGCATTTCCGCCCCAGATACTCCATATCTGTTCTTCATCAGCCGGTGTTGCATAATCTGTTAAAAGAGTTGCTACAAATGCACCGGATGCCCAGCCAAATTGTATCCACTTTTCAGGCTCCCAGCCTTTTAAGATGCCATAGAGCATTCCACCAACAAATCCGTCCCCCCCACCGATGCGGTCGATAACTTCGATCTCACGCGGTTCTACAACATGCCAGTTATCTCCCTCGAATATTATTGCACCCCAGAGATGGCAGTTTGCACTGACAACTTCTCTTAGCGTTGTGGCAAAAACGCTGGTAGCAGGATATTTTTGTTTAACATTTATTATCATTTCCTTGAAGCTGCCAATCTTTGAAGCTAAGTTCTTTCCGCCGGTTTCAGGGCCTTTTATGCCCAGACAGAGCTGGAAGTCTTCCTCGTTACCCACAAGAATATCTGCGAGCTCTGCTATCTGGGAAAAAATTTTTCCAAGTTCATCTTCGCGGTTTTTCCAGAATGAAGCGCGGTAGTTTAAGTCAAAGCTAATCCTAGTTCCATTCTTTTTTGCAGCCCTTGCAAGCTCAAGGCAGAACTTGCCTGTATTGGGAGAAAGCGCTGTAATAATACCCGAGAGGTGTAGAATCTGGACGCCTTCAATATTAAAGATCTTATCCAGGTCAAAATCGCCTGCATCCAGTGTCCTACCGACTTCCCCGGCACGTTCATTTTGCACCCTGGGACCACGCGGGCCGAAACCGCTGTCAGCAATATTAAACTGGTGGCGATATCCCCACGGTCCCCCCTGTGGTACATCTCTACCTTCATAAGTCATATTCCTTGACAGAAGATTGCTTTTTATTATTTTTGCAATGGGGCTGCCTTCAACAAATGTGGTGAGTATTTTTACAGGCAGACCAAGGTATGAAGATACACTTGCAACATTAGTCTCAGCACTGGTAGTCTGCATAGTAAAAGTCAGGCTGCAGTGGACCGGTTGCCTTCTCTCAGGGGTAATACGTACACCAATACTTGTGGGTACAACCATGCTATATTTATAGTTTTTTTTAAGCTCTATTTTCATATCAGTCTCCTAAAACCAATATTTTCTTATAACCTTTTTTCCGGACAGCCATCTTCCATCCATTCTGTATGATATTCCTGGTAACTTCCGTCGGACTTTAGCTCTATTTCTAAACTATTCTTTTTAAGCTTAAAGTATCCGTGCGCTCCAAAGTAGTCCCTTTGCTGGGCAGCTACCTGGGCTGATACCATAACAGGAGAAGCTATCTGGAGTATGTAATCATAAGCGCAGCCCATTGCAAGAGTGGAAACACCTGCATTCCGTGCAACTTCAATAAACTTTGAAAGGCTTAAAAGATTATCATTGATAAAGCTGGAAAAAGAAGGTGCTGCCATAAGGTTGGCCAGATTTGGATTAGCCCTGTATTCTTCGGTAATCTTTGAGAGGAACTGGGCTCGTATTATACATCCTGCCCTCCACCCTTTTGCAATCTGGCCCATATCAAGATTCCAGCCGTATTTATCAGATGCTGCCTCCATAAGTGCAAAGCCCTGAGCATAAGACGATATTTTGGCAATATATAGGGCATCATGGGCAATACCTACAAATTCTTCGGGATCTATATTGTGGGAAGATGAGGCTGGCTTTAATACTTTTGAAATCTCAAGCCTCAAATCCTTATCCTGGCTCATCTCTCTTGAAAATACTGCTGCAGCTATTGTGGGTATTGGCACCAGAAGCTCAAGTGCGCTTGCTACTGTCCAGGTGCCGGTTCCCTTCATCCTGGTAATATCAGCGGTCCTATCTACAAGGTAGCTTCCAGAATCCTTTTCGATCTCCCTCATGCCTTGGCTCGTTATCTCTATAAGATAAGAGGATAATATGTCTGAGGGTTTGTTCCAGCCGGCCATTATATCTGCTATTTGTTCTGCACTATGGCCAAGGGCATTCTTTAGCACCCAGACACATTCGCCTATTAGCTGCATATCCCCATATTCAATCCCGTTATGTATCATCTTTACAAAGTGTCCTGCTCCATCAGGACCAATATATGATACACAGGGGGTTCCGTCTTCTGCCCTGGCAGAAATATCGAAGAATATACTTTCTACCATATCATATGCCTGTTTCTTACCCCCGGGCATAATGGCAGGGCCAAGGAGAGCTCCTTCCTCTCCGCCGGAAACTCCTGTTCCTATGTATAGAATATTTTTTTCAGAGAGATATCTTTCCCTTCTAATAGTATCCTTATAAAATGAATTGCCCCCATCTATTATCAGGTCCCCAGGCTCCAGAAGTGGGAGGAGGTCTTCAATGTTACTATCTACAGGGTTGCCGGCTTTTACCATAAGTATGATTTTTCTTGGCCTTTCAAGAAGACTCACAAATTCTTTTAATGAATATGCGGATTCTATATTTTTTCCTTTTGCTTTGTCCTGAATAAAATTCTTTGTGCGGCTTTCTGTCCTGTTATATACCGCAACCGAATAACCTCTTGATTCAATATTCAGTACAAGGTTTTGTCCCATAACAGCAAGGCCGATAAGGCCTATGTCTTTTTTTTCCATCTGTCTTTTCCTTTCAGTTTACATAATTGTTTATATAGGTCTAATTGAAAAATGGATAACTTTATACTCCCGAGTATGCACTAAAGCCGCCGTCTATCGGTATAACTGTTCCTGTAACAAATCTGGAAGCATCTGATGCAAGCCATATGCAAGCTCCAGTAAGGTCTTCGGGCTCTCCGAACTCTGCCATGGGAGTGTGTGCTATTATTGACCTGCCTCTTTCAGTAAGTTTTTCATCCTTATCAAAGAGCAGGTAATGGTTCTGGCTGGTTAGAAAAAAGCCCGGAGCTATTGCATTGACACGCAGTTTTTTATTGTACTGCTGGGCGAAATGTACTGCAAGCCACTTTGTAAAGTTTGAAACTGCTGCTTTTGCAGCAGAATAGACCGGAATTCTAGTAAGGGGTCTTAATGCATTCATTGAGGAAATGTTTATAATTGAGCCTCCGCTGCTATTATTGGCCATATCCTTTCCGAATACCTGTGCTGGAAGTATGGCTCCGCCGAATAGATTTAAGGCTATTACCTTTTGAATGGCATCAAGGGGCAGGTCAAAGAAAGAGAGCTCCTCTGAGGTCGTGGCCTCCTTTAGGTTTCCCCCGGCAGCATTTACCAGTATATCAACACTTCCAAAATCATCCAATATACTGTCTTTACAACTGGTTATTTTATCTTTATCCATTACATCTATATAGTAGCCTCTTGCATCTATTCCAATATCTGAAATATCTTTAGCTCTCTGGCTGTAGTTTACTATGTCGCATATTGCAACTTTAGCGCCTGCGCCAGCCAACCCTGATGCAATTGAGGAACCGAGGATGCCTGCTCCGCCTGTAATTACAGCTGTTTTTCCTTTTAAATCAAAAATATTTAGATTTCCCATTTTTATAGAATGTCTTAAATAGTATTATAAATCATTATAGATTTATTTCAGTTGTTTTTATATATTGAGACCAGCTCCAGGTGCCTGTCTATATTTTTAGCTACGTAATTGTAATAGAGAGGCTCGTTTTCAAATAATATTTTATAGATACTGTCACTAAAAATATAATTGCCATCTTTTTTTGCAGTTAGTATGGCTCCAAATGTTACATGCAGCATTTGGCGGCATTGCTTTAAATCAAGTAGGCTTTCAAGCTTATCTTTTTTAAATTTGCCTATATCAGGAATTGATGAAACCTCAGTCGATATATGATATGAAATTTTTTCTTCTTCATAACTTTTAACAGCGTAGTGATATATATCCATAAAAAGGTCCGGGCTTTTTACGGCTATTGTCCTTAGTGATTCAAGCCAGCTGGTCCCGGATGTTTTTATGTGGAAAAGGCCTTCAGTCTCTTCTGAAAAAATCTTATATATGGAAAACTTCTCGCTTCCCGAGTGAAGTGAAAGTTTGTATGGGCCAAGTTTTTTTGCAATACCTGCATGCATTTTTATCTCCAGGCTGAAATTAGCTATATCTCCCACGTAATCTACGGCCTTCTCCCACATTCCCGGATAACGAAGCGCAATATTATGGAAATTTACTTCATTTCTTTGAAGTTCAGTTGTTATAAATAAATGCGCAAGAGGCGATATTTCATCATCCACTTCATCCATGGAAACTTCAAAGTCAAAATTGTTTTTTTTATTCTGTATTATGAACTTATAGCATCTTACAACATGTTTTATTGCCTCAAAATAGGAAGCTGCTACAAATTTCAATGAATCCAGATCAAATTCCAGAACTTTTTTATTGATTGTGATTTTTTTGCCTAGATAGAACTTTTCAATTTCCTTTTTTTCTGGAATAGAGTTATATTTTTTACATATTTTATCTCTATCCTGACTGCCGGATAATACAAAATCTGAAGGGTCAATTGTAAACATTGTAAAACCGTTTCTAATCGCAGAATTCAGATCTCCTATTTCCTTAACGTGGTCTGCATCTGCCCCAAAGGGTTTCTTGCAGCCGGTTTCAAATAATCCCCAGGCAGTGTTGCTGATTACGTCTTGCCAGGAGTGCCCTGTTTTAATTAGTTCTCTTACAGACTGCTGGCATAGGTATGGAAAAATTTCTCTGCTTTTAAAAGAGCTTATATGAGCCGGGGTAGCAATTCCCAGCCTGTCGCCAGTTCCAAAAGATGGCTTCAGACCGCAAAAAACCGGCTGCAGATGGGGGAAAATATTCTGCAGCAACTTAAGATTTTTAAAACCAGTATTTGCTCTTAATACAATTAAATCACTGCAATCTATTTTTATAGTTCCAATAGCTTTGCCTTCAAATTCCTTTAATGATTCCGATTGTCTGCCACTTACAATAACAAATAAGTATTTTTTACTTCTATCTTTTGCTAAAAGAAACCATCTTTTATTATCATTCATTACTGAATTTTTATAAGAGCGGTATTGCATTCCAAAGCCGGATGTAAATTCTTTTAATATATTTTTTGAATTTATCATATCTAGCTTTTTCCTTCTGCCAGAAATATCCACAAGTAGATACCCACGCACTGAAGTGCGTGGCACTTATTTAAATTCAAGCTTTGCTTGACCACCCACGCAAAAAAGTGCGTTGAACTCTGCCCTGGCTGGTTTTTAGAGTCAGGCAATAGGGCTCATTAAATCTAAACTTTAGATCTTTTCTAAACTTCCCTTTTATTTCTTTAGAATTCTTACACTTAGATTAAAATAGATTATATGCATCTGCTCAACTTTTTAAAGTTTTTTAATCTTTTCTTTTCAATAGTATAATCTATTTGTATTGGAATAAAGCACTACTATAAAATTGATTATTGCTAATCTTTCAAGTAAAAAATACGATTTTGGTTTTGTGATAAAATCTTTTTATTAAATTCTCCACCACCATCCACATTTTCCGCCATAAATATTGGTGGTGTAATTCCTCGTGCAAGTAATTCCTCCACAGTTGCAGCAACCATACATTGCAATACTACAGTGCTAGTGACTCCAGATGCTGGACAAAACTTTTGTTTCATGCCTTTTGCTTCCATGATAGCATCTCCAGCAATTGCCTTATTATCAAGTATAACATCTGCATATTCATACATATTTTTGCCATCAGGGTGTCTGGGCTTCACGGATTTACTATAATCAAGCCCAGTAACAGCAATCACTTTAATCATGCGCTCTTTAGCAATCTTTGCAAATTCAATAGGAATGGCATTCCTTCCTGAAACAGATACGACAATTAACACATCACCTTTTCTAATTGGAGCACAATCTAGAGCAATTTCTGCATAACCCTGCAATCTCTCTAGCTTGCTTGTTAATCCAAAAGGATGTGCATGTAAGGCTTCCAACCCAGGGATAAAAATTGCATTAATTACTGCAAGCCCTCCTGCCCGTTGATAGATATCTTGCATTGTAGTTGCCGAATGAGTGCAGCCATAAGCAAAAATTCGCCCATTCCCTTCAATCGCATCTGCTAATATTTTTGCAGCAGCATTAAAATTATTTTCCTCTTCTGAAGAGATTCGATTTAAAAGATCGATAATTTTTCCTATATACATTTTTGTAAAACTGGACATAATAAAATCTCCTTTCTTGTATTATTTTGAAAATACTTCTTTACCAAGAACAAATGTCTTTTCCACAATCAAATCATCATCAAGTATGGTAACGTCTGCGTCAGCTCCAGGTTTTAATACCCCACGTCGCTCACTCCACCCCATTGCTTCTGCCGGTACTAATGTTGCCATCGGAAGTACTTCATTCAAAGACATACCTGTAAATTTGATCATATTTTTTATAGCCTGATCAAGCATTAATGTACTTCCAGATAATCCCCCTTCTGAAGTACGGGCAATCCCATCTTTGACTGTAAATTTCTGTCCAAAATAATCATAGTTTCCATCACATAATCCTGCGCCTCGGATACTATCTGTAATCAAGATAATTCTAGATACACCTTTTGCCATAACAGCAAGCTTAACCATTGCTGGATGCACATGAATACCATCTGCTATAATCTGAGCAAAGATTCGATTATCTGTTAAAATTGCTCCCACGGTTCCAGGATTTCTATGGTGAACCCCTAACATACCATTATAAAGGTGAGTAGCTTGTTTGAGGCCATGATTAGCAGCCTCAACTACTTGTTCATAACTTGCACCACTATGACCTATTGCAAATTCCACATTTTTTTCTACACCTAAGTCAATTAATTCGAGAGCTTTTTCGATCTCCGGCGCAATTGTAATTAATTTTACTGCTTCAATTCCTAGCCATTTTTTATATTCAGCTTCATCAGGTTTTCTAATTAAATCTTTTTGTTGTGCTCCCTTATGCTCAACATTCAAATATGGCCCTTCAATATGAATACCTAGATGTCTCGCACCATCTTCAGGCTGTGGGCAAGTTACAACATTTTCTATAGCTTTCATTATCAATTCGGGTGTGAAAGTCCCTACTGTTGGTAAATAGGATGTTACACCATGTGTCGCAAAAAACCTCCCAATTGTATGTATAGCATCCCAGGTACCATCTACAGTGTCTTTACCAAAAGTTCCATGAGTATGGACATCGATAAAACCTGGAACAATCATCATACCAGTAACATCTATTACTTTATCCTTACTTCCAGGTTTATAGCTATTCGGAATAATATCACAAATAATCTTGTCTTCGATTACTAATGTTTTATATAATGCTTTTTTATCTGGTAAAAAGACTTTTCCACCCTTAATATATAAACTCAATTAAGTCACCTCCTTTTCAACTTACTGAGTGAATCTAAACTGCTTTATGTATTCTTCACCATATAAATCCGCTAAATACTTGAGACCAGTTCCCATAGGCCCTGCCATTTCAACTGGGCCACCAAGAGCTTCAAATACATGACCAGAGATATATTCTGAAGCATCTGATGCCATAAAAACAATTATGGGCTTTAGATCATCAAATTTTCCCAATCTTCCTAGCGGAATCTTACTACACATATGTTTTACCCATTTCTTATTTTTATGAAGAGATTCACCCATTGGAGTTGGAAACCTGCCAGGACATAATGCATTCACCCGAATGCCCAGGTGTCCCCATTCACATGCAAGTGCCTTTGTAAAATGGATGACTGCAGCTTTGCTTGAATAGTAAGGGCTGTTAGGCACTAGATCGACTACTTCCCCATAACCGGAAGATATATTAATAATATTTCCTTTTACTTTTTTTTCTATCATATGCTTTCCTACCATTTTAGAACACAAGAAGGTACTGGTAAGATTCACTTTTAACACTCGTTCCCATTCTTCAAGGCTTAACTCAATAGTAGGTTTGCTATTGACTATTCCCACATTGTTTACAAGAACGTCGATTCGGCCAAAATGATCCTCTGTTTTTGCAACCATATTTATGACGTCCTCTTCAGATGTTACATCTGCTTTTAGAGGTAGAACATCTCTTCCTGTTTTTGCAGAAATGGTCTCAGCAACTTCTTGCAGTTTAGAAACTTGTTTATCTGTCACAATCACTAAATCTGCACCAGCTTCTGCGAGCGCTTCACTGAAAACAATACCTAGTCCCTGTGAGGCCCCAGTAACTATGCATACCTTCTTATCAAGTTTAAATTTTTCGAATAGCATTACATTCCTCTCCTATAGATTTACCATACCAAAACTCTACATTCGTAAATTTAAGAATACTTCCTATATTCATTAAACGCTTCCCACATAGCCATAATGTTCTCTGGTGGTACATCAGCTTGAATATTATGTATCGCGGCAAATATGAAACCCCCTCCAGATGCCAAATCCTCAATTCTTCTCTTTACTTCTTCTCTCACCTCTTGAGGTGTACCACGGGGCAATATGTGTTGAGTATCAACACCACCTCCCCAAAATGTTAAATCCTTACCGAATTCTTTTTTTAACTGTTTTGTATCCATTCCAGCTGCACTTACTTGTACTGGATGCAATGAGTCAACTCCTATCTCTATTAAGTCAGGTATAAGCTCTTTAATTGCTCCACAAGAATGGAAATTTATAAAAATGGGTTTTTTCGCATTCTTACGAATGAAACAAAATAGTTCACGGTGAAGAGGTTTAAGCATACTTCGATATAGTTTAGGGCTTATTATCAGACTCTCTTGTGTAGCCATGTCGTCTCCTTCTGAAACTATATCTACTAGATTACCCATTTCTTTAAGCATAAGATTCCAATACTGCAATTTATATGTTAAAATTTTATCCAATAATCTTTTTGCTAAGCTCGGTTCGGAAACCATGTCAATCATAAAATCCTCATGCCCTCTTATTCCAAAAGCATGTTCAAGTATACCTCCATCAGGTCCTGCCAATACCACTGCCAGCCCTCTTTCCCGATAAATTTTTGCTTTTCTTTTAAAAAAATCAATTTCTTCGTGACTGGGCAAATTGGGTATATTTAGTGTATCCACTTCTTTAGGATCTATCCTACCAGACAAAGGACGCTGTCTAACATCATAATATAGCCCATTAATCTTAGGCATGACCCATTTAATCCCCCAATCACCAGTGAAAAAAGAGTATTTCTCATCTTCTTTTAACTCACTTTGTATTTTTGCTGAACCGAATACAGAAAAATCCAGTCCTCGTAAATCAACTTTTAGACGCTGTAAAATGTCTTCGTCTATTAATGCTGTTTGGAATATAACATCTCCTAGCTCTATTTCTCTAACATCTCTCCACTGCTTTAATAAGTTACGATAAGCAATTATATGCATACCTGTGTTTGGAGCTCCTCCTATATCAAAAGGTATTTTGTCAGGCTCACTATGTTGCAGTGTTGCTAGCACTCTCTCTCGATTATTCATTTTTCCCCTCTTATGAAATTACTAAAAAAAGATATTGTCCCATATCACTATTACCAACATCGACATTCTCACTGCTAGAAATATATGCTACTTTACTTAAAATGACACCTATCGTTAGGCTAGGCAGCAGTATTATTTAAAGTAAAATAATTTATAAATCTACATCCATGGAAGGTTCTGGAGTTTATCAAGTACATTTGTATATAAGCTAAAAATTTTTTTATATTTTTTTTGAATGATTTTATCAGGTTTTACTTTATCTTTTATTTTGACACATTTTTTTACAGCATCTTCAAAATCCT
>Ga0307380_10005432_pt1 | contig 16879 bp, 13 predicted proteins | sample UN3MG_FD_202239 | JGI IMG/M metagenome (GOLD analysis project Ga0307380, IMG submission 202239) | Soil microbial communities from Risofladan, Vaasa, Finland - UN-3 | ecosystem: Environmental > Terrestrial > Soil > Coastal area > Acid sulfate soil | place: Finland: Risofladan, Vaasa | collected...
TTCGTTAATCTCTGGAGGCTGCCATGTCAAAAGAGCGTAAATCCACCGTTTTGCTTCAGCATCATCTCAAGCAGTTAAAGTTGCCTACCATGCTTAAAGAATATCCGTTACTGGCCAAATCCTGTTCTCAGGAGAAAAGCGACTATCCGACATACCTGCTGAGACTCTGTGAAAAAGAATTAGCCGAGCGGCAAAGACGTGCCATGGACAGGCGGATCAAGGGGGCAAAGTTTCCGCTGCTTAAAAAAAAATCGACAGCTTTGATTTTACTTCACAAAAGTCGGTCAATGAACCTTTGGTAAGAGAGCTTCTGCGTTGTGAGTTTATCGATCATCATGAAAACGTTCTGCTGATTGGCAACAGTGGAACGGGCAAGACGCATCTTGCCTCCGCATTGGGCTTTGCAGCTTGCTGCCAGGGCTACAAAGTAAGGTTCTTCGGCTGTAAGGCCTTGGTGACACAGTTGTTGGAAGCCAAGGAAGACAGGCAATTGCAGCGATGGCTCAAACAGTTTGAAAAGCAGAACCTGCTGGTCCTGGATGAACTCGGTTATGTGCCGTTCAGTAAAGCAGGTTCTGAGTTGCTCTTCGAGGTGGTCAGCAGAGCCTATGAACGGCAAAGCCTGATTGTTACGACAAATCTGCCGTTCGAGAACTGGACGGAGGTGTGCGGCTCAGAGCGATTGACCGGGGCGTTGCTGGACAGGCTGACGCACAGGGTTCATATTATTGAGGCCAACGGGGACAGTTATCGCCTTGAGGAAAGCCGCAAACGTCTGGCCAGACGGAAAAAAAGAGCAGGTCAAGACTGAATATTGACAGCCGGGGCGGTCTCGGCTATATACATATCAGGCGGTACATTTTTTTTCCGCCGTTTACACAAAATACTTGTGAACGGTTACAATGTGTGAAATGATGGTCTATTAATGTGCATGGACCCAACTTGAAAGGAGAAGACTCAATGACGACGAAAAATCACGAAGAATATCCGATTCGGAAGATCTGCTGCCCTTGTGGCCAGCACCAATCGCCAAGCGAAATCACGCGCAGAGGCTTTCTGCAGGGTATGGGTGGAGCGGTGTTTTTGGGAACGGCATTGACTGGTTTGACCTGGTCGGGATTGTCGGCCGCCGAGAGAAACAGCGAAACCGGTCCGAAGCGCCGTCCGCTTGTGGTTAAGCCGATACTTATCTACAGCACGCCACAACGGCGCCAGCAAAGAAGTTGGCGCAACTGGGGCGGTATCCAGACACAACAGCACGCTGAGCAGGAAATAAGTCGTATCAAGCGCGAACTCAATGACCTGAGTGACAAGGCAGACTTCCCCGTAGAGTTTTTGCCGCCTGCAGGTATCAAGGATTCCACAGACTTATCCGGATTAAGCGACCTCGACAAGGCCGACGTGTTTCTCATCTATGCAGCCGGGGGCGGAAGCGGAATGGATACCTTCGACAAACTGGCGGAGCGAGGCAAGGACATGATCTTATTTTGCCGTCACAAGTCGGGGCCCGTCTATTTGTGGTATGAAATCATCAGTCCCCGCTACCTACGCCAGTACACCGATACACTGGCCCGCAAGGGAATCGACGACGGTGACGTAGTAGTGGACAACCAGGACGAGATTCTCTGGCGTTTGCGTGCGCTGTGCGGCTTACGCAACACGATGGGAACGCGGATAATAGCTATCGGTGGGCTAGGAGCCTGGGCACAGCCGAAAGATGTGGTGCCTAACCTGGTCAGGAACAAGTGGCAGTTTGATATGCAGACGGTCTCGTATGAGGAGCTGGGCAAGCTGATCAAGGAAGCTCGGGCCGACGATGCAGCCGTCCGGCGTGCCCGCCAGCGAGCCGAGACGTATTTGAAAGCGCCCGGCAACACGCTGGAAACGCAGCGTCAGTTTGTCGACAACGCGTTCCTGCTCGAGCAGATATTTCGCGGGATTATGAAGAAGGCCGACTGCCGGGCCATCACTATCAGAGGTTGCATGAGGACGATTATGCCGCTCGCCGAGACCTCGGCCTGCCTGACACTCACTTTGTTGAACGACAACGAATATATGGCGTTCTGTGAATCGGACTTTGTGGTGATACCGTCCGGCGTGCTGCTGGCTAATATTTCCGGCCGGCCAATGTTCTTAAACGACCCGACCTACCCGCACGACGGCATTATCACCCTTGCCCACTGTACGGCCCCGCGAAGGATGAACGGCGAAGAGCTTGAGCCGGCGCGTATCCTGACGCATTTCGAGTCGGACTACGGCGCGGCGCCGAAGGTCGAGATGAGCAAGGGCCAGACGGTGACCAACATCGTGCCTGATTTCGCTTCCAAGCGCTGGGTCGGTTTGCTGGGTGAGATAATAGATACTCCATTTATGGACATCTGCCGTTCTCAAATCGACATTAGCTTCACCTGTAACAGCAAGACCCTGGCTGAGCGGATGCCCGGTTTCCACTGGATGACCTGCTATGGTGATTATATGCGTGAGGTCGGCTATGCTCTGAAAAAGGTCGGAATAGATTGGGAAAATCTTACCGAAAGCGAAACTGCCTGAATAACGTTTTCCTGCTTGCATAGCCCTGTTAAGGGTGAGGTAAAGTGACATGAATAAAAGTTGGTTCTTCCGAGTAATGAGTAGATAGCCTTGCGTAAAAAAAGACATGGCGTTATACTTAATGGAAAAATCCGAAAGGTAAAACCATATCACAAGTGCTCTCTACCATACGTTTGGAGTGCCTGGGGTGCAATACATGAAAGTGGTTTTTGGACAAGACGATCTTCTATGGAGATGTTCATCCGAACACGCTGAAGTGTCCGAGCTGCCGTTCTCGACGAGTCATCCGATTCGGCCACAAGCCGAGGATCTTCAAGATGCTTCCTGTCGGGCGCCACAAGGTCGAATTGGTTGTAAATATACCGCGGCTCTACTGCAAGGATTGCGGATACATCCGGCAACTCCACCTTACCTTCGCGGATCCGAAAAAGCATTACACCAGGTCGCTGAAACGCTTTGTCATTGATCTTTGTCGGATTGCGTCAATCCAGGATGTCGCGGAATTGACAGGCATGGATCGGGATATGGTCAAAGAGATTCATATGTAACGCTCCCAATAGCGAACGGCTCCGCACACATTACCAAGGTTTGCCCACAAAGCTCGCTATAGACAACATCAAATGCCAGGTCCCATAGCTGTACAACTACAAGCTGGACTTCCGTTTTCGTTGAGATCCCGTAGTGGGCTATAGGTCAATTTAACTGGCCCTCAAAAATCGCTGGCTCTGCCGGTGGTCTATGATTACATACTTTTCAGCCCTCATAATACTAGCTACGGTTATACGATCTGTGCGTCAAACTTGCAGAGCTGGCTGAAATCTTTCATCTGGTGTTTGTAGTCGCCGTAGAAGAATACCTGGTGAAAGCCGGGGAAGCTGAGCACTTCCTGACTGCTGTCGAATTTGACTTTGACCGATACGACGCATCCGCCGCTGGGCGGCACATCCATATTTTCAAGGACCGTACCGACCGAAATCAGCATTTCCGAAGGTTTATCGTCTGCCGAAGTGCCGTCCCCTTCGCCCGGCAGCAGGTCGATGCACGTCACCCGCTGGCCCACTCGCCAGAGCGTACGCGGTACGGCGTCCCGGTTGCCGTGGTGGTGCATCAGGTCAAACGGTTCAGGCCCGAAGTCGAAGCCGTTGAGCTTCGTGGGACACGAACAGTGCGCGCCGATTATTGAATCGTCGGCGGTATCGGCCACGGGGTCCTGCTGAAATGCCGGCCGGTCGAACAAAGACTGCGTCATAATAGACATGGCCACCGCAGGGTAGTTGGCCTCGCAGGCTGCGGGTATTCCGTCATCGTTCATCCGCGACCAGGCGATGCAGGGCAGGCTCACCTTGGTTTTGCCAAGGGCGCGTAAGCAATCCATCGTGATAGCATCGGCCTGCTCAGCCTCCAGAATCCTGCCGGCTACGTAGTAGCTCTTGACACCGTTGATGACATCCTGGCGGGTCGCGCCCTTTACCTTCCGCGCCCGGCGAAGATAATCGTCGGCCATCGCCAGAATATCCTTACTGTCGGCGGTCTTGTTATACTGCTCGATGAACGTCGACGCCGGCACGACTCGCATCGTGATTCCCGTATCGGCGAAAGGTGCTTCGGAGCGATCCTGGCCTTTTATCACAACGCAGCGGTTTTGACGCATCTTGGCCCTGGCCCAGAGCATTTTCATGCCATAGGCGGCCTGGCCGAAATCGTTCGTCGAATAAACCACGCAGCCAGGCGTTTCAGCCAGAGGGAGGGTGTTGACCGTAAACGACGTACCCAGCGGCGAATAGATAATCGATGGTATGTCACTCTGAGCAACCTTCTGTGCGCTCGGCCAGGAGTGTTTCTGGCGATCTAGCGTGACCAGCATTAGCCCATCGACGTTTTCCGCTTCGGCTTTAGCAATCCAGCTTTCAGCCTCAACAAGACTGTAAATAGGTTCGCTGCGAAGAGCAAGCTTAGCTCCGAGCTTCTTTGCTGTACTTGTCATTTTGTCGCTGTACATTTTTAGTGCCGCCTTGCCGTCATAGATGGCGCCGGGCCAGAGCATACCGTATTCCCCTTTTCGCCGCACAAAAGCCGCTTTGATGGTCGGGACATACTTCGACGCCGGCCCGCAGGGGCGGATGGGATTCCGCGTCACCATAGGCTCTTTCACAAATGTATTACAGCCCTGCAGCAGAACGGAGCCCGCCACTACTGTAGCTGAGCTGCGTATGAATTGCCGCCGACTGAGGTTGTGATTGTAGTTGCATTTTAAGGGGCATTTTCCAGAACTCATCGTCATCTTCATTTCCTTGAAAAACATTTGTAAACGTTCACGGGAACTTTGAATATATTGGGCAACGCTCCCAACATCAAATACCCAGCCTTTAATACTCCACTCATTTTATAACACATTTCAAGATGTCACCCAAGTAAAAAACCTACCATTCTCAAGCGGAGGCCCGCGTTTGCCCGCCGGCACAACCGAAGTCACAATCACGCCATCACCTAAGGTAGCGCAACGCACAGCATAAGGCAGTTGCGGCAGACATCGGCCGAATCCGTAGTCAGCCGCACTCCATCCAGTTCGACCCATTGTTGTTCTGTGAGTCTGATACCGTGTCCCATGGCCGTGATCTCCAGGCGGGTCCGCCGCTACCACAGAGATAGGCCAATCTCAAGACTTTCAATGAATAATTTTACGTTTCGACTTAGTAAAAATCTGCCATATCAACCATGCAATCTTCATTGCCACTCACGGTGCTTCTGGTTCTGGAGCCGACCGATACAGCCGAATGTCGTCTATGTACAATGTACCACTAGCACCATTGCCATCAATGCCGATACTGAGCTTCGTGACATTCTGCAGGTCTATGCCAAGCAACGCAAGGTCGATATTCCACTGTTTCCATTCTACTTTCGCTATGTCACCGGCATCACCGTCATAGACCACCTTGGAGCCGTTGACCTTCACGTACAACTGCCCGGTGTTGCCCTCAGTGCCGTGGAAGTACAGCACAAATGTCGCAGCGCTGGCTTTAGTCCAATTCTGCGAAACAGAAAAAGTGCATTCGGTCTCTGAATATGCTGCAGCACCAGTATTGTGGTAGGACAACGGCATCGACTGCTTGTCACCGTGAATGATAGTCCGCTCGCAAAAAGGAGCAACAGCATAACCGACGATAGAGCCGTTTGCCGGTTGCTCGTATCCGTCTATCCACGTGTTAAATATCCTGTTGCTCTCGGGGTCATCGGGGTTAAGGTCGTTGTAGCTCTCGAAATCGTCCACGACAAGGAACTCGCGTGTCGCAAAGTTCCAGACGTCGCCGTCCCACGTTGTGGGGCTCTCAGCTATATTGACCTCGCTAACCTTCCAGTAGTAAGCCTTGCCTAAATCGAGGGACAAGGGACCATAATTGGTCTCGGTCACGGTATTAACAGGTGCAGTACCGTCTATTACAGCCTGCTCATCGGTGCTAAGGTACACATCGTGTGTGGCGGCCTCTCTTCCCGCTCTCCAGTCAAGGACCACATCCACGTCCACATCTGTTGTCCCGGAATCCGGGCTGGGCTCTCTTGCACGCAGAGGTATGTGCAAGAAACGGACCTCGCTGAGACCATATTGGGGCAGCAGGCCTCCGAAGTTACTGTTAGCCGTGAGCTTCACATACTTCGCCGTTAGATCACCGAGATTAATAGTAGTATTGTATGCGTAACCGGGCGTACCAGGTGCCTGGGCAAATTCGTGAGTAGCGCCTAGTGTTGTATAATCGTTGCCATCGACCGAATACTCGATAGTAACGTTCTTGCACCCATAACCGACAAAAGACTCAGTCAGTTGATTGGAGTTCCATACCAACATCTCATACAGTTTATAAATCTTGTCGAACTCAAATTCTATCCAGGCCCTGTCCGATTCACTGCCGCTAATCCACATATCTGTCTGTTCCGCCGAGTGCAGGTCATTAGCATCCAGCCCCGAGGTGTTCACAGTATTTTCCGGGCCCATACCTGGGACTGCACTGGAAGCTGTCGCGATTATCTTCTCAGAAGGGATAGTATAGCCAGCCGGCTCGACAGTGAATTGCCGGACATCGCCTTGATTCCAGCCGCCGGCGCTGTAGGCCTCATCAACCCGCCAGTAGTAGGTCTTGCCAAAATCTAAATGAAGCGTTCCGCCAACAGGATAGACATTGGGATCCTGAGTAACACCGCCAATGCCATCGTTGACATCATCGAAGTTCTCACTAAAGAAAACGGTGTGCTTAGGTGATAATGCCGCCACAGACTCTCCCGGCGTCCAGCTAAGGACCACATCCCGGGGCACATCCGTCGCCCCATCAACAGGGGACGGGTTCTTAGGCATACGAAGGCTTGTCATCTCGAAACCGTTCATGACAAAGAATGCTTCCGCAGAAGGAGTACTCACCTGCTGGTGAAATACAAGAGTGATATCGGATCCATTGGATTTGATCTGCGTGGTGAACGTGGTAACATCCGCAAAAGTGACAATGTCCTCAGCTACAGTACTCGAAGACGAAATATCAACGCCCATGGTCGTTGCCGAACCGGCTGCATCGTTGACCGTCACATCAAAAAGACCTGTCTGGTAACCAGCAGTAGCATTCTTCGCCGTATCGTGGTGATAAGAAACCCATGTATAGGTCTCCGCCGGAAGCCCGCTGATAGTCAGCGTCAGCGGGTCGCCCGGTTCGCGAGTATCCGTACCAATCCAGTCACGAAGGAAATCAGCCTTCTCCACCGTCGTCCATTCAGGACGTAGATACATTTGCGTAGTCGCGTCCCCGGCACTAGCAGCCCAGGTCGGCGTTACCGTAATCGTACTGCCAAAGGCGCTGTAGCTCTGCGAGGTAAACGTTATAAGGTTCTCATGCTCTGCAAAGTATCCTTCATAGCCGGCCTCTACTGCACCGTCGGTCTGCGAGAAGTCAATCTTCAACGTAGCCTGCGCGGTCGATACTGCCATTAACAAACATATTACACCTAACAACATCATTACTCTTTTCATCTTTTATACCCTTCAAAAAAAACGTTAACAATTTCTGTTTACTACTCCGTTACGACTTTACACATCCTTGTCCATAAACATCCTTACACATATCATCTGGCACCTTTATTCCGATACGCCCACTAAAATCCAAGTATCAATATAATAGTAGCCTGATGAGAACAAGGGACGAGGAAGCATTACACACCGTTATTTCGATTCGCGATAAAGATTTTTCAAATCTGAGATAAGGAGCTCCTTTGCTTTCTCCAGCTTTTCGATCCTGTCTAAATGACGGGCCCTTGCTTTGTTCAATTCAGTGCGTCGTTCAGCGATCATACGGGCTACTTCCTTCGGAGCCACTCCTCCTTGGCTGTCAGTTACCTCAACGAAGTGCACTGGATCCAGTGCTTCGCGTAACCGTTGCTCTGACATGTTTAGCTTCTTTCCGACAACTTCCTGTGCTGCTGCCTGGAGTATATCAATGTCTGCTTCTCTGGAAGGTATACCCCGTTGGACCGACTCAATTACAAACATGTTTACTATGGCGCGGGCAGTGCGGTAATCGAAACCATCGCGTCGCACGATTTCATTAGCCAGTTCTGACGAGGCGGAGTACCCCTGCCGAGCCGTCTCCAACATCTTATCTTCGTGGACCTTCATGCTGGGCAAATGATAGAGAAATGGTTTCGCGCGTGCCTCAATGATACTTAAAGCGTCCAGTGTACCGGGCTTCATCCTGGAGGAAGAAGCCATCGTGTCACCATGAGGTATTTTCATGCCCATCGATGCAACCTCGGTTAGATCTCCTAGGATTTCCGATGCACCATACCAGGTATGCCCCAAGAAGGTTGGATTATTTCTCTTTTGGGGCATCATGAAACTGTAGGCTGTGGCACGTTCAAAATCTATAAAGCCGTATTCCAGAGTAGACCAGTAGTTGAACTCGTTCCCCAAACGGCTTAGCACAGCCATGATATTTGTCAAACTGGATACTACAAGCACGTAGCCATCGGAATATACCATGGCATCGTTGGTATTCTCGATCAGACCCTCACATCCAAGGTATCTGCTGACCATGTTTCTATCGATGGGCCAGCTCGTTCCCGCCATCGCTCCGCATCCGAGCTCATTCAGGTTCATGGCCTTATATCCGTGTTCAAGACTCTCCATAGAGCGTTGAATGGGATCGTGCACCGACAATAAGTAATGACCCAAGGTCGTGGGCTGGGCATGACGGACGTGAGTGTAGCCGGGCATAACGGCGGTTTTGTATTTGTCCGCCGTTTCAAGCAGGATTTGCTGTAAGTCATGCAGAAGACACATCACCTTCAAAAGTTGATAGCGTACGGGAAGTTGCTGTCTCATCGCCGGGGTACTGCGGGCGATTGCCACATTACCCATACGCGTACCGTATTTGCTCGTAAAATACGGTTGAAATTGTTTAACAGATAGATTCTTGTCCTTAGGGTTATTCCAATACTCAAGTAGCGCACCAGCTACCTCGTGAACATTTTCCGCCTGGATTATCCCCTGTTTCATTAGCATGACCGCCCAAGCGGTGTTAATCCAAGTATCCTCTGAAGACTTGTGAATTGCGTCGATCCTTTTGGTCAAATCGCTCCTGATCTGACTAAGCTTCTCGTAGTGTGCGATTAGAGAGTCATTTTGGGCATAAACAAAAGAGCCAAAAAACAATTGCACCAGAACAACTACTACTGTGAGTTCCTTCCTTCTCATGAGTTTTCCTTACATATAGTATAGTTAACGATTTCAGTTATTGATCCTAACTGCGCTGTCTAACGTTTATAAGATTGTGTAAAGCATTATCAATAAATCGCTTTAAGTAAGTCTGACTTAACTTCTACTCATGACTTTGAAGAAAACTCCAACTCTTTTATTTATATCAAATCACCTATCTTCCCGTCAAGGAAAATTTCCTAATAAAGAGAAACCCGTCAAGGAAAATTTCGGCATGGTTCAAAACAGGGTAACACTTTTCTGAACCCGGTGGACTGCCATATACTCCGTAACTCCTTCTCTAACAGATTGTTATGAGTATTTCTTGCCATTGAACCAGATAGAGTGTTACCATTGGGCACATGAGATTGAACCATGCCAAAATTTCCTTAAAAAGAGAAAAGATTAGGTGGTTTTGGCAAGCTACCAGCAATTCATAATTGATATTATCTGTAACACTATAATATTTCAACACTTATAATAGTTCAAGAAGGGGGTACTCACTTCACTCAAGTACCCCCTATACCTTGTGGCCGGCATTTCTGCGGTCTCGGACATGCTTGACAATTGCTTAGAAACTATCTCAAAACACTCAGTTTTGCCGATAAACCATCTGTTGACCTTAAAAGACTCCTGCAAAATGGATGAATTTGCGTCGGATGAGGTCGGATAAAAGATGGTACTCGACGATGAAGGTGAATATGGCAACAAAAGAATTGATTTTGATGTCGTTTAAGGCTCAACAGGCTGTGTTTAGACAGAGCGTCCTCGCTAACCTTGTCGTTGCTCTTTGAAAAGTTAATCTTTCAGCACTAACCAGGCTTCTCAGCCGGTTCTGCGTGAATCAGGTGGATCGGCAAATGTTCGATAGCAGCGGATTTTGTCCGGCTGTTTTAAGAGTATGGCAGCAGCTACGGCCACAAGGCTGGCAGTCAGATGTGCAATTGTCATCTGATTGCTAATGGCAGTAAACGAATAATGTGTTGTCTGTTCGACTTCTCTATCACCAAGACGAGAGAAATACTGCTCGATTATTTGTCTGTCTTTGAAAGTTTCTTTGAACTGTTTGCTGTCTCTTGGGACCCTTGACCTCTTGCTTGCCAGTTAATAGGTCTGCCAGTATCGATGCTCAGAAGGAATAAGGCCCTCCTCTGCACATAATTTGCCTTTTCCGGTACGTATTAGTGGTACGTATGAATTTACTGCCTATCATAAGTCCTACAACATTGGGCGCTTGTACAGCCTTGAGTGTCGGCTCAGTGAGCCGGAGGTTGACTGTGTTCCTGCTAAGTTTTAGGTTTTTCAGAATTGCTCATAATATTTCATTTCAGATGATTTTTGCAAATCTCACATCACCATTTTTAGAATAGCCTTGCGAAACTCAACTGAAAGTGTTGGCCACTTCTCAACGATCTGTTGTAATTGCTGATCAGAAAACAAGATTTGAACAAGATTTTTATCATCAGGACCGGAAATTGGCGTTTTTGGCGAAATAAGCGGGTTAAGCGATGGATTATATATCTGTTTCGCTTTATCTGCAATGTACTTAGTTAGTGGAAAAGTTTATTTACATTGTCTCCTTAAAATGATACGAATATCGTCCTTGAGGATATAAGTACCAGGAAGCTTCAATGTCAGATGCAGTTAGGAAAGCTGAAGAATTCTTGAGCCGGGAGCAGGCGTTTCGGTTGGGGGAGCTGTTAACGGAGTCGTCTCATCCGAAGACAAGAACGCTCTCGCAAACAGCCGAAGCGGACCTGCCCGCAGCAATAAAGTTGTTGCAGTCGGTCGATGATGATATCCCACCTGCAACCGAGAAGGTACTGCAGCGGGATTCGTTCCGAGAACTGGTAGAGGCGTTCGGCGAAGCTTTGTGTAGCGACAGGCGGATTTACTTCACCGGCTGTGGGGCCACGGGCCGATTGAGCATCCTTCTGGAAGCAGCATGGCGGCGGTTCTGGCGAAATTTCAGTAAAGTTTCGCCGGAGATGAGTAAGATGGAGGATCGGGTGTTCAGCGTCATGGCCGGCGGGGATTTTGCTCTGATCAAATCGGTCGAAGGATACGAGGATTTTCCCGACTTCGGCCGACACCAGTTAAGAGAAAGAGGCGTTGGGCCGGGTGACGTTGTCGTTGCCATCACCGAAGGAGGAGAGACACCCTTCGTAATTGGCACCGCGTGGGAGGGTCTTGACGCCGGGGCGAAGGTCTTTTTTGTCTACAACAACCCAACAGATATGCTGTGTCGTCACGTCAAGCGCTCGCGCGAGGTAATCGAAGAGCCGCGTATCACCAGGCTCGATCTGACTACCGGCCCGATGGCAATCACCGGCTCTACAAGAATGCAGGCCACGACAGCGGAACTCTTTATTGTCGGCAGCGCACTCGAAATCGCGCTGGTACGTTTTCTGCGGCAGCGTCTGTCACCATCAGACGCCGAAAGACTCCGTCTCAGGGAACGCCGGCCGGATGAATATTACAGACGACTGTGCGAACTGCTGAGCCGGCTTTCGAGCGACGAGGCGATTGATACGCTGACAGCTGCTACAGCGTTCGAAGAGGGCATCTATCGCAGGCATGGGCTTGCGACATACTTTGCTGACGAGTTTTTACTGGATGTGCTGACGGACACGACAGAGCGTTCGCCGACGTTCATGCTGCCGGCCTTTCGAAAACAGGGTGACATTCTTTCGCCGCGGTCGTGGGCCTTCGTCAAAGACCCGTTCCGCCCCACAAAAGAGGCATGGCGAGAGCTGTTGCAGCGCGAGCCTCGCGGCCTGGAGTGGGGACGCGACATTTACGAAAGGATGAACGCACCGGAGAATCTGAAGGAACGTCCGCCCAGGCTCGACAACGCCGAGATTCTCAAATTCACGATCGGCTGCGAAACCGATGTTTCGCGTACTGATGCACCTGACTCTGCATTAGTTGTAATAACCGTCGGGGACGAGACGAACCGTTTGATGAGCACAGCCTTGCGGAAATTTGGCTCTCAGTATAAGAGAACAGCCGCACTTGTTGTAGGCCCGGCGGAGATTGTTGCTCCCGTGGACGAAACATTCCAGTTTACTTGTGCTCTGGCCCATTCGCCGCTGCAATTGTGGCATCATCTCGCCGTCAAGCTTGTCCTGAACACGCTTTCCACCGCAACGATGGTTCGCATGGGCCGGGTCATCGGCAACGCCATGGTATGGGTGTCACCGAGCAACAAAAAACTCATAGACCGCGGTTCGCGTTTGATTGCTCAACAAACAGAGTGCGGTTACGAGCAAGCCTGCCTCGCTTTGCACGAAGCGATGGAAGAAGTCGAATCCGGTCAGCGCCAGGGCCGAGAGGTCCCCTCGCCCGTCGCTTTAGCCATCGAGCGGCTCCAAGGCAAAAGAGAAAAACCTCGATAGCGGGCCTGGCCGAGTTTTTTCCGGTGGTTCAATCTCGGTATATAAGATATTTATCTCTTATTTCCAGAAAAGACTCCAGCTCAGCCTGCCATTTTTTCTGCAACTCATCAAGAGACGAACCACTGGTGATCTCATTGCGGATTTTCGAGGTCCCACAAAGACGGTCGAAGTGTGCGGCTTTCCATTCGAACTGATCCGGGTACATCCGGCAGATATCATTGACGATCCTGATCCCGCCTGAATACGGCTTAAGCCTGTCCCTATCTGTGATGACAATCCGGACGCCGTGACATTCCCGGCCCTGGTATTTCGAGCTTGTGGGCGTAAAACGCACCGGCTCGAAACGCATGCCCGGTAGGTTCAATTTGTTAAGTCGCTCAACCAAACGCTCTGAATCGATCCAGGGCGCGCCGAACTGCCTAAAAGGCATAGCCGTTCCTCTGCCCTCGGAGACATTTGTTCCCTCCAGAAGGCACAGGCCCGGATAAATTGCAGCGGTTTCAAGGTCCGGCATGTTCGGCGAGGGCTTGATGAAATGCAGTCCGGTCTGATCGTACCACATCCGGCGGCTCCAGCCTTCCATCGGAACAACGACGAGTTCGGCCTTTACCCTGCCGGCCAGCCAGCCCTGTCCGTTGAACATTTTCGCCAGCTCGCCCGCGGTCATGCCGTGCCGGATAGGAATCGGGTAGAGCCCCACGAAACTGGCCAGAGCCGGTTCGAGAATGTTGCCCTGAACGCTAATGCCGTTGATTGGATTCGGACGGTCAAGCACGACGAAGGTTTTGCCGTTTTCCGCCGCCGCTTCAATCGCCAGCGACATCGTGTAGATGTAGGTATAGAAGCGGGCGCCGATGTCCTGGATATCGAAAACGAGAACATCGATATCTCTGAGCATGTCGCTTGTGGGCTTTCGTGTTTTACCATAGAGGCTGTAAACCGGCAGATTATATACTGGGTCGGTCTGACTGTCGATTTTCTCGCCGGCCCTGGCGTTGCCCCAAAGACCGTGCTCGGGGCTGAAAAGGGCCGTGACCGTCACACCCTTCATGTCTCTGAAGACATCGACGATGAACCTGCCGTCCCTGTCGTATGCAGTATGATTGGCGATGATTCCAAGACGCCTGCTCCCGAACAAATTTTTATACTCGCCCACACGATCCAGCCCGGTTTTGACCGCACCATGACCGCACGATAACATCACGAAAAGAATTAGGATCGAAATTGTCTTTATCGGTTTCATTAACTTATACTTTAAACGACTTTACAAACAAAAACAAGCGGCAGGACAAGAAATCGATGACAATACCGACAATCCGTGGTATGATCCATATCGGTGATTATGAAACTAATCCGAACAACGACGATGCTCTTGACGCTGCTGCTTTGCCTCGCGGCGGGATGCCGGCCTGAACAGGAACGAGAGTACAGGCTGCGTTTTACCGAGATCGACCATGTCATCGAAGAAGAAATCACCACAGGCAACTTCCCCGGTGCCGTGGTGCTCGTCGGACAACAGGATGAAATCGTGTACTGGCAGGCGTTCGGTAATAAAATGATCGATCCATGTGAGGAACCAGCCGGCAGGAATACGATTTTCGACCTGGCATCTTTGACCAAACCTATTGCCACAGCGACTTCGATTATGATTCTAAGAGATCGCAAGGCAATCGGGCTGGATGATTATGTGAGCAAATATCTGCCGGCCTTCGCCTGCAACGGCAAGGAGGATATACGAATCGAGCATCTCCTGACCCACACTTCGGGACTGCCGGCTTATACGAACGCCGACAAGCTTAAGGAGCAATTCGGCAGTCCGTGTCCGGAAAAGGTGATTGAGAAGATATGTGCGTTGGAAGCCGTCAGCAAGCCCGGCGAAGAATTTCGCTACAGTTGCCTGGGCTATATCACTCTTGCAAAAATCATCGAGAAAGTTAGCGGACAAAACATCGGCGATTTCAGCAGAGAGAATATTTTCGCACCGCTCGGCATGAAAGACACCACATTCAATCCGCCTGAGGTCCGGGAGCGGGACATCGCCGCGACCGAAGTTATAGACGGCCGGCCGCTTCGGGGCACCGTCCACGATCCTCTGGCCATGTTGATGGCGGGCCTGTCGGGTAATGCGGGGCTGTTTTCCAACGCCTATGATCTATCTATTTACTGCCGGATGCTGCTCAACGGCGGCAAGTGGCACGGCAAAAAGATTCTCAGTCCCGAAGCGGTAACTCTGCTGACCGCCGAACGGATGCACGGGCGGGCCTGCGGTTTCGATGTGAATTCGACCTACGCATGGGTGAAAGGCTCTTATGGCCCGGAAGAAGCATTCTGCCATACCGGCTATACGGGCACATCAATCGTATGCGACCCGGCGAGCAAAACCTTTATAATTATTCTAACCAACAGAGTCCATCCCGACGATGACGGAACTACGAAGCCCATTCGCATTAAAGTTGCGGATATTGTTTTTTCCAGTCTACAAGTCACGCCTTGAATCAGATGGTAACGAAGGCTATGCTCCGACGCGACAAAGTTCGGGCACCCGATACGTTAAAACCTCTGCAGGAAGCCTGATCAATCTGCCAGGTTCAAAATCGCAAATTGGAACTACTGCCCGGCCGGGTATCCGCGATTAAACGTCACCGACTTTTATCCGGATTAAGAGGCTCCCGGGGCTCTGGTTTATTACGTCTGGATAAAAGATGTTTATCGCGTCGCATAAAACGCGCAACAAACTCGCTGTTAGGCTTTTGCAGCAACTCATCCAGAGAGCCTTGTTGTTGCAGGATACCTTTATTCAATATGGCAGCTCGATCCGCTACAGAAAACGCCTCTTCGAGATTATGGCTCACATGGACGGTAGTCAGGCCCAGCCGGCGTTGAATGCTTAACAGTTGCGCGCATACCTCCTGCCGTGTCACTTCATCCAGTGCGCATACAGGTTCATCCAGAAGTAAAATTTTCGGCTCAAGGACCAAGGCTCGCGCCAGGGCAACTCGTTGTTTTTCGCCGCCGCTAAGACCGCCGATTCTGCGCGATAACAGATGCCTGATTCCCAGCAAATCTGCAGTTTCAGTGACTTTCGCCTCTTCATAACCGTGGATGCACAAGCCAAAGGCAATGTTCCTCTCGACAGAAAGGTGCGGAAAAAGGGCGAAGTCCTGGGGCACATATCCTATACCTCGAACTCGAGGCTCGAGATCGGTCACATCACATCCGTCGATATATATACGTCCTGAACAGATTTTTTTAAGGCCACAGAGGCACTCCAGAAAGATGGTCTTACCCGAGCCCGGCGGCCCTAACATGATAAAATATTCTCCCTTTGCTATGTCGAAGCTTAATCGCTGCAAGTGAAATGAGCCAATACGAAAAGAAATTTCTTCAGTACGAATCATAATTTCACCAGAGATGAACCTCCGACAAGACGAATGCTTGTTACGGCAATCAACGCAACAAAGATTAGCAGCAATGCTATTGCCAGCGCTACTTCAAGATTACCGACTGATTGTTCAAGAAATATGGTGGTGCTTAACACTTCGGTTCGGCCGCGGAATGAACCGACAAAGATCATCAATGGCCCAAAAAGCCCAAACGCCCGCGCCCAGGTTACAATGCCGCCGGCAATAATACCATTTCGAGCCAACGGCAGAGAAACCCTGCAAAAACTACTCCATTGAGTGCAACCTAAGGTCAGGGCTACATTCTCATAACGCTGATCAACGTCATCGAAGGCAGTTTTTGCTGAACGGATAGCAAAACTGGCAGCAGCAACAAACTGACATAATACTATGCCTTTGGGCTGAAAAACAAACTCGATACCCAGGTCCTCCTGTATCCATCGGCCGGGACTCGTTTGTGAAAAGAACACCAGTAATGTAAGACCGGCGACCAATGGAGGAAACACTATCGGCAAATCCACAATGGCATCGACCAGAATTTGGCCGGGAAATCGCAAGCGGCTCAAGGCGTATCCCATAGGTACCGCAAAGAACAAGGCTATCAAGGTCGTAGTACAACTGGTCCAGATGCTCATCCAGAGCGCATGGCGGATAAATTTGGAGGTCAGAATTGTTGCTACGGCCTTTCTATCCACGTAAAAGATATCTGTCACAATCAGCGTCAATACGAAGGTAACAAAGACAGCCACAAAAAAAAATGCCGCTGCAGAAAATACCCGGTCGCGCCAACCTCTTACTGGAGT
>Ga0307380_10005433_pt1 | contig 16879 bp, 19 predicted proteins | sample UN3MG_FD_202239 | JGI IMG/M metagenome (GOLD analysis project Ga0307380, IMG submission 202239) | Soil microbial communities from Risofladan, Vaasa, Finland - UN-3 | ecosystem: Environmental > Terrestrial > Soil > Coastal area > Acid sulfate soil | place: Finland: Risofladan, Vaasa | collected...
AACTGGTGGGGCAGTAGTAGTTTGTGCTGCTGCTGGCATCGCCACAGCCGAGAACGACCGGCCCGTCCGGCTGCCCGATCTTCGCCGCGATTGCCTCCGCGATCTTGTTGATGTCCTCCTTTTGCATTGTTCTTGTCTCCTATGTTTTCTGCGGTTATCAATTCACTAGTTACCCTTTACGCACAGTCAGACCAGTCGCGAACCCGCACCGCATTGGCCGCCGCCCAAACTGTGAATCCAGATACCAGTGGCACAGGAACGCAGGGAGCAGATTCAAGTGTCCCTTGAAGATGGTGCCTGCCACAGTTCCTTGCCTCGGTCCCGACGCTGCGGCACCCCCTTGCCGCTCAAGCGCTGTAGGTGTCGCAGACGAAACGATCACTCCCGCAGTTGAACTGAGAGCTAGCTCCTTCGCAGTCAAAGTACCCGTGGCAATAGAAGCCATAACCACAGTTAAAGACCCCGGCGCCCCCACACTCATAATCATCGTAGCAGATGTAGGTGTCACTACACCGATAGTCTTGACTGCTGCTTGCATCGCCACAGCCCAGAATGACTGGCCCGCCCGGTTCTCCGATCTTCGCCGCGATTGCCTGTGCAATCTTGTCGATGTCCTTGTCCTTCATTCTTGTTCTCCCTTTGTTTCATTCTGGGCGGTTCGTGAACCGCCCCTACAATCGGGCAGACACAAAGCTGCCCCTACAGTTGGTTGATTTCGTTTCAAGGCTGCAATTGGTTCCATTCTGGGTGGGTCGTGAGGCTGCGCAGGACGCAGAATCGGGGGCGTTCCACTACTGAGACCAAATGGGTCGCAGATTTTGGGCTGGAGAGAAACAGGTTGCGAGGCGCTTGCGGTGGCCTTTGCAGACCCAGTTACATTGGCGCAAGGCCGGGCTTGACACACAGGCCCATATAGACGCGGTAATGCGCCGGCCTGGCCTATCCCCTGCCTCACGGTTGCGCAATTTCGCACAATACATCCCTACTATCGGCGGTCTGTCCAAGTCACCGGACTGACGGGGTGGGCGCCAGTCGGCAAAGACAACACCGCGATTTACGGGCCAATTAGACACGTTAAACAGCTGATCCAGCGATGTCAAGCTTTTTTTTCGAGGGCTCTTACGAGGCCGCGCGCAATTGGGATTCTAAGAGACGATCGCTTTTGGTCCCTGTCTCCTCAGGGGCAAGATGCAGCCGCGGCAAATGTTATGCGAGCCTGTGCCGCTAGCATCATCAATTCCGTGGTCGAGGTCAGGACTTGGGGCCTGTGAGCTTCGGCGGCAGAATCTCGAATAGCAGGTCCGTCCCGAATTGCCTCATGAGGCGGACGTCTCGTGAGTTCCTGTAAAAGGTGACGAGCGACTGTTCGCTCAGGACCTCCCTGGATGCGAAGAGTATCCCCCCTCCCTCAAAGACGATGTACTTGACCCCGAGGGACCTGAGTTTTTGGATCTTTGTGTAATCCTCTCGGGCGGTGATGTCTGCCTCCAACAGCTGGATGGGTGCAATGATTGGTTTTTTGTGCGTTAGCTGATGTAGGAGAGCGGTCTGCACAAGGGGGACTGAGACGAGGCGGTCTTCGAAGAGGATGAAGGCGTAGCTGTTGGGTGTCTCGGGCAGAATATCGAGGACCTTGCCACTATCTGGGAGGCCAGCCAGGAACTGATCGACTGGGCGAGGCGCGACGGATGTGAGGTTTGTGCCTGGCAGGACGATGACCTCGGCGAGGATAGCGCAGAACGCGAGGGTGATGAGAACTCTATGGACGGCAGGCTGGAAAGCCCGCCCCACGCGCATCAGGCCGTATGTCGCGACCGCAATGACGCAAAGCTCGACGAGGACGCCCATTCGGGAGTAGAAACGGAACATTGGGGCGAGAAAATACAGATAGTATGCCGGCGTCTTGATCTGCAACCCAAAGGCCTCGATGACGGGCGGGAACGAGATGATGAAGCAGGAGAGTGCGCAGAGGGCGAATGCTAAGGCGGCTGCGGCCGGCCTGATCTCGTAGGGGCGATTCACGAATCGCCCTTTTGTGTTCTGATTCGCGTTCTTTGTGGGCGGTTCGTGAACCGCCCCTACATAGCGGACCGCGCAGAAGAGGGCGTAGGCGGCAAAGGCTAGTATCGTAAACCCCAGAAAGAGCGATTGCTCTGACTGGTAGCTCTTGTGGATGCGCAACGCCACGAACTGTGCGAACGGGCCCCCGAACAAGGAAAATGGTGGTGAGGGGACGACATAGTCGCGGAGCCTTGCGGCGAACCTGAACACATCCCTAATATCCCTAGCGTACCAGAGGCGATGCGTGATGAATTGCCAGGCAAATGGCAGAGAGACGGCAGCAATCACCGCTGGCGCGATGAGTGTGCGGGCATAGTTCTTGGCCCTTCCAACCACGTTTGCTCTCACTAGGAGATGGCACAGGAGGTCTGCGATCACAAAGGCGAGCGCTGCCAGTGCTGTGAAGAAGCCGTAGTAGTAGTTGCCGAGTAGTGTCAAAAGGTATGAACAGATCAGAAGCGCGATGTTTCTGGCGGAGGGTCTGTCGGCGCATCTGAGCAGGAAGAGGAAAACCAGCGGCAGCCACTCTATGTGCGAGAGGTCCAGATGCGCGGTGGCATGGGCGAGGTGGTATGGGCAGAATGCGTAGGCGGTTGCAGCTACCAAAGAGACAAGTTTCTCACCTCGGGTGATGTAGTGTGCGAGGAAGAACATTGTGAGCCCAGCGAGCGGGAAGCTGAGAAGCATCAAGACGTTGTAGGCAACGACGGCCGAGAAAAGCCTCGTCAATGCGACCCCGGGCAGGAACGTCGGCAGATGCGTCCCCAGCCAGAACCATTTGAACGGCAGGCCCTGCTCGAGGCGTTCGGACGCGATGTGAAAGGCACGTATCTTGAAGAATGGGTCGCCGGGGAAGCCGAATATATGCGTATTGAGGTTTGCGATCAGCGGCCAGGTCTCGAAGATGGCCAGCGCGGACCAGAAGATGATAGCGAGAAGAATTATCCGGCGGTTACCATTCATCTTGGCATGATCGCGTTCCTACGCATCCCCGCCTCTTCTCGGAATCTTCAGCACCTTATGCTTGGCGTAGAACGCGATTATGGACATAGCCATGTTTAGCAGCCTCGTCAGCCGAAACGGCGCGCCCAGCACAGCTCGCCTGCGCCATCCGGGTTCCCCATTACCGCCACTGCCAACAGCCCCTTCCGAAAAGATATATCTCATCAGGTCGAAAACTCTGGATGGTCTGAACTGTAGCGTCGGATGCATCCGAAACACTCGGGAGAGTAAGAATTGATGGACTCGCATGGGTCCGGTTGCGCCATATAATGTGTGGTGCTGTGGCCACAATGCAATATATTTGGCCACTGCCCGCTCGAACCGGAACGACCTGAGCCCAGGCAGCTGTTTAACCACCCACGCGGGGGCGCGGGCTCCCAACAGCCGCTGCGAGAGGTGCATCGCGCTTTTCACGTGACCACCCACGCGCCATCGGCGAGCCCTGTCAACGGTGGCCTCCCAGTCGAGCTCCTCCCCAACCTGAGTGAGCATCAGGGCTATATCCAGAAGCCAGATGAGACGATTGTTCACGTCGGGGTTCGCGACGATGGCCTCGTCTGGGACGCCCTCCGCAAACCTTGAGTAATAACCATGCTCCTCCAGATGCGTGCAGAGATAGATCAGGTGGTCCTCGTCGCAGAGGCAAGGCGACTCGACCCCGCCCAGGGACCGGACGGTTGCCCTCGACATGACCTCATCTACCGGTATCCGCCAGGGCCTGAACTGGTGCGTCAGGCCCCAGTGAAGCTCAATCTTGGTTTTGCCTGTCGCAAGGTATGGCAGGTGGATGTGATGCTTCAGATAGAAGCGCGAGGGCAAAAGCCCGGGCGGGGGCGCGTAACCCAGCGTCGTGAGGATAGTTTCAGCACGCTCGAAATCATCGCTGGAGATGAGCAGGTCGAGGTCCGCGAATGGGCGCAGCGCCGGGTCGCCGTATAGCGTGAAGGCAAGGCTCGGCCCCTTGAGAGCGACAACGGGTACGCCCGCTTTGCTCGCGGCCACGGCAATTGCCTCAAGCTCTGAAAGCGCGTCGAGATTCACCTGCTTGGTCGCTTTGTAGTCGCCTGCAAGAGAATCCCTGAGGCTCGATCGTACTTCGCTGCTCAAGTACGCATATAGGGTGGGCAATAGTCCATGCTTGCGCCCGAGCGCAGCCAGCCATTGAGTCGTGAGCTCATCCTCAGGGGGTGCAGTAGGACCTCGCGTGGGGTCGGTTATCCAGCGACAGGCGGCAAGCAGGATGCGACACGCGTGATTGCGAGCCTTATTATCGCGCTCGGATGCAATGGTATATGCTCTCTTCAGGATTGCCCGCGCATCCCGCCTGGCTACGTGATGCTGGTTCACGGTCTCCGCGACCGTGGGACCACGAGAGTCTGAGATGCCGGCTTTCAAAGGCGCTCCGTTCATGTTCGATAGCATTTGGCTAAGTTGCCATCAGCTGCTCCAGCTTCTGCCGAGCTTGTCGATAGATACTCTCGAGGTCGGCCTCCATCCCCGTCTGCCGGTCCCTCGTCGGTTGCTCCATCGCCCCAAAGACGGCATCGACAGTCTCAGGGATCGACGATGAGCAAAGCGTCCAGCAATTGGCGCGAGTGAGAACGTGATAGAGCACGTCTAGCATGGCGAGGCGCCGGTCCTTGGGTAGGTGGCTGGCGTTGATCGAGTTCTCAGCGATGTTTTCAAGCGCCTTGGCGCTCGGTGCTGGCCTCGCCGATGGGCGCCCCCGCCCTCTCTCCATCAGGAACACCGAATGGACCGCTGCCGGCTTGCCAATCTTGATGCCACATTTCCTATCCAGGGGGTCAATCAAGTAACGCCTTCCCTCCGGCTCATTAAATGAGTACTGACGGTCCGTTGAAAGTCCCAGAAGCTTCATTGTGTTCTCTCTGGGCAACATCGGCCGCGGGAACGGACGAAGTAAACGCGAAGTCATGTCGATTGCGGCGAACTCGTCGGATAGAAACCGGAACCCATTCTGGCAAAGGGCCAAGGTTAACGTCGTTTTGCCGGAGCCGGAACCCCCTATTAGCATAACCCCGCGGCCATCAGTCACCAACGAGGCGCTGTGGATTATACATAGGTTGTCCTGTCTTTCGTTCACGTTCTGCGTGACGATGCCTAGCAGAAGGGGCAGAAGAGTCGCAAGGCTGTCCGACTCGAAGTACTCGCCAGTCGGGTATCGGAGAATCATCTTACCACTCTCAGCAGAGGCCGAAGAGTCGTTTAGAACTTCAAACAAAGCAAACATCGGGTCCGCATAGAATGGAGTGCCGCTCCCGGTGCCAGTGCGAGATCTCGCCGCGATGTCCGGCGCCGCCCCTATACTCTCAATGAAGTAGCCAAAGCTGGCCCTGACAGCCATCTGAGTCTTATTGCTGTTGACAACGATGCCCGCACGGACGCCGTGAACGTTCAGCAGAATCTGTTTCGCGCCTCGACCAGGCCGCGCTGGGTCGGAGTACGGGCCGCTCTTGGTGAAGCTGAGCGACATTCCTTGCATCGCGGCCCGCCCCATTTCAGAACCCACCGAGAAAGCCAGTGCTGCCGGGCTTTCTGGTCTGCTTGCGGTCCTCGAGGATCGCCGAAAGTAGCGTGCGTCTCCTGAAATCTAGTTTGGCCGCAAAGGTCCCAGAAGACAGGGCAGCTCGTGAACCGCCGACAGAGAAGACGCCACGTGACGCATCAGGTACGGACGAGCACAGAAGCGCATTATCGGGCCCGACCTCCACCCGGACAGGAAGCGAGAGACCATCGGGGTGCTTTGAGATGGCAAGAGTAAGTACCGCTTGCCCCACGCCCTCGAGCATCGTTGCCGCCTCGGCATTGCGGGCGGTAAACAATGCGTGCAAGGTCTGGTCCTCGAGTCGCACAATTGCCTCTCCGCTAATGGAGTCCTTTACCTTGGTCAAAGATAGGACAATGCTGAGAGAGACGAGAAGGCCCGCCTGAAGCAACAGAACTACGGCGAGGAGAAGGCCCTTCTTGCGCATCAAGCGCCCCACAAATCGCCACTCACTAAATAGGAACTTGCCAGTCACTGTCTTAATCCCCAGGCATTCTTCATCATTGATGCGTTAAATCCCCTATATGTTAACACAATCTGACCACCGCAGTATAGGGATTTCTTGCCAGCGGCGCCACAAAGTCCGTTCCACTCCCAAGGGTGTTTGCAGGCGACCGATAGCTAATCGAGCTACATACTCTACCTGGCCTGCGCAACCAAGACCCGTTTTTCATTTACAGCAAAAAAAGCTTGACATACCTTGAAGCCCTCTATAATCTGTTTAATAGACCCGAAAATGGCGGTGCTGTTCATGCCGGCTGGCGACCACCACCCCGCCGATCGGCTGCGAGAAGAGCCCGCTGCTAGTTGTGAGGGCTGAGGCCATGTTTGGTTCTGCGAGCTTTGCGCAGAAGATGAGGCGCGGCAGCGTGCGTGTGTGGTTGCCTCGCAGCGAGTCCGGCTGCGCCCGACGCATCGAGGGCGCAGACCGTCGCGGTTCCCAAGAGTCCAATTGGACGCGTTTGTGGTGATGCCGAATCACGTCCACGGCGTCTTGTTCCTATTGCCACGGGCCTTCAGCCGCGCCGCCAGCCATTGTGTAGGGGCGGTTCACGAACCGCCCTATTCTGATAGACCATCCCGCAGACGGCGCTCGCTGCTGTCCAAGGTCGTGGGCTACTGGAAGATGAACACGGCCAGGCGTGTCAATGGTATCCGAGGCGGACCCCGCCGACCCCTTTGGCAGCGCGGTTTCTATGACCGGGTCATCAGGAATGACCTGGAGCTGTATCAGATAAGAGAGTACATCCGTAAGAACCCCGCGAATTGGGACCATGACGATGAGAATCCGGACCGTGCGGAGGGCGACGGCGACAACGACGTCTTGATCGGCGACCCAAATCGAAATGACAAGGGCGGTTCGTGAACCGCCCCTACGTAACGCAGGTTCGGGCACGAGGACGCATTGTGCAGATTAACAAGAGGTTATTTCACGTAATACAGATGTTGTTATTTAACGTTTCACACAACTGTAGGGGCGGCTCGTGAACCGCCCAGAAACAATGGAGGGATTTTTGATGAAAGAGAAGGAGATCGACAAGATCGCACAGGCAATCGCGGCGAAGCTCGGCGAAGCAGGCGGGCCGGTCGTCCTGGGCTGCGGCGACGCCAGCAGCTCCCAGAACTACAACTGCGACACCGGCAGCTACAGCTGCAGCTATTACGAGTGCGGAGGAGCAGGAGAGTTTACGTGCGCTCGGTCCTTCGGGTGCAGCATGGACTTCGACTGCTACACCGACTTCGATTGTTCCACCAGCTTCGGCTGCCCCACGCGCTACAATGAATGAATAGGAGGCCACCAATGAGAAGCACAACGGCGATGCGCGCAGCCCTCGCGGCGCTCAGCCTGGCGCTGCTGGCTCCGGGGGCCTTTGCCGCGACCGTTGGCGTCGTTACAACAGGCGCGTCAAGCGACACCGTGCTGATCCATGACGAGAACTGATACGGCTTGGGCAACGCAAGGGGGCGATGCGTGAACCGCCACAGGGCGCGATTCTGGATTGCACGTGGACTCTGGCTGCGAGCTCGGCCGTGTTTCAACGCGGCCATATAGATGGCTCTGATTGTCTTAACACCCGAATTCATTCGGGTGGTTTTCGGAATGCGGGTCCCCTCCTCTTCCCTGCCAGGATGTCCATCTGGAGGGAAAGGACGAGGAGGGCGGTCGTGTGCCGCAGGTCGCCCCGAATGAATTCGGGGCTTACGATCATGATAGCCTTCTGGCATCGCCTCGACTGAAGTCGGGCGATGAGGCATTGTCTAGCTCGTGGGTGTCGCAGATCGCAACCAGGCCTGCACGTTACGGTCCTGGACATCGACCCCGATGCGATAGAGATCGCTAAGCGTCGGATCGCCGATGCGGAGCTTGAAAACAGGATCGACACGGTTGTAGCCGATGCGGGGGACATGCCGTTTGCGGACAAGTCGTTTGAGTTGGTTGTGAGTCGCGGGTCCTTCCCGTTCTGGGAGGACAAGGTCGGCGGATTTCGGGAGGTCTATCGCGTGCTCAAGCCAGGGGGCATCGGCTTCATCGGCGGGGGGTTCGGTCGAATGCTGCCCGTGGCCCAGCGCTCAGAGGTTATCCACGCCCTTCGGAAGAGGGTTCCGGGCCTCGACGTTGGGCACGTCCCGAGGCTGAAGCTGGCGAAAATACTGCACGAGGCGGGCATAGAGGACTACGCTATCCTTCGCGATGCGCCTCGTCATCTGACCTGCCCCTGCCAGATATGGGTCGAGATACATAAGCCGTAGTTTTTGAGTCTCAAGTTCGGGCCGCCAAGATCCCGATCCTATGCTTCAGGTTGTCGTTTGCACGTTCGGCCTTTCAGTTCGCAGCAGTCCGCCGAGTCTTCGCCGCGCCGGACTCCAAAAGGTTACTCGCACCTTGGACCATTCTGATTTTTCGGGACTGATGCGGGAATTGACAAATCAGTGGCTTAGGACTATTTTTGGTTTTGGAGCTATTGGGCTCGGATTTCATTAAAGAGGTGAAGATGGTGATCGAGTTTAGGCCAAGGAAAGTAGCGCTTGATCCGGTAACACAAAGTCCTATCGTGCTCCTCGTCGATCTTCAGGACAGAAAGATGATCCCTATCTGGCTGGGACACGCTGAGGCGAATGCGATCTTCGTCGCGATGGAGCACATCCAGGCGCCTCGCCCGATGACCCACGACCTAATGAAGAACGCGTTGGGCGAACTGGGTGCAACGCTTCTCAGGATCGAGATTAACGATCTGAAGGACAGCACCTACTACGCGACCATGTATTTGAAGTGCAGAAAGACCGTTATCGGCATCGATTCGCGCCCTAGTGATGCGATTGCTCTGGCCTTGAGATTTGCTGCGCCGATTTACGTGACAGAAGAGGTGCTTTCCAAGACCACGGTTGTCGATCTGACACAGGAGATCAAGGAGGGCGACAGATTGCTGGAGATACTCAAGAGCTTGGAGCCAGATGACTTCGGCAAGTACAAGATGTAGTCATCAAGCGAGGGTAAAGTGTCTTGGGAAGCAGCTAATCCAGAGCCGGGCAGTCCGCCTTCGGCCCAACTCGTCATAATCGAGCCGGGCACTGCCAGGACGAAGCTCCCTCTGGCAACTGGCTCCAACCTTATAGGCCGTCGTGTTGAGAGCAACTCGATAGATGTGACTATTCGTCTTTCTGGTTCAAATGTCTCCCGGCGCCACGCCGAACTAAAGGTCGATCCCGACGGACGTTGCGAACTCGTGGACCTCGACAGCCAAAACGGCACCTATGTGAACGGTCTGCGAGTCAATACTTCAGCCCTTGAATCGGGAGATGTGGTCGCAATCGGCAACTACAAGCTGATGTTCGTTGTCTCTAGCGGCGCCTCGGCCGAGGCCAGTGGTTTGGAGGGTCAGCGAGCAGCTGGGCCCTACCAGCCGCCGACACATGGCATCGAGAAGGCCACTACCGTTGTTGAGTTGGCCGACTACGCGTCTTCGCTGGACATGGGCACGACGATTCTGCGGCCCGTCGAGGACGTTATGGCTCCGATCGTTGGAGACACGCCGATCGAGGCCGCAGAGAAGATCATCGAGGACTCGGCCCGGATATCGCAAATAACTAGGAAAACGCACATGCTCTCCATACTATATCAGGCCAGCAGGGCGCTGATATCCGCGACGTCGTTGAATGACTTGCTCGATAAGGTGATGGACTTGGTGTTCGAGAAGGTGAAAGCCGAGCGCGGGGTCATGATACTTGTGGATGGTGGGACGGGCGAATGGACGACGGAGAAGGTCAGATATAGTAACGGTGTCAAGGTTGACGAGAAGATCGTGCTGAGCAAGAGTATCGCCGGCATGGCGCTAAGGGAGAAGAAGTCCGTTCTGATCAATGACGCCCTACTCGATCCTGGCCTTATGAAACAGGAGAGTGTCAAACTGCTCGGGATAAGGTCCGCTATGTGTGTTCCGCTCACACACCTCGACACCGTGCTTGGGCTCATATATCTGGACACATCAGCGGACTCGGACCACTTCACGCAGGACGACCTCGACATCATCACTGCACTTGGCAACCACGCCGCGATAGCTATCAACCAGGCCCAACTCAACGACAGGATCGGGCAACAAGACGCCTTCCGCCGCAAAATGGAGAGATACCACTCTCCAGCCGTCATCGACAGAATACTGCAAAGACCCGAGGACGTGCTCGACGTTCACGAAGCTGAGGTGACAGTTCTCTTCGCGGACATCACCGACTTCACCGTCTTCTGCGAGAGGCACAGGCCCGAGATCGTCCGCAACATGCTAAACGAATACTTCGGCGAGATGACGGATGTGATATTCAAGCATGAGGGAACGCTTGACAAGTACATCGCTGACGAGATACTCGCCGTTTTCGGGGTGCCATTCGCTCACTCAAATGACCCAGAACGGGCTCTTATGACAGCGCTGGAGATGCAGGAGGCTCTCGAGCGGCTCAACAGCAGAAGGTCTCCGGAGATGCAATTTCGTGTCAAGATCGGAATAAATACCGGCCTTGTGCTTGTAGGCGACATTGGCTGTATGAGGAGAATGGACTACACGGTCTTGGGAGACCCGGTCAACACGGCCAAGAGAATCGAGACGTCAGCTCTGCCAAACCAGATACTTGTCGGCCCGTCCACCTACGAGCGCGTCTCCGATGATAAGTTCAGGCTTCTCCCAAGAAAAGCAATACAACTAAAGGGCAAGTCCGAGCCCATCCAGCTTTACGAGCTGGAGGGAATTGCCTAGCCACTTGTCGCCACGAATGCGGTATAGGATGTTGCGCTGGCGACGTGGCCGGCTCTCGATTGGGGGCATCGGGACTCCGTCAGGAGGTTTCATTGCTCCTACGAGGCAACGGCCTCTATAACTTGCAGGCGGCCTCGTAGTTGAAGGCAAGTATCATCCTTTGATGCGCAGCTCGGCAGTCTGACAATTATTGATAAGCATGAGGCGCAAGTGTAGGATGCTGCTCGGTTGATTTTTGGGGCTGGCGTCGCCAGATGATCTAAGTGGAATGTAATTTCATGCAATCGATAGGGGATGTTTCTGTGGCCAGATTGGGGAATGGACTTGCGGTTGGTTTTTTTCTTTCGTTGCTGCTTGGACTTGCAGTCGCGGCGGGCCAGTTTCAGCAGGTGGAAGTCGAGCGTGTGCATGCTAACGGCTATCAGATGGTTGACCTCAGCGTCCTGACGAGGTCGCTTGGACTTGACGGGATATGGAACGCCCTCGGCAGAAAAGTTATCGTCGCTAACGAGGACAAGTTCCTGGTTCTGTTCGTTGGTAGCAACCGCGTCGCTCTTAAAGATAAGATCGTGAGGCTTTCCACGTCGCCGTCGATAGTGAACGGCGCGATGCTCGTTCCGGTCGATTTCATCACCGAGGCGCTTAGTAGCATTATGGACAAGAAGGTTTCTTATGAGGTCGTGGAGGACAAGGTCGTCATATTTGACAAACGCATGGGGATAACGCGGCCGATCGAACCGGGACCGCCCACGTATCGAGAGATCGGTCAGCTTCAGGAAGACCTAATCCAGGATAGGCTTGCGACTGGGGCGACCGAGGCAGCGCTGACGAACAGCTCGCCACTTAGTTTCAGGGATGCTGCTATCGACGTGGTTGTCATCGACCCTGGTCATGGGAGACAGGCCGCTGGGGATTCGGGCCCGACAGGACTTCTGGAGAAAGAGGTTACGCTCAAGCTTGCAATGCGGATGAAGAAACTACTCGAGAGACAGATGGGTATTCGGGTCGTGCTGACGCGGGATGCCGACATTGACTTGTCGCTTGAGCGTAGGACTGCGCTGGCTAACAACGAGAAGGCCGGCCTTTTCCTCAGTCTTCACGCCAGCGGCTCGCTTGATAGGGATTTGAGCGGGTTCAGGGCGTTCGTCGCCAACGTTGAGGCCTCGGATGAGCAGACTGCCAAGGTAGTAACTAAAGAGAACAAGGTCATAGCTACTGAGCCCGGCAACGAAGCCCAGAAGCCCGAGGAATACGCGACGATGCTGTGGGACTTATCTGACAATGAGTACTTCCGCGAGAGCCTCGCGGTTGCCAAAGAGATACTCACCGCATGTAAAAGAGCGGAAATTGACGTGGCATCAAGAGAGCCGGGCCAGGGGCCGTTTATCGTTCTGATCGGCGCCTCTATGCCGGCTGTTTTGCTCGAGGTTGGCTACCCGAGCAATCCGACGGACGAACAGCTTCTCAAGCAGGACAAATACTTGGACAAGCTGGCCGGCGCGGTCTGCGAGGGCATTGCCAAGGCCAAGGCTCAGGTCGCGGTGCAGACTCGGGAGAACCGCTGATTTGCCAGGGCGCTCTTCTCCGGTTGGTGTGTTTGATTCCGGCGTTGGTGGCCTATCGGTCATCAAGGCCCTAATGGAGCGCCTGCCACACGAGGATTACATCTATATCGGCGATACAGCCCGACTGCCCTATGGGACCAAGACCAAGAGCACAATCGCACGCTTCTCCATTGAAAACGCAGAGTTTCTGCTCAGCAAGGGAGTCAAGCTGGTTGTCGTGGCATGCAACTCCGCATCCGCGACAGCGCTCGATGCCTTGCGCGCGAGGTTTGATGTTCCCATAATCGGCGTCATCAAGCCGGGGGCCGATGCGGCAGTAGAATCCACAACGTCTGGCTCTATCGGCGTCATCGGAACGGAGGCGACTATCAACAGCGGGTGTTACGAGCACGAGATACTCAGGCTGCGTCCAGGCGCACGCGTGCTCGGAAAGCCCTGTCCGCTCTTTGTTCCGCTGGTGGAGGAGAGCTGGCTGGACGATCCGATAACACATCAAGTCGCCGAACGGTATCTTGCTGTCTTTCGTGCGACTCGCGTGGATGTTCTGATCCTCGGCTGCACGCACTATCCGCTGCTTGCGGGCGTTATCGCCGATGTTGTCGGCCCAGGGACGGCGATCGTCGATTCCGCCTCGACAGTGGCCGGGGCCGTTGAACGGCTGCTCATCAAAATGAACCTCGCCAACGACTCCGACTCGCCCGGCACCCACAAGTTCTACGTGACTGATCTGCCAGCCAAGATCAAACGCATCGGCAGAATGTTCCTGGGCATTGACGATCTTTCGATCGAACTGGTGCGACTCGGGGCTAGCTAGCGAGGTGCGTGCCCCTTGAGACGAACCTGAACATCAGACGGCGTGCGTCGAGCTCTCGAAGCGCGGCCTGCACCGCCACCGTTTTCTCCGGCGGGCAGACGAGCATGAGGAATCCGCCCCCGCCTGCGCCGGTGATCTTGCCGCCCAACGCCCCGTTTTGCCTGGCGGCATTGTAGAGGGCCTCGATGCGATGCGAGCTGATTGAAGAGACGATCTGCCTCTTTGCCTGCCAGGAAAGGTCAACGAGCTCGCCAAGCCTCACGAAATCCCCGGAAAGGAGAGCCGGCATCATCTTCTCGGCGTATTGCTTGATCTCGTGCAAGTATGTAACGGTGGCCTGATGGCGGCCCTCAGTCTTGCCCTTTTGCTCCCGAAGTATCGATGCAGAATCCCTGCTCTTGCCCGTGAAGAAGAGCATCGTCCACCTTGCCAGCTCACGAAGCCCTCTGGCGTCGATCGCAAGCGGCATAACTGTGGTCTCCCCGGCCTCAAAGCGTATCTCATTCAGGCCTCCAAAGGCCGACGCAAACTGGTCTTGTTTGCCGATCGGCCGGCCCATTTCATCGATCTCTATGGCCGAGGCAAGCTCTGCTATCACGCCGGCCGAAAACTTTTTGCCAAGCAGGGAGGAGATGGCCTTGATTGTGCCAACCGTCGCCGCTCCGGAAAGGCCAAGCCCGGAGCCGGGCGGGATGTCGGATGCGGTGTGGATGTGAGCCCCAACCCGTAGTTTGAAGGACCGGATAACCGCCTTGACAAGGCCAAACACACCCTCAGTGTCTAGATGCTCAATGTCGCTGCATTCCTCGGTGAGGCCATAATCGTCCGAGCTTATTACCAGCTTGCGGTCCTTGCGAAACGAGATCATGCAGCAGAAGTACTTGTCGATCGTCGCGGAGACCACAAGCCCGCCGAATCTGGCGTAATATGCCTCCAGGTCGGTTCCACCGCCCCCGAAGCTAATCCGAACGGGAGTTCTTGATATGATGGGCGACGATGCAAACGGGGTCGAGTATGCCAAGGCCCTGGGACTCATCTATCGCATCTATTCGGCAGCGGCGCTTGGCGTAAGAGCCTCCTAGTCCCAAGAGACGGAAGCCGTCGAGAACGGTCGGTCTTCAATGGCTGGTCTTGAGCGTTCCCTCGCCGATCTCTGTGCCATATTCTATTTCGGGTCCGGTGCGTACGTTTGCTTTGTTCGCGACAGGCTGCCCCGGCTTTACTTTTTCCAGGACGGGTTGGGGCCGACCAGGCCGCCCCTTGCGTGCCCTGACACCAATGGGTGAGAACTCAGTCGGGCCAATCGTCAAGATGTTGCTTTCAGGCGATGGCCCCCGGTTGACGCATTTCTGAAACATGGCAAGACGCCTGGCGTTCTCAAACTTAGTGGCCAGACTGCGCATTTGCAGAAAGTCCCGAACCTCTTTGCACCCACTGTCGAGGCTCAGGTCAAACAGGTCTGTCGGCGTGGCATCGAAGTAACGTTTCACGAGGGGCTGCTGGAATTGGATTTCCGAGGCTTTTTTTGCCGTGATTAGGCCCATCCGCCAGTAGTATTCGTAGCCCCTTGATAAAAGAGGGAATGTTGTCATCTTGTGCCAGTAGGCCCGGGCCAAATTATAGTAAAGCGGCGCGCGCTTCAAGCTAAATCTGTTCTTGGTGTAATCCTCGTAGGAAAGGATAGCGCCCTTGAACGACTTCATAGCTTCGTCGATGCTTCCTTCCGAAAGAAAGCGAAGGCCCTCTTTGTTCCGCTCGGTAGCGAACCAATTAGCCCAAGATACTGAGACTGTGAGGCACAATGTCACTAGCAGGCACGAAACGACTGCAATCGGTTTTTTCATCATGTTCTCCCACGATTCATAATCTATTTTGGTCCTCTCCAGAGCGCTGATGAGGCCGCCTCCAATCCGATTCGATTAAACGCCATATTGCTTAGCGCTTTCGAGTGACATGAGCTGCCATCGTATCGGCGCCAAAAAATCAGCGAATGTGTTCCTGCGCTTCACCAGCAGAAGCTTACTGTTGATATCGAAAGTTGGGTCCGACTTCGACGTGAAATGATAGGTCAAGAACATCCTGTCGCTCGTGTAATTGCTTGTTGTTTTAGGCCTTGTCCACTCTTTTTTTACCAGTTCTGCCCGGATGTCGTGGACAACCTCGTATTTCGGCTCGCCGATACCCACGTCTATCCTAACCCTAAAAAGCTTGTTCACGTCAGTATCGAAACCACACTTGGTCATCAACACTTGGTCATTATGGTTGTAGGCCCAGACGTAAGCTTCAACCGTCGCCTCGGGTGTGTCGAAGCTCGGCTCAAAAGTGCAGCCTACAAGCGCCCATATCACCGCGAAACATAGTAAAATGAAGCAAGGCTGCATACCAATGCAGCTCCTGCTCAAATAACAATTCCCGCTCGTCAACGGTAATCCTCACCTTGGCGCGAACAGAAAATCCAACGACTGATTGTTAAACCTAACCGCAAATCATAGCCCATGTCAACCAGCCATAAATTCTTAAGACAAACGTGCAAAATGTCAAATGCTCCCTCAACCCGGGTTTGACCCCTCGTCAGATTAGAGCGGGGAACGTTGCGGCTGCCTCGCGGATGGAGGGCAGAAGCTCGTGCCCGAAGGGCAGACCGTGGGTAGCCGCAGGCGTAGCCTGACGGTGCGAATAGCGCCACAATCCCCTTTTCTAACCTCCCTCCCCGTTGCGTTGCACGCACGGCTACCCACGGTGTCCCCTGTCGGGGATTACAGCCTGCACCCTCGTTCGCACCCGTTAGGTGAAAGAGGCAGCAACTCGGCTTTCAACATGAACTCCCGTGCCTATCTGGCAGCCAACTTCAGAGCTCAACTTCAGAAACGATCAATCTGATTATTGGGGAGCTGTGGCGGTGGTTGACTCGACCAATCAGCTTGGCTAGTATTGCGTTCATAAAATAGGGCAATGTGGCCGAATCTGTGGAAATGTTGGCGGCGTGTTCGCTGGTGTCAGCAGTAACTGGGCAGGAGGATAGTATGCACGGAAGTTCTAGGCGATCGATGTTCTCTGTGTTGGTCATGTTCTCGGCGTTGATGATCATCTTGGTGCTCGCGGCCGATTCCAACGGGGGCCCGTTGGTCAGGCTGGGATATGCTGAGTTTGACGGAGAGGCAAACGGTGAGCCAGATGTGTGGGCCGAATACAGGGCGCAGGTTTCTCCCGACTCGGACTATGCTTACTACATAGTGCAGTTTGCAGGCCCGATCACGAGTGAGATGAAGGTCGGCCTCAAAAGCCAAGGCGCACGTTTACTGGACTATGTTCCCGATTTTTCGTTCGTTGTCAGGATGGCTCCGAAGGCCATGGCGAAACTCCAAACGTCAACGAGGCTTCCTATCGTGTGGGTTGGCGAATATCAGCCGGCCTACAAGCTCTCCTCCGGTCTTTGTCGGTTCGTTCGCGGAGGGGAGCGCGTGTTGCAGTCGAATATGCCGAGGCTCATGGTCCGGTTCTTCCCCGGTCAGCACAGTCCGGAGAGTGTCTCAGAGCTTGAGCAGCTCGTGTCAAGCTCGGGCGCCGTGGTGGAGATAGCTGAGGCGCACCGCAGTGTCGTTCGGCCTCGGCTGGTTTTGTCTATCTC
>Ga0307380_10005435_pt1 | contig 16875 bp, 12 predicted proteins | sample UN3MG_FD_202239 | JGI IMG/M metagenome (GOLD analysis project Ga0307380, IMG submission 202239) | Soil microbial communities from Risofladan, Vaasa, Finland - UN-3 | ecosystem: Environmental > Terrestrial > Soil > Coastal area > Acid sulfate soil | place: Finland: Risofladan, Vaasa | collected...
GAGAAGAACAGGAAGAGAGTGCTGAAGAGGAGGAAGAGAAGGAACCACTTTATCGACAACTGACCAGACAAGAATATCGGGGATTCATCCGCGAGATCTATCATCTAGCAGTACCAAAAGACTATGACCTACCAGAGGACGAGCTGCTAGAGGATTTGGAACGGTTTCTCGAGAAGAATATCCTCAAAGTGCTAGGATTGACAGTTGATGACAAAAACAAAGAACGATGAGGAGCCTAGTTACGAGTTTTAAGCTTCTCCGGAAGCAAGGTGCAGAGGGCAGCGTGTTGGCAGTCAGCAGTAAGGAGAGAGCAATTCTCTTTAGGGGACCAGGTACCATGGGAGATATCTTCGCGAACACCCTCGAGAAAGGAAGCAAACTCAGCTAGTAGTTCAGGAGTGACCTCGCGAGTGATACAGTCACCAGTTTCGTAGAAATAGCCAGCGACCTGGACGACTGTTCGACCGATCTTTTGAGCGAACACCTTGGAGCGAGAAGCTAAAAGGGCATAGAACAGTAACTCCTCGTAGAGAAAACCACTACGTTCTCGAGAGGATTTGTATTCGACCAAACAACACGATTGGTCATCGATAGGATCCACCCGGTCAATGATCCCACGCATAGTGGAGGTGTGGAGGTAGAGTTCAAAAGCTAAAGGAAACCAATAGTCGGGATCAACAGCTAAACGATGACGCTCATGGTCCCAGAAGAGAGCTAAGAGTGGCTCAGACTTGAAAACCTCAAGAGGAGGAGCATCAACAAGTAAATCGCTCTTGTATTCCTTCAGAAAATTATTCAATTTCCAATGCCAATGGATGCCATTACCAAGACCAAGAGCATAATACCGATAATCCCGTTTTCCTCGAGGTCCTTCTTCACATTTCTGATTCTGCTTCTTCAGTAAGTAGAATTTTAGAGAGCAATCTAAGTAAGCTGTAAATTCTGTTTTGCTGAGATTAAAATCCATCATATTATATTCTTAATATTTCTATCATATTTTTTCTATTTATAACTCTAAATCCATTTATTATTGCATTGTTATATGCTTTTGTTTTTAGTAATAGATAAAATTCAAAAAAAATTAACCCAATTTAAAAATAGAAATCATAATGAATCAAGAATTTCAATAGTTTTTGCAGCACCAATCATAACACTAGTAGCCAACTTATTTAATCCCTTAACTATATTGTAATAATCTGCTTTTTTTCGGTCCTCACGTAAACGTGTAAGACTAATGTATATTTTCTGTTTATCGTTATTATTTTTGCCTTTAAATTGATTGATAACATCAGTATGAGAATCCTTTTTTGTTACTGTATAACCTTCTTTATCAACGAGATAATCTCTAGCTAAACAAAATATTGCAAAATAAGCTCTACTTATAGCAGAACGAAGTAAAGCATCAGATAATTCAGAAGTCTTAGTCTGATCACATAGTTCGTTTGCTAATTCTAAATAATCATGCCAATCAAAATTCACAGGTACTCCACGTGAAGACACATTAACTCACCTATTTCCTTAGATACATCTAACCACCAGTCTTCGTCAAGTTTTTCAAGCTTTGAAAGAGCATCATTTGGTGAAAGATTGGTTTGTATATAAATAAAAAGTATTCTGGAATCTTTTTCCTCTTCAGGATCAGTTACTACTTCTAAAACCAATGAAGATTTATTGAAATAATTTTTGATAATTGTACGAGCTTCTTGAAGAATAGGTACTATTTCAATGTGTTCTATAAGAAATGGTATAATCTCTTTTTTATTACGTATTTTATAGTCCCATAAATCATTTACTACATCAAGTTCATCAGGATCCAATAATGATATATTACTACGACTGGCTGCTTTAAAAAGATTGAACAATTTATTCATATCAAAATCATTTTGTTTACTATGTAAGGCTGAAAAAATATTAGCTGTAAAAACATCAATTGTATAACGATCAATAGCTTGTAAGTAATTGGTGTAAAGAGGATCACCATTCTTTATTAAAGCAAATTTATCTTGCTCAGGAAGAGGATCAATTTCTTCAAAATTGATAGTACGAGTTGGAGGGAATTCTTGCTGATAACATAACCGACTCATCATTTTTCTTCTCCTTGAATTTTTGTTGTTTTTGTTACTATTTCTGATGAAAACTTGTATAATTCAGAACACTTTGATATATAATCTTTTATTTTTGTGATAGGTAGTTTTTGTATAGGAAACTCAAAATTAAACTTATAGATTAATGCATTATTATCCGCAGGTTCAATATTTAATCGGAGCATATATGGTTGTTTTTCAGCAAGGATTATAGCGCCAAAACAAAGATTATGATTTGGAAAAATAGATGACAAATCAGTTAATGAACCTATCATCGGAGTAATTTTTGGTGGAGAACCATTTTCATCTTCTTCAATTAACCAATCGAAATTCATACCTAATTTCAAATAAGGAATATGGGGAAGAAGATCGAAATATTTTGTAGCAATGGTAGAAAGTGACTCAATACTAGAAGGATTAACTCTTTTAGTATTTAACTGCCAACGTTGACGGTCAACCATGAGATTAAAACTCTTCGACTCAAAGACCGCAAAATCAGGTGTTAAAATAAATTGATTAGGATCTTCAGTGATTACCTCATTTCTTTTCAACCAATCGGGTGATAAAATACTTGGATTATGAGCTTCAGCGATGATGACCACATTCGCTCGAATGAATTTACTCGCCATTTGTCAGTCCCACATAAGCACTATCCAATAATCAGTATACTTTATAAAAATGCTCATTTTTAAAGATATTCACAAAAGGAATATTCCTAATTAATCTTTTAAATTGTAGCTCCAGGTTTTTATACATGTTGAATTAACAAAAGCTACTTTTCTGAGATTAATTCTTGGTGTTAATTGATTTTATTTTTGAGAATGATTTGCTGATAGCCAGATTTACCTTTGTAACAACTTTACAATATTAAAATTCTTAATATTTTCGTGGAATTTTGCATATATATAAACGAAAAAAATCGATTTCCTCAGTAAAGGCTATATAAAGGTTATTTAAGTAAAATTACTAAAGAAAGACTTTAATCAAAGTGAATTATTAAAAAGAGCCAAAAGAGGAAAATTAAAAACAGCAATTCTTTGATATAGGAAATATGATTTAATTTCAAAGAAAGATGGATTATATGGAACAATAATTTTTTCATTAACAGAGAAAGGTTAGTTTGTTAACTAACATCTTCTTATGATAGATAAAAGACTAAATGAGGAATAGGTAGGTATCTAAATTCAAAGTAACACTAATAATTTACTGACTTTTCTATTAATTTGTAAATCAAACCAATTGTGGCATACATTCCAGCTAATATTTCATACTTTTCCTCTGTAGATGAACCTTCAAACCATCGAAATGAATCAGTGCCTGTTCCATGTTTGGATAAATTAACAAAAAGATCGTGGATATTGAGAATTAATACACCAAAATGTCTGTTACGCCTAATTGCATATTCACGTTCTTTATTATTTGAAGCTGTTTTTTCCGCAGGGTCTAACATTAGTAATGGTTGTGTGTTTGATGAAATTACATTTCCCCAACCATAAGCTGCTTTACTAAGTTCTACTATTTCATTGTTAGGTAATCCTGTTTTATTTTTAAGGATCATTTTGATAATATCAGTAACACTTATCTCTGGATATTCTAGGCCTTTTTTTGATGCTCTCCTTATACTCTCCTTTACTGGTTGAGGAAGATTATCAACAATTGTATCTAGTTGCTCTTTTTTCTTTCTTATTCTCTCTGGTAATTCTTGCTTTATTTTTGCTTCGAGCTCAGCAAATTCTTTTTTATTCTTTTCAGAAATATCATCTATAGCAGCTTTCATAGTTTGGAGAGAAGGGTCTTTTGGAAACGTTCTAGAAGTAATTATTTTTTTGTTTATATCTTCTAACTCTTTTTTCGTTTTTGCAATTTTCCCTTTATTTAAATGGTCTTTTGCCTTGTTAATATCTGATGTTATAATGCTATTAGATTGGTAGCGATTTTGCATTTGTAATTGGCCAATAAACTCCCCAATATTTTCGAAAAATGGTTCTACAATACTACTATTATATTCAAAACTATTTCTTGCAGCATTCTCACGTAATTTCATGGATATAATATGAATTTCACCATATTGCCATTGACTATATACTCCATCAAATTGATTTCGCACAAGGTTATCATCACCGATAGTAAATCCCTTTTTCTTGAAATAGATACCACTATTTGGTTTTTTTAATTCTTTATTATTATTACATGTAATGAACCAACCAACAGCGATCAAATTATTATTTATTATAAATTCTTTTTTAACAATAGTATTAAAGAAAAGTCCACTCACAAAAGGAGGTTTGTAAATTTTTTTGTTATTATATAGAATATTTGTTGTAGGTTGTTTCACACCTTTTTCTTCTAACCATTTATTAATTTCATTAGCGAAAGAGAAACGCTTTTCATCAAATGATGAAGGAACCACACAAGATAAATAATTTTCTATATCATTATCATTGAATATTCCTTTTTGTGTTGGTAAGATTGATTCAAGTCTTACCATTGTAAAATGACTTTTTTCAAATGATTCATCTTCAGTTAATTTGACATCTTCAATATCGCTAGTGGCATCACTTAAAACATCAACAACTGATTTATTGCTTCCTTCATATTCACCACGTAATATTTCATTATCTATTTCTATTTTGTATTTCTGATCATTTGCCTTTTTAGTAATAATAACAATCTTTTTACAAATCGGAACTCCACTCCAAATTCCTATCCCTCTCCATCCAATTGAATCTTCTTGTTTCTGAGATTTACCAATACTTAATGCATAAACTAGCTCTTCTTTACTCATACCAGGAGCATCATCAAGTATGATTAAATCTTGATTCATTTTTTCGAAATATATCCAAACATTATCTGCCTTCTCATCAATACTATTTTGTACATATTCTCTTAAACAATTCAGGTTGCCATCATAGAGACCTGAAGTTATGGTTTCCATTAACCTAATACCAATATCTTGATCAGTAAATCTCATTGCATATTTCCTTCTTTCTTACACTCTCTTAATAATTTACAAAAATTGTTTGCATATTAGTATACCCGTAGATATTTTAACTATTTCTATAATCTATTTTTGTTATTTATATCTTAAACATTTTTTTTAAATTTAAAAATCTTCAAATATAAGGTATCTTTTCTTTATTGTTTTCTTTCCTCCAAATTCAGTATATAGTAATATTAAAAGGTCAGAGGAATCTGCAATAGTGAAAATCTAAAATTTGAAAGGATGATGTTTATATTTTTCTCAGTTAATTATTTATAATTTTAAAAAGAAAAAAAGGCAAGACCTCTTGAATTGATTTCCATTTGAATAATAGATAAAAGACGTTATGTTTATCTTATGTGAATTATCATAATAACAATAGGATCTTTTATCAATAAGTTTGGATAAAAGTTAATCAATATAATATGTAATATAAATTTACAGAAAAATTATTTCAGCAGGTGATAATCAATTGAATGATAAAAAAATGGAAAGGAAAAAAATACTGCTAGTTGAACCTGAATATTACACTCGTTTTCCTCCTTTAGGTTTGTTAAAACTTGCAACATTCTTTAGATCACAAGAGCATGAAATAAAATTAGTAAGGGGTAAACTAGAAGAGGATTATGGACCAGATGAAATTTATGTTACGAGTCTTTTTACATGGGCATGGAAATCTGTTCATGAAGAAATAAAATTCTATAAAGAAAAATATCCTGAAGCGAGAATTTTTCTGGGAGGAATCTATGCTTCTTTAATGCCAGAACATGCTGCTTCAACTGGAGCTGAAATTATAGAGGGGTTGCATAAAGAAGCTGATGCATGTATTCCTGCTTGGGACCTTGTCCCTGAATGGGATGGCAGTATCATTTTTGTTTCTAGAGGATGTATTAGAAAATGTGCTTATTGTGCAGTTCCAAAAATTGAAGGAGATTTGAGACTTCTCATTCAGAGTATTAAACCTTATGTATATGAAGGACATACTAAAATAATTTTCTGGGATAATAATATTTTAGCACTTGAACATTGGGATAATATTTTTCAAGAATTACTAGAATTAAAGAAATGGGTTGATTTTAATCAAGGTTTAGATGCAAGGTTAATAAATAAAAAGAAAGCCCAACAGTTATCTCAACTTAAAACAAAATTTATTCGATTAGCATACGATACAAAATCAATGGAAAAAGGTGTTAAAAAAGGGATTGATAATTTAATTGAAGCAGGAGTTAGCGGGAAAAAAATAGTTGTTTACACACTTTTTAATTTCAAGGATACTCCTGAAGATTTTTTTATTCGGGTAAAGAACCTTTTAAATTGGGGAGTAACCTCCTATCCTATGCGTTATGAACCTTTAGATGGTTTAAAGAAAAATCGATATATTTCAGCTAACTGGACTAAAGATGAACTTGATATGGTTGCAAGAGCTAGAAGAGTTTTAGGATTTGCTGGTTCTTTCCCACCGTATAAAGGGTTAATAAAGAAATTCAATGATGCTGAAAATTTTAATGAAGCATTTGAATTATGGGAAAAAGATAAAAATAAAGAAACGAAGAAAAAAATTGTTAGATGGAAAGCTTCAAATTGGGAAGAAGCAATATAAGACCTTGAGTTATAACCAATGAACTAGGAATTGGATTAAAATGACTGTGGAAGAGAATTTTGTATATGGTCACGTGATGGATGCTTTATCAGGTGATTTATATCATAATAAATTGGATGTTTTAAGAGAATATTTACAGAATTCATATGATGCAATAAAGGAATATGTGTTCTCTTCTGATAATGAGGATATACAACTTAAGCGTATGAATACATCTAAAATTGATATAAAAATCGATTCTAATTCAATATATATTTTTGATAATGCAATTGGAATGAATTTGCAAATTTTAAATGAGTATAGAAAAATAGGTTTCTCTAGAAAAACAAAAGGCACATATGCTGGATGGCGTGGAATAGGAAAAGCAGCTGGACTTGCAGTGGCTGAAATGGTTTATGTTAACACCTCAAATGGTGAAGGAAAAGGATATCAGCTTGTTTTTAAAGCTAAAGAATTAAGAGATGCAATTCTAAATGCAAAAAAAACTGGTATAAATTTACCTTTAGATGGTTTAATAAAAAATTGCAGTGATATTAAGGAATTTGATGAAGTTGTAGGCAACCATTACACAATGGTGGAATTACATAATATAACTGGAGATTCAAAAGAGCTTTTAGATGCCAATAAAGTAATAGCATACCTTTCACTTATAGCCCCATTACACTTTAATCCAAATTTTGAATACGCAAATGAAATTGAAGAGCAACTTTATTTTTATGTTGAAGATTACTTGCCAATGAATCTTTTTGTTAATGGAGAACAAGTTTACAAACCATATTTGCATGAATGGGTTGGAGAATCTGAAACAGCAAAAATAAAACCACCGAAAACTAAAGAAATCTATGACAATGAAAATAATTTAATAGCTTTTTGTTGGTTTTGTATGAATTCAGGGAAAGGTCAAATAACAGAAAAAATGAAAATAGCAAATTCCTTTGTACATGTTAAAGGACTATATTTGAGAGTTCATAACATTAGAATTGGCGATGAACAATTAACAAGAAAATATCTATGGTATGCATCACCTGAGCGTTCTTTCTATGCATTAGGAGAAATACATGTTTTAGATGATAAAGTTGATCCTACCTCGGGTAGGAATGATTTTGTTGATAATCATGCTCGATATCAATTTATTCATAAATGTGCTCCTATTGTTGCAGATATAAACTATTTAGCTCAGGAGCATTCTAACAAACTTAGGTCAAAAGCAGTAATAAATAAAAAAGCTATTGAAATCAACGAAATTGCAACAAAAGTTGAAAATAAAGCAATACCAAAAAACCTAGTTTCTGAATATATCTATAGAACTCAAGATGTGAAACATGAAGCAGAAAAAAGGAAAAAAGCTACATCAGAAAAAGCAGTACAAAATAAAGCAGATAATATAATTAAAAAGGCAAATATTGTTTTGAATAAACTTGAAACATCCCTACGTGAACCAACAGTTCCAGAAAATAAAGTATATAAAGATATTTTAGATGAAATTAAGCTAACTGATGAAGCAAAATTAGTTTATGAGAACATAATTAATGTGTTAAAAAATTATTTTGTAAATGATCCAAATATTTTGGAGGAAATTCTTATCAGAATAGATAATGCTTTGACTGACGCATTTTCTTCATGAGGAATAAAATTGATAAGAATATTCAAAGACAATCCCAACAAACAAATTATTCGTGAAATTGATAAAGAATACATAATAAAAGAGTATCAACATCATTCTAAGAAATTAAGATATTTTGGATTACCAAGCGAAGGTTTTTATGATATTCTCCAATGGAATTCATATATCAATGAAATTGTTGCTGTTGAAAGAGGATCAAAATCAGAACCTACATCCAGACAAAGTTTACTTATGTGTAATGCTTTTCAGTATGGTTTCCATAATAGATTATTACTATTAAGAGGAGATATAAATGATATAATTTTAAATGATAAGGACGATAATGATTGCAAAATTCCTTATCCATTTGAGTTAGTAAATTTAGATTATGGTGGTTCAATACTATATGAAGATAGAATTCGAACCAGAGCAATTAAAAAATTAATTCAGATGCAGAAGCCATGCGATTTTTTGTTATTAATTACTTCTAATGTAAGAGAATTTGATGAAAAAGAACTTTTAGATACACAGGATCGAATTAAAAAGGACTTATCATTAAATAAAAAATTGGAAAGTGAATTTACAGCATATATTAATTGGGTTAATGAAAATAAAACCATACATAGACAGATTATTCATTTAAATTATTTATTGAAATATGATGCAGAAATAGAAACATATGATATTGAGTGTTTACCACCAATTTATTACACTGGGGATACAAATTCTAAATTAATTCATTATATTTCTAAGTTTAGATATCAGAAAAACGTTTCAACAAAAGTACAAAGTGTACAAAGCTTTCTAGATTTATTATCTCTACAAATTTATGAGATTAAAGATAATAAGCTAAAAACTCTAAAGTCATTTAAGGATTTTCAAAAGATTTGATTATGTTCATCAGAACTAGCAGCTGCTCATGTGACAGAAACAATTTACCTCCTAAAAACCACGTAAAAATTCCCAACAGTTTTTAGAAAAGAAGAGAATTTATTTGTAGATAAAGAAACAAAGGATTTAGCAAAGAAATCTAACAAAATTGTCATTATAGCTATTGTTATTGCAATACTTACAATTTTAATCTCAATTTTTACTTTGATTTTCTAGAATCTCAGTAATTCTATCAGTTCATAACTTATTTAAAGCGAGAGAATATCTACAAGTAGGATTCATAATTTCTTTGAGGATAACAACCACTACAGGAAGAGGAACCTATCCGTATAAAACCCAAGGGATTCTATCCAGAACAAGTGGGTCTCTTCTATAAAGAGATATTAGAAAAACCCCATGAGAATAAAATCTCCTTGGTAGTCTTCCGAAAGAGATTTCAGACCTTTCCTCCAGAAACTGCCAGTCATAATTGTTATTTTGATTAGCAAAAAAATCAGCTAATTTATTTTTTATTGTTATATCAAGGGATATCATTTTTTTCGATTGTAATTTATCACTTGGAAAAATAGATTGATACCTCTTTCAGCACAGGCAAGTGGACCTAGAAATACTGACTTATATCCTTCCTTTCCAAAATAATCCTTATTCTTATCTTTAGCTAATCCAACTAAATACATATGATCACATCTCTTTGGATGCATAATTTGATCTCGACAACCTTCTCTAAATTCTATTAAGTCTTGTTTTAATTCTATAGTAATAAGATGATTTACTTCTGCTTCATTTAATATCTTTTTAGAATCAGGATAGTTAATTGTAGCTAAAATATTTCTTCCTTGATTCTTCCAGAGAAGAAATTGTTCAATAGCTAAAAAAAACGTAATAGTTGCTGCTACATAGCATTCATCAAGAAAACAATGCTTTGCTTCTTTATAGAGTAAAAGTGTATTTGGATTAGAATTTCTTGCTAACCATATTTCAAAGCTATTTTCTTCCAATGAATTAACTAAAACAATCCTTTCATTTTTTTCTTTAAGATGCCAAATATCTTTAGGTTCATTCATTTACTTCACTAAAATAGCATAGTTTTAAACGATTAATTAAGATATTTAATTTTGTGTTGTATATAATTAATTCCTTTTTTAGAATTTTTTTCTTCATATTGGTTTTTGCTATTTTTTTATCCAAAACTAAAGTTTTTTATATTTTTTCCCTAATAAGAAGGCATTTGAAGAGGTGAATGGAGATTAGAATACCTTCTCTTATTCGTAATTATATGAGTAAATTAAAAAACAATTCGCCTATTATTCGTTTAAAAGCAATTGAAGAGCTTGCTAGTTTTATTGAAGTTATAGACAAAGATGTAGAATATAATGATAGATTTTATGATTACTTAAACCAATTTTTATTAATTCTTATAGATCGTTTAGCAATTGAAAATTCCAGAGAAATTAAGGATGCGATTGTAGAGGAAATCATTTCAATAACTAAAGAGTTTGTTTTTAGTTATGAATGGATTATTAATAGGGTTGCTAAGATTTCTAATGGAGAGGGGAAAACGCTTGCAATTACATTAAAGAAAATGCAAAAAGAACGCGACAAACAAATAAAATATGAGCTTGCAGAACAAACCAATCATAGATTACAAAGAAAGCGTGAAGAAGCTATCAATGAATTATCTAAAATTGCTTTGAATAAGTTGGAAGCTGGTGTTGATATCAACTTCATTATTGATATATTGATTAATTGTTTAAATGATAAAGAGGAATCTATCATAGAAAAAGTTGGTTATAATCTTTTTTTAATACAAACTGATTATGTTATTGAAGAACTTGGTAATATTTTAAAAAATAGAAATGCTTATCAAAATTCAACTTTGATAAAAACTATTAAAATTCTGGGTTCTATTTTAAATATAAAACCTGAATTAAAAGATAACTCAATTATTAAAATTTTAAAAGAATTTATTCTTGAAGAAGATTTAGGGGAAGAAATTCGTTCTATATCCCTTTGGGCTTTTATCATATTAGAAGAGGATACAAATTCAATCCTTTCATTTACTTATGATATTTATAAAAACGAAAAAAGTCAAAGATTAAGAAAAGAAGCTTATGAATACCTTTCAATTATTATAAAGGGATTAGGTTATAATCCTTCTAAAATTGACAGTGTGATTAATGAATTAATAACAAGTGATGGTTTAGATCAGGAAGAAGAGTTGCAAGAATTAATATTAGATCTCCGACCAACAACTTTTATACAACGAATAATTGCTATAAGAAAAATAAAGAACCTAAATGCTAATAATGAAGAAGTGATTTTAGCCCTTTTACATTCTATTCAAAAAGACCAACATCCAATAGTTCGAGAAGAATCAGCATCAGCCTTGATTGAATTACACCCAGAATCTTTAATCTCTAAATTAATGGATATAATTGGTTATGATGATTTTACAGATGAAACTTTTTTGGCACAAAAATATGCCATCAGTATTTTGGGAGTGTTAGGAGAGAAAGAAATTGTTCCTTATATCTCTAATTTTCTACAACATCCTGAAGCTTTCCTTCGTAGTGAAACTGCTATAGCAATAGGTAAATTAGGGGCAAAAAAAGATATTATTGATTTGGTAAAATTATTAGCCGATGATAGTGTTTCTGTTAGACTTGAGGTTGTAAAGTCTATTTTTCAATTAAATAAAAACAAAATAACTCCTCAATTAACTCAACTTCTTTTTACTGATAAAAGCTCTAAAATTAGAAAAGAAATACTTGAAATGTTACGAAACGATTTACCTAATAATGAAAATATACATTTCCTGAAAGAAGTAATTCAACATGACTCTAGTTATAAAATTAGAGCTAGAGCAGCAGAGCTTTATAAAACATTAGATACTGAACCTCAAAAAAACGAAGCAGATGCTAATGGTGATGTGAAAATACAATCAGTGGAAATTACTAGTAGGATTTCTCTTGTTTTCATTGCAGCTAATCCAAATAGTGATCAATATTTAAATCAAGGAAAAGAAATAAAATTCATTGAAAACAAACTTGCTTATTCTATCGAAAAATTTGATATAAAACAAAAATGGGCTGTAAATCCAAGTGATTTAACTCAAATATTTCAATTGCAACCTCACTTTTTGCATATCACCTGTCATGGAACAGATACTGGTGAATTAATCTTTGAAGGAGAAGGGGATGAAGAAGAAATCTCTTATAAAGCAAAGGATATTGCTCGGAGATTTGAAAATGCCAAGAAAGCTGGTTATCTCAATAATCTTTTCTGTGTCTTCTTAAGCGCTTGCCATTCAGATTTAATTGCTGAAGAATTATTAGATTCTGTTGATTGCGTAATTGCTATGTCAGATTCAATAACTGATTCATCAGCTAAAAAATTTGCAGGAGAATTTTATAAAGAGGTTTCATTAGGGGAGAATCTTTTAAACGCTTTTCTTAACGCAATTGAATTAATTCAAGAGGAACAAGAAGGGAATATTCCAGATATCTTTTACAAAATAGGTTCTACTCTGAAGAAAGTAACCTTTAACGAAGTAATAGATAAAAATTTACAGCCTACTATTAGCTCTATTCGTAAACCTTTTGAAACTCTATTCACTATTTTAAAACATCATGAAAAATGTTCAGATGAATTAATCAAACAAGTAATTAGTGATGGCGAGAGTGATTTGGTCGAATTTAAATCTACTTTAAGATGGGATGCAAAAGAATTACCTTTTTCTGTGAATGAAAAAAGAATTGCTGAAACTATTGCCAGTTTTATGAATGTTAAAGGTGGAATATTATTCATAGGAGTTAGTGATGATGGAAAAATTCTAGGAATAGAAAAGGATTATTCAACATTAGGTAAACATCAAAATAAAGATGGTTTTAGTAATCAATTAAAAAATGTTATTCGAGACAATTTTGATAATTCCTATCCTTATGAAAAACTAATTCATGATAATTATATTTTAATAGAGAACAAAGAAATATGTATTGTTTACATTGAACCTTGTCCCCATGAAGTTTTTATAAAAGACAAAAATAATTTTGATATTTTTTCAGTAAGATATTATGCTCAATCAAAAAGATTGTCCGGAAGAAGTAGTTCTGAATATATTAGAGCCCATTGGAAGAAATAATAGCTGAAAGAATTGATTTATTATGTAACTGTGTTTATTGTGCTGAATTAAGAAATGTTATCTTAATATCATCTAAGGAATTTTTAATGGAACAATTATTCAACAAGATTTATTATACAGCTGATGCGAAATAACGCTTTATTCTTATTCATAAACAAAAGATAAAATTAATTGTAGAAAAGAATATAGTGAATTTGATGATCAATGTAGGAAAATAATTAGAAGAAAAAGAGAAATATCGATCGTTTCTATATAAACTCAATAATTTCCACCTTGCTAGATGGTTTTCTTCTTTCTTTGAGTAAATATGAATTAAAAATTGAATTGTTTCTCAATACTCATTTCAAGTTTTTATCTTTGCAACAACGCTAATTAATGAGTTTAGAATGGTATTTTTTCTATTCTCCCAAACCTAGATAAAATTATCAATCAAGCGAAAAAGCGGACCTCCTCTCCTGCAGGAGGTTTAAATAGAAGGTACAAAGGTTCGCCAAATTCCAATAGAAAAAAGAAAGAAAAAGACTGTTTTTTTGAGAAAAAAAACAAACCATTGCACTAGAAACAAGAAAAAAAGAACAAAAAGAAAACCAAAAAGAGAGTTTGTATCATAAAAAAACGGTTAAAAAAAGGAAGAAAAACAAGCTATCACTAAAAAACGGTCTTATTGAAGGACCGATGTAAAAAAAGCATCGAAAATATGGTTGGAGAAACCTTATATTAGGAAATAAGGTATTGCTAAAACCGATGAATGAAAAAGAACAATTTTCCTTATAATACAGCATTTTTCCTTCTTTCTTATTTCCCCTTTTCCCCGAAGAGAGCCCTCTGATAAGTTTGTTTTGGAATGTTCTATTTTTGCATATTTTTTTCTTAAAAATCATTGTAATTATAAAATGTTGTGAAGAAAGTATAGAGAACTTTGTTGTGTATTTTTACCTCATTAAGTTTCACTTGAAATAATTCAACCAGATGTGAACTAAGCTCTAGTAATGTATAATTAGATGAATTCTCAATCAAATCAATTTGTAGATAATCCTTACGTATTTTGATGTAAGGTAAAAGATTTGTTATTTCATTTGTAGGTTTTATTGGTAATTTAGCTGAACTTTTTCCTAAAGAGAAATTTATGATTGCATTAGTTAAGAGATAATTGGTTAGTGCTATTGACTTCTTTTGTTTTTTCAACAAAGTTATTACTAACCTTAATGGTATAGCTAATGTGCCATTTTTATACCGATTATGTGTAGATTGGTTTTCTTTTAGCTTTGAATAATTTATTTTATCATATAACTCAGAAGAGAGTTTCTTAGTAAGAAATATACGTAGATTACTGATTTTAGTATAATCATAGTAACCACTATCAGTTAGATAAGCTTCTTTTATATTCAAGATTAATCCCTTTTCTTGTTGTGCTTTCTTTCGTTGTACAATCTTTAACAGATTATCTTCTTTCTTTTGATAAGAAGAACCAAGAAGTTCACCAAAAGCAATATGTGATTGGGCAAGTATCTGTACGATATATCCATAAGCATTCATTTCTTCGTAATAGGCTTCTCGAGTAGTATGATTAATTGTATAATCAGTTAGGAAAACGCTGAAATCTTTCATTAATTGTTTTGAAGAAGTTGTTAAACAAATATTGTATTTAGAATATGATCCATCACTATCCATTATTCCTTTCCAATATTCTTTTCTATAGCAATCATCAGATATTGATTGAAAAATAACTGGTTCTCGCAGAGAGTCGTATTTAGATTCATCGATGGATTGCTCGGTGAGAAAGTTGAACAACCGTACCCCCCAAAGAAGGTTGAGCTTCACAATCCATGCTCCTCCTGTTTTCATGAGCGCTCCTTCTTTAGAAAACATTTCTACAAACAATTTTGAAATAAATTCAATGTGTTCTTTCGTTTCGTCTGCAACGATTATCCAGTAGTCTCGAAGATTACCATCGCCATTACATATCCCGCAAAGATAGGCTAGTTTAGAAGTTAGTTTCGTTGGAAAAGTGAACGCTTCCCCTCGAGCACTTTGGAGGTGCAAGGAATCGTTTACTATAGGGAATGAAAGATTGGGTAATACTTCCTGTGCGCATCGAAAAACAGGTAACGGTAAAACCCCTTTCTCCAGATACTCACTGATGACCTTCTTCCAGGTAAGAATGCTCTTATCAATTGACTTGTAGAAATAATGATGCACCACTTCCGCTAATGAGAGGAGATGAGGCAGCAATTTTTCTTTAAGTAAAGTGTCTATTATAAGGAATGGAAACCGGGCTATGATGCGATCTCTCGAAGTGCTGCGGACGAAGTCGATCTTTCGGACAAGGATCCCATATAGGTTGGTTAGGGAATGATCTGATTGCACTACTGCTGCTAAACCTTTTTGTTCGATGAGCGTGTTTGCTGTCTCCCAATTGTTATATTTTATTGGTTGCTCATCATACAGCAAGGGATCAGTAGACCAGTGTAGAGACATACTATCAACTCTAAGAATAATAATACACTTCGATTATTAATTTCCTCTCAAAATTAACTTAAAAATCAATAAAATTCTATAAATAATAGCAATCAAACATTGATAAGTTACTGAAATTGAAAGATTATAAATAAACGGCAATAATCTCCTTATATTATACCAAATCTTGTGGATATTATATTATTAGTAAAGTAATGAGAAATTATCCAAAAGAGTTTGGAAGGTTAATTATTTCATTGCCAGTTAAATTAGTAAATAATTCACAAACCTGGTCTTTTGCTGTGAAATAGATTATTTGCCAATTCTTATCAACAAGTTTTTGGAGTATTTTTAAGCCTTCTTTCAATCTAGCTGTATCGTAAGAAAGAAAAATATCATCCATAATAAGAAAACCACTTTCACCTTGTAAAATACGTTGAGCAAAATCAACTCTTATTGCTAAATAGAGCTGATCAAAAGCACCTTCACTAAGTTTGTTTGCTAATAAATAATCACCATTTGCTTTCTTTACTTTAATCTCACCTAAAGCAGAATCAAAAATTATATCAATATATTTTCCATTTGTTATCTCACTAAAGAATTCACTACAAACACTATCCTTATCAAATAATCGAGTTATTTTTGCATCTTCATCCTTACTCATTGCTTCGATAATTTTCAATGCATTCTTACAATTTGTTGTCCTATTTTCGATATATTGGATGAAATCATCTAGATGCTTAAGTGTAACAGACAATGAAGCTATACTTTCAATTTCAACATCAAAATTTCCATCAATAATTGAATCAATATTAATATTATGAAAATCTCGTGAGAAATTCGATAATTTTTCTTGATGTGTATTTAATTCTCTTTCTTTACTAGTAATCTCTTCTTCCAGCTTTCCTATATTTCCTTTCAATTCTTCTTCTTTGGAGTAATTGTATTTTGTTTTTATGTTCGGATCTATCTTTTCTTTTAATTTCTCCAATTCTTTACTGGCTAATTCAATAATATTAGTTGAATTACCAGCGATATCCAAACTTCGATTTAATACACTGATATTGCTAGTTATAGTATCATTGTTTTTCTTAATTAAATCCAATTGACTATCCAAGA
>Ga0307380_10005437_pt1 | contig 16873 bp, 18 predicted proteins | sample UN3MG_FD_202239 | JGI IMG/M metagenome (GOLD analysis project Ga0307380, IMG submission 202239) | Soil microbial communities from Risofladan, Vaasa, Finland - UN-3 | ecosystem: Environmental > Terrestrial > Soil > Coastal area > Acid sulfate soil | place: Finland: Risofladan, Vaasa | collected...
CGACGCGCGCGGGCGTGAACCTTGTAGTAGCGATCGGCCCATCGCTCCGGCTCGTTCTCGAAACCGCCAATGCAGTAGAGGGCAATCGCTCTATCGTCGCCGGGGACCGTTTCGAGCGGGAAACGGAGCGCCAGGAACGCCATCTCCTCGCGAGGGGTCAAAGCATCAACCCCTTGCCGCACGTCCAACGCGGCGGGGTCGGGGGGCGGGGGGGGCGGCTCGTCGCCAAGCAGCTCTACGGCTGCCGTCGCCGCTGCCGTCGCGATCGCGATACCAAATGGGGTCAAGCCATCAAGGGTGGCTAAGCCCCCGCCGTCGGAAAAAATGGCGACACGAGAGCATTCGCCGCCAATGGCCAGCGCGGCGCAAGCATGGGCGGCCTCGTGAACGGCTGTCTGCCAACGCTCGTTCACCTTTCGCCTCCCAGATATTTCACATACCATGCGATCGCCCCAATTTCGGCGACAAACCACTGCTCGGCCGTGGCCCCTTCCAGTCGCCACGGGCGAATGACCCCCGCCCGAAGCAGCTCGGCCGGCTCGGCGGGTAACGCGCTCTCGGGCAGGTACTCAAACCGCGGGGCCGGCTTGCGGGGCGGAAACCCCGGCAAAAAATGCGTAAGCGGCCCGCGGCGGAACACACGACGGAGGAAAGCTGCGATCGTTTTCATGGCGATTCAATCTTACGAGGTTGAGGTGGACGTTTTGCCATTTTCTGGCACGTCGTCCGAAAATTCTTCGCGCTCGCCGGGCTCGGTCACAACTAAGAAACGGCCCGAACATCGCCGGCAAACGCACCTCAACGTTTTCGAGCCGTCGCTTTCGGTGGCCATGCTGCGAACGGCGACGTACCGCTCGCAGCCGCAGAAAGGACATGCCGGTCTGACCACGAAAACCGTCGGCACGGTGGACCATGTCGTCGGCCGATCAGGCTCGTCAGTCGTGCGCATCGCCATACCCTCCCCAATTTAGCCCGACGGCAACCGGGATAACCACCGGAGCCCCGGACCGCGGCTTCATGCTGTCCAACTCGGTCGTGTACTCCGCGAACGTCCGCTCGTACAAAGTACTCGCCCCCTCGTCCAACTGGACGTCGGGGGCGGGGTCGACGGGGCAACCGGCCCGATGGGCATCCCGCCCCTCGTCCGTCATGTTCAGCCAATACCTGCCACCAGCGTCGCCAGATGCGGTGATCCAACCGGCGGTGAGAAACGGCAAGAGGGAAATCATCTGCCGGGTCAACTCCTCGCGCTGCGTTCGCGTGCGGCGCCACGGCGTGCATCCTGCGGTGAATGCCTCGGACAGCAGGTTGCCGCCGGCGTGGGATCCGGGTAGCGACTTGCCGGCCGACGTCCCGAACAGCCCGACCAGCGAGGCGAAGAAGTCCCAGCCGTCGACCACGTTGCCGGTTGCACACAAGCACCGGGCACGCATCTCGCCCGCAAGCGTGTACCGCACATGCGTCCGACGCCCGCCGGCCGCAGCGATCGTCACCAAACCGTCGGATTCGAGGTGCAGCCACAGGGACTCCTGGCTCTTCCGCTCGTTTGCTCCGGCCCCTCGGGTGCGGACCGGCAATCCCTGGTGTCGCCAATCTCGACGGAGCCCCGCCCGCACCTCGGCGCCTGACTGATCGAAGTCGCCGCGGCGAGGCCAGAATAGCGCATCGAGTCGACCAAGCAGCCCGACGAGGGCGGCGTTTTGGGGGGATACATTGTTCACCATGTTGAGTACCTTTACTCACAAACGGTAAATGTCTCATTTAATCGGGGTAGAGGCAATCATGCTGAAGAGGGGGTTTTCCAAGGACCCCGCAACCGGGGGGCAAGCAGGTCGGTCATCGGCTCGGTGGTCATACCTTGTATCCCAAACCTCACGTTTTCTCGGGCTTTATTGGGTTTGGGATACGGATACAACGTAGGTGGCTGTTGTGCGCTTCCACTTGTATCCCCTGTATCCGTATCCTAAACGTCGTTTTCCTCGTGTTTCGGGGGGGTTTGGGATACAACGAAGTACCGTGTCGGTCGCCCCCCATCTTGCGAGGGGACAACATCACTCCAGTAGCCCAGACCGGCGTCGACCAGCCCACGTAGGAACTGCTCCGCCTCGTCGCTCGTCTGGAACTTCCTGCTCCGGCGCCGCAAGTCGTTGGCGGTGATCTGGCCACCGCGATCACGAACGAAGTCGAGGATCTGCCTCTGCTCTGTCTCCGTATCCGATTCCGCAATGATCCTGTAGACCCGCTCCGTCTCGTGCGCGAACCAGGTGGCCAACGTGACGCCGGCGGTCATGGACTCCTCGTCGATCTCCGGCGTGGTGATCGTCCACTCGTCCGTGGCCACCGCCTTGACCATGTACATGACCAGCGCCAACCTCGCCGCATACGCCTCCAGCTTGCTGTACGCGGCGGCCATCTTGCCGGACATGCTCTCGGTGGCCTTGGCGTGCGTGTTGTAGAACTCCATCCACACGGCCTTGGCGCCCGCGCTGAGCGGCACGTCGATCGGAGCCGGGCTGTCGTTGTCGTCGATGCTGAAGTTGAGCGCCAGCAGACGGGCGTAGACCCGCTCGACGGCCTTGTACGTGGCCACGTCCACCGTGGCCTCCGACCACCGCTTCGCCACCCTGGGAGGGGATGCCAGCAACAGACGGGCGGCCAAACCGTTATCGAAGTAGTCGTCGCCGAGAGCGCGGTAGAGCGTCTTCGGCTGGATCGAGCCGGCCACCGAGACGGCCGCCCGCTTCACGAAGATCGTCTTCTTCCCCGTCTTCCGGTCGACGATCAATCCTTCCGCCCGGTGGATCGAAAGCCACTTCGGCGCGTCACTACCGCGGCCAGAACGATACTGATCGAACGCGCCCAGCCATGCGGCCAATTCGTCGCAAGCCGCCAGCACGCCCCGGGGATTGTCTGAGAGGATTTCCGCAAGCGCCTCGATCGTAATGTCGTTCACCACGTAGCGGTCAACACGGGGCTCCTGGGGCTTCTCCGGCGGCGGTTCCCCTTTGGCACGCCCCTTGCATTTCCAGTTCTGATAATCCGCATCGTAGAGCGCTTTGTCTCGGACGAACTGGGCCTCCAGCTCTGGTATCTGCTCCAGTTGCCACTCTTGAGCGCGGCGAAGAGGGTCTAGGGCAAGCGCCTGCGCCGGACTCTTCATCGTGCCCGATTCCGCCACGACGCCCGCCCACACCACGGCCGGTTCGTGCCAGCCGGGCTTCAAGGTGATCCGCCTGGTGGCGCCAATCGCCGATGCCAGGCCGGCCAGCAACGGAAGTGCGATGTATGCCTGGTCACACTTCATGGCGTGGCTGCCCGCTTGGACGTACCCACGTATCGGCTCGGGGAGCACCTTGGTAGGAAACGGCTTCCACGCTGGAGCCGGATCGTACCGGCGCCGCTTCTGAGGCTTGGCCTGCCCGTCGCCCTGTGCCGATGGAAGAGCGGGAGAGACGCCCAACGTGTCGAGTAGTCGGTCAACCTCCATGTCGGCCTCCCTTCAGGCTTTCCAGGGCGTGCAGGAAGAGACGGCCGTATTGCTCGGGGTTCTTGACGATCGACACAGCGAACCGCTGAATAAAGCGATCCGGCAACGGGTCCGGCTCGTGGTCAAGCTGCCGCTGGAGAGTGCGGCCGATGGTTTCGACCGGCTTGCCCTGGTGGGCGTCGAGATGGGGCCACTGCCTGAATAGCTCATTGGCCTCTTGCATCGTCGCGGGATAAGCTGTAGAATCCATGTGCGTACTCCGAACCCCAACGAGCCAACTCGCCCCGGCTCGCTGGGGTTTTTTCGTGGGGGGGTCAGTCGAACGCGCCCGTCTGCGTGGCCGTGCGCCGCTCGATGAACTCGTCAAGGTCGGCCTTGCGATACATCGCACGCCTGCCGATTTTGGCGAAGGGAAGATCGTAGCGGCCGCAGCTCGCCCAGAGGGCTAGCGTCTGAGTGTGGATGCCGAGATAGGCGGCCGCGTCGTCGCGGGACAGAAGAGGAGACTCAAGAGTCACGGACATGGCTTGCACTCCGTTTTGATTGACTTGCAACAATCAACACGAGTGCATAATATGCGGAGGGTTTTGGACACTGAGAGGACTGTCCAAAAATAGCCTTCAGGTCTGGCGTGGTGTGGTGTGTCGCCGGACCGTTTTTTCACAGCAAGAGAACTTCTCAGCTACCCGCTTTCGGGCAAGAGTAAGCTGCGCGCCGCCTTCTAACTGGCGATCCAACTCGGCTTGCATTTCCTGCCAGACAGCGTCCTTGACGGCCTGGGTTCCGTGGGCTTCCTCGTGCCCCTTCGCACCACCCCTTCGCACTTTCTTCCCACAAGCCGCGTTCTTCTCGGCCCTACGTACGCGGTGCCGTTCCATCGCTCGCCCCAAGAAATACCCCCAATACAGCACGTTCTCGATGTCGGATTCAGCCATCGCGGCCTTCAGCTTCCCGAGCATCTCGGCCGCATCACGGGCCTCGCCCTTGAACTCGGTGCCGTCGTCCAGGGCGTTCTGAACTTCGGCCTCGATGTGGGCCAGCACTTCGCCCTTGCGGATCAGCTTGTGAGATTGGATGGGAAATCTTCCCACAGGAATGTCGGTTCCATCGTCCGAGACGAGATACTGGACGAACGTGTTATAGATGCCCGTGTCTTCGAGCCGAGTATCGACCTTTCCCCGCTTCGCCGGACGTTTTCCCTTCGACATGATACTGCCCACCTCAGTCTTCATCTCGTGGTCCCTCCACCTGTAGCACGCCGCCGGCCTCCAGCATCGCAGCAGTGGCCTGGTTGACCGCCGCTCGCACCGGGTCCAGCGTCAAGCGGGAATAGATCGCGGTCGTTTCCGGCCGACTATGGCCGAGGGTCGCCCCGATGACTTGCAGGCTGGCGCCGCCGAGGGCCTGCCAGCTTCCGAGACTCCGGCGCAAATCGTGGATTCGCAGGTCCTTCAGCCCTGCCCGCTTCAGAATCCGGCGCCACGAGGGCATCGGGTCGGTCAGGTGCCCTCCGGCTTTCGTCCGTCGGGTCGACGGGAACACCCACCCGTCTTTTGCGAGGGGGCGTAGGGCAATGAGTATGGCCATCGCTGGAGGACATAAGGGAACAAGCTGGGGCTCGCCCCGCTTCGTGTCCGGGATTCGCCAGACCGCACTGGCAAAATCCAGGTCATCCCACCGCATTGTCAGCACGTTAGAGCGGCGAGCGCCCGTCAGGAGGCACGTCAGGAAGAATCCCCGTAGGATCGGGCTGGGCTCCTCTTCTAGCGCCTGAAAGAACCGCGGCAGCTCGTCAGGCTTGAGGAACCGATCCCGCGACTGCTCCTTGAACGCCTTGACCCCGTGGCACGGATTCGGCCCCTGCCAGCCCACGTCGGCCGCCCGGTTGAACATGGCCCGTAGCAGGGCAAGGGCACGATTCGCCGCGTAGTGCCCGCTGTCGCGGCCCAGGCGGACGTGGAGGGCCTGCACCTCGGTCTTCTTGACTGCGGATAGGCGCCGGTTCGCCCACGGCTTGAGGTAGCGATCGTACTGGGCCTGATCTCCCTCCCATGTCTTTTTGTGGGCCCGGGCATAGTCCATCCAGACGACGAACAGGTCCGCCAAGGTGGGCTCCCCACGCCGTTCCCGCTTCGTGGCCTGGGGATCTTCTCCGGCGGCCACCTTGACGGCCAGCTTGTCGGCCAGCTTGCGGGCGGCCTCGACGGACAGGTCCGGGAACCGTCCGATCCGTACTCGCACGGGCCGACCGTCGATCTTGCGATAGAAGTAGAACGTCTTGGCGCCGGCCGAGGTGACGCACACAGCCAGCCCAGGCTTGGCGGTGTCGTAGTGGTAGCACCGTCCGGCTTCCGGTTTTGTCAGTTGGTCGAGTTTCGTCTTCGTAAACCGAAAGCGGGAAGGGGAGTTACGGCTACTGCCCATGTCGGCCACCTCGCAAAACCTACTGACTTGTGCTACTGAACCCGGTGCTACCCCGGTGCTACCCGCTGTATCAATAAGCGTCAAAATAGGAGTAGCACCGTCGATAGCATTCTAGCCGTAACGTCTATATCCGTCAATAGGTATCGAAAACGGCCTATCAGTAGGAATAACCCGGAGGTGGGGGGTTCTTGAGACTCTGGATCAGTTAGTTGGGGTTCGAATCCCTATTCCCCAGCTTGACGTAAAGCCCTTGGAAACAAGGGCTTGCGTCATTTCTTGGCAGCCCTGCGGGCGAGGCTGCCACCGTGGCGCGTGGTCGCGCGGCTAGGGCGAAGACCGGTTCGGGACCCGGAGTGGCAGGTCTGGCCACGAGTCGTGAACCGTGCCCGGCCCCCGAACCCTCGACACTCTCGGATCGGATGAGGCTCTGCCTCGCCGGGGGTTAGGAAGCCTTGCTCCGCCGCCGCCATCCCGCGATGCCGAGCGCGGCGCTCAGGAGGGTCCAGATGATGAGCGAGGCGGGCTCGGGCGTCGTGGTGATCGTGGCTTCTCCCAGGCCGACGGTCATCGAGCCGCTGGCCGGAATGATCGCGTTCCACTGCCAGGCGAACTCGGCATCGCTCGCGAAGCTCCCGGCATTGGCCAGGTTGTCCACGTCCCCGTCGGTGAGCTTGTTGTAGATCGCCGGCGACTCGGCAATCTCCCAGGCACTCGGCGCGGTGTCGACCAGCACGTCGACCACGGTGTTCCCATCCGTCTGCCTCATCCACTGGGCGCCGAGCCGCTCGACCGTTTCATCGGCGGCGGTGCCGTTCAGGTCGAAGTCGAATAAGGCGAAGAGATTAGCGTTTAGAGGGGAGGTACTATCATTCGTCAGGGTCATCGTCCCTTCCAGCGTGGCGCGGCCCGAGCCTGCCGGGCCTCCGGTCAGCAGGTAGGAAAGGGTTATTTCCACCAGACCGTACTGGTACTTGGCTTCCAGCCGCTCGGGATTGCCGTCGTTGTCGTCATCATGGACCGTGTGTGAATCGTAGACGCTGTCCAGTGAATACTCTTGCGGCAAAAGCCCACCTCCGTACCAGAGCCAACTGTAGTCCAAGTGATTCACCCCGTCGACTTCCCAGCGAAGCACTCCCGCCGACGTAGGGTCTGGCTTGATTTCTACGCTGCTGTTGCCGTCGACGAGCACCGCGGCGGACGTTGGCCCGGCGCCGGCCAGCAACGCGATGACTGCGAGGGCAACGACCGAAGGGGCGGATTCTCGGCGAATGACCATGCTTACTCCACATATTCCAAATGTCCCAGATAACCGATATATCCCATATTAACCCACCCGTCTGCCTCATTCCAGTCCTGATCGCGTCGGATATGCGTCAACAGGTCACGCCGTGCCGCGGTTGCCCACTCCCACTTCGTCGAGGCTTCGACTTGACTTCAGAGCGGGCACGATCGAGCCCTGGCCTTACCCCTCCAAAGGTTGGAACAACTCCACCTTCTGCGAGGGGTTTGCTGTAGAAAAGACCGGCTCACCCAATGGCGGCATGACGCCACGATCGGCCCCGTCGGGTCTCGGTGACCTCGGCGTCGTGGTAGGCGATGAGCAGCCGAATCACCAGCCCGTGTGCTGGGTCGGCTCACACGCTCCGTCCGGAGCCGAGCGGCGGTGCTGAAACACCACGCTGTCGGCCGGCGTGCGGTCGGGTGAACCGGGGATCGCCTCTCGGCCGCACTACGGGGCGTGCCCAAGCTCTTCTGCCGAAAAGGATACGTGCGTTCACTTCGGTTTCTTCGGCGTGGATCCGGGGTGCTTCGGGGCGCCGCCGAGATAGGGATACTCATCGAAGCGGTCGCCTCAGCCCAGGGCGCGCGGATCGGCGGTGGCTCGCAGTTGGGCCATCAGCCGTTCGGAGAGATCTCGCTTCACGTCGGCGTACGGCGGATCGCTTGCCGCGTTGTGAAGCCGATTGAGATCCTTCTTCAGATCATAAAGCTTGCTCGACGCCGCTATTATCGGTGCGGCACGGCGGCCCTGCAAGTGTCGGGCGAACGGCCCCTTGACCATTCCTTGCCGCGGCCGTGTGTTGCCCGGGCCGTCGGAGACTTGCGGCGAGTTCTGCTGCCACCTATAGTCAGTCTTGCACGTCTCGGTCGAAGAGGGCGTGCGACTTGTGGCGGATACGTCGATAGCATCTTCAGACGGGAGCGGACTTCGACCCATGCACCGAACCATGACCACGACGATCCTCTTCGCGCTGGCCGGAACCGCGTGGGGCGCAGCCGCCTTCGCCGGGGCGCCCGCGCCCGAAACCGTCTTCGTCGCCGACGGCGTGGCCCGATGCGTGCGCCATGAGGGCGCGGAGTGGACCGCCGACGACGGCTGCCTGGAGTGCGGCGGCACCGGCAATTTCCTGTTTGCCGGGCGACTGCTGGGCCCGGGCGATTTCCACGTCCGCGTCCGGCTGACCATCGTGGGGCTCGGCCGAAGCGCCGCGACGTTCGTCCTCGGCAGCAGCCATTTCGGCTTTGAGGGCGGCAGCGGGGAGATGTTCACCGAAGGGGCGTTGCTCGGGCGCAAGAATCTCGGCCCGCCGGTGGTCCGGGAGGGGGAGCCGTTCGAGCTCGAGGCGATTCGCGAAGGCGACGTGCTCCGTTTCCTCGTCGACGGCAAGGAGGTCCATCGAGCAGAGACCGACCCCAAGCTTGTGCTCCACGTCGGCCTGAGACCCTGGCGGAGCACGATGCGCGTGGAGCAGCTTTCGGCCCGCGGCCATCTGATCTCCGCCCCGAAGCCGCCGCTGGAGACCGACGTGTACACCAGCGCGACCGAGGGCTATCACACCTTCCGCATTCCCGCGATGGTCACGAGCGCCGAGGGCACGCTGCTGGCGTTCTGCGAGGGGCGAATCGGGGGCGGCGGCGACGCCGGGGACATCGATATCGTGCTCAAGCGGAGCACCGACGGCGGGGACACCTGGTCGGAGCTTCTCCTCGTCGCCGATCACGAGGAGAACACGATCGGCAACCCCTGCCCCGTCGTCGACCGCTCGACCGGCCGGATCTGGCTGCCGCTGACCTGGAATCTCGGCAGCGACCACGAAGGGCAGATCATGACCGGCGAGAGCGAGGACGTCCGACGAGTGTATATCACCTATAGCGACGACGACGGCCTCACCTGGGCCCCCGTCCGGGAGATCTCGGCAACGACCCGACGAGACCACTGGCGATGGTACGCGACCGGGCCCGGCTGCGGCATCCAGCTTGAGCGGGGCGAATACGCGGGACGTCTGGTGATCCCGGCCAACCACTCCGACCACTCCGACACCGGCAAGCATCCGTACCGGTCGCACGTCCTCTTCTCCGACGACCACGGCCGCACCTGGCAGCTCGGCGGCGTGCTCGATGAGAAGACCAACGAGTCGACAATCGTCGAGCTGGCCGACGGGCGCCTCATGGACAACATGCGATCCTACCACGGCGAGCACCGCCGCGCGATCGCCACCAGCGCCGACGGCGGCCAAACCTGGTCGGACGTGACGCTCGACGAGACGCTCATCGAGCCCGTCTGCCAGGCGAACGTCCTCCGATACACGTTCCCCGAGACGGACGGCAAAAGCCGCATCCTCTTCTCCAACCCGGCCAGCACGGGCCGCCAAATGATGACCGTCCGCGTGAGCTACGACGAGGGGCAGACGTGGCCGGTCGCGAAGCTCGTCTGCGCCGGCTCGGCCGCGTACTCGTGCATGACCGTGCTCGCCGACGCGTCGATCGGCCTCCTCTATGAGCGCGACGGCTACCGAACGATCACGTTCGCGAGATTTGACCTTCCCTGGCTGACCGACGGGCAGGATAAGCTGGGCGCGCGAACCGGGAAACCGACCGGCGAGTGAACAGGGCGGGGGCAGACGCGGGGGGGCTCCAGTGCCTGCAACGCCCGGCCCCCACCACGAATTGACAAGCTGGAGGCACGCCCTATATTAAAAGGTTTGACCGCTGCGGATGAGTCGGACAGGTAGCTCAGTTGGTAGAGCACTGGACTGAAAAGTGACATCACGGGGTAGGGGTGAATCGACGTAACTCGTTTGGAATCGGTCCCTTCAGAGCGTGTAAACGACTCTATCACAGGGCAAAAAGGCCGTCAATTGCCCTGTTTTCTATCGTTTCCAGGGACATTCCAGGGACAAGAACCGCGCTGAAACTAAGGTAGCGCCCGTTAGGGCGGATGCCCACGGGCATCGGGCCACCACGTCGGGACCACGGGCGTGGGATTCATCGCCCCAGGTCGAAGGCCATGCGGTCGGCCACCTTTGGCACAGTCTCCCCGACCATTTGTCGGCGTCAGCTAGGCGGGCTTCAAGCGTGCGCGCGCCGGACCACAACGCCCCCGGTGGGCTTTCACGGCTTGGCGTGGTCACGGGCGGCCAGCCAACAAGCCGATGAGCACGGCCACACTTAACGGCGTTGGGGCACGGGGTAGGCTCGGGACCGTTCTTTCTCCCGCCCTTCTTCGCACCGACCTTCCGTTTTCGAGTGTCGGCTGGCGTTGACGCCTTCCGCCTCAAACTGTCGCGTGGGGCCGGCTTGCTGGCGTCGGCAGTCCGCAAACGCCACCACCATTCGGAGTCTTCGGCCGCCGGCTGGTTGACAATAGCGGACAACATCCGATAGTATCTGGTGCCACCGGAGAACTACCGATAGCTCCCGTGGGAGAGGAGCGCGAAATGGCGGCTGCCCCTGGTGACGTGCTGACCATCGACGAACTGGCGGAATACCTGAAAATCTCCAAATCCACGCTCTACAAGCTTGTGCAAGAGGGGGCCCTGCCGGGGCAGAAGATCGGCAGGCGGTGGAGGTTTCACAAGGACGCCATTGATTCGTGGCTGAAGAACCGGCCCTTGTCCGCGGAGCTTCGTAGGGAGGAGCCCAACCGCGAGCGCTGATGTGGAAAAGATTGCGGCTGAACAGGCCCCCATTGTCGCCCGGCAGTTGCGACGGATTGCGGGGCGGGGCGGCACAGAAGCCGACTTCCGCAGGGAGGCCGCGCGGGTTCTGGAAGAGGCCGGCAGCGTCGCCGGGCTGACGATCATCCCCCGCGATGAGTTTTCCGTTGCCCGGGGCCGCGTGGATTCGGTCTACAACCGGCTGATTCTCGAATACAAGCGACCCAACGTGATTCGGAAATCCAACGAGGGGCAGACGAATCAGGCAATCATCCAGCAGGTCAAGGACTACATCCTCGACGTGGCGAAACGCGAGCGGCGGGAGGCGCACCGTTTGGCGGGGGTTGCCACGGACGGCTGCCATTACCTCTTCGTTCGGCGCGTGGGTGAAGGGTGGTCGGTAGACGATCCGCTCCCGGTCAATGTGGCTTCGACAGAGCGATTCCTTCGTTTGCTGTTCGCTCTTTCTGTTGGAGCCGCGCTTGTGCCCGAGAACCTTGTGGAGGACTTTGGGCCGAAAACCCTTCGCGCCCAACGGGCCGTGCGGGCTCTCTATGCCGCGCTGCACCGGAGCAAGCATCCTCTGGTTGTGAAGCTGTTCGAGCAATGGCGGCTGTTCTTCAGCGAGGCAACCGACTACAAGGAATGGTCCGCCCGAATCGAAAGCAAGAAAGAGTTCCGGACGTTCGTCACGGGCATGGGGTTGGACCCCAAGTATGCCGAAGCCCAAAGAGTGTTCTTTGCGCTGCACACCTACTACGCCCTTCTCATCAAGCTGGTAGCTTCCCTTGCGGCGGCCCGATTTGCCGGGGGCGTGTCGGCCCCGTTATCCGGCTTGGCATCCAAGGAGGGAGACGAACTTCGGGCCGCCTTCGCCGATCTTGAGCGAGGCGGGCTCTTCCGAGAATACGGGATTCGGAACTTCCTGGAGGGCGACTTCTTCGGCTGGTATCTGGCGGCTTGGGATGACGACATCCAAGAGGCAACAAGCAAGCTGGTCGGGCGGCTCGCGGAGTACGATCCGGGAACCCCGGAACTTGCCCCGGAAAACGCCCGGGACTTGCTGAAGAAGCTTTACCACTACTTGCTGCCGCGCGAAATGCGGCACGATTTAGGCGAATACTACCGCCGGACTGGCTGGCGGAACGGCTTATCCGTCAGACTCTCCGTGAAGATTTGGGTGATGCGAGGAAGCGGGTCCTTGACCCGGCTTGCGGATCGGGGACCTTCCTGGTCATTCTCATCAAGCACATCCGTGAGCAAGCAGAGCGGCGAAGACTGACCCCGGCCAGAACGCTCAACTTGGTTCTTCACAACATTGTCGGTTTCGACCTGAATCCGTTGGCCGTCATTGCGGCCCGGACGAACTACTTGCCTGCCCTTGGCGACCTGCTGAAGGCCCGAGAGGGCGACATCGACATTCCCGTGTATCAAGCCGATTCCGTACTAGCGCCCTCGCGGGGAACGACCCTTTTTGACGGCAACGTCTATCCCCTGAGAACATCAGTGGGCGAGTTCCGCGTGCCGGTTGCGTTTGCCAAGCGGGAACGCATGGACGCTTTGGCGAACCTACTTGATGAGTGTGTCGAATCCGCGGTAGCGCCGGCCGTGTTTCCGAGGCGGGTGGAGGCGGATGCTGGCTTAACGCCAAACGAAATGGAGGCCGCACAAGGCGAGCTGGAAGCCTTGTACTTGAAGTTGCGGGAGCTTCACGACCAAGGGCTCAACGGCGTCTGGGCTCGAATCGTGAAGAACTCCTTTGCTCCCTTGTTCGTCGAACCGTGTGATTACGTCGTTGGCAATCCCCCGTGGGTCAACTGGGAGCACCTGCCCGATGAGTACCGTCGTTCCACTATGCCGCTTTGGGAGCACTACCGGCTTTTTCCAAAGCGGGACAAGGCAATGGAGACTATTCTGGGAGCGGCGAAATACGATCTATCCGCCCTAATGACATACGTGTCGGCTGACAAGTACCTCCGACGCGACGGCCGGCTTGGGTTTGTCGTAACGCAGAGCCTCTTCAAGACGGTTGGGGCCGGCCAAGGCTTCCGCAGGTTCGCACTTCCCGACGACACGCCCTTCGCCCCAACGGCAGTTGAAGACATGGTGCAGCTTCAGCCTTTCCAGGATGCCGCCAATCGGACGACAGTTCTTATTGTCACGAAGGGAAAGAAAGTGGCCTATCCAGTTCCATACTCCTATTGGGTGAAACGGAAGTCCGGCCGGGGCAGCTCAATCGGGTTCGACACACCCTATGACACCGTGACTAGCGAGACAATCACGTATCGCGCCTGGTACGCTCACCCAGTCGATAGGAATGATCCGACTTCGGTATGGATAACCGGAAGGCCGAAGGCAACGAAAGCCGCATCCAAGTTGCTTGGCGAGTCGGACTATCAAGCGAGAGCCGGTGTCTATTTCTGTGGTGCCAATGCGGTATTCTGGGTGGATGTTATGGGGCAAAGGCCGGGCGGACTGTTGATTGTATCGAACGTTACTGAGGGAGCTAAGAAGAAGGTGCAGCACACACAAACCGCTGTTGAACCTGAACTGCTATACCCGCTGCTGCGAGCGGCCAATGTAAGCAGATGGAAGGCCGCGCCCGAGTTCAGGATTCTTACCACCCACGAACCGACCATGCGGCTCAAGGCCATTCCCGAAGACCGGATGCAGAACCAGTACCCGAAGACGTACTCATACCTGAAACGGTTTGAGGCGGTATTGAGAAGCCGGGCGGCGTTCAAAAGGTACTTCAAGGCCGACGCGCCCTTCTATTCCCTTTTCGACATAGGCGAATACAGTTTTGCCCCCTGGAAGGTCGTGTGGACTCGAATTGGGAAGGTCGAAGCAGCGGTGGCTGGCCCCTTTGAAGGAAAGCCGTGTGTCCCTCAAGACACGGTAACGCTCGTCGCGTGCGGGAGCGAGGAAGAAGCCCACTTCTTGGCAGGTGCTGTCAACTCCGCACCGTTTCAGTTTGTGATTCAATCCTACAGCAGAAGGGCGGAAAAAGCATGGGCTCAATGCACGTGCTGCGATACGTGGGGGTACCACGATTCTCTACAGGGGAGAAGTCACACTCAAAGCTAGCTGAGCTTTCACGCATGGCCCACGAAGCGGCGAGCAAGGGCGATTGTGAGACAATGGCTGAAATTGAGAAAGAGGTGGATAGTTGGGCAGGAAAGATGTGGGGTCTAAATGACCACGAACTGGCGGAGATACAACGCTCACTTGAGGAGGCATAGCCATGCCGAACCCTTTTGAAGGTCTCCGTCCGGCGCTGGAGCTAATCACGCGGGAAGCAAAGGTGCTTCCGGCAACTGGTCAAGCAATGGAAGACCTAATGCGGCCCGATCATGCGGAAGTGATCGACCAACTCCGCAGCGTGGATGATAATGTCCTGGACGTACTCCTGGAGGCCCCCGGCCGGAAGCCCTATGTCGAGTTGGAGCCTCTCCACCGATCCGTTAAGCACGTTCTCCGGTACTTCCTGGACGGGTCTGCAAGGACCTTTTTCTTAGGCGATGCGGTGGAAGGGAACCGAAGGACGCCGATTCACGTCTCCCAAGTCGGCGCGGCAGCCGTCTTTCGGCACGATAACGGGCAGGTTCGCGTGGCGCGGTCCGTGCATCGAATCGTGCTGATGCTGGACAAGAAAGCGGTGTCGTTCGGCGAGCAAGTCGAGGACCTTGTCCGCAAGGCCCGGGGACCGGTTCGGCTTCCACGACACAATGGAGGAAGACGGCGAGACGGAGAAGAGTTCCCCGGGCAAGGAGCCCCGTTCCCGGGCTGCCCACAAGGCCCATCATATCATGGCCGGCGAAGAGGAAAAGCTTGGACGCACCCTGCCAAGAAAAAAGGGCCAATGGCTGGTGTTAGACGGAAACCTGGGAAAGGACTTGCACCCGTGGCGGAGCGTGCCGCAGTTCTTTGGACTGACGACATCCTTCAGCCGAAGGCCGGTCTTCAAGCTGCCCGGGCCGCGCGGGGGACAGGTAGTCAACCTGTATGAACTCCTCTCGACCCTGCCGTTTTCGGCCCGCACGTGCGCTTTCTCTGTCCGCGCCGGCAAGGTGGTTGCTTGGCATGTGCGATTGCGAGAGCAACGCCACTTGGATTGTCCGCTAATGGGGGTGGTCAAGGTGGAGTTTCCAAACCCGACTGGGGAGGCCGTACCGTCGCAACTGATTGATGAGGTTTCGAGCGCACTGGTTGCCAAACGTCAGGTAACGCCACACGGCAAAGATGCGCGGTGGCACGCCCACATTTACGCCATTTATCTTGCGGAACAGGCGGTCAAGGCCGGCTTTGTTTCGACCGAAGTGCTCAAGGCCGGTATCAAGTGGCCCACGCAGACCGGAATAGCCCTAATAACGTAGAGGGGTGCGAGCGATGGTAAAGAAACGCGGCGCAGAGGGACAGACCAATCTGGCCCTGGACCTGGACGAACGGCCCGAAGACGCCGATTCGCCCGACAGTGCTCCGAGTCGGAGCGTGGAGGCTGCGGCGGAGAAAGCAAGTGCGGTGGCGAAGGCTGCGGGACCGCGACCAATCATCGGCAGGGCTTCCGCAACGGAACGCGACCCCAATTCCTCCGAGCAGTTTTCGTTTTGGCTCGGCCCCACACAGATTGTCAATCCATTTGACATCGTGGAGGCGGACCACGTGGAAGGCACGCGCACGTTCGGGCTTGTTACGAACGTGAAGCAGGTGACGGACGCGCCGTCGCACCTGTCTAACTACATATCGAGTGACTTCGGAAGCACGGAAACCGTACCGCAGACGCCGCGCCAAGGGGCGAACGTGGCGGAAGTGAACGTGTTGGCGAACGACGATCCTTCCAAGACTTACCCGATGGGCATTTACATGCCGGTTCAATGCGAGGCCCCCATTCGGTTCGCCGATGAAGCCGGCGTTCACGTGGCGCTCGGTATAGACAAGATGTTCGAGTACGAGAAAGAGCACGAAGAGAAGATAACCATTCCTGCCGGATTGATTCGGATGTCCAATGGCATCCCGGTGCGGGTGTACTTGGATCGGCGCTACGTGATGGGGCCGGAAGGGGCCCACGTGAACGTCACGGGAATCTCGGGGTTGGCGACGAAAACCTCATACGGCATGTTCCTCATCCAGTCGATTCTCCAGACGGTCGGAGCGAAGGACATTGCGGTCATTCTCTTGAACGTCAAACAGAACGACCTTCTTGTGATCGACAAGCCCCGAAAGGGCATGAAGCCGGAGGAACATGAACGCTGGGATTTCCTTGGGCTGAAGCCCCAGCCCTTTGAGACCGTGCGATACGTGTTGCCGTGGGGTAAGCACACACAGACCACGGGCTTGCCGAACTGCTACGGGGAGCCGCCCGACCAATTTCAGACCTACGCATACGCCCTGGAAGACGTGATTGGAAACCGTGCCGGCCCCGGCCCCGGTCTGGGGCTAATCGTCAGGGTGCCTGACCCGTGGGATACGCTTGGCGCGCTGATCGGCGAAATACAGCACGGCGTCGCCAACCAAGAACCCAAGTGGAGGAACGTCAACACCTGGAACGATCTTCTTACCGGCCGTCCCCTGATGGATAAGGGCATCCCGCAGAGTGTCGGCGAGGTTCGGGCTTCGTCCGTTGGCCGTTTTGTCCGGGTGCTCCGTCGTGTGGTTCGCAATCGGCAGTCCGGCGTGTTTGTAGAACAGCGTGCGGCCCGTCGCGCGGTCAACCTGGGTGAGGAAATCAGGAACATCCAGGCTGGGCAAACCACCGTTGTGGACGTGTTCAATCTGACCGACGAAGAGCGGGCCTTGGTCTTCGGCCATATCATCCAGGAAATCTACGGGATGTACGCCGAAGCCAGCGTTGATGAGCGGGCCGACCTGCCCAAGAAGGTGATTATCTTCGTCGATGAGTTGAACAAGTACGCTCCGGCAAGGCGTGGTGTAAGCATTCACAGCGTCCGGCTGGGACCAGCATTCCAGGCAACCAGTGGGTTGCCGGGCTTACGGGGGTGGGCGCGACGTAGGAGGATGTGAGCGT
>Ga0307380_10005438_pt1 | contig 16871 bp, 17 predicted proteins | sample UN3MG_FD_202239 | JGI IMG/M metagenome (GOLD analysis project Ga0307380, IMG submission 202239) | Soil microbial communities from Risofladan, Vaasa, Finland - UN-3 | ecosystem: Environmental > Terrestrial > Soil > Coastal area > Acid sulfate soil | place: Finland: Risofladan, Vaasa | collected...
CTGCCACCGAGAACCAGAACTCGCACCCACCTACTCCTATGCATGCGCGGCCAGCATCCGTTTCAGCTTGCCGACTACCTTGCGCCGAAACGCATTCGTTGCCCGCCCCGCTCCCCGCGCGTCGCCTACCTGCCCGGCGTCCTGCTCGGCGCCGCTTTCGCGCAGGTGCCGAAACGCCCAGATCGCCCCCCACGGCTCTTCCAGCGGCTGTTCGTGCTGATCAACCAGGTGATAGGCTTCGCAGCACACCACGTCCCATCCCTCTGCGAAGTCTTCCAGGTGCCATCCGGATCGATGGGCTTGCCAATAGCCACCGTCCATGCCCCAGCGGTCGCGTGGGTGTGCCTCGTCGTAATCCTGCGGATAAAAGCCCAGCGGGGTGAAAAGCATGATTTGCCGGCGTGCTACCCGTTCTGCCTGCTCGAGCAGAGCGCACCCTTCATGTTTCTCGACGTGTTCGATCACGTCTAAGGCGAATACGGAGTCCACCGACTTGTCCGGCAGCAGTCTCAGGGCGCGCTGCCACGTGCAGTTCAGAAAGACGTAGACGGGGTCGTTGCCAACCTGTTCGCGCAGCCGCGAGATGTAAGGGAGATAGGGTTCCACACAGATGTGTACGTGCGGGCGGAAGTATGACTGCGGCCGAATCCCGGGCCCGATGTCCAGGACCGTCTCCGTCCCGGCCACTTTCCCCTTGACTACGCCCAAGGCTTCATCTCTGGTGACCCAAGTAACGCTCATTCTTGCAGTGCCCCTGGCGTCATCGGCCATCTTGTCCCGAATGGAACCACCAATTGAGTCTAGTGGATACCACCCGCGCTACATGGCGGACCCAGCCGTGCCGGCAGTGCTCCACCCGCGGCAACGGCGGACACGCGGGCATGCGCGCCTTGCTGATAACACTGATCAAAGTCAACGGCGGTGGCTGCAAATAGGGTGTGTCGCAAATCCGGCCGTTCCAGTCGCCATAGAAAAAGTCCACCGCTTGAAAGTGGGTGAAGTCGCCCTCGGTAATGCTGTGGAGGCAATGGTTCGCGTTTCGTCCCGGCGGCTCGTTGTATGGGATGCTCACGACCATTCTGTTCCGGAAGCGGAGCTCAGAAAGCAGGGAGAAGCCGTCCTCGATGTGCTCGACGACTCCGATCGACACCACGTAGTCGTATTCGTCCATCCGGCGCACCAAGTCCAGAACGTCCCGCGCCGCATACGTGACGTTGTCGCGCTGGTAGTGTTCCCTGGCGTATTGAATTGCGTCGGGCGAGAGATCGATGCCCAGTACGTGGGAGCCGGGCAACGTGCTCAGCAACACGGAGCCATGGCCGACGCCGCACCCCAGGTCGAGGATGGCGACCCTCTCCGACTTCGGCATGGAGCGCTGGTCTGCCACGATTAGCTCGCGGCAGAACTCGTATTGTGCCCTCGACCGCTCGTATTCCTGTTCGTCGTGCGTGACGTGGGGAATCATCCGGCAACCGTTGTCGTAGACGCGCGCCTCGAGCTCGGTCAATTCCGGCATTGCGCGGCCTCCTGTGTGGCGGCGTGCGATCTGGCACCATCCGGGGCATCGCGCGGGTCCGGGGTCAAGAGTTCCGTTTGCCACGGAAGCAACGGCCGGACGACGCCGTCCATGCCCCCCAAGTAGTCGCCACGGGCCCCGCCGGCTTCATAGACGTCGAACTCGAGCACGTGATCCTCACGGTGGGCGCAGGCGTAGTTGTCGGCCCACAGTAGGACGCTGACGTGAAAGCGACCGCCCGGAAGCAGATTGGCCGGTATACGACACGTGCTGCGGAACAGCCCTACCGGCCGCGGGCGGCCGTGCCAGGCTCGCTCCTGGTTGCTGATCGAGCCGAAAACGCAGATGCCGTCCTCGTTGTACACGACGGCGGTTGTGCCGATCCGGAGTTTCGGCTCAAGGTTCCAGTAGTCAAACTCCAGCGCAAAGGCATGTCGGGCGTCCACCTCACTGACGACCTCTCCGTCCCCGCCCCGGACCCGCGCGCCACGCAGCCGAAAAAGGTGGTTGCCGGGGGCTGCGGCCGGATTATCCCAGACACACTCCGCTCGGCTGATGCGCCCTTCGTTCAGGTACGCGCTCACCACCTGCGTAGCCGGGCCCTCGGCCGCCAAGCGCCCCTGGCTCAACTGAAGCGCCCGGCTGCACAGGCTCTTGATCGCAATCATATTGTGCGACACGAAGAGCACGGTCCGTCCCTGGCTGGCCACCTCGCCCATCTTGCCGAGACATTTCTTCTGAAAAACGGCGTCGCCCACGGCCAGCACCTCGTCGATCAGCAGAATCTCCGGCTCCAGATGGGCGGCGACGGCGAACGCCAGACGCACGTACATCCCGCTGGAGTAGCGTTTAACCGGCGTGTCGAGGAACTTCTCCACGTCGGCAAAGGCGACGATCTCGTCGAACTTGCGCTCGATCTCCACCTTATTCATTCCGAGGATGGCTCCGTTGAGATAGATGTTCTCTCGGCCGCTCAACTCGCCGTGGAACCCGGTTCCGACGTCCAGCAAACTGCGGACGCGGCCGCGGATTGTGGCCTGACCGGCGGTCGGCTCGGTGATACGCGAAAGGATTTTCAGCAACGTGCTTTTGCCGGCCCCGTTGCGCCCGATGATACCGACGACCTCGCCGGGCTGCACCTCGAAGCTCACGTCGCGCAGGGCCCAGAAGAGGGTGTCGTCTGCCGGCTTCTCGCTCAGGTGGCGAAACCGACGCAACGGTGCGGTAAGGCAGTCGGTAACCGCCTCGCGGAACGAGCGGTCGGCCTTCGCGCGCAGACCGAGCTTGTATTGCTTGCCGATGTTCTCGACTTGGATCGCCGGTCCGCTCATCCCTTCACACAAGATCGGCAAGACGGCGCTCCGTCCGGCGGCAGCCGTCGAGACCGAAGCCCGTGCTGCGGCCGCGTTCCCGCCATTCGGCCGCCGATGGTGTTCCGACGGTGCCACGCCCGTCCGTCACAATGGCGCTCATCGTTTCGCGACACCCTGTTTGCACAGACATTCCTTTCAAGCCAGTCTCTCGGCGACTGCGAAAACCGTCTGCCCTAATGGGAAGGGGAGATAGGCTCGCAGCAGTCGAGCCAAGACGCGGCACCGCCAGCTTTCACAAGAGGTGGCACCGACGGTCCAGATGCGATGGAGGTGCCAGTGCACGTCCGCAAAGGCTTGCGCGACTTCCCGTACGGCATATTCTCGCGGGTGCCCCCGGCCATCGACGACGTGACCGTTCTGGTAGCGCGGCACATTGTGGTGCGCCTCGCAGATATTGCGCCCGTTACACACATAGAACAGGTTCGATAGCCTGTAGAGGTTCGGGGTAGTCAACAGCAGCCGGCCACCCACACGTACCCGAGGCCGCATGCGTTCCACGACCGTGGCCAGACCGACGAGCAGGTGTTCAACCACTTCCGAGCAGATCAGAAAGTCGAGAGCGCGCTCGCCGTTCTCCGCTGCGGCGACGTCGTAGAGATCCCACCCCTCAACGTCTACACCCTCAGCCTGGAGTCCCCGGCAAAGGGCCGGGATGTTCTCCGGCAGCTCGAACGCGTGGACCTGGTAACCGTAGACGTCGCGAAGGCACAGCAAGGTTGCCCCGTACGCGACCCCCACCTCAGCGATGTGCTTGCCGGGAGCCCAACGGAGAACCTGCTCGATCACGTCTGCAAAATGGTGGGCATGGCCGGCAAGATAATTGCGTATATGACGAGGCGTGATCTCACTGCCTTCGTTGGCAGACCGTCGAAAATCACTCGGGAATGCTGACAGGAGCCGCCTGAAAATGCCGTCGAGCGCCTCTAGCGTATGCGCGCGATCAGAGTCGCCGCCAATCGCAACGCCGCGCGCTGGCTCGAGTGTGCCCGACTGAAGCATTGCCATGAGCCTCCTAACCTCTCTCCCTGACAGCCGACTGACGATCCCCGCACTGACGCACACGTCGCAGCGGCGCGGTCAGGCAGTCGGCGACCGCGTCGCGGAACGAGCGGTCGGCCTTTTCGCGCATACCCAGCTTGTATTGCTTGCCGATGTTCTCCACTTGAATCGCCGGTCCGCTCATCGCTTCACGCCACGTCGGCGAAACGCCGCTCCGTCCGCCGGAAGTTGTAGAGACCAAAGACAAAGATCGACACGCCGAGTACGACGGCGGTTGCCAGGGACGCTGGGTCCAGCGGCCGGTTCAACAGTGCGCTGCGGAAACCTTCGATGATCCCCGTCATCGGGTTGAGCATCAGGACCCAGCGGAACCATTGGTGACCGTCGCTGGCTAGGGTCACCGGGTAGATCACCGGGCTGAGGAACATCCAGATTTGCAGCATGAACGGGACGACGAAACGGAAGTCGCGATACGTCACCGTCAGGCTGGCCAGAATGTATCCCACCCCCAACGCCGTCAGCACAGTCAGCAGTACCAGCAACGGCAGCAGCAGGGCGGTGACGCCCGGCACGTGCTGGTACCAAAGCATCAGCCCCGCATAAACGCTCCAGCTCAGGGCGAAGTCCACCAGACACGCGCCCACGCCGGCAGTCGGCACGAACAAACGCGGAAAGTAGATCTTGGTCAGCAAATGGCTTTGACTGACCAGGCTGACGCCGGCTTTCGACACCGCGCCGGAGAATAGTATCCACGGCAGCAACCCGGCGTACAGGAAGATCGGGTAGGGGTACCCGTCCGAGGGTATCTTGGCGAACTTACCGAAGACGACCGAGAAGACCACCATAGTCATCAGCGGTTGCAGGATGGCCCACGCGGCGCCCATCACGGTTTGCTTGTAGCGCACCTTGACGTCGCGCCAGGCAAGGGAATAGAGCAGCTCCCGATAACGCCACAGCTCGCCGAAGTCGATTGCCTGCCAGCCTCTTTTCGGTCGGATGACCGTGACGGGCACGTCGGCGGTCGGGAACGAGCCGTCTCCGCCGGCACACGGCGCGAGACCGGGGCCGAGCTGGCACGCGGCACCCGATGGCGCGTTTCCCATAGCGACCTCTCTGGTCCTATAATTTCAGGCTTGCTGCCCGCTGCGCGGCTCTTGCCTGCGGCGCGCGCAGCGCAATACCGCTGGTGGTATCGGTGCCGGTGTGCCCTCCCCTTAGTCTGCGGGCGGATAATAATTGTCGTGCATTAGTCGGTCGCGAGACGTTATCCCTCGTGCCCGCCGGTCCCCGCTCGCGGGCCTCGGCCCAGGGGCCAACCTGCCGCCGCACCCGGGCGGCACTAGGCGTTATCGGGCCCCTCCCGCCGAGGTCCTCAGCGGGTCATGTAGGGGTTCTTCATCCGGAGCTTGCAGCGCAGCCGGCGGAACCAACGCCCCAACGCCCCCCGTTCGGTCTCCAGTTCGACGTACGTGAGCCAGCGATAGGTTTGCGGATTGTTCGTCGTGTCGGTGAAGAGCGGATCGTGCCGCAACCGGTCGAACACATAGCAGTGCCGCGCCCGACCCAGCAGCTCGCAGTACCGCACCGGCACGTGGCTCTGAACCGGCGTCAGATAGTTGTCGTGGAAGATGGTGTGTCGAATGCCGCGCCGCAACGCCTGCGCCAGCCGCCGACCCTGGTTCACATGATCGTCAAAGAAAGCCAGCGTCTGCTCCGCAGGCAGGCCGTTGAACCGGTAGCGCGTCCAGTCGCAGCGGTGGTGCCGCACGCCGTCGGGCACGTGCTTGGGTTTGATGAACGGGTCGAAGGCGTGGATTTCGGCCTCCGGAGCGGCCCGGCGCAGGAAATAGAGCGAGAACCCCTCGAACGTGCCGCTCTCGATGACGACCATCGGCCGCACCACCCGCACCAGACAGTACAGCCAGAACGCCTCGCACGCGCTGATGCAGCCCGTTTTTGGCTTTGCCAGCGGATGGGCGGCGAAGACCTGCTTGAACTCTGCCAGATGCTCGGTTACGAACCGCTCCAGGCTTTCCGCCAGCTCCGGGTCCTGCTGCGTCGTGATGATCTCATACAGGTTCATGACTGCATCCAGGACGCGTGCGCTGAGAGCGGTGGGGCGTCTCTCTACTTCGCACGCTGCACCTGTTCATCTCCGTGCGTACGCAGCAACCGGCCCGCCTTGATCGCCGCGCGGCGGAGCAGCTTGGCCGGCCCGGCAAGCGGACCACCAACACCCGCCGCCCAGCGCTGGGGACGCTCCAGCAACTTCAATGCGAGGCGACCGGTGCCATACACGCCAGAGCGCAACAACCGCTCAACGTCATCGCTGGGCCGGAGCTCGATCCGCAGGCGACCCTCCGCGATGTCCTGACGTAGGGCCTCGATCTGCTCGGGATGCCGGCCGCGAAAGCGCTCCAGCCAGCTTGGATGGTTGTATACGTTGTGCACCCGGAACGGGTTGGTGAGGCGCGTGTAACCGTTCTCCGCCCATTCCGCGGCGCGCGTGCGGGCCGTCCAGTCCGCGTGCTGGTAGTACGCGCACTTTTCACGCACCTGTTTGGGGAACACCAGCGAGTAGTGGTGCATGTAGATGCCACGCCGCGCCAGTGTATCCCCGTCCAGCCGCTTCAAGCTCCGCAAGTCGCGGCCGGCGGGGTCGTGGATCGTCGGGGGCCGGTGCGTCACGTAGCGGTAGCCCGGGCCCCATCGGAACACGCGGTGGATGATCCGCGCGTCGCGCCGCAGATACCAGCCGTCGTTGATGTAGTCGAAGCCGCCCCAGAAGGGTATCTGTCGGAACGACACCGTGGCGAGCTTCGGGTCTTCGTGGAGCATACGCAGGACGGTCCGCATGTCGGCGGAGTGGTAGAACTCATCCACGTCCACCTGCCAGAGGTAGTCGCCGGTGGCACGCCGCGCGAAGGCGGCGCTCTGCTCGTGCTTTTCACCGGGCCAGAAGCCGTCGGGGTGCCCGCTGTCCTCGGCCGTGACGATCAGCATTTTGTCGTCAGGGTCCTCGGACCGCTTGAACGCGTGCAGGGTGTCCAGCGTGCCGTCGGTTGAATGTCCCTCGGGGCTCGCGATGCTGGCCGCGGCCGGCACGGCCCCCTCGACCGCGATGATCTGATGCGCAAACGGATACAGGGTGCGCAAGCAATACCGCGTGAACGGCTCTCCGTTGAGCACGATGACGCCGAACGTGATGCGGGGCCCTCCGGTCGCCGCGCAATCATCGCTTGCGGGGACTGCGCTGGATGTCATCAGGCCGATCCTTCTACGCAGCGGCAAGATAGAACTCGAGCCCGCCTGGTCCTATCGGTGTGAGTCCAGGCGGCGTCTGAGCCGGCGGATCGCCCGGTCGGGGCCGATGGCCCGATAACGTGTGCTCGTCGGCGCGTCGAACCATGCGCTGTCTCAGATCGCCGCGCAAGTCGATCGAGAGTGTCGCGCAAGGGCCGTTTTGAGGGGGCTGTCTCGACGCCCGATAGACAAGGCAGGAACGACAAGTGGAATCGGCGGTCAACCGCCTCGTCTGGAACGCCGCGCGGGTCAACGCGTGAACATTCTGAGCGGTCCAAACTCGCCCGGGTTATCGGTCGTGCGGCGAACAGCCGCGGCACGCAGCGCGGACGGCGCGCGGCCTGAGCGCCCATTGAGCGTGTTGATGGTCAACACGGCGCAAACCGGAGGCGGCGCCGGACGCGCCGGAGAGTTGCTCACGGCGGGCCTGAGAGGCGCCGGTACGCGGGTGCGCGCGTTCGTGGCCGGCAGCCGGGGCGGCGATCCACACACCTTCCTCGCCGGGCATTGGCGCGAGCGCGCTTTGTCGGGGTGGCTTTCGGGCCGGGGGTTCCCGGAGCTGGGTCATCTGAGCTCGTTTCTGTGGCGCTGCCGCCAGCAGTATGCGTCGGCAGATGTTTTGCACTGGCACAACCTGCACGGCGACTACCTGTCGATCGCGGCGCTGCCGCTGTGGGGTTTCGACAAACCGGTGGTTTGGACGCTGCACGACTTGTGGCTGGTCACCGGGAACTGTGCCTATCCATACGCGTGCCCACGCTGGACGCGGAGCTGCGGGCGTTGCCGCCAGCTCGGCGTGTACCCCATGAGTGCGGTGGATCGCAGCCGGCTCTACCGTCGGCTGAAACCTTGGCTGATCGCGGCCGCCCGGCCGATCCTGGTGGCTCCGTCGCGCTGGCTGGCTGCTCACGTGCGGCGGGTGCCCGAGCTGGCTGGTCTGCCGCTCCGCGTGATTCCTTACCCGATCGCTTGCGAAGTTTTCTCGCCGGCGACCGACCGCACTGCGGCCCGCCGCTCCTTCGGGCTGGCACACGCCGCGCCGACCGTGATCCTTGGCGGGTACAACTGGGCTGATGCCCGTAAGGGCGGGTCGGACGCGATCGCCGCGCTGCGCCGCGCATCCGCGCGCGTCCCGGGATTGCAGCTACTGGTCATCGGGGCGGCCAGCGACCAGGTGCTGCAACGCAGCGGCCTGCCTGGGCGGGCGCTGCCCTTCCTCCGTGAGCGCGAGGTGCTCGCGCGGGCCTACGGCTGTGCGGACGTGTGCCTGCTGCCCTCGCGGGCGGAGAACTACCCGCTGACCGTGTTGGAGGCCATGGCCTGCGGTACCCCCGTCGTCGCGTACGACGTGGGTGGCGTGCCGGAACAGGTTCGGCCGCACGAAACGGGCTTGCTGGCCCGCGACGGGCAGACGGACGAGTTGGCCGCCGGTCTGGTTCGTGTGCTGACCGACACCCGCGCTGCCCGGCGCATGGGTGCTGCCGCGCGCGAGTTCGTCGTGCGCACTTGCAGCACGGAAGCGGTCGTTGAGCGCTATCGCCGCACGTACGCGGATGCCATTCGCACGTGGTGCCGCCGTCGCGCGCGCCGCGATCCACGTATCGATCGGGGGCGTGCTGCGCGCTGGGTCGCTCGCCGCCTGGGCTGGGAAGCAGACCGGTCGGTCGAGCCGGCGATACCGGGTATCGCGGCCGACCAGGCATTGCTGGGGGGCGTCCGGTGAGTACAGCAGCGCATCCAGACGAGGTCGGTGTGGCCCCCGCCGTATCGACGCCACCCCGACCACGCGCTCCGGAGTCAGCTCCGCTGATCTCGGTGGTCACGCCTTCGTACAACCAGGGCCGCTTCCTGGAGCGCTGTATCCGGAGCGTGCTTGAACAGGATTACCCCCGTGTCGAGCATATCGTCTACGACAACTGCTCCACCGATGAGACGCTCGACATTCTCCGGCGATATCCACACGTGGATTGGGTCAGCGAGCCGGACGCCGGCCAGAGCGATGCGCTCAACAAGGCCGTCCGTGGAAGCCGTGGCGAGATCATCGCCTGGATCAACGCCGACGACTTCTACGAGCCCGGCACCTTTGCCGTGGCCGCGCGCGAGTTGGCCCGCGACACCGGGGTGAAGGCGATCGTCGGTCGCGTGCACCTGGTTGACGACCAGGGCCACGTCAAACGAACCACCGCGCCGCGTGTGACCGGTCTCGACTACCTGTTGGAGTTCTGGGACGAGGGCTACGGGATCTGTCAGCCGGGCGTGTTGTTTCGGCGCGAGGTCGTGGAGCGCGTCGGCGAGTTTCGCACCGATCTGCACTACGCGATGGACTACGACTTCTGGCTGCGGATGGTCCGGCAATTCCCGATCAAAATCGTGGACCGGGTGCTGGCCCGCTACGTCGTCCATCCGGCCAGCAAGTCGGGCAGCGCCTACTTCGGCAGCGGCTTCAACGAGGAGCTGGAACGCGTCTCCCGGCAATACTGGGGTTCGCCCTGGACACCACGTTACTGGCGACTGGCGCGCGGCTGTGAGCGCTTCTTCGCTCGCCAACTCGCCAACGCGATCATCAAGACCCATCAGCGCGACAGCCGCGTCGATTGGGTCTCGCTGGGGAAGCTGCTATGGCGGTGCCCGCTGAGGTTGTTTCAGCGGCACCTGTTAGCAGTGTTCGTCGAACGTGCAATCGGCGCAAGCCGCTGGAGTGCAGTCAAACGTAGACTTGGAATCGGTCGTCCGGGTGCCCCACGCTTCTAGCGGGGGGGACGGAGACATGATGTGGCACGCACGTCGGGAGTTGAGTCAGTCCCCCACCCTGAAAGGGTGGGGCACCCAGGAATCGCGGGGCACCTGACGATCCAGATTCAGGTAAACAGCCCGCTGGACGCTCCGGGCGGTGGGGCGGTGCACGCGCGCGGCCTGGCTCGCGCACTGCGGCAGATGGGCGTGAACGTGTCCGTGCTGTGCACCGGCTGGTCCGGCGACTGTGACAACGGCGAGCTTGGCACGATCATCGCCCGTCGGCCGACGAACCTACCTTTGCTCTGGCGCTGGCCGCCATTAGGCACGCTGCCGTTCTGGGTGCGCACCGTCCGAGAGCACTCGGCCGGCGTCGATGTGTTCGTCGCCCTATCGGCGGAGATGGCCGTCGCCAGCCACTTGGCGCGGCCCCACCTGCCCGTCGTCTACTGCCCCGCGGCGTTGAGCGGTTGCGAATACCCCACGCCGCGCCCGACCTCGTCTCAGCGCTGTGAGCAGCGTGCTTTTCGCGGTGCGTCCGCGATCCTCTATCCCGCCGAGGCCACGCGCGACGCTGTGGAACGTCTCTACGGGCCGTTGCCCGGCCGCTCGGCCGTCTGTCCGCTGGGCGTCGAAGGTAGCTATCGTGCTGTTCACGCGGACGTCCGCGATTCGACGGGCATACCTTTGGACGCATTTGTCCTGCTGACGGTGGGCACCATCAACCAGAACAAGGGGCAGCTCGCGATCGCACAGGTGCTGGCGAACACAGCCCCCGTCAACTGGTGGTGGGTGGTGGTTGGTGACGGTCCGCACCGGGCCGCCCTCGAGACACAGCTACGCGGCACGAGCCTGGCGGCCCGCACGATCCTGGCCGGCAACTGCACCGATGTGGGCGACTGGTACGCGGCGGCGGACGTGCTGGTTTCGGCCAGTCGCTGCGAGACGTTCAGTCTGGTGTGTGCCGAGGCGCTGGCGGCCGGCTTGCCGGTGGTCTTGCCGGCGAATCGGCTCGGCTCAACGCTCAGTCCGCTGGCCGAGCTCGTCGCCGCGCACCAGCTCGGTCGTACGTTCGAGCGCGAGCGGCCGGAAACGCTCGGGCGAGCTCTTGCGGACATTGCCGCGGACGCGGACGAACGCGCGCGAATGGGGGCGCGGGCGCGTGAGCTCGCGCGGACGCACTTCTCCTGGGACCGCTACGCCGACCGCGTACTTGAAATGGCCGGTGGGTCCCGATGCGCGGGGTCGGTGACCGGCGTGGCTTCGGGGGCACGCGATAGTTGAGAGGCGCTTGCTGGCTCGGTCCCCCCGCCCGTTGACCCGCTGGCTTGACGGTCGTAGGCTCGCGCGGCAATGGGCTCCTTTCGACTACATCGCGCATTTCTGTTCACCCTGACCGGCTCGCTCGTCATAGCCGCCGGGATGGGCCTTTTCGGCCTGGCCGTCGAGTTCCGTTTTGGCCGGCTGGGCGACAGAGCGCTGCAAACCGCACTATCGGTGGCCCTGTTCAGTCTCACGTCGTTCGGCTGTGCCATCGCCTGGGAGCGCGATCGTTGGCGTGTTGTGGCCGTCATTGGAATCGTGTGTTCGGTGCTCTCGATCCCCGTGTATATGTTGGGCATTTGGATCAGGTGGGGCGGGCCTTACTGGGAACCCATCTTCAAGACGATGGCCATGATGGCGACGTGGTGCGTCCTGCTGGCCCACATGTGCTTGCTGACCCTGGCACGTCCGAAGCGTGGCTGGCGTTGGACGGTGCGTTGGACGCGTGTGTGTGCCGTGCTGCTGGGGCTGGGGATCAGCGCCATGATCATCATTGATCCGGGCTACCCGACGGGCGAGGTTTGCGCGCGCGTCCTCGGCGGTCTTGCGATCTTGACCGCGTGCGGGACCGTCTGTGTCCCCATTCTGCACCTGTCCGCGCTGCACACAGTCTCAACAGGTCACAGCCGGCCGATCCAGGTGCCGCAGTTGCGGGCTCAAGTTCCGCATCGAAATCGAAGAAGCAGTCTGCATCAAATGCGGCTATGCGCTGTACATGCTCACCTCGGACCGCTGTCCGGAGTGCGGCACGCCCATAGCGCCAGATCAGGCAAACGGGGCTACGACAGAAAGTGGCACACAGGCTTGAGTGAACGGACGGGGACCGGCTGCGACGTTAGCGCTCCAGCTTCTTGATCTCCGCGGTGAGCAGCGGGACGACCTTGAACAGGTCGGCCACGATGCCGTAGTCGGCGACCTTGAACATGGGGGCCTCGGGGTCGGTGTTGACCGCCACGATCACCTTGCTGCCGCGCATCCCCGCCATGTGCTGGATGGCCCCGCTGATGCCGAACGCGAAATACAGCTTGGGCGTGACGGTCTTGCCGGTCAGGCCGACCTGGCGGGTGTGGGGCTGATAGCCGGCGTCGCAGGCGGCCCGAGAGGCGCCGACGGCGGCATCCAGCTCCTTGGCCAGGTCGAACAGAATCTTGAAGTTGTCCTCGTTCTTCAGCGCCCGCCCCCCGGAGACGATGATGTCCGCTTCGGTCACGTCCTTGATATTCCCGCCGGTCTTGGCGATCTCTTTGACGTCGATGCGTTCGTCGCCGGACGCTGGTTCGAAGCCCAACGTTTCCCGTTGCGCGCCGCCGGCGCCGCTGGGCGCCGCAAACGTATTCGGCCGCACCGAGGCAATCGCTGGCCGATCCGCCGGGAACGTCACGTGGCAGGTCGCCTTGCCGTTGTAGATCGGCCGCACAACGTCGAGCGCGCCGTCGTCGTTGATTTGCAGCTCGATCACGTCGGTGGCCAGCGCGGCCTGGGTGCGGACGGCGACCCGCGGGGACAGGTCACGCCCCATGAACGTCGCCGGCAGCAGCGTCACTTTCGGATCGACCTTCTGCATGGCTGCCGTCAGGGCCGTGCGGTAGCGCAACGCCGAGTACATTGCCAGGCTCGGATCGCTGATGGTGATGATCCGCTCGACACCGGCCTTGTCGATGGCCGCCACGGCGTTGTCGATGGCGCTGCCGATCACGCACGCGACCACCTGGCCGCCGGTCTTCTCTGCCAGGGCCTGGGCGGGCGTGACAATTTGCAGTGCCGTCGGATGGAGCTTGTCGTTTCTCTGTTCCGCGAAGATGAGGATGTCGTTGGTCATTGTTGAGGGTCCAGGGGGCCGAGGGCCCAAGGGGCCAAGCGTTTCCGACAACCGTTAAATCGCCTTAGCTTCTTCACGCAGCAGGCGAACCAGTTCGCGAACCGCCTCGTCCGGTTCGCCGTCGAGGATTCTGCCCGGCGGTCGCTCGGGCGGCGGTTTGAGGGTGTGCATGGCACTGCCGCCGACGCCGGCCGTCGCCTCCGCAAACCCGGCCACGTCCGCGGCAGTCAGCTTGCGAACGGGCTTCTTCTTGGCCTTCATCAGATTGGGCAGCGAGGGATAGCGCATCTCGCCCAAGCCCTTTTCGCACGTGATCAGGGCCGGCAACGACACCTGCACCACCTCGTCGGCTCCCTCGATCCGCCGGTTGGCGATGAGGGACTTGCCGTCGTCGGTGAACTCCAGCTTGGTGACCACGCCGACGTGGGGGATGTCCAGAAGCTCGGCCAGCGCTGGCCCGAGCTGCCCGCTATCCAGGTCGATCTCCTGCTTGCCCTGGAGAACCAGGTCGTACCCGCCAGCCTTGACCACCGCGGCGATCAGGGCGGCGGTTTGCAGGTCGTCCAGCTTGTCGAAGGCCTGGTCCTCGAGGTGGATGGCGTCGTCGGCCCCCACGGCCAGGACGGTCCGTAGCGCTTCGGCGGCCTGGGCCGGGCCGACGATCAGCGCGGTGATGCTCTCCACATCGGAGCGCGCCTCGCGCAGCCGCACGGCCTGCTCGATGGCGAACTCGTCGAACGGGTTGACCACCATTTTCACGCCGGTCCGGTCGATGTCCTTGCCGTCCGGGCCGATGCGGATGACGGTCGTCGAGTCGGGCACCTGTCTGACCACTACCAGAATCTTCATCGCTTCGCTCTCTCTGGTTCACACCGCCGGATTTCGCCGGAAAAAAGGGTGTGGCAGTATACCGTCTCGGCCCACCGGAGCAAAGATCCCCGATTTGACGGGTGGGGCCGCTTGCCCGCAAACTTACCGCCCGACGGCGTGCGCGACGAGCATCGCTCGGCCGCCGTGGTCACGACGCGCGAGACAACATGCGAATTCGGGAACTGTTATCCTGCGGCCGCCCGGTCATCTCCTTCGAGTTCTTCCCGCCGAAGGACGAAGCCGGGTTCGAGCAACTGCGCGACGCGCTGGCGTCGCTGCGCGAGCTCCGTCCCAGCTTTGTCTCGGTGACCTACGGGGCGATGGGCGAGACCCGCCGACAAACGGTCGAGCTGGTCACACGCCTGCGTGCGGACTACGGGATCGAGGCCATGGCCCACCTAACCTGCGTGGACGCCTCACGCGACGAGTTGCGGGCCGTCTTGCAGCCGCTCGGCGCGGGCGGCGTCGAAAACGTGCTGGCATTACGCGGCGACGGGCCCGATGGCCACCCCTTCCAGCCCCACCCGGATGGGTTCGCCCATGCCAACGAATTGGCGGCCTTCGCCCGCCAACATTTCAACTTCTGCTTAGGCGGCGCGTGCTACCCGGAAGGACACCCCGAATCGTCCTCTCCGGAGACCGATCTGGAGTATGCCAAGCTCAAGGTCGAGTCGGGCTGCGAGTTCCTGATCACGCAACTGTTCTTCGACACCCAGAAGTATTTCGACTTCGTGGCCCGGGCCCGCGCGACCGGCATCGGCGTCCCGATCATCCCCGGAATCATGCCGATCACTAACGTGGCCCAGATCGAGCGCTTCACGAAGATGTGCGGGGCCACGATTCCCGAGCCGTTGCTGGGCGAGCTTCGCCGCCTGCAAAGCGACCCGCAGGCCGTCCTGTCGATGGGCGTGGCCCACGCGACCGCCCAGTGCCTGGAACTGCTGCAGCGCGGGGCGCCGGGGATTCACTTCTACACGCTGAACAAGTCGCCGGCCACGCGCACGATCCTGATGGCGATCCAAACGGTGTACCCGCCCGCCCGCACGCCGGCGGGAACGTGAGGGAAACGGTAGCCGCGCGACGTAGCGTCATTCTGAGAAGCGAAGGGCCCTGTCATTCTGAGAAGTGAAGGGCGCTGTCATTCTGAGAAGTGAAGGGCGCTGTCATTCTGAGGAAGCGAAGCGACCGAAGAATCTGGCGCCAGGCCGCAACAACCCCCCGGAGCCGACCGAAACCCCTTCGCTTCGCCTAGCGTGACCACGCGTGATCCGGACTAGCGATCGGAAATCCGGGCGTAGATGGGAAGCTGGCGGAGGAATCGGGCGAAATCGACCGACCCGGCCAGCTCGAGCAGCTTCTCTTGTTCCATCTGGCTGCACAGCGCGAAGCTGCCACGCTGCTCATCCCACTTGAGCACGTTCACCTGTCCAGACTTCGCCACCTCGTAGGAGCGATCCGGACGGCCGCGATCGCCCTCGCCGCGGAAAGGACTACCGGCTTTCAGTCTGACGCAGCGGTCGGCGCTGAACAGCGAAACGACTTGGGCCTGGGTGTCTTGGCTGCGATAGTGCACGTGAATCACGCGTAGGTCGTGGACCGGGAAGCACTTGCAGGCGCCCTCCAGCATATACCCGTGAGCGCTCAGATCGGCCACCAGCGGCTTGAAGCCCAGCTCCCGGGCCAGGAGCTCCCGTGCGTCCTGTGCCGACATCCCCCGGCAGTTGTGCGAGTCGTGGTGCTTGGCCACCGCGCACTTGCGGTAGACCCGGGCGAAATCCTCCGCGGAGACGTCTACGGCCGCCAGTGCGACGGAGCCCCCGCCGCCACCCGGCAGGTACAGCAAGACCGCCACCACGATGACAGCCGCGGTCGCCAGCCCAGGCACGACGAATTTGATCAAGCGGCGGCGCGCCGTCCACGACTGGTCGCGCAGCCGATGCCGGAGCCGCTGTTCCAACCCGGCCGGCAGCGCCTCAGACACAACGGCGCGCCGCACGCAGCCGCGTAGGGCCTGCCAGCGCTCGACTTGGACCCGGCACTTCTGACACTCGGCCAAGTGGGCCTCCACAGCCGGGCGCAGCTCGGCCGCCAACTCTCCGTCGGCGTAGATGGCAAGGTGCGGTCGCATGTCCGAGCAGTTCGTCATTGTTCGCCCGCGGGAATCAGCCGGTGCTCTCGGGCGTAATCGTGTAAGGTGCGCGTCAGGGCCTGCCGGGCTCGGTGCAGCCGGCTCATCACAGTCCCGATCGGGACACCCAGAGTATTCGCGATCTCTTGATAGCTGACTTCCATGGTTCCCCAGAGCAGCAGGACGGTGCGGAACTCCGGCTGCAACTGGTCGATGGCTCGCTTGACCTCGCTATCGAGCTTCTCATAGTCCAGCGCCGGCGGCTCGCTGATCTCGCTTCCGGCGCCCGGGGCCTCGTGCATCTGCTCCATGTTCTTGTGGTCGGCCAAGCGCGGCGCGCGCCGCTCACGCGCCAAGCGATTCAGGAACGTGTTGTGCAGGATCTTCAAGAGCCACGGCTTGATGCCGAACTCGCGCATCTCAAACCGACTGAAGGCTTTATAGGCCTTCAGGTAGGTCTCCTGCACCAAATCCTCGGCCTCGTGCTCGTTGCGGCAAAGCCGACGAGCCACGCGGTAAACCAGCTCGAGGTGCGGGACGGCCAGCTCCTCAAACGACTTTTCGGCTTTGGCCGGCATCAGGCGTCCAGGGCCGGCCGCCGGCCGGCGTCCCTATGAGAAGAACCAACGACTGGTACAGAGTATTCCGCATATCTCCAGACTCCTGTGGGATTATCCCCGCTCAACTGGCGGTCGGCCACGCCGCGGGGGTACAATCTCCTCGGCGTTGGATGCCCGAACCAGGGCTGGCTCGCGCTATTCTCACCCGGAGGATCCGATATGTCACGCGCGAAATCGTGCTTGGCCC
>Ga0307380_10005440_pt1 | contig 16867 bp, 17 predicted proteins | sample UN3MG_FD_202239 | JGI IMG/M metagenome (GOLD analysis project Ga0307380, IMG submission 202239) | Soil microbial communities from Risofladan, Vaasa, Finland - UN-3 | ecosystem: Environmental > Terrestrial > Soil > Coastal area > Acid sulfate soil | place: Finland: Risofladan, Vaasa | collected...
TGAGTGGTAAAGACAGCCTGACCGTACAAGGCAACGGCCACACCTGCACTCACCAAGGCGGCGGAGGGGACGTCGGTTGGACGCTGCGGAACATGCGAGATTTCTGGGTGCGAGACCTTACGTGCGTGTTGCACCCCGACGATCGGAACAAGACCAGCGGCGCTTGCTTTGGTCAGACAAACGGCTGTTGCTACAACGTCTTCATGAACCTGGATATTAGCTACTACATCCAGGCCGGGATCAACACGAACCCTTACCAGGGTGGGGGCTCGGAGTTCTGGTGGGTGGACCAGTGCCACATCCATCACATCGACGTCAACGGGACATTCGACAACGACGGCTCGTGCATCTCGTCCTACCAACCAGGCGTGGTAGCAGGCCAGAGTCCTCCCGCTCGCTGGACAGCGAAGCTCGACGCCGACATCCCTGCCGCGGCGCGGGTCTGGCCCGACGGATGGACGCGAGACATCACCGACCTCGTCGTCATCGCCACCCGGAACACCCTGACCGACTACACCTCGGGAGGTGCAGTCGACACCGACTCCAACGGCGGCATCATCGACGACTGGCAATGCAACCAGACCTTTCTCGGGTTCATGCCCGACTACACGGCAGCGCGCCCAGGCGCCTGGTCGCTCTGGGAGAACAACATCATCAAGAACATGCGAGGAGCGGGCGTCAGGATCTACTCGTCTTCCCGCACCGCCAACCCGTGTCCTCACGTCATCCGCAACAACACCGCCGACAACGTCGGGCAGCGCACCCCCGGACTCGCCCCCAACGGCTCGGCGTTCGGCATCGCGATAGCCGGTGACTGCAACTTCGGTCCGATGAACGAAACCGTCCACCACGCCGCTGTCTACAACAACGCCATCGTCAACTCAGGAGGTGGTCCTTCCACCGGCTTCTGCGGTTCTTGCTACACCGTCAGCCGTCACACGACCTATCACTCCGACAACATCTCCTACAACAGCCGGGACGGTGTCGGCCTTGGCGTCGAATCCACCGCCGACCCGCTCCTCGACGCCAACTACTTCCCCACCGCCGGGTCGGCCGCCATCAACGCCGGAATCGCCGGACCCGCCTTCGATCGGATCGGTCAGCCCCGAAGCCCAACCACCCCGACGATCGGGGCACTCGAAGTCGAAGGCGAACCGGTCGGGACCGGAACGGTCGAGGTCGTCTCGGTCGCTCAACAGTCCGGGCTCCCGTCGTTCACCGTCCCGACAGTCGCCGACGGCGACCTGCTGCTCGTCTTCGGCTCGGCCCTGCCTTCGGCCCAGACCGGCTACACCTACTCGACACTGGGGCAACCCGGTCCCGGGTGGATGGTCCTGTTCGACAACTGGACACCAGCGTCGTGGGCGACTCCGGTGTTCGCCCTCTATCGCCTCATGGCGGCAGCGGACACCGGCACCAGCGTCACCGTCCCCCACGCCGACAACAACCACCCCGAGTTCGACCTTGCCATCGTCCGCGTCAGCGGCGTCGACGGGACCACTCCGGTCAAGAGCGTGGTCAACGGTGCCCCCGTCATCAACGGAACCTCCCCCGTGCTGATCCCGTCCCCGGGGGATGTCGGCGTCGACGGGGCCGCATTCTGGGTCGCCGGGATACAACACCAGAACGCGGAGCCCACGGCAGCGTCAGTCGGGCAGCTCTACACCGACACCGGTTGGGGGTGGAACAGCCTCGCGTGGGCCTGGCGGTCCTACGGGGCGGCGATTCCCGCCCCAGTCAACGCCTTCACCATTGCTGGCACCGTCTTTACTCACTATTCGCGGAGTTCGTTCATCCTGAACGCTGGGTCGCCCGTCGCTGCACCTTCCGCCGAGTTCGACCACGCTTCCACGGAACTCCAGACGACGTTCACTGACCAGTCGACCGGAGACGTCAGCACCTGGAACTGGGACTTCGACGACGGGTCGCCCTTCTCCAACGAACAGAACCCCGTCCATGACTTCGCCACGGCCGGAACCTACGACGTCGTCCTGACCGTCACCGGCCCCGGCGGCTCGGACTTCGTCACACACCCCGTCACCGTCACCGGTGACCCTCCCGGAAACATCACTCGCGCCTCCGCTACGCTGCTGCTCTGAGGAGAAACCATGCCCACGATTGCCGACTTCCGAGTCCCGCCCGGGGGCGACACCGGGGTGGTCCCGCGGAAACAACCTCGCGCCTTCTTCGAGGAGAAGCCCGATTGGTTCCAGGAAGGCATTCAGAAGATCCGGGTCGAGGAAGCCACCGGCCGAGCCGCGGGTTACATCACTCAGTGGGGCGAGTGCCTTCTCAACGGAGACGAAGACGACTGCTGGCAAGCCCCACCCTCGAAGAGCAACTACGCGATCTTCCACCAGGGGGATTACGAGACGGCCGAAGGCGACTGGATCAAGACGGGCGTCATCGGCGGTTCCGGTGACCATGCCCCCGTCAGTGCAAGCATCGACCAGGCCCACGAGTATTACGCCAAGGCTGAGACGCAGATGATGGTCGGGTGCATCTACGAAGACGACTACGGTCCGTTCTTCCTCGGGACGATTGTCCCTGAGGTCAAGCGAGCCGGAATCGACTGGATCAACCGGTCAGCGTTGTCGGGGGACTGGCGCCACTATCACAAGGTCGGTGACTACGACTGTGTCGGCCCTTGGCTAGTGTCGCGACCGGGATTCCCTTTGGATCGTCGAGGGCTCTCGCGAAACGAGCGATCCAACTTTGTCCGACTCGCATCCGCCGACGGGGGTCACCCTGTCTTTCTGTCTTCCATAGGAGGCACCACCAACATGAGCACCACCAAGTCGAGCCCGCCGGAGCGGCTCAAGCATCAAGGCGTCCTGTACCGACGGGTTCGTTCTGCTCCTCGCCGAGCGGCGATCGAGGACGCCCCCAACGCCGAGCCCTTGTTCGACGGCCCCACCGAAGACGAGGGCGGCAGTGAGTCGGCGCGTCTCGACGCTCTCGAATCTCGCCTCGACGCCTTGGAAGCTGAGGTGGCTTCGATGGTCGACGGCGGCGCCGACGTGATGCCACTGGAAGCGCTCCCGGTCTAGGGGGGTCCTTGTAGTCCCGGGTTGAGCCCGTTACCCTTGTTCTCGATCACACCGCCCGCACTGAGTGCGGAGGGAAGGCAGGGCTCAGCCCGGCTTCGACGTGAGAAACCATTTCCGTTTCCGATTCACGTAGGAGCATTCCCATGTCCGACCAGGACGCCACCCCCGAAGAGACCCCACTGATCCCCGAGGATCTGTCTGGTCTCACCTCTGACCAACTACGGGCGATCTACGACGATCTGAGCGCCCGTCGCGAAGCCGTCGGAACGACGACCCTCGCCGACGCCCAGCAGCGCCGTGACCTCGCTTTGGCGATGAACACGATCGCCGAAGCCCACACGGCTTTCACGGCCGAGCCCGAGGTGGCGACGCTGCCTGAGGCCGAGGTCGCCGAGGGCGATCTCGCCGACACCCCCGACTCGCCGGAAGGCGCCGAGTCGACCGAGTCGACCGAGCCGACCCCCGAACCCGCCCTGGCATCAGCCGGAGTCACCTCCGACGACGTGACCGCAGGCAGCTCGGGCGACGTGCGAACCAGCGAGGAGCCCGCTGAGGCCACCCCCGCCGTGTTCACCGCTGCCGTCGGCCAGGAAGACTTCAAAGCCGGTGCCGAGCTGACGATGGAAGACCTCATGGGTCTCTACAACGCTCAGATCCGCATGAGTCGAGGCGAAGACGGCGCAGTCCAGAACCGCGCTCGGCTCGCTTCGGTCGACCGCCACATCCCCGGAGCTGTCCCCGAGCTGGGCCAGTCCGTCGACGAGAACACCGCGATCCTGCTCGACACCCGAGCCAACCGGATGCCTTCGGCCGAAGGTCAGGCAGCGATGGTCAAGACCGCCGCTCTCTGCGGCCCTCCCGAGATCATCCGGGAGATCCCGTCGTGCGTGTCGGCGAGCCGCAAGGTGGCCTCCAAGTTCCCCCGAGTCACCAGCAAGTACGGCCACTTCCAGTGGTTCGACGAGGTGTCCCTGGCGGACGTGTGGGCCAACGTGGACCACTGGACCGACACCGACCAGGACGCGGTCGACGAAACGGACCGGGCGACCTGGAAGCAGTGCCTCGACCTGGCGTGTCCGGCCAATCCGAACACGGCGGAGATCCACCCGATCTACCATTGCCTGACGGTCGACGTGCTCAAGGAGTTCTCCGCTCCCGAGCATCTCGCTTCGACGATCAACGCCCTCAGCGGCGCCCACGCCCGCCTGGCCGAAGGTCACCTGTTGCACCTGATCCGGGACAACAGTCACATCTTCAGCCACGCCGCAGGCGCTGGCGGTTACGGCCCGGCGAACCAGGGCGCCTTGCCCACCATCGTCGACGCTGTCGCCGCCGTGTTGGCTGCGGCCGGGTTCGGCGGTCGCCTCGACCTCGACGTCGCGGACTACGAGGTCTGGTTCCCCCAGCCTCTGGAGAAGCTGCTGTTCGCTGAGGCGTTCCGTCAGGACGGAGCGACCCACGGTGGCACGGCTGCTCGCGAAGCGATCAGCGCCGCCTTCGCCGGGCTGGGAGTCGGTTACGACACCTTCCTCGACGAGGCGGTCGACGAGACCAAGGCGACGACCGATGTCGGCATCTACCCGAACGCCCTCCCGGCGGTCGGTGGTGCTGCGGTGCAGCTCGGCCTCCAGGCCAACGGTGCCGCCTTCCCGACGGCGTTCTCGGTCTACGTCGTGGCACCCGAGTCCGGTTTCTACTTCGAGAAGCCGGAGATCAACATGGGCTTCGAGCGGTCCCCCGAGCTGGCGCGACAGAACAAGTCGCAAATGTTCCAGGAGACCTTCGAGGGACTCGGCAAGCAGGGATGTCACCCCTGGTTCGTCATCGACGCCACGCTCTGCTTTGAGGGCGGCCGTGTCGGAGTCGAGGCTCCCGACTGCACCCAGCCCGTCTGATCCTGACGGCTTGATCCAACCCAGGAGTACGCCATGACTTCACTCGCCGAACCAACGGAGGGCATTGCGCCGGTCGCGCCTGCCTCTTCGCTGCTGACGGTGGCCCGCCCCCTGCCCTCCGGTCTCCGGTGGGCGGGAGGCATCGCCGCCGAGCCAGGCGAATGCGACAGGGCGTACTCCTGGGCGATCTGCAACCCGGGTGAAGAGGACCCGGACGACCCTGGGACTTCCACGAAGACCCTTCACGTCGACCACGCCACCGACACTTTCCGGCCGTGGCCGATCTACCTGCCCGAAGGCTGCGACGAGTTCCCCAACCAAACCCCCGAGTATTACGCCGGGCGCGCACAGGACAAGCTGGGCGCGCACACGGCGGCCGAGATATCCCGTGAACTGGAAACCGGAGAATTCACCAGCAACCCGTCGTTGGAGTCGTCAGCCACGCTGCTCGACAGCGGAACCGCCTACGTCCCGGAGGTTGCGTTCTCTCGCCTCCTCGCCGCCCGAGCGGGAGCGTTCCAGACCGGGTTCCAGATGTTTCACGTCCCCCTGTGGGCTCTCCCCCTCTTGGCCGAGAAGAACCTCATCATCCCGACCGCGGGTGGCCGCCTCCAGACCCCCGGTGGACACGCTGTCTCGGTCGGTCCCGGCTACGACGGCGGAGGCAAGGCGGGGTGGCCCGCAGTCGCGTCGGCGGATTACATCTACGTCACCGGCCAAGTCGAATGGGCGGCTTCCAGCATCACGCCTGACACCATCACTGTGCGCGGCGATCACCTCCGCACCAACACCCAGAGAGTCTTCGCCGAACGAATGGCGATCTACCGATTCAGCCCTTGCGCGGTGTTCGCCATCGCCATGCTCACCAACGGAACCTGAGGAGACACGCCAATGACCGTGGTCTACAACAACGAGACCGGCCGCTTCGAGAACGCTCCTTCGGCAGCCCCGAAGAAAGCCCCAGCGAAGAAGAAGGCTGCCGCCAAGGACGCGCCTTCTTCAGAAGAGAAGGACGACTGATGGGGGGCCGGTTGGTACGGTGCTGCGGCCAACCGGCCCACCTCACGCGAAAGGACCCGTCGTGAAAGTCAAACTCGGTGCAACTTCAGGTCTCGGTCGTCGAGGCGAAATCGTCGAAGTGAGCAAAGCCCTCGGCGAGGCTCTCGTCTCGTCTGACAGGGCAACCAAGATCGCGACCAGAGGGTCGACGAAGGCCGATGAGGCCCCAACCAAGGAAGGTGACTGATGGCTGGCGATTGCTTCGCACCCATTGACATCTGCGGCGTTCAGATCAACGGCCTGGACACCGACGGATCAATTCTCGACGGCCCGACGGATCGAGTCGTGGCTTGCAACATGGTGAACGTGTCTCGTTCACCCGACGTCGAGGCGGGCCGAACGGACCTGTCTCGAAACGGTGGCGGAACCCGGAACGCCAAGCGGGTCATCCCCGATCGGATCAACGGCTGGGACATCCAGATCAACTTGTCGGCGCGTTACGACGTCGAGATGCTGGAACTGCTCGGCGTCTACTCGCTGGTCGTCGACTCCGAAGACGTGACCGGCGGGTCCGTCGGCGACTCGGTCGGCATCAAGGCGAAGTCGATCGCCGACGAGCCCTGCATCTGCGTCGGGGCGACCTCCAGCTTCGTCTCCATGTTGATCTGGCAGCAGAACACCGGACCGGACGGCGTGAACAGCACGAAGCCTTACGTCGTGATGGCCCTTCCGAAGATCAGGTTCACCGTCACCGGTGAGGACCGCGGCGACACCTACAACAACCTCACCTTGACGGGTGTTGCCGAAGCCAACTCGAACTGGACTGACACCGGTCCCGGTTCCGTGGTGGGGCGCGGCCCAGGGAACATCTACCCCGAAACCGGCGGGCTCGACGTGGCGTGGGCCGAGTGGGCCACCAGTCAGGCCCCTCCCGGCGGTTGCAACTGCGACTTCTGCGGCTTCGCCTCGGGCTTGGTCGCCAACAACCCTGATATCTACGAACTGGCGTAGGTCTCGCGATGGCCGTCCAGCTCTGCGATCCATGCACGCTCGACTGGGGCCTCGCCCCGGAAGACCTGACGTGCGACGGATTGGACCTGGGCGTCGTCACCAATCAGGACCGCCAGCTCGCCATCGAAGGCGCTGTCCGGCTCCTGTACGACAAGACCTGTCATCGGTTCCGCGGGGCTTGCACCTCCGAGCTTCGACCCTTCGGGGTCGACCGGGGGTGCGACCTCCAACCGCCGCATTTCGGCGGACCGACTCAGTGGGCGTGGGGCTGGTACACGGCCCTCGACCTGGGGGTCGAACCTGTCACAAGACTTGTGGCAGTCACGATCGACGGGGTCGATATCGACTTGTCCGCGAACGGCTGGCGGATTGATTCCGGCCGCTGGCTCGTTCGTCAAGATGGCTCCTCCACTTGGCCGGAGCAGAACATGGACCACCCGAACTCCACTCCGGGTACATGGTCTGTGACGGTCGAGTGGGGGGCGCCTCCCCCTCCTCTCGGGGTCCTGGCCGCAGGGTCTCTGGCGTGCGAGTTCCTGAAGGCCCGCTACGGCGAGGAATGCAACCTGCCCGACTCGGTCACCGCGGTCACCAAACGCGGCGTCACCCTCAGTTTCGCCACCGCCCGAGACCTCATGGAAACCGGCATGACCGGTGACGCTCTGGCTGACCAGTTCATCGCGACCTACGAGTGCAAGCCGTCCGACGGCTACGCGTTCGTGGACCCGGCCGACCCCCTCGTCATCGAGGTCGCCGGTGTCTACCCCTGAGGATTGGCTCGACGCGTTCCACGAGATCGCCAGGTTGCGGTTCAACGCCGCCCTCCTGGAGATCATGCGCGAGTTCCGCACCGAGTCGCCCTACGCCAGCGGGCAGCTCGCCGAAGGGGTAGCCGTCACGTCGCAAAGCGACGCCGACTTCACGGCTGTCGTCGAGTCGACGGCACGATCGCCCCGGGGGCGCGACTACGGCACGATCCTGAACCGCGGGACGGGCGGGATGATTATCCGGCCGACGAAAGCGAAGGCACTCCACTGGCAGGACACCTCGGGGGAGCACTTCGCGAAGTTCGTTCGAGGCACCGACATTCACAAGGGGTGGTGGGACGACATCGTCAGCCGCTGGCCGATTATCGTGCGAGACGTGAGGATCTGATGAGAACCAACTCCGACCTCTTCGACTACGCCTCGGCGATGCTGCTCGCCGCCGAGGCATCTCTGACCCGCGCCGGAATCGTCTTGCCGACGAACCGGTACATCAGCTACGAGCTTCCCGACCTCGTCTGCTGCGACACTCTGGCGATCCGGCATCTCCCTCCCCGGCTGAAGACGACGAAAGGGGCCGACCAGTGGACGGCCCGAGTCGAGTTGACGATCAGTCGATGCGTTCAGATATTCACCCGCGACGGGAACCTCCCCCCATTGACGAAGGTCGAAGAAGACGCCGCCGTCGTGCTCGCCGACCGGTGGGCGTTGATGAGGTTCTTGCTCGACGAATACCACTGTGACCTGCCGCCGTGTGGCGAACCGTTCATCGAGTCGGTGAACGAAGTCAACGCTGCCAACTGTGCCGGGTCGGCGTTCGTTGTAGGGTTGGTGCTGCCATGACCCCAAGCATGGAGGTGCAGCACCGTGGCAGAGGACCCGGAAGTAGAAGCGCGTGTCTTCGACATCGCGGCCGACGAAGCAGCGGGGGGGCTCGACATCTCCCTCACGCTCGATGGGCAAGTCTTCGAGTGCAAACCACTCCTGACCGGGGCGACACTTCGCGTTCTGCGCGACACCCGGCTGGGCTCCAACCTGGCCTTCATCGAAGCGTGTCTTGTGCCCGAGGCGTTGGAGCGGTGGCGCCCCCTCGCCGACGACTTGTCGACGAAGCAGATCAACGCGGTGTCGGGGTGGCTGCTGGAGCAGTACCTCGGGATGGCAGAGGGAAAGTCGTAACGCTCGCTGGGGTCATCGCCTTCCAGTGGGCATCATGGGAGATCCGCCTGGCGCGTGAGGGGCTGACTCTCGCCGACCCTTTGCGACGCATTCTCTGGTTCGTGTGGGAGTCGTTCAGCGAAGCTCAACACGAAATCGTTGAGAAGCTGGCTCGGGGCGAGTCGCTGGATGTCCGCCCCACATTGAAGGGGGCGACCCCCGAGGAGCGGTCCGCCGAACGCGCCCGACTCTTCGCTGAGCTGGAGAAGCGCAAAGCCAGGGAAGCTGGAGAGACCGATGAGTGACCTGGGGACCACCACCGCGAAACTGGTCCTCGACGTTGGCGAAGCTGAGGCTTTGCTCCGGTCAACAGCAGAGGGGGTCGACGAAGTCTCCGAGTCGTTCGAGGGGCTCGGCAAGACGGGGTCGGACACTTACCAGCGCCTGCTGAAATCCAGCGGCGACTTCCATAGTCAGCTCCAGGATGTCCGCCAGGAAGCGGCCGACGGGCTCGACGCGATTGCCGAAGCCCAGGAGACCCTCCGGGAATCTCAGGACAGTCTCGGTGTCGACACCGAGGCGTATTACGACGCTCTCGCTGGCTTCCAGATCGACCAGATAGCGGCGCAGAACGGAGTCCTGGAAGTCCAGGACGAGGTGCGAGAGCAGCTCATCGAATTGACCGACCAGGTCACCGAGGGCACGATCACGCTCGAACAGTACGCCGAAGCGGTCGAGGGGATCGGCGCCGGGCTGATCCAGAGCGGAGTGGTTCCCGCACTCGACGAGACCACCGCCGCGACCCAACGCCTCGGCGCCGCCGGTGAAGTCAACTACAACCGCCTCGGAACAGCCGCATCCGGCGCCGGGACACTCCTGCGCCAAGTCCCCGGTGAAATTGGGGAGACGACCGCCGAGCTGGCGAACCTGGGTACGCAGGCGGGCGCCACGGTCCGAACACTCGAAGGCGTCAGTTCCGCCTTGGGGTTCGGCATCGGGGGCGGCCCGCTCGCCGCGGCGGTCGGCGGGATCGCGGCGGTGACTCTCGCCGTGCAGAAGTGGAACGAAGCCCAGGACCGAATCCCCGACTCGATCGCCAAGACCAGCCTCGAATTGCTGAACGAGAACGACGCCCTCGTTCGCAACGAAGACCTGCTGCTCTCCCAGACTGTTGCGTGGGCGCGAGCCGCCGAGGAAAGCACCAACTTTTACGAGGTCATCATCGCCGCCGGGCTCGGGTTGGAAATCATCAGCAAGGCTCTCTACGGCGGCGAGAGAGCGCAGCGCCAATACGAGGAGGGGCTGGTCAGTCTCGATGCGGCTTTCTTCCAGTTCGGTGGGGGGCTCCAGGCAGTCGAAGCTGTCGAGGAGCGGCAGCAGGCGATCATCGACGAGACGGTCCTATCCATCAACGACCTGGTAGCGGCCAACAAGGAACTCGCCCAGTCCGACGCCGATGCGGTCGCCGCTCTTGACCTGACCGAACGCGAACAGCTCACTCAGCTACAGAAGCTCCTGAAGGAACGAGTCGAGGAGACGACCGAAGCCCAACGGAAAGCCGTCGTCCTGTACGGCCAGGTCAACGGGAAAGAAGAAGAGCGGACTGAGGCGATCAAGGAGTACATCGGGTCGGTCGACGGGCTCCGCGAAAGCTACCAGGATCTGTTCCCAGCGGAGACCGGCCTCGACGCTCTTCGCGAAGAAAGCGCCCTCACCCAGGCGAGAGTGAATCAGGTCCTCGAAGAGGGAGTCGACACCCTCGGTGAGTACACGTTCCTGGTCGCTCTCCTCGGCGGCGACATGGAGCTGGCCAACGACATCCTCAGCGACCACGGCGACAACTTGGACGCCCAAGCGGAACGAGCCGACGAAGTCAACTCCGTCTACCGCGACCTCGCCGAACGGACTATGCCCGGCTACACCCAAGCCGTCGAGCTGGCAGACAGGGCGCTCGAAGACGGGACCCTCACCGGGGCCGAGTTCCGGGAAGTCCTCAGCAAAGTGAAGGGCGACCTTCCGACCCTGGAGGCAGCGTTCGCCGAAGCCGCTGGAGCGATCGCCGACAGCGAACAGGCCGTCGAGGCTTTCAAGCGTTCTGTTCAGGACGCTGGACGGTCCTTCCGCAACGACATCCTCCCCACCATCCAAGACGCCTTCTCGTCGTTCGAGCCGGAGTTCGAGGGCGACAAGATCACCTTCGAGGATCTGATCGGGTTCGAGACCGAGGGGCTCGAAGACACGAGTCGTTTCGTCGATCGGATGGACTCACTCATCCAGGGCGGCTACGACGCTCTCGCTCAACGCCTCGCCCAAGCCCCGCCAGCCGAACAGCAGGCCCTACTCGACCAGCTCGACATCTCCAACATTCTCGACGTCGAGAACCTGGAAACCCAGTTCGAGGGGATCGACGCAGACCGTGTCGCGGAAGGGTGGAAGCTCCAACAGCTCGGAGCCGACCTCTCCTTCACCCTCTCCGAACAAGCCAACGACCTGGAGAAGAGCTTCACGCCCGACCTGGCCAAGGCGGCGCGCGAAGAGGTCACGAACTTGTCGACCAATTTCGAGGCATGGTCGGCCTGGACCGGCGCCGTCAGGGGAGCCGAATCCAAAGGCAACGAGATCGGACGCAAACTGGGCGAAGGGATGGAACGCGGCATCACCGGCAGCACCGCTGACGTCACCGCCGCCGCTGCGGCGCTCGGAGCCGCCGCTCAGGCCGCCCTCGACGCCGAGCTGGAGATCGACTCACCGTCGAAGACGGCGGAGCGTTCTGGCGCCGCGTTCACCGAAGGGTTCCTGGGTGGCGTCACCGGCGGAGGCGACACCATCAACGTCAACGTCACCGCCCCGAGAACCTCCGACCCGCAGATATTCGGCCGTAGTGTTGGGGTCGCTGTCCGCGGCGTGAGGGGCTGAGATGCAGCGACTGGAACACCACCTGACGATCAACGGTGTCGAACTCATCAACGGCTGCCGGACCACCGACTACATCCGGGGAGTCACCCCAGGCCAACCCCAACCCGACCCGGGGTGGGTCGGCATCGACGACTGCTGCGACGACTCACCTGGGGTCTACGCGTCCCCGACCGACGACGCTGCCCCCTGGTACGACTCCGGCATCCTGGCGTCGGCAGAGTTCTTCGGATTCCTCCCCAGCTCGATGACGCTGTCCACGCCCTACGGTCGGGCCGGGGGAACCGACTTCAGCGTCGGCCAGCAGCGGATCACGAAACGCCAGCTCCTCATCGAGGGTCACCTGATCGCTGGCACGCCCCGAGGAACCGACTTCGGTCGCGAGTGGATGATGCAGACCCTGCTCAACCCGTGCTCGCCCATCAACCCTTGCATCGGTTCCCGGTTGGGACTGAAACGACATCGACTCTGCGAAGCCCAGCTCGCGAACGCCCTCACCGCCGACCCGATGAAGGATTGGGCACGGGACTCGTTCGCCGGGCGAACCAACCTCGGCCGCACCGAGATCGGCGACTACAAGTGGAGTGGCACCGGCAGCGTCAGCAACAACCGGCTCAGCCTCGGTGTCGGCGAGTACGGCTCGCTGGCCACCTTCGACCATGAGGACATAGCGGTTTCCTGGCGTCACGCCGGAGGGGAACGACCCGCCGTCTCGATCCGCAACGGCGAGGTCACGTTCAGTTTCACGGCCGTCCAGATCCAGATCCTCGACAAGGACAGCGTCCTCCTCGACAACGGGGCATACACGATTTCCGTCGGCGACCGACTGGAAGTCCTCGCCCGGGGAGACAGTTACCGTGTCCGAGTCAACAACGTCGAGATCGCGACCGTCGGCTACGACGGGGCAGTCCCCGCTGTTCCGTCACCCGGCAACGGAATCACTTTCGGGTCAGCGTCCTACGCCGCCGACTACGACGATCTCGCAATCTCCGAAGTCGTCCCCGAGTTCTCCGAAGCGAAACGCGACCTGTTCGACGCGTTCTTGGTCTCGTTCGAGGACATCACCCCCGATGACTTCCCGAAATGCCAGGGCGCCGAACTGGCCATCACGATTGAAGCTGAAGCGCCCTGGCTCTACGACCAGGTTGTCGACTCGTGCTGGTCGAAAGCTCAGTGGGACCTGACGACGTCCTGGTGCCCGCCGTTCTCGATCACGGTCCGCGAAGACGAGGCACCTGAGACCCGCAACGTCCAGGTCCAGGCGAAGAAGGAGCGCCGCCCGATCGAGGTCCGACGCGACGGCACTTGGTGCCCGATCGGTTGGACAGCCGCCCCCGATCACACTCGCTTCTACTACGTCCCGACCTTCGTTGATTTCCCTGGGGTCGAGTACATCGAAGAGGAGGACGACGAGTTCCACTACGTCCGCCTCGTCTACAACTCCGAGACCGACGCGTTCGTCTGGTCGCCGTTGAACTTCAGCGGCACCTACCTGCCCTGCGACAAGCCGGTCAGGGTGCGCCAGGTCTCCTACCTCAACCCCGTCGTCCCCGAGGGAGACCCCGCCCCCGACCCCCCGGTATGGGTCGTCGACAACATCGGCAGCGGGGTCTTCAACCGCAACGTGCAGCTCAACATCGACGGGACCGCGACGGCGAAAGGTTGGGACCCTGCCGACAACTGGCCGATCGACTCTGCGACCTACCGCATCACGAACCAGTGCAACGAACCCGAGTTCCCCGACGAATCCGCCTGCGGTCAAGGACCCTGCAAGATCCAGATTCGCGACGACTACAAGTGGACCGCCTTGAACTGGACTCACGACCCCCTGGCGAAGTTCCCGCCCGAGGTCGAGAAGACCGGATGCACCTCGTTGGAAGTCGGCCAGAACGACGACCCGATCACCGTCACCGTGCAAGTCGAAGTCGACCCCTGCGCGGCGGTCCCCCCCGAAATGGCGCCGTTCGCTGCCCCAGCTCCCCCTCGCCCGTCGAGCACCAACCCGTACTGCGAGCCGTTGAGCTACAGCCCCCTGGTCTGCATCACCACCCCCGGGTCCGGCGCTTACGAACGCATTCTCGACGTCGAGGTCTACAGCGGGCACTCCGAGATGCGGAACATCTCGATCACCGCCTGGGAGCTGGACGACTCCTACCCCGACCCCGACACCGACCAGAACGACCTGGAGTGGTACCTGACCCAGTCGCCTGTCTGGTTCCGCAACGTCGGCTACGTCCCCCGCGACTCGTTCTGGCGATTCGCGGGGAGGCGGAACCGGGCGCAGGTCATTTGCAGCCACGGCATCATCCGGTCCGGGGACTCGTCGGCGTTCGACCCGTCGAACCGGAGCCAATCCCCCCTCCAGTGCGGCTCCCAATACGTGGTCCTCGCTGCCGCCGACGCCGACAACACGTCGGACCGGGCGTGGGTCTCGGCGGTCGCGGTACGTCGCGAGCTGACCTGATGGCACCGTACCTTCTCCTCCAAGCCCCTGTTCAAGCCGTCATTCAAGACCGGGCCACTGGCGTGCCGATCTGCAACTTGTCCAACAACGACAGCGAAGTGAAGTGGGAGCGGCGCCTCGGTCGACCGTCCCGAGCTTCAGCGAGACTCGGAACCCGAGGTATCGAGGACTGCGCCGAATGCCTCGGGCGCATCGGGACCTGGGGACACGAACTGGCGATCTACCGGGGGGAGTCCCTTGTCTGGGTCGGACCCGTCGTCGACATCGACGACGATACCGTCGACTTCACTTTCCGCATCACCGCCGCCGACCGCATGACCTGGGTCGAGGAACGCGTCACCCTGCGCGACATCGACCACTCGATCCGGGGCGTCGACTCGTCGACGTACTTCGCCGAGCTGTTCGCCGAAGCCGACGGCGCCGACGCGATCGGTCTGACTTTGCAGATCAACCGAAACACCGGGGATTGGATCGACAAGTTCCTCGCCGCCGGGTCATCGGTACAGGCCGAGATGCGACGGGTCTCGAACGACATCTTCGACTGGACCGTCGTCGGAGACCGGCTCTTCGCCGGAGTCGACGCCTACGACTTGCCACCGTTCCAGACACTCACGAACTCGGCGTGGGAAGACAGCGGAGTGTCGGTGATCCAGGACGGCAAGATGATCGTCACCCACGTCACGGTCCTCGGCGACAACGGCATCGAAGCCACCCACCCCCGAGGCGAGATCATCCCCCACCCCTTCTTCGGGCTTCACCACATTTCGATCACCGACCGGGACATCACGACTCTCCAGGCAGCACGCACGAGAGCCCAAGCCCTGTGGGAAGACAGCAGCAGCGGGAGCGCCCCGGTCTACTTGACCTCTTCGAGGAGTCTCGGCTCACGCTGTCCCGCGACATGGGGCGACCTGATCCCCGGCAGGTTCTTCGTCTTCCTCATCGAAGGGACGGCGTCGACCTACGAGCTGAACCAGCGCCTCACCCAGGTCAAGGGCGAAGCCACCGACGGCCAAGAGACCAGGGTCGTCGTCTCGTTCCAACCGCCGACGGAGGTCAGCGCCTGATGGGTGATCGAAACGCTCTCACCGACGACCCAGGCGACGACTTCGTGACACGAGTCTTCGATGTCGAGTCCGACACCAAAGCCGCTCTCTCCGGGCTCCGCGGTCGGACCCTCCCGCCGCCGCTCGTGTTCAGGGCCGTCGCCAACGACCGCAACCAGACCTTCGAGGTCTTCATCCACAATCCCGCTACGGGACGCTCGCTGTCTTTGGGCGTCGTCTGAGCCGACTACCCTGGAGGAGTCATGGCAGCAGAAGTGTGTTTCGAGAACGCCGCCGACCAATGCGTCGTGTTCAGCAACGTCGGCGGCAAGATCGCGGGTGATGTCAAACTACCCGCCCTCGGCCCCGCCGCTGGCGACATCGACTGCGAGTCCGGTACCGGCCTTCGGACCGTCATCCTGCGCGGCTACGACCGGGCGTCGACCGCGATCGAAACCGGTCCCGGGAACTTCGACGAGACCGACAACGACGTGATCCAGGGTGGGGCCTCCCAGGACCGGGCCGTCCTGGAGAACACCTCGACCCTCAACGGCCTCGTCCAGATCGCCAGCCAGGGCCTGATGCTCTATGTCGCCTCGAACAACGGGACGACAAAGTCGGGTGTGAAGGTCTCGTTCGAGACGATCTTCGCGACGCACCCCGACCCGCAACCGACCCAAACCTTCGCCGGGATCTTCGGGGGGTCGTCGTGGGAGAGCGAACCGACGAACCAACTCTGGGACTTCTACGACGAACCCACCCGCCGCGTGCAGTCCGCCAGGTTCACTCACGTTGACCAGAAGACCTGTCCGGCCGGGGAGACCGCTTACCTGGAGTCCCGCCTCGTGGCGAACGCCAACGGCGGTGCCCAGTGGTCGGCGGCCGGAGTCATCGACTGGCAGCAGTACGCGCTCACGAACCAGCTCTGGTTGTGGGCGATGCGTTCCGTCTGAGTCACAAACGAAAGCAGCACCAGAATGAAGGAATGGTTGGAGACCCAACCCGTCAGAGTCAAGGGTTACCTCGGCATCATCGTCGGGGCGTCGCTCACGTTCCTCGTCGCGTGGCAAGGCACCGACGACGTGGTCGCGTCGGCCATCGCCACACTGTCGTGGTTCGCCGCAGTGCTCGGCGTCGAGACTTCGGTGCGGGGCCGGAACGCGGCATGGTCGCCAGCGTCGGTGAGGACGCTGGCGGATCAGGCCGAACGGGCGTCGCGTTTCGCGAGTCAGGAGACAGCCCGAGCCGAGTGGGAGAAGTGGCGAGCGGACGCGACTTACGCGCAGTACGACGCCGACATGCCCGACGTCGACCCCGGGGACTTCGAGAATCCGGCCCAGGAACCCGACCCCTACTTCCCCCCAGCCAACCCCGGCTTCCAGCACACCCCCTTCCAGGACTGACCTCCTCGTGGCGACCATCGCTCTCCAGATCGGGCACGCCTACCGAACCAAAGGGGCGACCGGCACCTACCGTGAACAGGAAGGCAACTCCGGCATCGTCCATCTCCTCGCCGAGATGCTGTCCATCGCTGGGCACCAGGTCGAGATTCTTCACGCCGACCCAC
>Ga0307380_10005446_pt1 | contig 16864 bp, 18 predicted proteins | sample UN3MG_FD_202239 | JGI IMG/M metagenome (GOLD analysis project Ga0307380, IMG submission 202239) | Soil microbial communities from Risofladan, Vaasa, Finland - UN-3 | ecosystem: Environmental > Terrestrial > Soil > Coastal area > Acid sulfate soil | place: Finland: Risofladan, Vaasa | collected...
AGTAACTGAAATAAGTAAAGCTCTGAATATTTATAAAAGCAATGTACATAATATTTTATCAACCTTTGCAGAAAAGGGTTTTGTGAAAAAAGATTCTAAAACAGATAAATATAAACTTGGTATAAAATTTTTTGAATTGGGAAGTGTAGTTATTAAAAATATGGATTTAAGAAGAATAGCTCATCCCCATATAGAAAAATTATCTAAAGAATTTAATGAAACAGTGCATTTAGGAGTTTTAGATGAAGGAAGAGTTGTTTCTATTGAGCGAGAAGAATCTAATAAAGGTCTATGCTCCCATATCGAGATTGGTAAGAGAACTCCTCTCCATTGTACCGCGGTGGGAAAGGCGATCATGGCTTATCTTTCTGAAGAGGAAATTAATTTTATAATAAAAGAAAAAGGGTTAGAAAAATATACAGAAAATACTATTACCAATAAAGAAGAGCTGGAAAAAGAATTTTTAAAAATTCGAAAACAAGGATATACAGTAGATAATATGGAACATGAAGAAGGAGTCCGCTGTGTGGCAGGACCAATACGAGATTATACTGGAAAAGTTATCGCTTCTATGAGTATTTCTGGTCCAGCATTTAGAATAAATGAAAGTAATATACCCAATATTGCTAAAAAAGTCAAAGAATATTGTAATTGTATTTCTGAAGAATGGGTTGTATTAATTCCAATACTAAATACTCGAAATTATAATTGATATTACATTACTATATATTTTTATTTAATTTATAATAATCATATTTAGTTTTAGCCAATACTCTATATAGTTTAATTGTAAATAAAATTATTAAATTCATCTCATCCAAAGGTAGGATAGCAAAATTTTGCTTTTTTGGATTTAATTTTTAACTAAAAATTCTGCTAACCGAAAACAAAAAGGGGGTGGTTTACTATAGTTTTTAAATATAATTAAATGCATCATAATATTTTATGGAATAAAGACAAAAATAATAAATCAAATAAGGAGGAAGTAAAATGAAAAAGCAAAAGTCTATACTAATGGTTTTTTTGATTGCAGTTTTTATCTCATCTATGTTTTCTTTTGCGGGAGTAGCGGGAGCAGAAGAAGGGGTAACTAAAATTAAGTTTGCAAATGTATGGTGGCTTGAGCCTGGAAGAAAAGAATTGTGGGAAGGTTTTGCTAAAAAATTTGAGCAAGAATTTCCACAATATAAAATTGAACCAATTGCTGTGCCCTATAAAGAATATTCTGACAAAATGAAGATTTTACTGTCTTCAGATCCGCCAGATCTATTTTATGTTCAAATGACACAGTTAAAGTTGTGGAAGGAACAGGGATATCTAGAACCTCTAAATGATTATTTGGATTTTGCGACTTTAATGAACGAAGTTTCAGTGCCTGTAGCCCAGAAAGCTGCTGAATTGGATGGTAAGATGTATGCTTTATACGCTGAGGCATGCCCTTACGGCGGTTTAATTTTTAACAAGAAGATGTTACAGGATGCAGGTGTTGAAGTACCAAAGACTCCAGATGAGCTAATCAGTGTATCTTTAAAACTAACTAACGCACCACATCAGTATGGTTTTATAACTGCAAACACGCCCGCTCACCCAGCCTATTTAATGCAGCATGCAATGATAACGATCCACGGCTTTGGCGGCAAAATCGTAAAAGATGATGGTTCCTTTGGTATCAATTCTCCAGAATTCATTGAAGGTGTTACGTTCTACAAAAAGTTGAACGATTCAGGTGCAGTACCAAAAGCAATGGATTATACAATGCAGCGTAAGTTATTTTTTGCAGGTAAAGCTGCAATGTGCCAAGATGGAGGATATTTTGTCTCTTGGGCGGAAAGCGAAAATCCTGAATTAGAAGGGTTGGTAGATGTAGCTTATTTACCTTATCCAAAGAAGGATAATCCGCTTGATTTGACATTCTTTAGTATTTCAAGTAAAGCATCCGCTGAAGTGAAAAAGGGAGCTGCGGAATTTCTCAAATTTTACATGAGGCCCGAAATTCAATTAGAGTGGATTAAGAGCTGTGGTTATCCTGTTACAATGAAATCAGCAGCTTCTGAAGATTACAGGGAACAATATCCCTGGTTCAGTATTTACGAAGATACTGCATCTTATGGGATACCGCTTTCAGTTGCAGGATACGAAATACAGTCCGAGGAAATTAGGAAGGTTATTTCGGATTATATTGGGAAAGTATTACAAATGAATGAAGACCCCACTAAGGCAATGAACGATTGTCAAAAAGAAGTAGAGGCTCTTGTTAGTAAGTAATTTTTAAAGGAAGAAAGGGTTAGTGCATGTTAGATGCACTAACCCTTAAATTTTTCAGTATCAATAAATTATAATGTTTTATTTTTTATATATGATTTGGCAAATAAAGAATATAATTTATTATTGAATCATTAAAAATGAGGAGATAGAAGATCAGAAGTATTTCTACATGGAAAATTAAAAAAAATATTTCATATTACTTTTTTATCCTACCTGCATTATTAATAATTATTTTTGTATTTGTTTTTCCGGTAATAAAAAATGTTCAACTCAGTACTTTAGACGCAAAATTTATTGAAACAAGTAAATTTATTGGATTACAAAATTATTTTAATGCTGTAAAGGATTATTACTTTTGGCATGCTTTAATTATTTTGCTTATATACACGACTGTTTACACTGTAGGAATATTTATAGTAGGTTTTATCACTGCGCTGCTTCTGGATAAAAGCACTGAAAGGTATAGATCAATTTTTAGAACATTTTTTATACTACCATATGCTATTCCGGATGTGGTTACTGGAATGATATGGCTTTGGATGCTTGATTATCAATTCGGGATTGTAAACTACTTGTTAACAACATTGCATATAGTTAAAGAACCTGTTTTATGGTTTAATAATCCGATGTTGGCTTTAATGACAATAATCAGTATTGAAATTTGGCGATTGTTTCCATTGCATACATTAGTAATTTTTGCGGGTTTACAGGATGTTCCTGAGGAGTTTTATGAAGCTGCGGATATAGACGGAGCTGGCGGTATTAGCAAATTCTTTAAAATAACAATACCGTACCTCAAGCAAGTTTTAGTTATTTTGCTTATGTTAACAATAATATGGTGCTTTAGAAGATTTACCCTTATCTGGTTGCTTACGAGAGGAGGCCCAGATAGAGGTACGGAAACTGTGGTTATTCAAATTTATTCATACGCGTTTAATTTTAATAAAATGGGCTATGCAGCGGCAATTGGGAATATATTGTTACTTATTACTATAGGAATAGTAATTTTCTATTTCATATATTCAAGAAAAGAAACATAGTTTAATGATTGTTTAGTGATGTCAATTTTAATGTGAACATTTAATTTGAGGGAATAAAATGAAGATAAAAAAAAGATACATTGGTTATATTCTAATTTTCCTTTCAATCATTGTTTGTATTATCACTGTATTCCCAGTGTATTGGATGGTGAATATTTCATTAAAGTCTGAAGTAAATTTATTTAATTATCCACCTCAAATATTACCGAACAATCTTGATTTCTCCGGTTATGTTCAGGCATTTAAGACTGGAACAATTTATATTTGGATAAAAAATTCCTTAATTGTTACATTATTTAGTGTAATATTAAATGTAATTTCTGCAACATTGGCTGCGTTTGCTTTATCAAGATACAATTTTAAGGCTAACACAGCCTTTATTTTTTTAATAATGCTTACTCAGATGATTGCTCCTGCTTTAATAATTGCCCCAATATATATATTGTTCTTAAAAGTAAAATTGGCCAATAGCCTTATAGGGCTTGTTCTTGCGAATACAGGTATGACATTAGCGTTTTCAACTTGGATACTAAAGGGATTTTTTGACAATATACCTAAAGAAATTGACGATGCTGCGTTTATAGATGGTTGTTCACATTTTCAAGTTTTTCGAAAAATTATTTTGCCGTTATCTACCCCGGCTATAATCACAATAGTAGTTTTAACCTTTTTTGATGTTTATAACGAATACATGTTTGCTTTGACATTAGTTACAAGCCAGAATAAATGGCTTGGAACTGTAGGGTTAGCTGCAAATACAACACGAATGGGAACAAGTTGGAATGTGATGTTGGCACAAACAGCATTATTTTGTATAGCGCCAATTCTTTTTTATTTCATTTTCCAAAGATATATTGTAAAGGGATTAACTGCGGGAGCATTAAAATTTTAGTTTTATCAAATTTTTAAAAATTCTTTATGAACATAAAATAATTATGAACCAAATATTGGTTATTTTATTTTGATACACAGGGGCAGTAGAAAACTTTAAGAAAATTACTTTTCATCCAGCTATGGAGTTATATTTCAAAGCTGGCGGAGCTTCCGTAGAATTTGATGCTGGACCAGGATCAATAACCTTTGCAAGACTTGGAATTTGGGATGACAAACCATATATGGTAATGGTGAAAGGAGAAAGTCTTGACCTGCCTGCAGAAGAGAGAAAGAAGATAAATGCGACGAATTTCTGACTGTTTTTCCATGTAATCATATTCAGGGTGTTGCTAGAAACCATATAAGATCAATGGTTTTTCTATGCGAAATTGCGGGCATTAAGCCTATTATTTTGGAAGATGAAAATGAAAATAGAAATAGAATAATTTCATTATAGAATAGAATTTAATTTAAGGACATTAACAAGGAGTAAAAAAATGAAAAAAGATTTTTTAATGATAGCGGGGCCGATGCCTCTACACCCGGAAGTATTAGCTTCTCTTAGCCAACCAATAATTAGCCATCGTAGTAAGGATTTCAGTGAAATTTTTTTGCAGACAGTAGAGTTGGCAAAAAAAGTATTTAAGACTAATAATCAGATATTTATTTTGCCATGTTCAGGAACTGGCGGCTTAGAAGCAGTAATTTCTAACCTGATGTCACCAGGAGATAAAATATTAGTTTGTGTCAACGGTTTTTTTGGCGAGCGTTTTAAAATTATGATGTTAGCTTATTCAATAAAACCAATAATTTTGGAAAAAGGTTGGGGGGAGCCTATTAATACAGATGACGTAATATCAATCTTAAAAAAAGATCCCGAAATCAAATCAGTTTTTATAGTCCACAATGAGACATCTACCGGAGTTATTTCGAATATCAAAGAAATATCCAAAGAGATTAAAAAACTAGATTCCAATGTACTTGTAATAATTGATGCAGTAAGTTCTCTTGGAGGAGCTGATATCCAAACCGATGAATGGGGCCTGGATGTTGTTGTTGCAGCCTCGCAAAAAGCATTAATGGCACCACCAGGTTTGTGCTTAATATCAATTAACGATACAGCCTGGAAGAGAATAAATTCTTCGAAATCTCCCCGTTATTATTTTGACTTGAGATTGATAAAAGATGAAGGATCAAGAGGAATGACCTTGGTCACACCTCCTATCCCAATTGTCATTGGCTTAAGAAAAGCACTACAGATACTGTTAGAGGAAGGGCTTGATAATATTTTTAATAGAAATTTGCTTATGAGGGACATGATCATAGAAGCAATAGAGTTAATGGATCTAACGTTATTGGGAGATCGACGCGTCGCCTCCCCTACTGTTACAGCCGTTAAATTACCGCCAAATATTAATTCACAAATATTAAGAGAATATGTTGCAAATAAATATTCAGTAACGTTTGCGCCAGGTTTAGGATGTATAGCAAATGAGTATTTTAGAATTGGACATATGGGATATACATTTCCAAACGATGTTATTGTGGCAATATCAGCATTAGAAAAATCCATAAAGCATTTTAGAAATGTAACGAGATAATAAAGGAGGTAAATTTAGTTTGACTTCAAATATCCAAAACAATAAATATTCAAGGCCAACATGGATTGAAGTTAGTAAAAATGATATTTTCTACAATATCTCACTTATAAAAAAATACTTGTACAAATTTAATAAAAATACTAAATTAATTGCCGTTGTTAAGGGCAATGCATATGGACATACTGCAAGCAATGTAGTCTCGACGATAATAGAAGCTGGAGCCGATATGCTAGCCATTGGCATATTAGAAGAAGCAATAAGTTTAAGAAAAATTGGCGTAAATTGTCCTATTCTGAATTTGGGGCATACAACTGTTGATCAAGCAGCATTAATAGTTGAACATGATATTATTCAAAATATATGTACCTTGGAAATGGCTCAAGCCTTATCTGATTTTGCTAAAAAGCAAAATAAAAAAGCTAAGGTACACATCAAGATTGATACAGGATTAGGTAGATTGGGAATTTTTTATGATCAGGCACTTCAATTTGCTGAAAAAATTTATAAGATGCCGAATCTAGTTATCGACGGAATATATACACATCTGGCTACAGCGCACACCGGAAATCCTGAATATTGTATATTTCAGATAAATAAATTTGAAGAAACTATAAGAACTTTGAGCGAACATAATCTCCCAACAGGTATTAAACATATTGCTAACAGCGCAGCAATGTTGATGTTTCCCGAGTATCATTTCGATGCTGTTCGGTGTGGCAGTTTACTTTATGGTGTATATGGTTCAGATAAAATTCCAAGAATATTAGATTTAAAACCTGCACTTAGTCTGCATACAAAAATTGTCTTCATGAAAAAATTGCCTAAGGAATCCTATATTGGATATGGAAACTCCTTTGTTACAAAAAGGGAATCAACTATTGGAATCCTGCCGATAGGTCATGCTGATGGATTGAGCAAAGGATTTGCGAATAAATTAGAAGTACTCGTGAGAGGAAAGAGGGCTCCCTTAATTGATGGTATAAATATGGATTCTTGTTTTGTCGATCTTACTGATGTTTCCGGAGCTGAAATTGGTGATGACGCCGTAATTATTGGGAAACAGGGAGAACAAGAAATTACAGTTTTAGAGCTAGCACAAAAACTCCATGAAGACACTGGAGAGATATTGGTTAGTCTTGGAAATTTAAGAATACCACACGTTAGTGTAAAATTTAGTGGAGCAGTAAATAGAGGGTAAAGAAGGTTGAAGGAAAAAAGAAAAAGGTGTAGACTTACCTAAAATAAAAAACAAACCTTTTAAAAAAAGGTAAAATGAAAGCCAAATGCACCTCATATAAGGTAAAATAGGGGAAAATAAACCCTAAAGCCATAAGGAGGTGCAAGATGTACTCAATAGGTATAGATGCTCATAAAAGGTATTCACAAATAACCATTATGCAAGAAAATGGAAAGATAATTAATAGATGTAAGGTAAACAATGATCGAAAGAGCATAAAGAGAGCCTTAAGTCCTTATGCTCAAGATGGTTCAAAAGCTGTTTTGGAGTCAGGCTGGAATTGGGGACTACTTTATGATATGTTCAGTGATTGTATTGATGAAGTAAAGATAGCCCATCCCCTAAAGGTAAAGGCAATAGCTGAGGCCAAGATAAAGACCGATAAAATTTCGGCAGACATCTTAGCCCATCTATTAAGAGCAGACTTAATCCCTGAATGTTATGTAAGAGGTAAAAGCAGCCAGCGCATACAACAGGTATTAAGACAGAGGATGTTCTTAGTAAGACTTAAGACTATGGTAAAGAATAAGATTCACAATCTTATTGATAGACAAGAGAATGCCCGAGAACAGGCCCAAAGCTTTACCGATCTATTTGGAGCAAAGGGGATGCAATTCTTGAGGAGTGTTGAATTACCTCTCCTGGAAAGAAAGCTTTTAGATGGTCAATTGGAACTATTAGAAGAATTAAGAACACGCATTAGCTTGGTAGAGTCTATTTTAGTCCAACTCAAGGAAAACGACGAAATAGTGGAACGTTTAAAGACCATACCCGGTATAGGTGAATGTTTTGCCATGTTAATTAGGCATGAGATAGATAAAATTGAGCGTTTTTCTACCTCCAATAAGTTATGTGCCTATGCCGGGTTAGTACCCTCTACTTATTCTTCCGGGGGTAAGACCTATCATGGCAGGATCATCAAACAAGGTAATAAATACCTAAGGTGGGCCTTAATTGAAGCAGTAATACCGGCAACTAGAAAAGATGCCCAGATAAGCAGCTATTATTATTTAATGAAGGCCAAGAAAGGTTCTAATTCAGCCAAAGTTGCCACCGCCAGAAGGCTTTTAAAGATAGTATATCAAGTTTGGAAAGAAAATAGATTTTATAGAATAAAAACATCAAGGACCGCTCTGCTTACCTCCTAACGTCCCGATGAAATGGGAGCGTTCTTAAAAAGGTTAGAGGGTCCGATATCAAATTTTATGATGTGTGCTATAAATAGGCACGGATAGAAGGATGATCAAGAATCTAAAAGATGGGGAAAATAAAAATTAAAAGCCAATACAGCCCCATAGAAAATAAAATTTGCATTTGGCTTTCATAGAAGGAGGTAAGCTACACCCATGGATAATGATAGGGACCCTGAGATTAGTAGCAGAACTGGTGGTTCTGATATAAGATTTTTAATAAAGTATGAAAAAGCGCCAACAGTTATTTTTGGTTCAGGAAGTACTGAACAGATGCATGCTATTAATGAACATGTGAATATAAGTGATTTGATAAATGCAGTGAAGATATTAATTCTATCTATTATTAATTGGTGCAAGTAGTTTAGCTTATAAAAAAGAATAGTTTTCTTATAAATTAAATCTAATCTATTATTATATTGATCAAAATATTTAATAGAATTTAATAAAAAGAGGATTTAAAGGTGCAAAAAGTATTTGTAATGTATAAATTAAAGCCAGGAGTGTCTTTGGAAGATTATTGAAAATGGTCAGTAAGTTTAGATCAAAAAGTAACCCCATTCCAGCCAGGAGTGCATCGTTTTGAGGTTTATGAAATTGAAGGTGCTGCGAAGGGAAAATCCCCATATCAAATAGTTGAAGATATCGATGTTGAAAGTTTTAAACAATGGCAAAAAGTAGTATCAAGTGAAGCGATGAAAGAAGTTGTCACAACCTGGAGTAATTATGCAGGTGAATCAACGGTAAAGCTTATTTTCGATAAAAAAATTAAATAGGGTTACACTAAATTACTTTTTGCGAATTTATATTTCATACAAAAATAAATAACTTCTTGTTATAAGAGAGGAGAAACCATGATGAAAACTTTCTATAATAAAGATGAAAATTATGTTAATGAGATGTTAGAAGGTATTATAAATGCGCATTTAAACTTACTTAAAAAGGTTAATGGTGAAATTAGGGCAATTGCTCGAGCAGATGCACCGATAAAGAGCAAAGTAAGCATTGTAACTGGCGGTGGTTCAGGCCATTTACCAGTATTCATGGGATATATTGGAAAAGGATTATTGGATGGTGCTGCCATAGGAAATGTTTTTGCCTCTCCTAGTATGAATCAAATGCTTACTTTAACTAAAGCAGTTCATGGTGGCAAGGGTGTGTTATATTTGTATGGGAATTATACTGGTGACATTATGAACTTTGATATGGCAGCTGAAATGGCTGAGGAAGAAGGTATTAAGGTAAAAACCATTTTAGTTGCTGATGATATTGCCTCAGCACCAAAAGGCGATGAGAATAATCGACGAGGGATTGCAGGTCTTTTTTACGCCTATAAAGTTGCCGGAGCATGTGCAGATAAGGGGGGCTCTTTAGAGGAAGTGTATCAGACCACTAAAGAAGCCCTGAAAAACATAAGGTCTCTTGGTGTAGCAATTTCTCCTTGTACGGTTCCTGGGGCAGGAAAACCGTCTTTTACCCTAAAGGATAGCGAAATGGAAATCGGCATGGGGATACATGGAGAAGCGGGGATTAAAAGAGAAGAAAGGAAATCAGCAGATGAAGTAACCGAAGATATGATGAGATTATTATTTGAAGATTTACCTTTAGAAAAAAGGAATGAGGTTAGTGTTTTAGTAAATAGCCTTGGTGCTACTCCATTAGAAGAATTATATATAATATTTAGAAAAATTTCCCAGATTTTACAGGGAAAAAATATCAAAATTTATAAGCCATTTATTGGAAGATACGCTACTTCGTTAGAAATGGCAGGTTTTTCGATTACTTTATTCAAATTGAATGAAAAATATAAGGAGTATTTAGATCATCCAGTTTGGACACCTTTTCTGAAAGAGGGTTAAAATATGTCTTTTAAATTAAATGCTCAGGATATAAAAAAGATTATAGAAAAACTTGCTTTAGTATTTGAAAACCAGAAGGATTATTTAAACGAATTAGATAGTAAAATTGGAGATGGAGATCATGGACTTTCTATGTCCAGAGGATTTTTTGCAATAACAAAATATATTCAAAAAAATGATTTAATGAATATTGCAGATATCTTAGTTAAAGGTGGTATGCAATTTAATGAGGCTACTGGATCAACTATAGGAATATTAGTCTTTTCTGCAATGCGCTCTGCAGGTTTAGCAATAAAAAATAAAGAGTTTATTGATCTAAAAGATCTATCGGTTATGTTTGATGAAGCAATTAAAGCAATTATAAAGACAGGAAAAGCTTCGGTTGGTCAAAAAACTATTTTAGATACATTTATACCAACTTTTAAATTTTTTAGTGGACAAATTAACAATAATTTGAAAGAAGATAAAGAAGATGATGCCGAAATAATCAAAAAAACAATAGAAATAGCTTATAAGAGTAATAAATCTACCGAGCAAATGAAATCGAATATTGGTCGAGCTAAGTGGTTTTCAAATAGAAGCCTTGGGATAATAGACCCCGGAGCTTTTTCAGGTTATTTAATTATTAAAACAATTGGAGAATTTATATTAGAAAAGATGAATGAATAAGAGTGTATAAATAAAATTGATATATTATATTTTTACAATGTTTAAAAATATAAAGATAGAATTCTATCTTTAAAAATAACCAGCCCTTTGGTAATTAAGCTGAAGGGCTGGTTATTTTATACCATGACAGGGGACGGTCCTTTGACACGCTTTTTTAACGCTTTTTAGAATTGAGCGTGTCAAAGGGCATTGTATTAGCTCAATAATTCGGTAACTTTTTCTAACTTTTTGTAAGGAGTTATATACTCCAGTCCTCCGTGTCTCCTTAAATGGTTATACTCAAATAAGAAGTTTCCTAAATTATAGATAAGGTCTTTGACCGAGTCAAATGAATTAGGAGAAAAGAATTCATTTTTAATAACCTCCCAGAAGGCCTCAATCTGGTTTAAAAGAAGAAGAGTCAGGGTTGTCTGATGATTAAGAAGGAAAATGGTCCAGATGAATATATAGATGATTTAAGGTAGGATATATTTGAGAGATTTAAAAAATTGCCCGAATTACCATAATTAATAAAAAAAGGAGTATTAAGAAAATGGAAAAAGAGGTTATAACCAGTAAAAAAGAACTGACAGCTATTGGTCCTTATTCCCCTGCCTTGAAAGTGGGGAATTTAATATTTTCATCTGGACAGTTGTCTATATTTGATGTAATCTAGCCCGGGAAAAATATTGTTTTAAAACTCTGTTAGCAAAAAATTAAAAGTGCACTATTTAAAATTTGAATCTATAAAAAAGTGTACACTTTTAATTTTAAATGACAAAGTTAAAAATCTTCTTGACATAGTATTAAAATAGAGGTATTATTATTTTAGAACAGCGTTCATAAAAATATCTAACCGTGTTCTTTATTTCACCATAAATAATAAGTTGACAGAAGATAAGGCTATTTTTTTAATAAATAAGTCCTTTTCGATATAGGATGTTTATATCGATTACGATAAGAACAAAATTAAGATAAATATTTAATTAGAGGTTATAGGTAATGGAAAGGAAAACAATTCAATCTATAGATCGAGCTTTACAAGTTCTTGAGTTATTTAGTTTAGAAAAACCTGAGTGGGGAGTAACTGAAATAAGTAAAGTTCTAAATATTTATAAAAGCAATGTACATAATATTTTATCAACCTTTACAGAAAAAGGTTTTGTGAAAAAAGATTCTAAAACAGATAAATATAAACTTGGTATAAAGTTTTTTGAATTGGGGAGTGTAGTTATTAAAAATATGGATTTAAGAAGAATAGCTCATCCTTATATAGAAAAATTGTCTAAAGAATTTAATGAAACAGTGCATTTAGGAGTTTTAGATGAAGGAAGAGTTGTTTCTATCGAGCGAGAAGAATCTAATAAAGGTCTATGCTCCCATATCGAGATTGGTAGAAGAGCTCCTCTGCATTGTACCGCGGTGGGAAAGGCGATCATGGCTTATCTTTCTGAAAATGAAATTAATTTAATAATAAAAGAAAAAGGGTTAGAAAAATATACAGAAAATACTATTACCACTAAAGAAGGTCTCGAAAATGAATTTAAAAAAATTCGAAAACAAGGATATGCAGTAGATAATATGGAACATGAAGAGGGGGTGCGATGTGTTGCAGGTCCAATACGAGATTATACCGGAAAGGTTATTGCTTCTATGAGTATTTCTGGCCCAGCATTTAGAATAAATGAAAGTAATATACTGGATATTGCTAAAAAAGTGAAAGAATATTGTGATTCTGTTTCTGAAAAAATGGGTAATATTAATTCCAATAGCAAATACTTGAAATTATAATTAGTATTGCATTTTTTTTCTAAAACTAAAAAGCAAATTAATGAAAGAGGTGATTAACTTGACTAAATATGATGAATTAAGAGACAAAATAAGAGGTGTTGTAGTAGTAATGATTACACCATTTAAATCAAATTATGAAATAGATGAAGATGGACTAAGAAAATTAACAAGATATCTAATAGATAATGGTGTAAAAACAGGTTATGGTGTTTTAGTTCCGGCTGGCAGTACTGGTGAGTGTCCAATGCTTACTGATGAAGAAAGAAAAAGAATTTTTGAAATTGTAAAAGATGAAGCAAAAAATGATGTACCAATTTTGGGTGGTTGCAACCATACTGATACTAGAATGGTAATAAAGCTAGTTAAGTATGCGGAGGAGGTTGGACTTGATGGAGTTATGATTAGCCCACCTTATTATTGGAAGCCATGGGAAGAAATGATACTTACACATTATAAAACTATTGCAAAAGAAACAAAGATGGGAATTATGGTTTACAACAACTGGTTTGCCAGTCAATTAGATATTCCTGTAGACACAATGGTTAAATTAGTTAAAGAAGTTCCTCAGATAGTTGCTCTTAAGGATAATTCAATAATAATTTCGAAGTTAGCCAGAATGATAAAAGTATTGGGAGATAAAATAGCGATCGTAAATGGTTCTGGAGAACCTCATGAACCATATGCTGCACTAATGGGAGCGAAAGGTTATGTAACTGGAGAAGCTTGTTTAATTCCAAAAACATGCTTGGAAATATATAAGGCTGAATTAAAAGGTGATTATAAAAAGGCTTTGGATATTTTAGATAAAGCAAGTGCTCTCCTGGACTTTTTATTAGGGGGTGAAAACGGACCAGATTATTTAGTTAGAATTAAAGCTGCAATGAATTTAGTTGGTCTACCTGGTGGAATCCCAAGATTACCAATTTTACCAGCTGATGATAAAATCAAAGACGAATTAAGAAAAATTTTAAATAAATATGATTTACCCGAATCATGGGTTGGAAAAAAGATCTAAAAAATTCTGATGACAATAATTAAGAAATATAATAGGCTTTCAGAAAACTCGCTCTTTAAAAATTAAATATTAGGAAGGAAAGATTTTATAAAGCGAATCTTATCTTTATTGCCTGTCTTAGCAGAGGTCAAGGCAACCAAAAGAACAGTAATGTGGGCAATAGTACAGTGATTAGAGACAGCTCGGAGTCCTCTGCCACTTGGATTTTGCATACAAAGGTCAAGTAACCTAGAAAATATCCTTTCACACCCACTGCGGAGGTTATAAACTTTCTTAAATTCCGGAGAGCCATAACTAATCTGTTTACGGATATCTTCGCTAAGTACTTGAGTATAGGCAAAACAACCCGTACCTTTGGTAAACTGGGGGTGCATCCAAGGACAGAAGGGGTGTTTCTTATTGAGATTGGCAAAAGAACTCCTCTTCATTGTACTGCAGTAGGGAAGGCTATAATGGCTTATCTTTCTAAAGATGAAGTTTATTTAATATTAAAAGAAAAAGGGTTAGAAAAATTTACAGAAAATACTATTACCAATAAAAAAGATCTCGAAAATGAATTTAAAAAAATTCGAGAACAAGGATATGCAGTAGATAATATGGAACATGAAGAAGGAGTCCGCTGTGTGGCAGGACCAATATGAGATTATACTGGAAAGGTTATCGCTTCTATGAGTATTTCTGGTCCAGCATTTAGAATAAATGAAAGTAATATACCCAATATTGCTAAAAAAGTCAAAGAATATTGTAATTGTATTTCTGAAGAATGGGTTGTATTAATTCCAGTAGCAAATACTCGAAATTAGTACATTAAACAAAAAGGGGGTGGTTTACTGTAGTTTTTAAATATAATTAAATGCATCATAATATTTTATGGAATAAAGACAAAAATAATAAATCAAATAAGGAGGAAGTAAAATGAAAAAGCAAAAGTCTATACTAATGGTTTTTTTGATTGCAGTTTTTATCTCATCTATGTTTTCTTTTGCGGGAGTAGCGGGAGCAGAGGGAAAAGCACTTTCTCTCTTGGTGAATTCCCAGTTTGTTCCTGCAACTGAGGAGTATTTGAAAAAAGTAGTTGATGAATGGTCAGCTGCAAATGGAGTTAAGGTAACATTAGATTTTATTATTGATACAGATTTAGAAAGTAAACTTTCAGCAGAAATTAGTGTTGGTTCAGGTCATGATATTGTTGCTATTAGAGATTACGCATCTTATATTTTTGAAAATGGTTTGGCAGATGTGGGGAAATATATTGATGAAGTAATTGCTCAAGATGGTGAACTCGGCCAGCTGGGTGTAAAAAGTTCGAGTGTAAATGGTACTTGGAGATCAATACCCTGGTATCATCAAAGCTTCCCTATGGTTTATCGAAAAGACTTAACTGAAGAAGTAGGTTATCCAGTAGAGAAAATGAATTCTTTAACGCTAGATGATTTAATGGATTTAGCAAAAAAATTGTATGAAAAAGGTAAAGGAGTTGTAGGATTTCCAGTAAGTTCATGTCCTGACTCTAATGCATGTATGTCACCCATCCTGTGGGCATTTGGGGGTACTTTCTTTGATAAGCATAATGAAGTTGCAGTATACTCACAAGAAACAAAAGCTGCCTTAGAATATATGGCAGAATTAGGAAAATATATGCCGGCACATGTTACCGGTTGGGATAATAGCGGCAACAATGTTTTTATGTTATCTGGAACAGGAGCACTCAGTGCTAATCCTCCAAGCATCTATGCTTCAGCCAAAAAGGATAATTTGGAATTTGCTTCTGAAATATACCATGCACCATTTCCTTCTGGACCAGGTGGAAATTACAGATTTACTGGCGTATTTAGTTTTGGCATTGTTGAACACAGCAAAAATAAAGATTTAGCTGCTGAGTTAATAAAATATCTGCTTCAAAAAGATATTTTTATGGGTCATATTGATGCTTCTGAAGGATATGTATGCCCTATGTATGCAGACTTGACCAATGTTTCCACCTATTGGAGTGATAATCCTGCATTAAGTGCTATTGAACCAGCAAGGGAAACTTTGGTTCCAATTGGTTGGCCAGGTCCGGAGGCAACTCCGACAGCTGCTTCTGTAAGAGTTCAACTTAATTATATATTACCAATTATGTTCTCGATGGTAGTATCTGGTAATTCTACCCCGGAAGAGGCTATGACTTGGACAGAAGGTGAACTGAATCGTTTTGTTCTGGAGGAAAGTAAATAAAATCTAGTTATTTACAGGGATTATCTTACTCAGTAATCTCCCCCAAAAATTAAAAATTTTTTGGGGGAGATTTTAAGAAGAGAAGATCTGATTTAATCTAATATGTATTTTACTAAAACTGTTTGAATAAATTTAAAAGTTTATAATATTAAATTCAAAAACTATATTTTAATTATCTTATTATGATTATCTCCCAAAAACTAACTATTTAATACAACATATTTTACTCAAGCAGCAAATTTAACTCTGTATGTCCTTTGAAAACTAAATAACGAAAATAAATGGTTATATAAAAGAGTAGAAAGCTCGGGTATAGGCCTATTCATCAACCCTTTTATCAATCTCTTACAGTTTATGGCCGATATCTTAAACCCTAACCACACCTTTGAACGTACTTCTCCCCTTACCGGCAGATGATCTATCTTGTACCTCCTCCTTAGTGTTGAGGGAATACCTTCTATCCCGGCTCTTTTCCTGGCTAACTCTTGATACTCGGAGGTTCCCATCTTAGCGATAAGCTGGCAGCGATGTAACTTAGTCTCTGATACTTTAAAGAGGTAACTCTTCTTTTGTTTTACTACCGAACAATCTTTACGTAGGGGACAATTGTTACAGTGTTTCTGATTAAAGTGTGCTCTATAGGATCCTTCTTTAAAGGTACTGGTTATCGGCTGATGACCAGAAGGGCATTTCTTTACTAGATGTTCTTTTTCATCTATTTCAAATTTATCACCATTACTATTTTTACCTCCCCCTACCAGGTTAGTAGGAACCATCTTTATGCCTTTGGCTTTCTTATTTATATCTTCAGAGTAGTAGGCACCATCTATTAGAGCGGTAGTACCTTTATCTAATTTTTTAATGGTATCCTCAGCGAATTTCTGATCACTATAGGTATTTTTTTGTAAGTCATAGCCGGTGATCATCCTATTCTTAGCATCAAACTTTTCTACTAGATTAACCGCATAACCTAGATGTTTCTTCTTACCTTTTTTGCGGTAGTGGTCTTCCCCCGATAAAACGGACACTTAGTTAAGATACCCTGATCATTTTCTCATATTCCTCCGGACTGTAATAGCCGAGAGAAGAATGCAATCTTTCTCTGTTATAAAAGATTTCAATGTATTC
>Ga0307380_10005447_pt1 | contig 16863 bp, 26 predicted proteins | sample UN3MG_FD_202239 | JGI IMG/M metagenome (GOLD analysis project Ga0307380, IMG submission 202239) | Soil microbial communities from Risofladan, Vaasa, Finland - UN-3 | ecosystem: Environmental > Terrestrial > Soil > Coastal area > Acid sulfate soil | place: Finland: Risofladan, Vaasa | collected...
CAGCCGAGGAAATTAAGCGATTCCGTTTGAACGCACGTCTGCTGTAGGTCGATAACGTGAGCACGATCTCCGTCACGGCTGGACTCGCGGGTGGGCGCGGTGAACGCTCAATCATCACCGGATTCCAATTCACTGAGGTCGGTCTGTCTTACGGCGGCGCACGATCACAAGACGCTCTCATCGGTTCGTTCGATGAACTGCTCGTCATCAATTCCTGGTCGCCAGAAGATGGAGACACTGAGGTAGAGAACGAACGTCCGGTCATCGTAAACATCGAGGCGACCAACACCGACGTCTACGATCAGACATGGGACGACGCTTCTGACTTCGATGCCGGAACTCACGACGACACACAAGCCGATGATCAATGGCTCGGATTGCAGACCGTCGAATTCACTGAGGATTGGGAAGGCGCGACGCCGCTCGACAACTGGACGAACCGAACCTCTGCCACCGCTGGTCTGTGGACCATATTCGGTTCGACCGATCATTACGTCGGGTTCCAGAAATCCAGCAAGAGCGGATTGATCACAGCCGATGATGGTCCGGTGGCGGTCAACGCTCAGATCAAGGCGAAGTTCTACCGCGATTCAAACAATGAAACGAATTCGCAGCTTTCACTTCGGGTCACCGGGGCGGGAACAGCCTTGCGTGGGTACGTGCTGTTTGCGAATTACGGCAACAACTACATGGCAGTAGCGAGGTGGAGTGGTGACGGAAATCAGACCGGAATTGGAAGCACATACGTTCCAGCGATGACGGCCAATATCTGGTTCTGGCTCGCGTTCAAGGTCACGTCGGACAATCGCCTGTGGTTTAAGCAATGGGAAGACGGCGACCCTGAACCCTCCAGTTGGTCGGGTGGCTGGACAGACACGACCCACACCGGAGCGGGCGCGGTCGGCGTCGGCGGGTATTCGTCGTACTACAACAAATGGGTCTACATCAATGACGTGATCGCGACGCCCGATCCACCCGACCATCTGACGAGCGGGACATGGACCAGCGAAGTCATCGACCTCTCGTCGATTGGGACCTACGGCTACGGGAAACTCACCTGGGATGAGGTCCTGCCAGATGACACCACCCTCGTCTGCAAAATCAAATTCGCCGGTGATGACGACTGGACGGTGACGACCAACGGCGGCAAGCTGCCGGTGATCACATATGGCGCGAAGATGGCTACGGGATCGCCGTTCGGATCGATGCAGGTCAAGTTCGAGTTCGCGACGACAGACATTCAAGCGACACCGACCGTGGACAACCTCCGGCTGTATTACGAGCCGATGGTGTTGGAAGAACTCGACCTCATCGTGGACGGTGTTCATTACAACACCGCAGCCGACAACATCTACCACTGGGGTCGCGCATGGCTCGGCACCGGCGTTGCCGGGGTGGGTCCGGTTCTTGAGGATAATTGGTCGGACATCTGGATCTCGACGCCGCCGCTGAAGCTGGAACCCGATCTGAAAATAAACGCGGCATCGCTGGAATACGACGGCGCAGAACTTGACGCAATCACATTCACCCGAGACGTGACGAAGCACTACGTCGCTGGACAAATGGAAAGTTATTTCACGATGCCGCCCGATCCCTATGTGTCGGCGGCATCGAGGTATTGGTACACGACCCTGCATCAGTGGAACCCGAACGGGAAGCCGTATTACTGGCGCATCTTCAACAAGGGAACAGCGATTCACGCGGACGCAAAATATCTTGTTGGTCATTCGCGGATCGACACCGCGCCAATGTCTCTGTCACTCGCCATATCGAATCGAGACGACCACCCACTCTCGATCCTCATCCACGGCTACAAGAGGGACGACCAGCCGCTCTCGCTATTGACGCAGGCATGGAAACGCGATGATTTCCCGTTGGCTGTGTCGATCGGGCTGTGGACGATCAACGACCAGCCGATTTCGTACCTCACCGGAGTCAGATACTTGAATGACAACCCGCTGTCGATGGTGGTGTTCGGTGTGAATCGGGAGGGGATGATCGAGGTGAACATCATATCGGACAAGACATGGGACGAACTCACCGCCCTCGGGTACACGAGGAGCTGACGTGGAATATGGCATCACCATCTACATGGACAAGCGAGACGTGACCGGCTGGATCACGCGATGCGATATCAACCAAATCGACTCGATACATCGCAAGTTCACGCTGACCTTCGCCGGGTGGCATACATTCGACCAATCGAATCGCTGGGATATCTTCGAGACGTACGATCCCGCGAACCCACTGACCGAGTGTGTGATCCGCAATGGCGTCATCCCGGAGGACCGGGCGCGTATCGTCTCAGTCATAAGGGGCGAAGTGCCTAAGATCACCGGCGAGGGCTACGAATACATCTGGCTGGCCAAGCGACGTGCGCCAAAAGAAACCATCGTGCTTGTCCCTTCCACTCGCAACGTCGAGCAGGACGTGGGCATCGCGCTCAAAAACTACGATGGGCCGGTGGGCGCGTATCGCGTGTGGTCCGGTGTGCGCACCATGCACGGTGCGGTCGCCCGGCTCATGGCGGCGGCGAGGATCCGGGTCCAGGTCCGGATTCCGGACTATCCATTCGCACCGTACGTCATCGACCCGCGACTCTCGTATTGGGAGGCAGTTGAGAAGCTGACCAATCCATATGCGCCCGTGCGTTATTACGTGCGGTCCACGAACACGCTGATGATTGCGGACCCGACCGCCACAATCATGGGAGCCGGGTCCATACTCAACGTGCCGGATGATGCCGTGTCTTCACTCGACATACAACCACAGCGACTCCGCCGGATCAGGAGAATCCTCATGAAGAAGCAGCAATGGCTCTAATCGCGAACACCTTCTCGGATTCCGTACTCGACCCAGGCCCGGACCAGGCCGAATGGACCGAGGGCGTTGGTACCACATCCATCAGACTCGGCCATTACAGGAACCCGACCCGGCCCGAGGAGGAGATCTTAATCGACCGTACTAAGACTGTGACCAATCAATACGGCACTGTCATTAGGGAGGACGTCGAGTACTGGCAGTATGACGTGCCGGGCGCACCGCCGATCTTCTACGAGCACGAAACAAGGGCGAATGTCTTCCTGCCTGGCCTCGGTCGCCAACTCCGGAAGGTCGAAGAAGAGAAGCAGTACTTCTGGGCGTTCAGCCCGTGGACGGACGGCGACAACCTCGGGCGCACCAGGGTCGTCAATGCCTATGTGGTGTACGACCTGCCAGAGGACCCGACCGCCAGTGCGAGTGCTGAAGGACAGGCCAACACACAGGAAAAAGGCATGAAACCCGGCACCAAGCGAGACCGGCTCGTGAGTTCCGGCAAGCTCTGGAGTGCCGCCAACCTCGACAACTCGATAGTAGAGGACGCGACCATCGCGCAAACGACGAAGTGGGTGGATGGCGTCGTGTTCGAGCACGATCTCGTCGAGGAGGAGTTTGACAAATGGACGACATGGACTCTCAAGAAGGACTCCCTCCGGCCCGGCGGTGTGGAGTGGGAGGGTCCCAAGTACACGCGCAAGGAGAGCTATTCCTACAAACTGCCGGTGCCGATGAATCCGCCGGTGCTAAGCGGCAGTTCAGTCGCGGGTGGCGTGAACCTCATCGCCAAGGGCGGCGGTGCCGACATCAACAACACCTACTTCGGGCCGAGTGGCAAATTCCACGTCGCACCTAAGCAGTATTACTTCTACCGGCGTGTTGTCGCCGAAGCCGAGCGTGATGCTGATCCTGATCTGGCTGGGTGGTGGGAGACGCCACCGGCTGCTGGAGGAACGCGGGGGATTCTCACCGACACCGACGTTACTGACTACAATGGCGACCCGGCATCTGCCCTGCCGATTGCTGCCACGTGGGACGAACCGCATGACCCGGACCCGGAGCCGTTGCCAATCGACGCCGAGTTCTCACGTATCGGCGAAGTCGACAACACGAACGGGAAGGATGACGAGGGCATTGCGACGTTCCTCGACACCGACGTTGAGGACACTGCCCAATACGAATACTACGCAACGGCAGTCTACGAGACGCAGGAATCACCGCCATCTAATCACATCGGAATCACCTTCAATGGGAGTGGTCGCCGCAATCACAGGCTCATCGACCGGCCCGACATGCTTGATGCTATTGCTGCTTCCGACCCGGCGTTCCCATCTGATGATTTCGGCGAGGTGGTGGAGTTCGACGTTCCCTTCACTCCGGGTGATTGGGAGGAGATCGGCGACGACATCGCTGACCGGCAATTCGCGATGAACCGCGCCGCCGACTTCATCATCCGAATGACGATCATCCATCCGGTTCTCGGCCTGGAATGGGGCCAGAAGGTCTCGTTGCCAAACGTGGCGTGGGATACCTACGGCAACGCCATCCACCTCGCCACGCAGACGGACAACGATATCTGGATCCTCACCGGCTTCCGGCGGGCGGTGTCGCGTGGGTCCGATGGTAAGTTCATCAACCCGACCACCGTCCTGACTCTGCAAGAAAGGCCGCGCCCACAATGAGGGCAGAACTCTACGACGCTGGTACTGTGCTCAACATCATCACCGCCGGGTCGCAGCCGGGGATGGACAGGGCGTACTTCCGGAACATCGACATGGAATACCGCTTCGATGAGAACATCCAAGGGCAGGTGAACGCCGAACTCCGCGATACTGACCGGCACACCACACTCCGCCCATGGCCGGTGCCGTTCCCAGGTCGGTGTTGGGTCGACTGGACTTCACGGTACGAGGGTGAGGACGGTGGGTTGCAGATACGGCTGTTACGACACGATATCGCCGAGGATGATTACACCGAAGTGCCAGCATCGCTGGTCCAGATCGAGCCAACCTCTGCATACGATCCGGACGTGGACGCGAAGGACGGTCGGATTGTCGACACCAAGACGATGACGGAAGTACAGGCAGAGCAGCCACACCCGACAAAATGGCTACGACTTCCGCTCCGCAATGAGAGCGGAGGTGATCGATACTGGGCTTGTGGCCTTGAACAGCCGGTGCAATTGCTTCATCATGGACACACCGGAGACGAATACCGACTGAAGATCAACTACTCTCCGTTGTTCGCCCCGTTCGACGGGACCAAACCTGAGTGGTACGACGCCTTCCGTGGTGACGGAACACCACTATCCGCCGCCCAAAAGATGCGGGCCATGAGCCTGCGCCCGGAAGGACACTACCGACTGTACCTGCGACCGGCGAACTGGCGGTACGTCGCCACGGTGATCGCGTACTACATCTACGTCTCGTGGTTTGAGATGTATGAGGTGCCGTTGATCTTCACTCAATCATACCACGACCGCCCGCCAATCTACCCGACGCGGCATGATCTGGTCCACACCACACAACAGGCTTACTACCCATACTTCGGGCAACTCTGGTCTTACGACCAGGGAATCAGCGATGCGTTCAACATGAGCCGGGCGGCAGCGTGGCTCCGATTCCAGATAATCGACCAGCAGTGGTGGACCCTCTCCGAGGCGTTGATCTTCTCAAGTTGCGATCCACTCACGCTCGCAATGTGGCTGTGGCCACCGGAGTATGACGACACCGTGCTCGGAATCTCCTCTGTTGATGATGTGACCGGCGAGGATGATGTGGTGTGGTTCGTCCAGAAACGCGACCTCACAGCCGAGTATCCGCGCACTGTGATTGGGTCGTACATCAACTACGAATTCGTTGTGTATTGATTGGAGGAAAGATGGCAGAGAACGAGGAGTTGTTGACCGTGCTGATTGGGCTGGTTCGATCCAACACCGAGGCGATTGCGAATGTCGCGGTCGCCGTAGAGAAGAGCGTGGAGACCAACCATCGCCTCGGTACTGAGATGGTGGCCCTGCGCTCAATTATCGCCGGTGCGCAAAAGAAAATCGGCGGAGAGATTGGTCCGATGGTGGACAAGATGAAACAAACACATGCGGCGATGGAAGCCGAGAGAGGGGAATTGAGGAATGCCAAAGCCGCAGGTAAGGCAGAGGAACGCGGCGGTGTCGATGCGCGGATATCGTCTTGATCAGCAGGTGCGCGACGTGGCGACTGAGATCCTGGTTGATTTCCATGCCTCTGAAGCCGTGGATGATCTCCTGCTGTGGTCAACGATAACAAATCGCCTTCGCGTCAAGATCGGCGCGGGGACATATACCGTCGTCGGTGATTCGCAGACTACCGCTGTGAGCTTGGGCGCATTCACCGCCGGTGAAACCAAACAAGGCACAATCGAGGTGAAGATACCTGCCGGTGCCGACACGCGCCACGAGGAGCTTGTTTTGACATTAGGATACGGCGTCTGAGGGCGGGCGCAGGAGGGTATATGACAGACGATCCGAAATTAGATAGGAGACAGTCGGGCGTGCATCGGGTCACGCTGTCGACTAAGGAAGGCGAAGAAACGCAATATCAGTTCAATGTCGAGCGGGTGCGCGGCTGGTTGAGCCTATTCATCGCAGCCATCACCCTGCTCAGTGCAATCAGCGCGGTCGTGTGGGCAGCTATGGCTTTCGGTGTCCAGCGCGAGGCGCTGGAGGTCATCGAGACCGAATGCAAACCTGGTGGGATGATTCAGTCCCTCGCAGTTGATCAAGCCACCATCGTGATCGAAGAGGTGCAGGGGCAGATCCAAGACAATCTCGACTACTTTGACAGCCAGCTACACGACATGCGAGAACAGAACACCGAGGTGCTGTCTGGACAGCGAGCCATAATCATCCAGCAAGAGCGGAACACCGACGAGGTGAAGATGCTGTTACAGCAGGCGATCAGCGGAGGCGGTGGAGGCTAACATGAAGATATGGGTAGACGCGGGACACGGGAATAATGACAGTGGAGCAATCGGCCCGACCGGACTGAAGGAATCCGACGTCGCGCTGGCGATTTCGCGTTTTCTACGGCTCGGCCTCGTCGAGTGTGGACACGACGTCGAGTCGACCCGGAGTGACGATAGCTTTGTGTCGCTGACAGGTCGATGCGCGAAGGCTAACGCCTGGGAAGCCGAACTGTTCCTGTCTATTCACTGCAATGCGTTCTCCTCGCCGACCGCTCATGGATTCGAGGTGTGGACCAGTAGAGGCGAAACGGCAGCAGACCAGATAGCTACTTCGTTATTCGGTTCCATCAAGGGAGCGTTCCCCGAACTGCTGCCGCGCTTGGACCTGAGTGATGGCGACTGTGACAAGGAAAGTGGGTTCGCCGTGTTGAAGGGAACGGCGATGCCTGCCGTGCTGATCGAGTGTGCGTTCATTTCAAACGTGCTAGAAGAACAATGGTTGAGAGATGTAGGCTGGCACATGAGGATGGCTGGCGCAATCGTCTCCGCGATCTGAGAGGAGGAACAAATGAGGCGTCACATTATCATCTTGGCTATCGTCCTGATGGCCGCTGGATCGCTCGCAGCCCAATACCCCGTGGAATACTACGGTCAGCCGTTGCCGTTGGCAGATGGCGACTGTGCGGAGGTGGAAGCATATCTCGAAAGCTACCTCGACATGAACCCTTGGTCGATGCCGGATCCGACTGGTCACTTCTTCTTGTTCGGGACGCTGTGCATGGAAGGCGATTCAGCGGTTCTGACCTTCGAGGAGATGGCTTCTCGTTCTTGCCGACAGGCTCCGTGGGGATCAGTCGATGACACACCGATTTGTGAGTATTACACGGTGCGCCAATTGAGCAGGGTCAGCCGTCACGTCATGCCGTGGAAGAAAGGAATCTACCGTGGGTTCTACCTCTCATCGCTACCCGATACCTCGCCGTTCTGGAAGTACGAATCACTGACCTATGAAGGTGACAACGAGGCGACCTATATCGAGGGCGTGTTCGAGTTCGTCACTCCTCTCTGGTATCTGGAATCCGATTTGTTTACCAGGCGCGTCTACAAGGTCGTTCCACGAACAGCCAAGCCGCTATCAATTCATCGCGGTGGCGAGAGGAGATGAGATGGGGATGCTTTTGTTGGGACTGATCGCCGGGGTGGTCGGCATTTCGATTCCGTGGTTGATCTTCATTGCGTACTTCGATTTCGAGTCAGACAGCCTAGCGATTAGGATAAGAGAATGGGTCAGATCCAAACTTCCTCGGCGCGGCTGACGTCGAAGTTTCGGTCACGGAAGTTTCTCATTGCCGCATCGTCGTTTGTGGCAGTTACGGTGATGGCGTGGTTCGGCTGTTGGCATCTCGCAGGTGACGCCGGGGACATCGCCCTGATCATCGGAGCGTGGGCTGCGTCTGACGCTGCGATCCTCAAGCTCTACAATGATGCCAACCTAAAGGCTGAGGTCGAATGAATGGGAACCGTCCCGGAGTCGGTAGCCGATGCTGGACTCGGCTACGAATTGATGCGTTGCCGTTGGCAAGAAGACGAGGAAAACAACTCGCCGCGAAAACGTATGATCGCAGCTGCGATGGCACGAGAGATTATCGAACGGTGCGAGGGGAGGAAATATGAAGCTACTGCCAATATGGGCGCAAGCGGCCATCGGGTTAGTGATCGTCGCAGTGATCTTTGGCGCGGGGTGGAAGACGGCAAGCTGGAAAGCGAGCGGGAAGATAGCGACCCTGACAGCTGAACGAGACGCTGCCATCCTGGAGCGAGACGAGAAGCGAGCATTCGCGGTGGCTTGCATCGCCGATGTTGCGACGATTAGTAAGTCACTAACCGATCTGCAGGACGGTCGCGACCTCCTACAGACTGCCTACGACGAGGCGACTAGCAGACCACCCGAGGTCGTCATTCGATATCGAGATCGCTGGCGTGATGCCGAAAACGTGATCGTGAGCGAGGACTGCCCAACTGCGGTAGGTGAGTTGATCGGTTTCCTTCACACGCTGCCAGCGTTAGAACCAGACGAGGTGACACCATGAAGGACCGAACCGTGATCTGGATAGCCATCGCTTTAATGGCTATCGCCATTCTGTTACTCACGATCGGCTGTAAGTCTGCAGCGCCGGTCGTGAAGTACGAGCGGGTCGAAGTGCCACAGCCGTACTGGTCTCCTCCCGAGAACGTGGCATCCCTGCCTGACGAACCTTGGTATGAGGTTCCCCACCTTACTCTAGCCGAAGCCGAAGCGCGTCCAATGGATGCGCTCGCGAAAGTCGGCCAAGACCTATCCTCTTGTCTCGAAGACAGTGAACACGTGAGATGGCTGTACCGTCAGCTGGTTCTACTGATAGCGGAGACTCCCACCCCATCTCCACCTTGAGTGACCAACTACGGCGGGAAGCGACCCGGTCCCATTATGAGGCCGGGTCGTTTTTTTTTTCTGTCTTAGACCAGCCACTCTAAGAGCGAGCCGTCGTTGATGTCCTGGTAGTCGAACTCGCCGTAGCACCAGCCCTCCGCGTTGGCCAACCTCGCCTTCTCCATGTCGCGCTTCCGTCCGACCGGCGAGTGGTGTGCACCACCCACGTTGCCCGACTGCCTGACCACCCGCTTGCCGCCGTGGATCTCGATTGCGATCCGCTCTGCTGGGAGTGCGAAATCGAGACGGAACTTGCGCCGGTCCGAGAACACTACCTCGGCCCACACGTCACCGGGCCCGGACTCGACGCCGCGCTTCCAGGTGCCACGAAAGTCGACCCCAGCTGCCAGGAAGGTCGCCAGGACCCGAGGATCAAGGCCTCCAGGTACAGAAGGAGGCGTTCCTTTGGGTCTTCCTTGTTTTCGAGCACTTCCGGACGTACGTACGCCTGCCCCACGCAAACGAGAAAGACAGGAAGGGCACGTCACGCAAGCAGCGGACCGGGTCACGCTGACCCGGTCCGACTTAACGCTGCAGAGTGTGCCGGTGCTAGTTGACAGGTGTGTTCGCAATATGGGCCTCCATGAATCGACCGATCACGGCTGATATCGTCGCGGCCTCGGCGCTGGTGGCTTCCCCGCCATCGGTGGTTGCGGTCACGACGTCGCGCTTCGCCTTCAACACGTCGAATATATAGTCGTCGATGGCGACGTCGAGCTTGGCGTACCAGGCGGTGACCGATCCCTGCTGGCCGATTCGGTGCAGCCGGTCTTCGGCTTGTTCCAGTTTGGCCGGTGTCCAGGCTTGTTCTACGAATAGGACGTTCGACGCCTTCTGCAGGCCGTCGATACCAACACCAGCTGCCTGGATCGAGCAGACGATGACGTTGTGGTCGCCACGTGCGAATGAGTCGATGCTCTCCTGCTTCTGGGTCGCTGTCATCCCGCCATAGATCTTCGGTGCCTGGAACGCGTCGGCCACTGCCTCAACTACCTCTCGGTGGTGGGCGAAGACGACAACCGGCTCTCCCTGGTCCTTGACCCACGACACCACCGACTTGACCTTGGCCAGAGCGGACAACTGCCTGAGGGCGGCGATCTTGACTAGTGCTGCAGCCTCGGATCCGGCTGCCTTCTTCAACCGGCGTAGCGCCTCGTCGAACTCGATGCCCTCTTCGATAGCCATCGTCTTCGCCCGATCGCGCAGCCACTCGGCCAGGTCGCACTCGGCGCGGTTGTACCGCTTCAGGGCAGCTGGTTCCGGCTCGACGTTGAGGTACGCACGCTGCTTAGCAGGCAGTTCGGAGAGGACCTGGTCCTTGGTCCTTCTGATGTAGCAGTTCGAACGGAGCAGTTCGTTCAGGTTGTCGAGGTCGCGTGCTCCGTCGTAACAGCCAGTGTCGTTGTTCCAACAGTAGGCCGACCGGAACTTCTGATAACCACCGAACACGGGATCGAGCATGCGGATGGCAGCCAGCTGCGAGATGAACTCGGACGGCCTGTTCTCAACCGGCGTGCCAGTGAGGAGGAAGATATTGCGCTCGTTGTCGAAGTCATCGGTAAGGAGAGTCGCCGCCTTGGTACGTTGCGCTCCAGGGTTCTTAATATAATGCGACTCGTCGAAGATCACGGTGGTTGGGTCGACCTGGTTGCGTAGCTCAGACGCCCAATGGGTCAGCACCTCGTAGTTGATGATATAGAACTCGGCGTCTGGCAGCTGATCCGGGGTCTTGCCGCTGATCACGTGGCTGGTCGCTTCCGGGAGCCACTTGGTGATTTCGCGCTGCCACTGTACCTTGATCGACGCCGGGCATACGACGACTGCCGGGAAGCGCCCGGTGTGGTGGGTGGCGGCGATCGCTTGTGCTGTCTTGCCAAGGCCCATGTCGTCGGCGATGAAGGTGTGCGGGTGGGCGACTGCGTAGGCAACACCACCGCGCTGGTACGGACGGAGTATCATGCCGAGGCCGTTGATTTCAATGTCGGCGTCGACCTGGCGTGATGCCTCCTGCGCTTCAATCTGTTCTGAGGCGAAACCGGCGAGCTTGGCTGCAGCGTCGGTGCCGATCGTCAAGCCGTTGGCTTCGATCAGGATAGCGAACCTGGCGGCTGCGACAGGCTGCACCGTCCACACCTTGTGCTCACCATCCCAAGCCCGAGCCTGGCGCGGCAGGCGCTTGATGGCAGCTACGATAACCGGGTTATAGGGGAAGCGAGCGACGAACTGGTCACCGTCCCAAGTCACCTGCTTCGGCTTCTCTGCCGGTGCCTGCGTAGCTGCCTTTGCCTCGGCCTCTTCGCCCATCTCTTGATGGTGTGTGTCGTAGGCGAAGTCGAACGGGATCAGGACTTCGGTCAGCAGCCGTGACCAGGACGACATCGGCGCTGTCCACACCCGGCGTAACGAATCCCACCGACCGCCCATCGACTTGAGCAGGCCGTTGATTTCGGCGCTATATTTAAAGGCGACGATGAATTGGTCGCCGCATTCGTGGATGTAGTGCTTGGCCTGGTGGCGTTCACGCTTCAGCTTGGCGCTGCGCTCGCTAGCGTACCAGGCCGATGCCTGCGCCCTGCCCTGACCACCAGGCGCATTGCACAGGCCGGTCGGCGGCTGCAGGTCGTCATAGTTGATGCCGACCGAAGCCAGCTGCTGCGTGTAGGTCTGCAGCATAAGGTAGGCGTCGAGCAGGACCTCGGCTGTCCAGAATTCGTCGCTGGCCTGCGCCATGAAGCGACCGAAACTGGTGTCACTGGAGTTGAAGCCAATCCCGTCCTTCGACACCGCGCCATCGCAGGCGGCTGCGATGGCACGAATTGCTTGCTTGATGGTTACTTCGGTCATCTCGTCACCAGCCGATCGAGGCAGGCGAGTCAGCGCCGCACGCGATGCACTGGCCGTCACGGTCGGTCATCGCGTCGCAGTTGACGTGGCGGTAGCGCTGGGTCAGGACGACGTGGTTGTGATCGCGCAGGCTGCAATATTCCCAGCTGCCGCGATTGCCGGTCTCGATGACTGGTTCGAGCGGGACGATGTGGCGGGTCCGAACGATCATGCTGGCTTCGGCTGCGGTGAGTGCGTTCCTGGTCATGGCTACCTCCGTGGTGTTGCGGTCGTTGGTGTTCGCGAGGGTGGACGTCTTCTCCATACACCTATTATATCACACCATACGCGCCTTGTCAACCCCTGGTGAGATGGCGTCTCAGTGAGGGGTCTATAGTCGATCCTGGGGCTTTTATTGCGAATGAGTCGCTGTCGCGTCGCGTGTGCTCCTGGTGCCGGGACCAGGCACAGGTTGGGCGGGTCCAGGTGGACCCGCCCGTACCCGAACTAGTTGTCTGTCAGCGACAGGTACCGCAGGTGATGACCTTCGCGTCATACTTCATTGAGGTAACTCGCGAGATGTGTTGGCCGTTGCCATTACAGGGCGAGTGAGCCGAGGCGATGATCGCGTCGTACTCGTTCCACGGGTCGTACTCGCGACCGCAGTGGCGGACCTTTCCCATCTCACTGGTGCGCTTGATGAAGTGCCATGCGTAGGTTTTACTATCAGGGTCGTCATCGAGCGAGCCGAGAACGACTTTTGCGTATACGGTGTGGAGTTTGGACCCGGAGCGACGGAATCCGTTCTGGCCCATCGCCTTGACGTTTGCCAGGACGCAGCCCAATCCATCATGAAGGTAGGTGACCTGGATGCCGCGCTCTTCCGCGTCGGCTAGCCAGGCGACGACCTGCGGGTTGGTGGTGGCGTGTTGGTCGGTGGTCATGTCTTTCATGGTGTGCTACCTTCCCTGTGTTCTGTCGGTTATTCGGTGATCGCTTCGGCCAGCGTGTCTAGGACGTCCTGCTGGTCGTACCCGAGCTTCTCCAGGCGAGCGAGGAGCGAGTGCAGCTGGCGATTGCGGCGAGGGGTCATCCACTCGGCGTAGATCGACATGGCCTGCTCGAAGAGCGAGAACGCTGCGGTTTCGATGCGGTCGGTGTTGGTCGTGGTCTTGGACATTGCTACCTCCTGCGTGTTGCGGTCGTTTGCGGTGTGGGGCGTCTTCTCCATATACCTATTATATCACATGTCGAGCAGGTTGTCAATATCTAGTGCGACTCCGTCTCAGGCGGCTCCACGACCACCAGGTCGACCACCCGCGAGGTCAGATAGGAGGAGACGTCACACCAGGTGCCTCCTCCGAGGTGGAGCACCAGTGAACGCGGCTTGTGGGTGTGTTGGACGAAGCCGTACTGGTTGCCGCTCTCCAGTACCAGGCCGTCCGACTTGCGCACTGCGTCGGCTGTGCTGATCGCCCACACCTTGCGCCTGCCGTGTCCCTTGACCAGCTGCCGCGTTGCGTGATTGTTGGTCCACGTGTTCGGGCCTATCGTCTTCATGAGTTGTCCTTCACGGCGACTGCTAGCCGTAGGTCCTCGGCAACACCAGCTAGGACAGCCGACCGTGTACGGTAGGTGGCTGCCAGCTGCGGCGACTTGACATTATAGGTACGGGCCAGCTTGGCGTCACTGTCGCTCCTGCGCTCGTACTCGGCGATCAATTCGTCGACACCAGGCACGTGGTTCTCGGCCTGTGCATCTTCCTCTTCTGAAAAGACGATCCGACCCTGCCACGTCAGGTACCATCCGGTGTTCGAGTTGAAGTCGGCCAGGCCGTGCTTCACCATGGCGCTGGTCTGGTTTGCGAAGGGGAGGTCGTGGGTGTCGCCTGCGCGACCGATCGCTACGATATTCGACAAGGTGGCTGCTCCGAGTTTCATGACTTGCTCCCTTCGGGTCGGTAGTAGCGGCGCATCTCGCCGATGATGTGCTTCACGCCGCCGATATTAGTGGCGGTCTCGGTCCAGCCTGACAGGTCGTTGGCGTTGACCTCGTATTGGCCACTCTCGAAGGTGACAGTTGCTGTGGTTGTGTTGCCGACCCGGACTTGGACCTCGTACTGGCCGCTCTTGATCAGGCTGGCGTTGATGTCGTGCAGGTCGAATGTGAATCGCATTACTTGCTCTCTTTCACGGCGACGAGGTCGTCGATGTACTGACTGGTGGGTTGGAGGTTCTCGACCGGCGCGTCTATTGAGAACATGGCGGTGAAGTCGCGAGCGTGGCGATCGGCTGCTGCTGCTGCGAGCACGTTGGCCTTATGCGCGGCTGCGTTGAGGGCGTTGATCCTGCGGTCCTTCTTGCTGCTCTTGGTCGACATGGCTACCTCCGTGTTGCGGTCGTTGGTGGTGGTGGGCGTCTTCTCCATATACCCATTGTATCACAGGCGTTAAGGCTTGTCAAGTATTTGTGCGACTCCGTCTCAACGGCAGTCAGAGATACAAAAAAGGCGGGTCCTAGTTGGACCCGCCTGGTAGCAGCGCTTGGTGCAGTTACTTGCTTACGACCAGTGCGAGGTGGGCCAACCACGCTTTCGCTGCGTCGATTCCGATCTGCACCATTGAGGCGCCGAAGGTGACGTCGGCTACCTGGTGCATCCCGGCCTCGGTCGCGGCCTTCGCGTCATCGAGGGCGGCATCAAGCTGCTCGTGCAGCTTGGCACGGATGAGGACGACGAGCGCGTCGTCGGCTACCATCAGCTGTGCCTTGCCTGGCGCGACCTGGAGCACGAAGTCGACAGCGGCCTGCATCGTGATGGTGGAGGCTGTATCGGCGAACTGATTGATCTCGAAATTGGTCATGGCTACCTCCCGGTGGTAAGGCCTGGTCCCGCAGGACCAGGCTAGTTGATGGTCGATCAGTCGATCTCGACGCCGTACTCGCGGCATTTGTCGGCAAGGTAATCATCAAAGGCTATCTCGACACCTGACTTAAGTAGGACGAAGTCGACTTGCTCGGGGAAGTAATCGAGAAGAACGTCGTAGATCGAGTAGACTTCGTCATCGTCGGAGTCCTGCTGGCGAATTTCGATCATCTCAGCGATAGTTCCTTCGACTTCTTCTTCACAAAGGGTGATCTTGGTCTCGTCCATGGCTACCTCCTGGCTGGTTCGGTCGTTTGCGGTGTGTGGCGTCTTCTCCATATACCAATTGTACCACAGGTCGAGCAGGTTGTCAATATATCTAGCGAAAGAGATTCAGTCTCAAAAAAGACCTCAGGATCGACTTAAGACAGGGATAAGAAAAACCCGTCGTCCAGAATGAACGACGGGCTGCCTGGTGCGATGGATGTGGACGCAGTCAGGCTAGAACGGCTTGCTCCTGTGCGGCACGTCGGCGAACATCGAACTGTCCGACAGCGCCGCCTTGTTCGTACAGACGTCCAGGTACGGGCACCTGCCCATAAAGCCTGTGATGCAAGAGTGCTCGTACATCGGGTAGGTGCCGTTCACCCGCGCCAATGCGACTAGCTCGGCCTGCATCGACAGGTTGACACTGTCGCGCTCCAGATCTGCCTTCGTCTTGAAGATGGCACGGAATTGAAAGTACGCACTCGGCTTCGATGCTACGTGCTCGGACAGACGGACCTGGTAGGCGGCGAGCTTCTCTTCATCAGTCACCTGGTCGACAATCGACTTGAGCAACTCGGCCTGTGCCTTCTTCGTCATGCCCTTATTCCAGCCATCATCAAGCTTGGTATTAGCTGCTTCCCTGGCGTCCTTGTCACACACCAGGAGCGTCGGCCTCTTGATCACGTCGTACAACACACCTGCTGCCTTGTGTGACTTCCAATATGCGGCCACCTGCGTGTTGATCTGCAGCGTCTGCCAATATGGTGAGTCGCCGTCGATGTCGAAGGTCGTCGTCTTCGCCTCGCGGACGATTAGACGCTTCCTCTTCGTCTTCTCCCGGAGTAAAGTATCTGACTTCGTCAGGATCGGCACCGGACCCTCAGCCGTGTCGACCTCGAAGGTCACTGGCTGCTGGTTGCCGACGAACTCATACTTGCCGATCGGAGGGTCGTAGTGCTCAAGCAGGACAGCCACCTTCACTGCATCGAGCGGGTTGATATTCTCCGCGTTAGAAGTGAGCCAGGCGACGACCTTCGACAGGTCGCCGCCTTCGGCCCATAACACGCCGGTTGCGTCGTCCCACAACCGACCAAAAGCCATCGCCTCACTGTCGTCGTGCACCGGTACTCTACCCTGAATGTACTTGTATTCGTACCTCTTAGGGCAGACCCGGAAGACCGACATCTGCGATGGTGACAAGCGATAGTCAGTCATGATCTCGCCCCTAGAACGGGACGTCGCCCTTCTCTGTGGCCTCGGCCTGCTTGGTGGCGAGCAGGGCGTTAAACCGACTGACTGTCGAGTCGACTGCGGCTGCACGCTTGCGACCAGAGCGTGTTGGATCGTTGACCCATGCGACCCTGGCCGTCGTGCGGCTGATGCCTTCATCGTTGGTGTATTCCTCGTGCACCACACTGACCCGTACTTCGAGACCTGTCAGGATGGGCGGGGTCTCGTTCAGCTCCTCAAACTCGCTGCCCTCGAAGCCGAGTAGTTGCAGTTGCTCGATGGTCTTTTCGACTGCAGCATCTGTGATCCAGAAGTCACCGAAGACCGACTCGCCCTCGATGTCGAATTCGACGAAGACCTCGGGCGTTCCCTTTTTACTGGAGAACGCGATGCCGTGGTCCTTGATCGTCGCCTTGTGTGTACCTTCGTTTACCATATCTCTGTCCTTTCAA
>Ga0307380_10005448_pt1 | contig 16859 bp, 16 predicted proteins | sample UN3MG_FD_202239 | JGI IMG/M metagenome (GOLD analysis project Ga0307380, IMG submission 202239) | Soil microbial communities from Risofladan, Vaasa, Finland - UN-3 | ecosystem: Environmental > Terrestrial > Soil > Coastal area > Acid sulfate soil | place: Finland: Risofladan, Vaasa | collected...
GGGGCTAACACGTCCTCAGGTCAAAACAGCCAGCAGACAACGGCTTTCCGGGCTCAGAGACCCCGCGAACCACCCCTATGAAAAATCGAGGCTAACTCCCCTAGAAATTAACAGACATAAACCACCCGCGAGAGGCTTTCCGCGCCCGCGACCCGGCCCGGCAACTCAAGGGCCACAAGGTCAGCGACGGCGACCGGCTGGGGAAGACCATCATCTTCGCCAAAAACCAGCGCCACGCCGAGTTCATCGCCCAACGTTTCGACATCCAATACCCCGACTACGCGGGGTCGTTCGCCCGCGTCATCACCCACGGGGTGGGCTACGCGCAGGACCTGATAAACGACTTTAAACAGCCCGCGAAGGCACCGCACATCGCGATCTCGGTGGACATGCTCGACACCGGCATCGACGTGCCCGAGGTCGTCAACCTGGTGTTCTTCAAACCCGTCAGGTCGAAGACCAAGTTCTGGCAGATGCTCGGGCGCGGCACCCGGCTGTGCCCTGATCTGTTCGGGCCGGGAAAGGACAAGAAGGACTTTTTTATCTTTGACTTCTGCGGCAACTTGGAGTTCTTCAGCCAAGACGTGCCCGGGTCGGAAGGCTCCTCGCAGAAGTCGTTGAATCAGCGGCTCTTTGAGACTCGTCTCGGACTGATCACCGAACTGGACACCCGCCACAAACCCGACGGCACCGAACCCCCCGAGGGGTCGGGAGACCAGACGGAGCCGGGCCTGCGGTGGGACATCGCCCGACAGCTCCACGCCACGGTGTCCGGGATGGTGCTGGATAACTTCTTGGTGCGCCCGCACCGCAAGCTCGTCGAGGACTACGGCCAGTGGTCGGCCTGGTCGACCATGACCACCGAGGCTGCCACTGAGGTCGCCGAGAATCTGGCCGGGCTGCCCTCGACCCACAAGGACAGCGACGAGGATGCCAAACGGTTCGATCTGGACATCTACTCCTGGACGGCAGCCCAGCCGTTGAGGGCGTTGTAGAGATCGAGTGCGAAGCCGGCCAGTTGGCAAGCCCGCGGCGGCGGCCGTCGCCGCCCGGACCGCGACACGATGGACGACGGCAAGGTCAACGCACTCGGCGAAACGCTCGCCACCGGTGGCGCGGTGAACCCCGGGCCCAACGCCACCGCGCCGACGGCATAGACGTCGGCTGCATAGCCGTGCACGAGGTCCCCCACTCGGTCGGCCGTGGCGACCAGATCGACCAGCACGTCGTACTCGTTCTTCCCGAATGCCTTTACCCGAAGCGGGAACACGTCGGTGGCGATGTCCTCGACAATCAAGGATGGGCCGGAATGAGACGGGCCTGCTCGAGACAAGGTTTGATTTGCTCGAGTGACTTCCATTGCCGTGACCGTCGCGGAGGCCGAATATCCCCTACGGGGTGGGATCCTGCACCAGCGGGCGTGAAATGACTTCTGCAAGCTTCGATCTCTCCACGGTGTTCCGGACCGTGGCGACGACGCTCCCCGGCGCGCAGGCCCTAGCGTGGCGCGACCAGCGGCTGACCTACGGGCAAATGGATAGTCGGATCGACGGGATTGCCCACTACCTCACCGCCCAGGGCCTTGGCTGTCACACCGAACGCGACCAACTGGAGACCCACCAGTGCGGGCAGGACACCGTTGGTCTGTATCTCCGCAACGGCAACCAGTACTTGGAGGCGATGCACCGGTGCTCGGCGCTGCACGGCTTCCCGGGTCTGCTCGGCTGCCGCGGTGAAGGCGGCTCGGCTGTAAGCGGGACGTCCTATGACTGTCGGTTTTTCGCTGATCTGGGCGCGCAATTTGTCGAGGTGACGATTCTCGTGTTCGCCGCCGAGCAGCGCGGTGCGGGCGAGCAATTCGTCGTCGGCCTGCACTCGAGACCCTCGGCCCAAATGAGCGTCGAAGGCCCGCAGCAGCGCGTACTCGCAGCCAGCGGCCACCGCGAGGTCCGAGGCGCTATAGACGACGACGTCGTCGAGGACGATCACAGGATCAGAGTAGGTGGGGGCACCGACACGCAAACTGCTCGATCTCCCCCACGACACCACACTGTGGTTGCTCACTGCGATGCAGCGGTCCCGGGCTCGGCAGGAGGTGCGGCGTTCGAGGTGTCAGGACTGCGATTCACCCGCCGCTCTGGTGCGCACCGCCCAGGGCTGGCGCTACGCGCAGATGCACCTGTCAGCGCCGGACGCGGCGCACAGCGAAGGCAGCTCGTTGTAGCGAACAGCCGCGGCATCAAGCCAGGGCTGTGACGATCGATTGGGTTCGGGTCAGGGCCTCGAATCCCAGTGCCGACAGCGCGGGCATGCTGTTGCCCGAGTGCCCCCAGCCGCTCCAGGCCACTTCGGCGTGCACGTCGTTGCACCAGTTGATAAACACGGTGCCACTCTGGGCGGCGTCGATCACCCGGTTTTGCAGCTCGGCGTCATCGGTGAACACCGCAGTCGTCAAACCGAACAACGGATGGTTGATGTGCGCCAGGGCCTCATCGTCGTCGGCCACGACCATCACCGGCAGGATCGGGCCAAAGACCTCCTCGCGCATGATCCTCATCTGCGGATTCACATCGGCGATCAGCGTGGGCACGATGAAGCTGTAGCCGTCCTTGTCCACGACCTCGCCGCCGGTCACCACCCGCGCGCCCGCAGCCACTGCCTCATTGACCATCGCCATGAGGCCGGCCATCGCCTGGGGCCCGCCAAACAGCGGTCCCATCGAGGCGGCCGGATCGTGCGGTGATCCCGGCACCTCTTTTTCCATCAGCACCTTGGCTTGCGCGAGAAAGGCCGGGGCCACCTTCTGATGCAGGAACAAGCGCTTGGTCGAGCAGCACGATTGACCCGAATTGTGCAGCCGCCCAACCGAAATCAGCATCTGCGCGGCTTTCACCGGGTCGGCATCGGCGGCCACGTAGGCGGCATCGCTGCCGCCCAGTTCCAGTGAGGTCTGCAAGAAGGGTTCCCGCAGCGTCAGGTTGGAAGCTCGCTGCCCAACCAACTGCGCCATCGCCGCACCGCCGGTTACCGAGCCGGTGAACACGACGTGATCGATCGCAGATTCAAGAATCACCCGGTTCGAGGTGGCAATGTCGATCGACAGGTTCTGGCACAGACCCGAAATGTCGCCCATGGTGTTGAAAGCCCGCTCGAACAATTCGCCCACCGAGGGCGTGGAGGCGTGCTTGAGCACCACCGCATTGCCCGCCAGCAGCGCCGGCCCGATGCTGTTCAGCGCGGTGAAGAACGGGTAATTCCAGGGTGCGATCGTGTAGATCACGCCCTTGGCCACCCGCCGCATGGTGAACGTGAAGGGCTTGCCGTTCGCGGCCACCGAAGTGTCCTGCAACGCGGCTTCGGCGAAATCGGCAATGCACCGAAGCTTGGCCACTCCGGCTTCGAGTTCACCGCGCGCCTGACCCAGCGGCTTGAACATCTCCTCCGAAATCCGGCTGGCGTGGGCATCGAGGTTGTCGTCGATGTACTGCAGAGCGTCCAGGAACAGCTCGCGCCGCCGGGCGATCGGCAACCGCTGCCAACGCTGCTGCGCGGCCCTGGCATTGCTGATTTTGGTATCCGCCGCGGAAAACGACTCGAGCGGGTACGCGCGTATCGGCGTCTTCGTGTACGGGTCAATCAGTTGGTTCATGGGTGCTGCCGCGGCGGTGGTCATGGGGTTCTCGATTCGACTCAATCGTCAAGCGGACAGCAATTGCTCACACTCACGATATCAGGGTCGTCGCCGCACTTCCTGTTCGGTTTTCCGCCGCGTGGGCCATCGCAGCGTGGCACTGTCGGGTTCAACAGACCCTGCCGTGCGCAGTGCGCTACTCCACCGACACCAAAGGCAGGCCCATGACAGATCGTCCGTCCCGCACCCTCATCGGGGCACTTTCAGGCAGGGAAATCACGATCCCTGATGTGAACGTCACGCTTCCTTCCCTTGCCGGGCACGGGGTGGTGGTCAACGGCACACCGGACCAGAGCTTCGGCACCGTCGACGCACCCCACGGTGGCTTTCCTGACTCCCGCAGCCCCCGCCGACGTTTCGGCCTGCTTTTGCCAGCGACCAATACGGTGATCGAGCACGAGTTGTGAAGTCTCCTCGTGGCCAACCAGGTCGGTGGCAGGCTCGGCGGAGTGGGCCTGCACTCCACCGTCGTGCTGACCCCCCGGCCAGATGTCAGCAGCCCTGAAGGTCTCGAGCAGTTCAAGCGCAATTTCCTTGACGGAATGGAGAGTTCGGTGCGCACCGCCCTGCTTGCGGCGCCCCAGTACCTCATTCTTGGCATAAGTCTTGAGCACATCCTGTCCGGGCTCGACAGCGTGCGTGAGTCGATGGCGTCGCTGCAGACGTACTGCGACCTGTCCTGGGCCACCTGGCAGGATGCCGCCGCAGCAGCCCTCAAGGCCGTGGGAGCCAAGCGCATCGGCCTGCTCACACCGTGGGAGGAGGTGGGCAACGCATCAGGGATCAGGATGTTCGAGGACATGGGCTTCGACGCGGCGGCGAGCGTGGGACTGGCCTGTGGGAACATTCAGCACATCGCCCACCTGCCTGATTGGGCCAAGGAGAAGGCCGTCCTCGAACTGCTTGCCACTGCCGACAACCGGCTCGACGCAGTGGTTCAGTGCGGAACCAACATGGGGATGCTCAACATCATCGATCGGCTGGAGTCCGTCACCGGGGTACCGATCCTTGCCATCAACCCGGTGCTGTTTTGGTACGCGCTGCGCGAAAACGGCATTGATGACCCGGTCGTGGGCGGTGGCCGGCTTCTTCGGGACTGCTGACAGCTGACCTCCGGGCGAGGCCCCGAAACGGACCCGGCGCCCCGGTGAGGGTGGTGTCCGGACTGCCGACCAATCAAGTACTCGGCACATATTCGAGTAATTTCACCGATCCCAGGGCTAAGCCGGCTAGGTAACGTCCGGAGTGTTCACCGATGTGGTGACCGTGTTGGCGCCAGGCGGCGCCGAATACAGGGCAAGGGAGTCAGTGACAATGAGTTCGGAGTCCGGGCGGAGCGAGGCCCCGGTGGCGATTCTGGTCACCGGGCCCAGTTCCTCGGGTAAGTCCACGCTGTGCCGGGCGCTACAGGAACGTCTGTCCATCCTGGCCGACGGGGATCCGACGGCGATCTACGCCCGGGTGGCCTTCGACGACATCGTCGCCCTGATCCCCGACACCCTCTACCCGATCAGTTTCGTCGCCTTGAACGGCGGCGACCTCGGCCGTCTTGCCTCCCGCCAGCCCTATGACGGCCGCGCCGCCTGGGAATACCTCGACGACCAGAGCGATCCACCCGGCGAGCAGGACGACTCCCCCCGCATCCGGCTGGTCATGAGTCCGCACACCCGGGGCCTGTTGACCGGCATTCACCGGGGCTGGGGTGAGCACCTGCGGCTGGGCACCAACCTCGTCATCGACCACTTCCTGCAGGACGCTGATTGGAGTCAGGAGGTCCTCGAGGTGTTGCGCGACGCCGGGGCCCGGACCCTGCTGGTGGGAGTGTTCTGCTCGGTGTCGGAGTTGGAGCGGCGCGAATCCTCCCGCGCCGACGGCGGCGTTGAAGGCCGACCGCTCGGGCTGGCGCGACACAGCAGCGAACTCTGCCATGGGCAAGGCCTGGACTACGACGTCCGCATCCGAACCGACCAGCAGACCACCGCCGAGTCGGTGGACGCGATCATCGCCGCACTGCCCGACGCTGCGACGCCCCGTTGATGCTCGTGAACGTTGACCAATCATGAAGATCGAGGGATCGGTGGCAGTCGTCACCGGGGCAGGCTCAGGTATCGGCAGATCCATCGCTGCGGCGCTGGCATCGGCCGGCGCCTCGGTGGTGGTCGGCGACATTGAGGCGGTCTCGGCCGCCGAAACCGCTGCGATGACCGGTGGGGTCGCGGTGGCCGCCGACGCTGCGAGCGCCGAGGGTATCGCGGCACTGCTCGGCACCGCCCGCCAGCAGTTCGGCGGCGTGGACATCTACGTCGCCAATGCCGGCATCGTCGGCCAACCCGGCCTCGGCGACGACGAAGCCGCCTGGGCTCAGATCATCGACGTCAACGTTCGGGCCCACGTCCGCGGGGCCAAAGCTGTTGTGCCGGAATGGCTTGAGCGTGGCGGCGGACACTTCGTCGTCGTGGCCTCGGCCGCCGGCCTGTTGACCCAACTCGGTGCGGCGCCCTACAGCGTGACCAAGCATGCCGCCGTCGGGTTCGCCGAATGGTTGGCCATCACCTACGGCGACAGGGGAATCGGTGTCAGCTGCGTGTGCCCGATGGGCGTCGACACCCCACTGCTGCGCGCGATGTCTGACTCGCCGGACACGCAGGCCCGGGTGGCCGGCGCCGCCGTCACCGGCGCCGGTGCGGTGATCAGCCCACGCGAGGTGGCCGACCTGACGGTCCAGGCCATCATCGACGAGACGTTCCTGGTGCTGCCGCATCCGGAGGTGCTGACCATGTTCCGGCAGAAGGCCGCCGATTACGACCGGTGGATCGCCGGGATGCGGCGGTATCAGCGGAGCCTGCAGTAGGTGACCGAGGGCAGGTGGGCTTCACCCCACCCCACCGCGCCGACCCCGAGTGCCAACAGCTCCCGGCCGAGTGCAGTAGTTTCACCGATCCCTGGGGTGACGGTTAACGCTAGCGGTCTCGGGTCGCGAGGTAGATCGTGGCGGCCGACCGGCCACGGATGATCGGGTTGTCGAACCAGACCGACTCGGCCGCGACGTCGGTGAAGACCGATCCCAGCAGCGAGGTGCAGTCGTCATCCGGGGGGTCGTCGGACCACATGGCGAAGACTCCGCCCGGGGCCAGCCGCGACGATGCCGATTGCAGGCCCTGTTCGGTGTAGAAGCCGGCGTGCGGTGCGTGCCTTGCTGTCGGCGTGGCGGTTGCCATGACGTTCCTACTGTGGCGTGCCTACTTCATCTACGTCATGCCTACCGGGTTGCCCTCAACGCTGAATCGCCTCCGGGGCTGGACAGCCGCGCATCTCGTCGTCGTCGTCGGGATCGGGCTGACATCGGCGTCAATCGCAGCCGAGGCCGTGAACCTGCCCCCCGAACTGCTGGAGCACATGAAAGCGTTCACCGCCGCCGTGGGGGCCACTCTCACCCTGGCAATCGCCTACGTCGGCCTTGCCCTCACCACGCTCCTCGCGGCGCGCCCCTCGCGAGTACGTGCCGTCACCTTCGGCGGGCTCGCGGCATTCCTCGGTGTTCTCCACTTCGTGGTCGAGGACGGGCTAACGCTGAAGTCGGCGCTGGTCGTCATCGTGGCTATGGCGGCAGCCGACACAGTCTTGCACTTCAGTCGACCGCGGGCAGGTCGGCGTTCTTAGCCCGACCCGACCCTTAGCTAAGGCTGAAGCCGCCGACGCCCAGCGGGCGGCGATCGAGGAAGCGCAGCAGGGGGCGGCAAGACAGCCAATGCCGACAAAACCATCGCCATCGACACCCGGACCGTCGCGGCCCTGCGGCGCTGGCGCGCCGAGCAGGACGAGATCCGCAGACTGCGGGGACCCGACTACGAAGGCGGGGACCTCGTCTTCACCACCGAGTTCGGCCGGCCCCTGCACCCGCAGAATCTGGTGGACCTCATCGAGCGCTACGCCGCCGAGGCGGGAGTCCCCCGGATCACCTTCCACGATCTTCGCCATACTTACGCCACCCCATTGGGCATAAAAACGGCCCTCAGAGAGTCCTCTGGGGGCCGTTTTACCTGGTAGCGGGGACAGGATTTGAACCTGCGACCTCTGGGTTATGAGCCCAGCGAGCTACCGAGCTGCTCCACCCCGCGGTGGTGAAAGCAAGGTTACCCACTCGCGGACCAACCGGCCAAATCGCCAGGGTGAGACACCACAAAAGGCCCCAACTTAGCCGCGTCAGCATTCATCCGTAGTGCAGCCGACACTGCGCGATGCGCACCGTGTCGTCAACGATCTTGTAGACCAACCGATGTTCAGCCGTGATGCGGCGGGACCAGTAACCGTGAAATCCGTGCTTGAGCGGTTCGGGCTTTCCCAGGCCCTCGTTGCCGTGACGCACAATGTCGGCGATCAGGACGTTGATCCTTTTGAGCACCTTTCGGTCCTGAACCTGCCAGTAGAGGTAGTCCTCCCACGCCGACTCATCCCACACCAGATTCACTCGAGCAAGTCTCGCGCGACTCCTTCGCCGGCCTCAAGTCGCTCAATCGATGCCAGCAGGCGCCGGGCGTTGGCCGGGTTCTGCAGCAGGTGGGCAGTCTCCTTCAACGACTCATAGTCATCGAGAGCCACCAGCACGACAGGCTCCTTGCCGGCCCGGGTGATCACCACCTCTTCGCGATCCTCGAGCACCGAGTCAATCGCGGCGGCAAAGTTCGCCCGAGTCGCCGAATACGTCATCGTCTTCACTGCGAACCTCCCTGACTTGTACAAAGAACTGTACAGCCCTTCAGTCGGCAAGGTCCAGGTCGCTAAGAGGTGGGACGAAGTCCCATCCCCCGGGCGCCGCGGCGTCCAACGCCTGAGAAACAGTAGGTCCGTAGCCGAACCGGTTCATCGCACTCGTCAGCTGGAATGACGACAAATTGTCTCTGCGGGCAGTTTCTTTCGCCACGGCCGCGCCCACATCGTCGTTGGAAGCCGCGGCCAGCTTTGTCAACGCGGCGACGTCATCGAGTAAGCCGACAAGACCGCGCGCCATCCCTGCACCTGCCTGCGGAGGCGAACTCTAATTGTCCGCCAGGGCGATCGGATAGCGTGGTGATCCGGACAAAGACAGCGGACAACGGACAACGGACAACGACGAGAGACGCCGACATCACAAACCCCGAGAAGGGCGGCAAGTTCGAGCCGACCACCAAGGCCGCTGCAGCCGTGGCGATTTCCGCCCTACTGGCGGCATGCGGGTCGGGCACTGAGCAAGCCGGGAACGATCCGGACAAGCCCTATCCCGACTACACCGTCACCTATCTCCAAGGCCCGCCTGATCAGGCCAACATGGAGGCCAAGCCGCTCGCCAAGGACGGACACCGGTTCTGGATGCTGCCGGCGACGCCGCAGACCACCCAGTGGGGTGTCTTCGACAACGGTATTGAGCCGGTGCTCCGCATCGACTCCGGTGACACGGTCGCCATCGAGACGATGTCCGGCGGCGGAGGGCAGGTCGCACCCGGGATCACCGAAGGCCAACTCGAGGAGATCAACGGCGCGGTGCCCAACCGCGGTCCGCACACCGTCACCGGCCCCATCTACGTCAATGGCGCCGAGCCCGGCGATCTGCTGGCGATCCGCATCAATCGCATCCGGCTGCCCAACTACGCCACCAACAACACTGGCAAGGGCAAGGGCCTGTTCCGCGACGAGTTCCCGGACGAGGTCAGAAGCTACTACCTCGACACCGACAAGATGCAGTTGCGTTTCTCACCCAATGTCCTTGTGCCGCTAGAACCTTTTCCCGGAGTCCTCGGCGTGGGGCGCTCCGATACGTCGGACCCGTCCTGCACCGATGGCAAGTGCAGCACTGAGCAGCCGGGGCCCTACGGCGGCAACATGGACCTTCCGGTGATGCAGGTCGGCAGCATCACCTATCTGTCCGTTCAGGTCGATGGTGGACTGATCTGGACCGGTGACTCGCACGCCAAACAGGGCAACGGCGAAATCGATCTCGACGCCCTGGAGACCTGGTTCCCCGAACTCAACATCACCGTCGATCTGATCAAGAATCAACCGCAGGACTGGCCCACCGTCGAGACGCCGACGAGTTGGGTGGCGGTCGGCTACGACAGGGACCTCGACAAGGCTCTCGACCTCAGCATGTCCCAGACGGTGGCGCTGATCAGCAGCAAGCAAGGTCTGTCCGCCACTGATGCCCAGGCAATGTTCGACAAGACCTGGGATTGCCGGATCTCCCAGGTGGTCGACGAAGTACTCGGCACCTACTGCGTCGTCCCCAAGGACACCGCCGCGCCGCGCGCGGCCGATCTGCCCACCGCCGACACCGCCACCGCATGGGTTTCCACCGGCACCGCACCCAAGACCCTCGATGCCATGAAGATCGCGGCCTCCGCGGCACTGGACTCGATGGCCGCCAATCTCGGCATGACTCGTAACGACGCCTACCATCTGGCCACCATGGTGCTCGACTGCCGGATCGACCGATTCAGTCGCGGCGACAAGACCGTCGCATGCATGGTGCCCAAGAGCATCAGGGTGCCGGAATAGCTTCTGTGCGCCGCCACACCTAGTCGCTAAGAGACGGGAGCAACTCCCATCCCCCCGGGCGCCCCGCACACCACCGCGGCCTTACTTCGCCGAGTCGAACTTGCCCATCGCCTCGTCGAGTTTCTGCAACGCCGCACCGTACTGGGCGAAGTTCCCGGACTGCTGCGCATCGCGCACCGCGCTCATGGCCGACTGCATCTCCGCCAGCGCCGCCGCTCTGGCCGCCGAGAGTCCCGGCCCGGGCACCCCGGCCACCGCGGCGGGCACGTCGGTCACCGGTGCTGCGACCGCACCCTCCTCGGTCACCGACCCCGGCCCGGTCAACGGTGCCGGCCCGGCCGCCGTGGCGCCGGCACCCGAACCGAAGATGCCGTCGAGGGCCTGCGATACCGTGGGTCCGTAGCCGACCTTGTCGTTGTACATCATCGCCACCCGAATCAACCGCGGGTAGGTCGACGCAGCATCAGAAGAACCCGGGGATGCGTACACCGGTGCCACGTACAGCAGGCCGCCCTGGCCCACCGGCAGCGTCAGTAGGTTGCCCCAGCGCACCCGGTTCTGGTTATCGCGGCCGATCACGCCGAGGTCCTGGGACACCGCGGTATCGGTGGAGATCGCGTTGAACGCCAGCTTGGGTCCATTCACCTGACCGGGGATGGTCAGCACGGTGATCTTGCCGTAGGTGTCCGGATCCGAGCTCGCCGAGATGTAAGCCGCCAGGAAGTCCCGGCGGAACCGGTTCATCGCACTTGTCAATTGGAAGGATGCCGAATTGTCATTGCGGGCAAGGTCTTTGGCCACGATGTAGTACGGCGGCTGGAAGCTCGACGCGGTCGGGTTGGGATCCAGCGGCACGTCCCAGAAGTCTGAGGTGGAGAAGAACGTCACCGGGTCGTCGACGTGGTATTTGGCCAGTAGCGCTCGCTGCACCTTGAATAGATCCTCTGGGTAGCGCAGGTGCGCGGCCAACTCCGGGGTGATGTCGGACTTCGGCTTGATGGTGCCGGGGAAGGTCTTCATCCACGCCGCCAGCACCGGGTCGGCCTCGTCCTGGGCGTACAGCGTCACCGTGCCGTCGTAGGCATCGACGGTGGCCTTCACCGAGTTGCGGATGTAGGACACCTGCTTGTCCAGGCGCAACCGGTTGATCGCCGCCCCGGTGGAGTCCGCCGTCGCCGAACTCAAACTGGTCAACTGCGAGTACGGATAGTTGTCCAAGGTGGTGTAGCCGTCGATGATCCACACCATGCGCTTGCTGACGATCGCCGGGTACAGTGCGCTGTCGGTGGTCAGCCACGGCGCCACGGCCTTGACCCGCTCGGCGGGATCGCGGTTGAACAAGATCTTGGAGTTCGACCCGATCACGTTGGAGAACAGGAAGTTCCGCTCGGCGAACTTCGCCGCGAACACTCCGCGCGCCAGCCAGTTACCGACACTTACCCCGCCCACGCCGGCGTAGGTGTAGTTCTTGGTCTCGGTGTTGGTCTCGTAGTCGTACTCGCGGTCGGCACCGTTCTTGCCGACGATGGCGTAGTCGTTGGGCGTACTGGAGATCACCGGCCCGAAATAGATCCGCGGCTGATCCAGCGGCGCCGGCCCCGGGGAGACGACGCTACCGTTGGCGCCGACCACGCTGGCCAGAAACTCCGGGTAGCCGCCACTTTGGTTGGGGTCGTTGGCGATTCCGCGCACCGTGTTGGCCGGGGAGGCGATGAAGCCGTTGCCGTGGGTGTAGACGGTGTGCCGGTTGATCCAGTCGCGCTGGTTGTCGATCAACCGCGACGGGTTGAGTTCGCGGGCGGCCACCACGAAGTCGCGCAGCGTCCCGTCGCGGCCCTGGTAGCGATCCATCGCCAACTGCTCCGGGAAGGAGTAGAAGTTCTTGCCCTGCTGAAACTGAGTGAACGCCGGGCTGATGATGGTGGGGTCGAGCACCCGAATGTTGGAGGTGGTGGCCCTGTCGGCGGCGACCTGCGCGGCATTGGTGGGCGCGATGCCGCTGTAGTCGCGGTAGGTGACGACGTCGTCGGTCAATCCGTAGGCCTGCCGGGTGGCGGTGATGCTGCGGCTGATGAACTCGGCTTCTTTTTGTGCCGCGTTGGGTTTGACGCTGAACTGCTCGACGATCAGCGGCCAACCGGAACCGATGATCAGCGAACTCACCATCAGCAGCACCACCCCGATGGCTGGGATCCGCAGGTCGCGAAGGAACAGCGCCGAGAAGACCGCCGCCGCGGCGATCAACGCGATCACCAACAGGATGAGTTTGGCCGGCAGCACGGCATTGATATCGGTGTAGCCCGCCCCGGTGAACGGCTTGCCGGCGCGGGTGTTGGACAGCAGTTCGAAGCGGTCCAGCCAGTAGGCGACCGCCTTGAGCAGCACCAGCACTCCGACCAGGCTGATGAGTTGGATCCGCGCGGCCCGGCTCAGGGTGGCCTCCCCGGCGGCCAGCCGGATGCCACCGAAGATGTAGTGGCCCACCAGATTGACCAAAAAGGCCAGGAACAATGCCGCGAACAGGAATGACAGCACCATCCGGTAGAACGGCAGGTCGAAGGCGTAGAAACCGAGATCCCTACCGAACTGCGGGTCGTTGATGCCGAAGGCGCCGCCGTGCAGGAACAGTTGAACGGTGGGCCACGCGCTCTGGGCAACCAAGCCCGCGAGCAGGCCGATCACCGCGGGCACCCCGACACCGAAGGTCTTGAGCTTGCCCATCACCGCTATGCGGTAGCGCGCCACCGGATCACCCGGGCCCACGTTGGGTACGAACACCGGCCGGGTGCGATACGCCAGTGCCATCCCGGCGAACACGATGAGCCCCACGGCCAGCGCCGCGACGACGAAGACAATCAGCCGGGTGACCAGCACGGTGGTGAACACCGACCGGTAGCCCAATTCGCCGAACCACAGCCAGTCGACGTAGGTGTCGATGAAGCGGGGGCCGATCAGCAGCAGTGCCGCCACCGCGGAGGCCAGCCCGATCATGGTGCGGCTGCGGCGGGTCAGCGCCGGCATTTTGGGTGGGGTTCGCATGCTCATGGGCGCGCTCCTGAGATCACGGTTCCAACTCTACGCAACGGCCCGGCGGGGCCGGAGCCAGCATCTAGCAGGTCGGGGGTTGCCCGCCGGTGGTCAGGGTCTTCAGGCCCTCGATGGTCTGGGTCAGGTTCTCCGCCTTGAGCAGCGTCATGGAGTCCTGGGCCACCGTGCGGGCCTCGTCGCAGTTCTCCGCCGGCACCAGGAACACCGTCGCCCCGGCGCCGGCGGCGGTGCGCATCTTGTGAGTGATGCCGCCGATCGGTGAGACGACGCCGTCGGGATTGATCGACCCGGTGCCGGCCACGAACTTGCCGCCATTGAGGTCGCCGGTGGTGAGCTTGTCGATCACGGCCAGGCTGAACATCAGCCCGGCCGAGGGCCCGCCGATATTGGCCAGGTTGAAGTCGATGGTGAACGGCGCCCACGGCGCGTCCAGCACGCCGATGCCCAGGAAGCCGTAGTCACGGTCGTCATTGCGCCCGAGGGTGATCCGAGTGGTGCCGGGTGCGGAGTTCTTGCGCCGGTAATCCAGGACGATCTCCTGGCCGGGCTTGGTGGCCTTGAGCAACGCGGTGAACGCCTCGAGGTCAGCCACCGGGGTGCCGTCAACCTTGTCGATGGCGTCGCCGTCTTGCAACTTACCCACCGAGGGACCCGGGTCGGTGATGTTCTGCGCCGTCACCGCCTTGGGGTACTTGAGAAAGTTCAGCGCGGCAAACTCGGCGTTGTCCTCGGAGCGGCGGAACTCCGCGCTCTGGGACTTCTCGATGTCCTCGCGGGACTTCTGCGGCGGGAACACCAGATCCCGGGGCACCAGTTGATCGCGGCCCGAGCCCCACAGCACCAGCGCCTGACCCAGGCTCAGTCCGTCGCGCTGGGACACCGTGGTCATATTGAGGTGACCCGAGGTGGGCTTGACCGGAGTGCCCTCGATAGCGACGACCGGCTTGCCGTCGGCCTCACCGAGAGTGTCGAACGTCGGGCCGGGCCCCAGCGCCACGAACGGCACCGTCACCAACCCCAGCAGCAGCCCGAACACCAGGATGGGCATCAGCGCCACCGCGAGCGTCAGCATCCGCCTATTCACGGCCACCACAGTAACGGCGGTACCCCACAGAAACGGCGGTACCGTGGGGGCCATGCCTGACGTGCCCTTCGGCTTCTCCGCCGGAGACGACCCCGACCGCGACCCCAGCCGCGACCCCGACCGCGACAAGAGGGACCCGACCCCGGGGTCTGACCCATTCGGGTTCGGCGGCGGCGACTTCAATCCCGGTGATCTTGGCCAGCTGTTCTCCAAGCTCGGCCAGATGTTCAGCGGGGCGGGATCGGCGATGGCCGCCGGCAAGGATTCCGGGCCGGTGAACTACGACCTGGCCCGCAAGCTGGCGTCGAGTTCGATCGGCTTCACTGCACCGATCGCCGAGGCCACCACCGGTGCGGTCACCGACGCCGTGCACCTGGCCGACACCTGGCTCGACGCAGCCACCGCGCTGCCGGCCGGGGCCACCAAAGCCGTCGCCTGGACCCCCCAGGACTGGGTCGACGGCACCCTGGAGACCTGGAAGCGGTTGTGCGATCCGATGGCCGCCCAGATCTCCACGGTGTGGGCCTCGGCCCTGGGCGGCCAGGACGGCCCCGAGGAGATCAAGGCGATGGCCGCCCCGCTGATGGCGATGATGACCCAGATGGGCGGCATGGCGTTCGGCTCGCAACTGGGCCAGGCCCTGGGCACCTTGTCCAAAGAAGTGTTGACCTCCACCGACATCGGGCTGCCCCTGGGGCCCCGGGGGGTGGCGGTGCTGATGCCCGCGGCCATCGAGGCGCTCTCGGAGGGCCTGGAGCAGTCGCGCAGCGAGATCATGACGTTTCTGGCCGCCCGGGAGGCCGCGCATCACCGGTTGTTCTCCGGAGTGCCGTGGCTGTCGAGCCAACTGCTCAGTTCGGTGGAGGCCTACGCCCACGGCATGAAGATCGACATGAGCGGCATGGAGGAACTGGCCCAGGGCCTGGACCCGGCCGCCCTCACCGACCCCGCCGCGATGGAAAAGCTGATGTCCCAGGGCATGTTCGAACCCAAGGCCACCCCGGAGCAGACCGTCGCCCTGGAACGCCTGGAGACCCTGCTGGCGTTGGTGGAGGGTTGGGTGCAGACGGTGGTCTCGGCCGCACTCGGTGAGCGCATGCCCGGCACGGCGGCGTTGTCGGAGATGTTGCGCCGCCGCCGCGGCACCGGCGGGCCCGCCGAACAGACCTTCGGCACCCTGGTGGGCCTGGAGTTGCGGCCGCGCAAGATGCGCGAGGCCGCGGTGCTCTGGGAGCGGTTGACCTCAGCGGCCGGAGTGGACGCCCGCGATGCGGTGTGGAACCACCCCGACCTGATGCCCAGCGCCGCCGACCTCGATGAGCCGGCCGGTTTCATCGACCGGATCATCGGTGGGGATGTCGGCGGGATCGACTTCGACTCGGCCATCGCCGAGTTCGATAAGTCCGATCCTCCCGAGGGCGGCTCGACAAGCTTGACCGACGGACCTGTTGATAGCTAAGCCGTCTTGGGCTACGTGACCGTCACGTTCATGGTGGCCAGCACGTAATCGTTTCGGATTGTTCCGTTTCCGTACGGGATGTTCCACTCGTAGGTTGCGGTGATCGTCGCGGTGCCCGGTCCCACGGCCGTCAGCGCCCCGGTGTTGTCAACGGTGGCAACCGCGGCGTTGCTGGTGGTGTAAATCGTGAACGGGTTGCCGGTTTTGTCTGCTGACGCCCCCACACCCTGGTAGGCCGACACCGTTAACTGCGCGCGTTGCCCTACTGAGTAGGACGGGCTGAGGAAGTCCGACTTCTTGTCCCGCAGCGTGAAGCCGACGTTCGGAACAGGCGTACCGATCAGATTCGGGGCAACATTGTCGGCGGCGGTGTATTTCGGCTGCAGCGGTTCGGATTTGATGAGATAGAGCGGCGCATCGACGTTGGGATTGGGGAAGTAGTACTGCACTCCGGTGAAGGAGTACGTGCGGGCATCAGCACCGGTACCAAGAACAACCTGGGCGTCCCCGGTTACTAGAAGTTTCGGTGGGGCGGTGAGGATTTCGTTAGCCGACCACGGCAGTGACGTTGACGTGACAGTCGTGGAAAACGTCTTGGCGTTGGTCTCCGACTCCGACTTGCCGTATTTGCCAGCAACCTCCAGTCCCAGAATCTTCTCGATCGGTGACCACGAGGCTTTGCCGCTGACCTCCCAGTTGGACCCCCGCGTCGTCGAGGTCGACGAGTTGACGCTGCGGTTGATCGAACCCGGCGCATCCCCGGTGTTGTCGGCGCTGATCTGCCGCGTGTAGCCGGTGTCGCTGGGCGGGTTCTCATTGAACTGAACGTTGGTCATGCTGATCCTGGTGGTCGGCTTCTTGCTGTCGGTGTTTGCCAGGAACCATGAGAGGAGGTCTTCGGCGCCGATATCGCTCTGGCGGAGAATCTTTGTCGACCCAGGAGATTCGACGAGCGCGTACTTCAACAGCATATTGACGTCGTAGATCTGCTTGGCGTCGCTGTCATCCTGAATCGTGTAGATCGAACCTGCCGGGCCTGACAGGTTCCC
>Ga0307380_10005451_pt1 | contig 16855 bp, 23 predicted proteins | sample UN3MG_FD_202239 | JGI IMG/M metagenome (GOLD analysis project Ga0307380, IMG submission 202239) | Soil microbial communities from Risofladan, Vaasa, Finland - UN-3 | ecosystem: Environmental > Terrestrial > Soil > Coastal area > Acid sulfate soil | place: Finland: Risofladan, Vaasa | collected...
GGCACCTATGGGGCAGCGCCTCGGGCAGTCGCAGCGACAAGCAGTGCCACGACTATCAACGTCGAGGTCAATGTGGGGGGCGGTTACACACCCTATCAAGCGCAGGAGCTGGGCGAGACGTTGGGCCAGGCGATAAGACGACAGACACGCTAGGAGTGACGCATGGCGTATGACTGCAAGTTGATTGAGACATATCCCGGCTTCGGGCCTGAGCTAACGGTTGACGGCAACATGGAGAACACCCCGACGACGAACTGGCCGGGGGAGGACGCCAATGTAGCCGAGGAAATAACCAGCGTTCATGCTGGGTGTCTTGCCCTCGAAGTCACAGCCACAGCCGCGCCGGGCTCTGCTGTGCAGACCGTCACCGTAGAAGAAGGCCACAAGTATAGGATCGGGGTCTGGGGTCTATGCAATGCCGGCACCGACCAGTGGCGGCTAACAATCTATGTGGGGGGTACTGTACGCTGGACTAGCGACTGGCACAACAACGCCGTCGATTGGGAAGAAGAGGTCAAGTTCTACCGCATACCTACTGGCTATACCGCGATTCAGATTAGGCTAGAAGTAGACCAGATCGGCGACGTGGTATTCTTCGACGACGTATCAGTGAAGCGTGAGTATCCCGTCCCGATGACTGAGATCGACCTGCTCTTCCGGGCTACCGATGACTGGGCAATATTGGACCAGGGCATCAGCATCAATGACCCGGCAATCAAGGAGTTATGGGGCGGTGAACTAGAAGACCAGCTCGTGCGCCGTGAAGAGGGCAAGCGGGTCATACCGATGGAACTACACTTGCTATCCGCCAACGCTACGGCACTCATTGATGCCGTGAATGGCCTAGAGGCCATGCTGCGCCACGCCGCTGCTTTCAGAACGGAGGGCAAGAACAGCGGCTATGGTGAGACCTTCCTGCAATTCAAACTTGGTGCCACCGAAGCTAGTGATTCTGTCTGGTATCCCGTGATCGCCGGCCGCATCGACAAGCGGAACCTGATGAAGAAGTGCAACTCAGACCAGGAGATCGACAACGTACCGGCGACGATCATCTGTGAGGCGTACTGGGAATCGCCCTACACCTACGACCTGAGCAACCTACTAGACAACCCCGGCTTCGAGGAATGGAACAATGGCATCTGCAACAGTGAACCGGATTGCTGGACTGATTATCAGACAGCAGGCGCAGCGGGGGAGAACCGCCAGGAGACAGACACGGTAGAAGAGGGCTGCGAGGCCCTGCGAATCACAATGACCACCGGGGTTGCGGCGGGTGCCTATCAAGGCGTCACCCAGGACATCACTGCGCGGCTGAGGGCCGATACCACGTATACCTTGCTGGCCTGGGTTCAGAATACCGATGTCTTTGTGAATTGCGTGGCTCAGATCTACGCCGAGGGACAGAACAGCGGCATCACCTATGTTCTAAACAGCCCAGCAGTCCATGCCAACTACACGCTGGTTTCCGGGCGATTCACCGTCAACGCTACCGACATCGCCAACTGGGTAGAGATTCGGCTGCGGATTCTGACCAATGACATCAACGCCACTGGACTCATTCACATTGACAAGGTGCTGGTCATGGAGACTAGCGATGTGCCGACAGGCTGGATGTCTTCGAGCTACCTTGTGAACCATTATGACCATCGCCCCGTCGTCGATGCTGGACACGTCAACTATCTCTCAGTGTGCGACATCCCCGGAGAGGTAGAGGCGGAGTGTGAGATTGAGTTTCATCCGGTGGCCACGCTTTCAGGTGCCCACATCATCAGGCGGAGTATAGACAATCCTTGCAATATGCTATGGCAATTGACGCCGTGCAATGCAGCCACGAAACTTGAAACTGGCGCTGGCGGGGCCTGCACCCCTGGCAATACAGATGCATTCCTTTTTGATTCTGACAAGGTGATTGACGCCACTTCGCCAGATGGTAGTCATATCAACGTAGATTTTCTCGCCGCTCAAACAATGGAAACGCGGGCGTATTGGCACCTCACTCAGAATCTGGGGGACTATAAAGGGGCATACCAGTTCCTACTTCTGTGCAAGAAGACCTTGGACACAGATACGGTCAAGGTCAAGATTGGGGCCTTTAGTGGGGTTGCGGGGTCTTCTCAGGGCTATGTCGTCTCGCAGGAGGCTGAGACAGCGGTTGCTGGTGACTGGAATCTTATGAGCGGCTGGAATCTTCTCAGTTGGCCGGTTGGCGAGAGTCTTGACTTATGGGGTGCTGGCAACTATTGGAGTCTGAGAGTCGAAGCCTCTATTGATGGGGCGGCCCCGTGGGACAATCTACAGATCGCAGGGGCCTACCTAGCGTTGCTAGATGAGCGCTACGTCATCGCTGGAAGTCCAATCTCTGCCGACATGGGGGCGAATGATACGATCTACGTCCGCGATCTGGACGGCAAGCGCGGGTACTTTAGCTATGATGGGCCACAGGACCGGCATGACCCGAACCGTGGCTACGTCGGACGGTTGCCAGCACTGGAGCCAAGCATTGAGAACTGGTTTCATTTCGCCTTTGTGAAAGTCAATACCGTTGACATTGACGAAGGGGCCACGGTCTCAGTAACCCACAGACCGCGCGGCATCTTCTTGAGAGGCAGCAACCCATGAATCTGACAAGTCAAACCAAGGATACCAACCCTGGAGTTCGTCGGGAATGTCAGGCCCGACAATCAGGGGTAGTTCGGCATGTAACTCGCCGGGCCGCTTCCAACCCAGCACGGTGCTGGCCGGGAGCGTGGCTGAAATATCATGGTCATGGGCGTACAGAGAACGCATGGCCAGGGTCTCAAAACTCTGCCAACCCTGGGGGGAGACATTGCCCAAATACAGCCGCGCCAAGAGATGTTGGGCTTCATGCAACAGCAAGAGGTCCTTTCGGAAGCAATGGGAACTTGGGCACAGATGAATCTTGTTGTCGGCCCCGATCCACCCTGAGTATTCGATGCCATTCAAGTAACAAGGGGCCTCATGTTCTACGATGCCCATGCTGAGAATCGTAGGGACATACTCTGGTCTCCAGGGCATTGATAGTATCATGAGCATCAGCCAGAACTTCATATCAGCCTCTACCCTCAAGTATAGCATAGATTAGACAATTGGTCAATAGCACAAAGGGGCTAGGGCATGAGCTGGGGACTGCGAATACACGCATACGATACCGGGATGGGGCCGTGGGATGACATCACCGACATCGCCCGCAACCTCACCATACGTGCGGAGATCCCCGGTGGCGTCCAGTCCATTGAGTTTGATATTGCCGATGACTACATAGACAGCTACAGATGGGCGTATGACCACATCGGGTCCACGGTCTATCTGTTCGACAACGCGGTCAATCCTCCCGTGGCGGAGGGCGTGCTATTCGAGTCAGGCATCTCACAGGACGGCAATCACGTCACCGTCGCCGGCCCCTGGCAGAGCTATATGTTTTCTCAGGTCTACAACAACACCGCTACCTGGGCTGCGGCCGGGCAGACCGGGGCGCAGATTCAGCACATGCTCACAAACGAGTGTCCTGGCGTGAACACGAATCAGGACAACGTAGACGAACCGGGCACGAACAACTGGCCGTGGCAGCCGAGCGATAACGCATATCCCGGCAACCTACTTCCCGGTTTAGCGGCACTCTCCGATGCGAGCTATCAGCAATGGTACTTCTGGCTGCGGAGTGCCCCGATGACAGGCACCGCGCCAGCGGCCCCGATCCCCTGGTTCAAGGCAGAGTCATCTATCACCCAGGTTTACCAAGCCTGGCGCAAGGACATACCGGGATTGAACCTCGTGCCGTCTCTGAGGGGGCTGGCGAATGATACCCGCGTGATCTATCGGGACGCGGCGGGCACACAGAACCAAACGGCGTCAGCAACCGATGCCGATAGCGACGACCGATATGACACCCGCGAGCGGTGGGATTTCGACCTCGGGGTGGCACCCGCCGCCGCAGCCGCACAGTACAACAACCTGGTGCTGGCCCGCCACAAGGACCCGCAGCAATCTGCATCATTTACCCTCAATACATGGCTCTACGACCAGTGGGGGGGCAGGTGGCCGCTCTGGCGTGCTATTGCGGACTTTCCCTTCCGGTTCACGGTCAACGATTTGATTCCCGACGCTACGGTGCTGGGGCATACGCTCGACAACAAGCGGACCTTCATCACCCTGGCGGTCGAATATAGCTACGACTCCAACAGGCTAACGATCACGCCGGACACGGAAGACAACCGGGCTGACGCGATGCTGGCGAGGCATAGGATGTTCAAATGACACTCCCAAGCACAGACAGAGAGGGCATAGACAGGCTCAAGCTCCATTTCAGCAAGATTCAGATTGCCAATGCGGATGCGGACCTGGACCGGGACCCCTACTTCGCCGCTGCCTGGAATCCGATGACATTGAGCAACGGTGCCACGGGTACGATTGACTGGGTTGCTACGTTTGGCCTGCCTAAAATCCCGAAGCTCGTATGGCTCTTCGCTTCGGTACGGGACTCAGGATCGGCGGCTGGCGACTACTACATCAACTTCCAGGCCAGGGCAACTACGACCCGCGTATCGTTTCGGCCCCGCGCGAATCGTGAAAACAACGACAATATCGAAAGCGACCACGGCTGCGTTGCGGTAGCCGACAATGGCACGACATATTACTCAGTCGTAGCCAGCGGGGTCAACACGATGGACGTGTGGCTTTCGGTAGTAGTGTGGATGAAATGAGGTAGACAATGGACTATGACGAACTAAAGACACAGGCAGAAGAGTTTGCAAAGGGCAAGACGACGGATGAGCTGGCAAGGTGGGGTTTCGTTCACTCCTACATCGCCAACCACATGAGCACAGACCTGGCACTGGTGGTCGCAGCCATGAGGGAAGTGCTAGAGGAGCGGATTGCCAGCTTGCACCGGCTAGTCTGGAGTGTGCTTATCGTCATCGTGCTGGGGGTAGTCGGCACCATGATAGCAATAGTCGCCAACATACTGATTGGGTAGGAGGGGAGATGGACACTCGTTTCGGGATTCACACGCCCAGCGACTACAACTGGGTGCCTAGCAATCTGATTGAATGGTGCGAGGACGCCAAGAGGCACGGCGTCAATTTGGTTACTGGCTGGTGGAATTGCCAGGTCCAAGTAGAGTTCGCCAAGGCGCTCACCGATCACGGCATTCGCATCATCTATCGGCCCGGCCAGAATCTCATCCCATCGCAGTTCATCGGCGGGGATCTGGAGAAGTATCGTGAGGCCGGCGCGGAGTTCTGCCAGTTCTACAACGAGCCGAATCTCTTTGGCGAGTGGAAGGATGAGAAGAAGGCCAGCCCGGAATACTTCGCCGAACTCTGGGCGGCTCGCTGCCAGTCGCTAAAGAGCATCGGCTTCACTCCGGTTGTGCCGCCACTCTCGCCAGGTGGCAACCTCTACCATCGAGATTTCTTCCACCGCATGATGAACTGGTGGAAGAACCAGGGGATGCTTCCCGATCTGCTTCGTGGGTGCGTGTTGGGTATTCACAACCGACCCATCACCAACCCACCCGACGACGACGGCGACTGCTCGTTCAATGAGTATAAGCGTTACCGCCAGTGGATGCAGGAGATTATGGGGTTCACCCTGCCAATGGTGGCACCCGAGGCCGGGTACGAGCCTCAGTGGGTAGGGTACGATTGGGAGCGCTGGAAGGACTGGAATATGGAGCTGATAAGACGGTTCCAGCCCGCTCATCCGAAGTACGTGGGGGCCGACTTCCTGGGCTCCTGCTTCTGGATCTGCGACGACCTCAATAGCACTTGGGATCACTGCTCATTGGTGAACAATTGGCGCTATGGTCAAGACCACGGCGGGGACCGCACGACGAACCTGTGGAGGGCGCTGGAGGCCGAGGACTGGGGAACCGCGCCACCTGTCCCGCCGCCAACCCCGCCACCGACCCCTACGCCGCCCCTAGAGGTGAAAATGAAAGGGTATCTGAAGGACGGAACTCAAGTTGATCCGACGACCTTGCTCAAATCGTACTCAGTAACCATCGAGCCCTGCACCGGGGCTGGCTTCCGCGTGGTCGAGGTCCGAGAGCGATGTGAGGCGGCCAACTGCGATGTGTGGGTGAAGGGCGCCGGAGCCGAGCCGCTAGTAGGGAAGTCAGTGCGCTGGGGCTGGCCCGGAGAAGAGGTAGACCAGGAGACCGATCCGTATGGACGTGTCGGCTTCGCTATGGCTGCCAGTGCCAAATATGATCCTGCCGTAGGTGGCGGGCCTCACTGGACAGCCGTGGCGGGAAACTCAGAGACCATTCGCGGCATCGGCATGATTATGGGCACCGTGCACTGCACATTGAACTTCGTATTCCAATACCTCGAGGGCACCCCGGCACCCCAGCCGGAGCCAGAACCGCCTACGCCTGAACCGGGACCGGATGATGACCCCTACTTGCTCAAAAAGCGCCTTGAGAGGGATGCCCCTTACGGATTCGAGGACCTGAGGGCCGAGATTCGCAAGTTCAGCGACGTGCCAAAGTTGGACGCCTCGGCGAGGCGCGACGCGCAGGGCAACCCCCTTTTCCATCTGATCGAGTTTGTCGTGATTCACCATAGCGGCTACGACAAGCCGCACACTCCCCTGAGCACTGCGAAGCAGGCGGTGGCGGAAGGGGAACCGACCATCGAGTACCAGTTCTGCATCCAGGAGGGCAAGCTGTTCTGGACGGGGCCGGTGGTGTGGGTGACGAACCACACCTATCAATTCAACTCTAGGAGCATCGGCGTCTGCGTGCTGGGGAACTACGAAACGAAGGAACCGGACCCCCGGGACCTGGAGACCTTGCGGTTCTTCATTGCCGCGTTTGAGGAGTTCATGGCCGGGGACTGGGGCAAGTCATGTCCTGTGGGCCTGGTGCCTCACCGATATGTGGTGAAGAACGCCACGGCTTGCCCAGGGAAAATCTGGCCGAAGATACTGAGGGGGGCGCGGCCGGACTTACGGGGGGATCTTTGACTGGAGGTTGGTAAGTGACTGGATGGATGAGGAAAGGGCAGCGACTTTACTTTCAGGAGTAAAGCGAATGGGCTTTCCGTGCGGTATTGAGCATCTTGCTAAGTGAACCTACCTACAATTCGGGAGGGGATGAATGGAGATTGAGCGAACAGGCAGCGCCGTCGTCACAGTCAGGTTCGATGATGTTGCCCACGGCTGGGAGCACTGGGTACTGCTCCGGTCGGACGCTCACCATGACAGCCCAGCATGTAACCGCAAGCTAGAGAAGAAGCATCTGGACGAGATGGTGGCTAAGGACGGGTCGTGGTGCGATTTCGGAGACCTGTTCGATGCCATGCAGGGGAAGAAAGACCCGCGCCGGAACTACGATGAGCTTCTAGCAGAGGACAAGGAAGAGGATTACTACGACATTGTTGTGCGGCACGCAGAAGAGTTCTATGCACCCTACGCCGACAGGTGCATTCTGCTGGGCAAGGGGAATCACGAAACAAAAGTTCTCAAACATGCGTCAACGGACTTGACCGGAAGGCTGGCGAAGGCGTTTGGTGAGCGCCTAAAGAATGGGGGAGTTGACCATGTGGTCCACCCGTGCGGCTATGGCGGTTGGGTCCGGTATCTATTCACCATCAACGGGACAAAGACATCACAGCTCAGGCTCAAGTTCCATCATGGCTCGGGTGGCTCAGCCCCGGTGACAGATGGCGTGATTCAGACCAAGAGGCAGGCCGTATATCTGCCAGATGCCCATATAGTCATCAACGGGCATAACCACAAAGAGTACATCGTCGTGATACAGAGGGCGCGTATCAACCAACGGGGCAGGGTGTATCAGGACCGGCAACTACATGGTCGGATCCCCGGCTACAAGGACGACTATGGAGATGGGACGCGGGGATTCGGTGTAGAAAGAACTGAGAGCGGGCCCACGCCCCAGGGCGCGATCTGGCTCCATCTCACACACGCAGGAGATAGCGTCAACTACAATCTCATTATGACAGACTAGGGAGGGGGGTGATTGATGACCTTTCATATAGCGGCGTCAGGTTGTGGACATGATTAGAGCATACAGGAGGTAAGAAGTGAAGAAGGTAAGCGGAAACATCAGCAAGACCATGCTATTCAATGTGGTCTACGGGCTGCTGGCGCTCTCTGTGATTCTGCTGGACTTCGTGGGGTATGGCGACTTTGTACCCGACCCTAATGTCGTCGCCCTGCTGTCCGGCGTCATCATACCGGCAGTGAACCTCATCCTTCGCAAGTACTTCACTAGCGAAGCGGTTGCATAAAAGCCCCTCATTGTGGGGGGCCTTCCTCCTCCTCGACTGGGGGGTGGCGCAAGCTGCCCCCCGGTAGCTTGACAACGGGTGGAGGATGGGGTAGAATAGGAGTGTGGGCGGTGGCGTCTGGAATGAGACGCGCTGGGAGTGCAGGCCCGCGAACTGTCGCCTCACTGCGAGAGTTGTTTCACCGCTAGCCCTACAGCTCCCCGGTGAACCGAAAAGGGCCGGGGATTCGGGCAACGCGACGGCGACCCGAAGGGAGGCCACATGCGGCCCGCCCACTTTGGCAGCGATGCGCCGCAATAACCTCCACGTCGGCATTAGCTGGCAGCCGTCATAGGACGGTGGGATCGTAGAGGGCGGGGCGCTGCCACTATCCTTTACCAACGGTAGAGGACCTACGGCTTCGCTGGCTGTGCCGCAAACAGCCAGCCCTATGGGCTACTGGCTCATAGGCGAAGAATGCATTGGCTTTGCCAGTTGAGCCTTATCAACTGGCGTCTTTTTGTGCCTAGTTCTGGCGACTTCCAGAACTGGTAGGAAGGGCGCGAATCTTTAAGGTTCCCCCTACTTGACAGGGTTGAAAAGATGTGGTATAATCAAGGTAGTTAAGGGTAATCATGCCCGCATAGAGGGAGGAGGAAGAATCATGGCAAGGCGAGCCAGAATTGAATCAGGGTCCGGTGGTGGTTACACGGCCCATACTTGGAACAACAGGACGGGTGAACATGCGTATGAACTCGTCCCAATGGGCAACGGTGAGCATTTAGCCGTGTGGCCCCAATACGATGGCCCTGACTTTGACGGTTACTACGCTGTCGGTCCAGACGGCGTAGTACGTAGTTCTGATGGCCAGGAGTACGCTGAGTACCGGGCCGCCCGGTCCCGCTTCTGGGACGGCGTAGCGGCGCGTGTGGCGTAGTAGCGTGGGCAAGCATAGCCACGGCGGAGCCCGCAACGGCGCGGGCCGCAAACCCCTCTACTCTGAGCCGATGGATGGGGCCACGGTACTTCTGCCGCGTCACTACATTGCTGCCCTCCGGCGACTAGGTGACGGCAACCTGTCGGCTGGCATCCGCCGGTTGGTTGAACGGTATCTGACTCCCCAATAGTATAGCCTCACGCCAAACCCTATGCGCTGAATAGCTCTATTTCGGCGGTGCGGTTCCTGATGGTGATGCGCACCCCGAGCCGCCTGAGCTCCGCTTTCGTCGCCAGCGCCACGTCTCTGTCCCTCCACGATGCAGCCAACTCCTCCGGTCCTGGCAGCGACAACCGCTCCAGGGCGACGCGTGCCTGGTCCTCAGTGGGCCCCTCCGGTTGCAGCCGCTCCAGTTCTGCGGCTATGCCTTCGGCCTCCTGACTGAGGCGGATTCTGTGGGCATAGAACTCTGCCCTCTCAATGAGTCCAAGTTCGTAGTCCTCACTCCACCGGTCCAGGGCCGCCGTGGTCCGCGACAGGCTGGCCTCCAGCGCTCCCCGCCGATCATGGCGGCCCTGTGGTGCCCGCCTTATATGCGAGTTGTCTCTGACCTAGCCCGCGCTCCTCGCGCATCTCCTGGAGGACTTGCCCAAACCTAGCCATGCGACTGACCTCCTCTTAGCATGACTTCATTATACAAGATTTAGCACCACTTGTGGGGTTATGACGCGCATTTTCACGGGAAACTACGGAAACAAGTGATAAATGAAGAAAAGCGGATGCCATCAATACCATAGCGGTTTCTAAGCCTGTGAACGGGGTTGCACTTTTGCTGGCAATCTGGTATGATATAGATGCTATGGGACCACGACACCTTTTTACAGAATTGCTAAGGCGAGTCAGGCGCAGGCGAGCCAGGCGCAACGGCAAGCAATGGGTTGGCTTGCGTGAGCTGGCCGAAGTAACCGGCGTCAGCTACCACGCACTCAGGCAGGCTGCATGGCGGCGGCGGGTGCCTGGGTTTCGGAAGTCAGGCGGCATCTGGCTAGGGACGAAGGCCGCCGTAGACCGCGCCGTGAGGGCCGGGAAGATGAGGGGGAGGGAATGACCCCTGAACAGGAGTTCACCCGCAACGGTCTGACGTTAGTAGTGCCGCAGGACGTGCCGGGGGCTGCCCGGCGTGCGTTGCTGCGGCTTTGTTTGTTAGGGAGGCACAATGACCCGAGCAACCCAGGCACAAGCAGAAGAGTTGCAGACCAACACGAAGACCCTGACCGCTATGTTTGCCCGGCTAGACGAACTGAGTGAGGCCGATGCAAACATGCACATGGCCTGGTGGGTCCTGAAGGGTGAGTTTGGCCTGTCTAGGCGAGTCGCGGGCCAGGTGGTCCGCGCGTGGATGCAAGAGAACTAGGAGGGGAGAAGTGAAAGACGACAAGGAGAAGACCTGCTGGAAGTGCGGATACCGACAGGACGTGCCGGGCAATGCGCACATCTCGTGCGTCTATGATTGGGAAGGCAGCGACCAACAGCCACCGCCTGGGAACCCACATGGGATAGCTAAGGGGTGGTACTACTTTCCTGCTCTCTACGACCCCACATGGATGCAAGGCCAATGTCCATGCTGGGCAGAAAAGAGAGACCGGGAGAAGGCAAAGAAGATAGACTCGCTATCCATGATGGGTGCCATATTCGGCAGCGTTGGCAGGCTATAGGAGGAGGGACATGGCGAAGAGAAGGACTGAAATAGCGGTTACTCATGATCCGGAGGACCCGCCCTACAGCTACACGTTATGGGTTGATGACCCCAAGATAGCCAGCAAGATCAAGGACATTGGGGGCGTAATAGACATGTGCGACAACTGCGCCAACAAGGGTCCGGGTTGGGTTTGGATCGACCCCCGCTACGACGCTCGTGAGGTCATCGCCGAGATCAAGGCCCTGGCCGACGGCAAGGAGCCACAGGGCGACACGCTAGAATCCCTCAAGGCTGAGGCACAAGACCTGGGCAACAGGGTTGACCGAGCGGGCTTGTGGAGCACCATTGGCATGGAGTATGTGAGAGCCGCTGTGGCAGGCAGAAGTTACCAGAACCGGGCATGGCTTCACAGTATGCACAGGGAGATAGGGGAGATACTCAGCGGGGAGCCACAGCCTGAGCCCAAGGACCTGAGTGAGCAGGCGGCTGCGCTAGGTAGGCAGGCGCTGCGGCTGGGGAGGCCGGTCACAGGTATAGCCCTCGCGTACCTCAAGGCTGTGGACCAGGAACGAGGCACAGTGAAGCCAATGTGGCTGTGGCAGATCGCTCTCCACATCTTCCGGCGGTTGCGGAATGGGAACTGGTGCTGATGATGTCCGAGATGTGCAAGTGCTGCGGCAACGGGGGGTGTGATGGCTAGAGACCCGTACCTAGAGTTTGGGGATGTAGTCAAGAGCCATGTGATCTACCGACGACCCGACGGTGATGTGGTGCCGGGTACGACGAGCATCAGCGGGCAGTTATCGAAGCCAGCGCTGGTGCCCTGGGCGGTCAAGATGGAGCGCCAGGGCCTTGACTACGCCGCGATCAGTCACGAGAGCCAGAAGGTCGGGACTCTCGCGCATGAGATGGTCCGCTGTCAATTCGCTGGCATCGAACCCGATCTGGATAGCTACTCACCGCGCCACGTCGAGCTGGCACAGAACGCCCTCAGCAAGTTCCTCAGTTACAGCCGCCAGAACGAGCTGGAACCCCTCCTGGTAGAGAAGCAGTTGGTCTCAGAAGAGCACCGCTACGGCGGGACCATCGACTTCTTCGGCAAACGGGCGGGGAAGCTGGCGCACGTAGACTGGAAGACGGGCTCAGGGGTGTACCGTGAGCACTACTACCAGGCCGCTGCATACTGGAACCTGCTGCGTGAGCACGGATACGAGGCAGATGAGGTCTGGATCGTGCGGATTGGCCGTGACGAAGACGGTGATTTCGAGGAGCACAAGGTGGGCTACCTGGAGATGCGCTTTGAGGCGTTCTGCGACCTGCTTTCGTTCAGGGAGACCGACGGGTGGCTAGAACGGGCGGGTTCAAGTGGTGGATGACATTGTGGGGGAGGAGATCCCCGGCTACGCCATGTCAATAGGCTGGTGCCAATACTGCCAAGAGCAAGGCGTAGAGAGAACCGACCAGCAATACTCCCCCACGCGCAAGCACTGGATTTGCCTGCGGTGTGGGGCGGAGGTTGTGACGCCGGAGCGCCTGGAAGAGATGCGGAAGGTCAAGGTGACGAAAGATGACATCTGGGCATGATTGTGTGATAGACGCGGTATTCGGTGCCCTTCGGGGCCGATATATGCGCTGGATGCAACGACACTATATGAGTCTGGATTGCCACGACCTGCTACCTGCGGAGGTCTTCCTATCCAACGCGGAGGCGCTCCAAGAAGGCGCTAGGCTCGTGGCCCATGAGCTAGGGGTAGACCCACCAAGCTGGTCTACCCCAGAGGAGGTTGGAGATGCCGATAAAGCATTTGCAGGACAGACGGCGCTATGTGAGGCTGGGTAAGATCAGGCTCGGCGTTCAGGTCCCGTACAAGGACAAGAAAACCGGGGCGGAAAAGACGCGGCCAAAAGCCACGGACTACTTCGTGGTCAAGGGGTTGTGGCCGGATGTGGAGGATGAGGTCGCTCACATCTACGGGGAGCAGCCCAAGGAACTAGACATAGAGTTCCTGTTCGAGGAAGACGAGGAGACGATACCGCAGTACCTCAAGCGATATAGGGGAGACGGCCAACTGGCCTGCATGGGGAACGGCGAGACGGTCTTGAGCCGTCGGCACTTCTTTCCTGACGGCAAGATAGATGTACGGGTCGTCATGGATGGACGGTACAATGGTGGCCGCCTTGAGGGGCGCGTTCCGAAGGCCGAGGCCCAGAGCTACATCCACCGCATGATGGCGGATTGGGAGTCTGCCTATGGGACGGTGCCGGGGGAAACCGACGAAGTGGTAGCGTGCCTGGGTCCGGACTGCCCGCAGTTCAAGCCGACGGGTTGCCGCTCGACTGGCCGCCTACTGTTCGGCATCCAGGGCATACGGCGCTTCGGCTTTTGGGAGCTGGTGCTGCACCAACACGCCTTGGTTGGCGTGAATAGCCAGCTTGAGTTGACCAGGGCCTTCACATCGAAGGCGCTCGGCTACCCCACGATTCTCAATGTGCCGTTCAAGATGCGCCTGGTTGGTCCGGCCAAGATGAAGATACCAACGAGGGTGAAGAGGGACGGCGAGTACATCATGGAGGACAGGCTGACAGATGTTTGGACACCTGAGATACAGCCTGATCCCGAGTGGGTGGACCGGGTATGTGAGCGGCGCCAGGGCTGGCAGGAACAGCTAGAGGCCGCACGCGACGAAGGCCGGCTGCTCAAGGCACCGCTCAAGGTCAAGCCGGAGGAGGAGGAGCCGCTTGACTACCAGCCGGAGGACGACGAACCGGCCGCTAGCACGCCACCAGGGGCGGCCCTGGAAGCCTTTGATGCCTATGTGGAGGGGCACAAGGCGATTACCGAGGCGGTTGCCAAGGGAGTGCTGGATAGGAACGGCGGTGATCCTGTGGCGGCACTGGCCGAGCTGAAGGAACTGATGGGAGAGAAATAGCCATGCGTAAGGGAGACGAACTGAGGCGAGACCTGCGTGTGGTGTCGGGCACATCCCAGCTTCAGGGCAGGATCACCGAGAAGCAGATGGGGTACATGAACGGGTTGCTGGGCAAGCTCTTGGGTGGTGGTGAGTCTGGAGACGTGGCCCGGCATCAGTTCTTGGAGTACGTGTTCGGCAACCCTAGCAGCAAGGAACTGACCAAGGCCGATGCCTCGGCTGTGATTGACTGGCTGACCAGCGGAGACGCGGGCGCGGAGGCCTATGCTGCGCTGGAGGCATGGGGCGCGGATCACGGTCAGATGGCGTTGCCGCTATGAGACAGCACAGTCAGTGGACAGTCCTATGGGAAGCGATGATTGCCACTACGTTTCTTGTTGTTATCTATCACGCGATCATCGTGCCCGCACTGCGCGGGCTGAGGCTGCTGTTGGGGATGTAGGAATCGGGGGCGGCGGCGTGGCAGCGTCGGGTAGTGGTGCGGTCGGCTCCCTGCCATAGCTAGAGCTGACACAAGATGCCCGTTGAGGCGAGGTGCCGGGTGGGGAATCCGGCCCGCCCCCCAGGAGGAGACCGTGGACGATTGCGGCGGCTGCGCACTCTTCATCAACCGGGGGCCAAACATGGTCCCTGCTGGCGACACTATGGTCAACGAAGGCGACTGCTGGGAGTGCTCGGAGGGATACACCGACTGCCCCGACGACGCCTTTGTGTCGGCCGAGCCGCACTACGCGGTGCGCTCCTACAGTCACGGCTTTGACGAAGAGCAGTGGGATGAAGCGGACTACGAGAGAGAAAAGTGGTTGTGAGTGCGGGGGGCGGCGGCGAGGCAGCACGGTAACGCCGTGGCAATTGAGTGCCAAGGGCTTAGGCCCTGAGTCGTAGGTTCGAATCCTACCCCTGCTGTCCGGCCCGCCCTCCCCTTTGGAAAGTAGGAGATGGGAACACACTCGCGCAAGACCAGGCTAGACACGGAGGCACTGGAAGACATGCTGCAATTGCTATCCGAGGCGAGCGAAGAAGCGCAGCAGGTGTCAGAGGACCTACAACGGGCAATTCGCACGTTCTCGGCGCTACAGGACCTGGCCTGCCGATACTATGCAGAGGCGGAGACGCCGGATCCCGAATTGCTCCGCGCCTCCCGTCAGTGCGAAAAGGCCTTAGAAAACGCTGAGAGCATGTCTAAGCGGATTGACCATGTGGGGAAACTGATCTGGGAGGTGCGGGCTCGGAACTACCCGCAAGGGAGACTGGAGGGGATGGGGGATGGGCAAGACACGGATTGAGTGGGCTGACGAGAGTTGGAATCCAATAACCGGGTGCACCCATGCGGGTACTCCCGGCTGCGACAACTGCTATGCCCGGCGCATGGCACCACGACTGGCGGGGCGGTTCGGGTATCCTGAGAAGCCGCACCAGTTTGACGTGACCTTCCACCCCGACAAGCTGGAGGAGCCGCTGCGCCGGAAGAAGCCAACGGTCTACTTTGTGTGCTCAATGGGGGATCTGTTTCACGAGGATGTGGACCTTGAGACCATTCATCAAGTCTATGTAACCATGCACAAGGCGCGGAATCACGTCTTCTTAGTTCTGACAAAAAGAGCCAAACGAATGGAATACTTCTACAGATACGAGCGGCGCAACGGGCGGCTCATAGAGAATGTCGTGAACATCTGGCCCGGCGTCTCGGTAGAGAACCAGGACGCCATGTGGCGGGTGGAGGAGTTGGTCAAGATACCGGGTAAGCACTGGGTGAACTTCGGCCCGCTGTTGGGGCCCGTCACGATTCCCCCTGAACTACTGGCACGACTTGCTGGCGTAGCCGTGGAAGGCGAGTCAGGGCCAGGGGCAAGGCCGATGCACCCCGACTGGGCACGAGGCATCAGAGACCAATGCCTAGAGGCAGGGATTCCGTTTTCGTTCAAGCAGTGGGGCCTCTGGCATCCTGCGGTCTGGGTGACAGGAGAGGGTGACATAGCAGCTCTTGCAGCAGACCGTGATAAATCAGAGGACGTGTTCGGAGATGGTCAGTACATGATGGCCTTTCCGAATGTGGACACGGGCCGACTACTCGACGGCCAACTACACGATGCATGGCCGTGGGATGTGATAGGGGGGATGGAAGATGGAGAAGGAGATTCAGGGGATTCTATTCGAGTGCGCAATTGAGACTGGTATTCAGATGCCTGACGTTCGCTATAGGGAGTTTGCCGCCCACGCTATCGCCGAGTGGATTCGGAAGGGCATGGTGTGGCAGGGTCCTGGAAAGATCGGCAAACATGGGGGCATCGACCTAATCAGTCCCGTCTCTGGCGAAACGTATGGTGCCTTCTGCCCTTGGCCTCCCGGTAGGCTTGAGGAGACGCCAATCGGCCAGCGCCTCCAGCTGACCGTGACGAAGGTGGAGGGCGGTAGTGGCTAGGAAGAGGATGCTAGACCCTAGCTTCTGGACAGATGCGCGTATCAAGCGCCTGGAACCAATAGAGCGCCTGTTCTTCTTGGGCTGCATCTCTGCTGGGGACGATGAGGGCAGGCTTATGGCGGATCCCGCGTTCTTGCGATCTCGGATATTCCCCTACGATGAGATTACTACGGAGCAGATAGAAGCGGTGAGGGATCGGGTCGCAGAGATCGTGCCGGGGTTCGTTCTCTACTCAGTGGATGGAGAGAAGTACGTAGCCTTCCGCAACTGGTCAGACTACCAGAAGCCGAGCCACGCGAAGCCCTCAGACTTGCCAGCCCCGCCCTTCGCCTCTTCTTCGCCCGCAAAGGACGAAACAGGGGCGAATGATTCGGGAACGGTTCGTCCACAGGTTAGGTTAGGTAAGGGTAGTATAGGTAAGGATAGTGTAGAAGAGGGGAGCCGCCGCAACTTCTCTCAAATCTGGATTGAGAAAATGGCTCAGCTCATAGACGGTGGGCTAGCAGAGAGGATCGACGCCTGGATGGAAGACGTACCGGAGGACTGGTTTGTCGCTGCCTGTGATGAGGGGATAGACCACGATGCCCGCACTTGGGCATACGTCAAGAAGATTCT
>Ga0307380_10005452_pt1 | contig 16855 bp, 13 predicted proteins | sample UN3MG_FD_202239 | JGI IMG/M metagenome (GOLD analysis project Ga0307380, IMG submission 202239) | Soil microbial communities from Risofladan, Vaasa, Finland - UN-3 | ecosystem: Environmental > Terrestrial > Soil > Coastal area > Acid sulfate soil | place: Finland: Risofladan, Vaasa | collected...
GGGGAATTGAAATCGATTCCGCTCATCTTGTGACGCAACCCATGGAAGAAACGTTAGTTACGCGACGACGGCAGTCAAACAACCGGACAGCAGTGGTTTCACGGCTATTACTTCGTGTGCCACGGCTCGCCTTCGGGTCGCGGCTAAAAGGCCATCATGCCACGGTCGCCGCGGGCCTGCAACTGTGTTTCGACGGTTGCTTGACACGTGCGGCGCGGGGGGCTACGCTGGCCGCATGGTCTGAGCCAATCGCGAGGATCCCTGTCGGGGTCTCTTGCGGCAGCCTATGAAGGAGGTGGCCGATGAACGGTGGTCTGAAACGTCGTGATTTCTTGAGGGCGGGCGCCGTGGCGGGGGCGGGGCTGGTGGTGCTGCGGTCGGGAATCGTGTCGGGTGCCGACGCGCCCAGCAACAAACTGAACGTTGCCGGCATCGGCGTGGGCGGTCGCGGATGGTCCGACATCAACGACTGCGCCAGCGAGAACATCGTGGCCTTGTGCGACGTGAACGAGCAGAGCCTCGCCAACGCCGTCAAGAAATGGCCCAAGGCCCAGACCTACAAAGACTGGCGGAAGTGCCTCGAACAGAAAGACATCGACGCCGTGGTCTGCGGCACGACCGACCACACGCACGCGTTCATCAACGTGTGGGCGATGAATCGCGGCAAACACGTGTACTGCGAGAAGCCCCTGGGCAACTCGGTGGAAGAGGCCCACCTGGTGCGCGAGACGTACCTGAAGCACAAGGACAAGATCGCCACGCAGCACGGCACGCAGATTCACGCCTCGGACAATTACCGTCGGATGGTCGAGTTGATTCGCGGCGGGGCCATCGGCAAGCCGCAGGAGGCCCGCGTCTGGTGCAGCCGCGCGCCCACCGGCGGCGATTACCTGCCCGCCGAGGGCGAGCCGCCCAAGCACATCGACTGGGACCTCTGGATCGGCCCGTCGCCCATGCATCCCTACAACAAGGGGTACTTCGGCGGATGCCTGGCGTGGAACCGGTTCTGGGATTTCGGTTCCGGCCAGATCGGCGACATGGGCAGTCACATGATGGACATGCCGTTCTGGGCCCTGGACCTGGGGGTGCCGACCAGCTGCAAGGCCGAGGGCTCCGAACCCAAGAGCGACGCCACCTGCCCCATCTGGCTGACGGCCGAGTGGGACCACCCCGCCAACGACTGGCGGCCGGCCGTCAAACTCTATTGGTACGATGGCGGCAAGAAACCCGGCGTGCCGTCGAAAATCTTCAACCGTGACAGCGACGCCATGTTCAAGGGCGTCATCTTCAAGGGCGACAAGGGATACCTTCTGTGCGACTACGATTACCGCATCGTCATGCCCACGAGCGGCGACATGACGCAGTACAAGTCGCCGAAGAAGGAAGACCTGATCCCGCCGTCGAAAGGCCATCACCGCGAGTGGATCGAGGCCGCCAAGACCGATAAGAAGACCACCTGCAACTTCGATTACGCCGGCGGCGAGGTCGAGAACAACCTCCTGGCCCTGGCGGCGTACCGCGTGGGTAAACCGCTGGAGTGGGACTCGAAGAACCTCAAGGCCACCAACTGCCCCGAGGTCGACCAGTTCATCCGGAAGACCTATCGCAAGGGGTGGGTGCTCGACGGGTAGTTACGGCGAATGATGGACAAGGAACGCCCAAGGATGACGTGACGGCCGCGCGGCCTACTGCGGGGCCAGAATGTCGCGCACCAGGGCGGCGTTCTCGGCCACCTGGTTCCGATGCTTCTGGAGCATGCCCACCACGACGGCGTCGGTCGGCTTGATGTTCTCGAAGGCGGACGCGAAGGCCGCGCGCGTGGCCTCGGGCGTCGTGGCGTTGCGGCTGGCGGCCATGATCTTGAACGCCAGGCACGGCTTGGGCGTGGCCCGGATGGTCCGGTACATGCGCGGCGGGTCGTCCGGCGGGAAGCGGTCGCGGGCGTAGGCGTCCTGGTCGGCGGCGGGTGCGGCCTTGTATCCGCGGGCCAAGTTGTAGACGCACGCCATGTAGAAGTCGACCGGCCAGCCCTTCGCTTCGCAGTATTCGATGACCTCGGGGACGTGCGTGCCGATGCCGGCCGGCAGGCCGTGGTCGTGGATGGCCTTGACGATGTCGAGGATCTCGTCGATCGTCCCGGCGTGCCAGGCGTTGTCGGTGTGCGTGCCGTGATGATAGATGGCGATGGGTTTATGGCGTGCGATCTCGGCGATGTTGCCGCCGATGTCGCGGAACTCGGAGGCCGTCTGGGCGATCCACTGCATCCGGCCACCGCCCAGTTCGTGTTCCAGCCGGGCCCGCATCGTGAACCGGTCGCCGCGCGTCTGGAACGTGTTGATGCCGCATCGCCCGCACTCCTCCAGCAGGTCCTGGACGTGGGGCATGGTGTACCAGGTAATCATGTCCCAGTCCATCTCGGCCGAGAAGTGCGAGTACCCGCTCAGCGGGTTGCCGCCGCAGATGAGCCGCGAGACGCGCCTGCCCGACAGGTTGATCGTCGGCAAGGCGTTCGGTGGGTTGGTCATGGCCCCGCTCCCTGACGGTCGCGGCTCGGTCGTGGCCGCGGCTCGGTTTTCGCCGCGTGTTTGCGCGGCGGGTCCCCGCACCCGCCGCGCCAATCTGCCATCGGACTTCGAGCGCGGTGGGTACGGGGACCCACCGCGCAAAGACCCCATCTTGGACCGCTTACCCTGCGGCGACGGCGTCGGCCACGAGGTCGCCGACCTGGGTGGTCGAGAAGCCCATTCGCCCGGCCGACTGGCTCTTCATCTTCGGCGTGACGGCCACGATGGCCCGCTCGACGCGCTGGCCGGCCTCAAAGAGGACCGGGTCGCCCTGGTTGTTGCCGGTCTCGCGCAGCAGCATGGCCAGGGCGGCGATGGCGGCAATGGGGTTGATGACGTTCTGGCCGGTGTACTTGGGGGCCGATCCGCCGATGGGCTCGAACATCGAGACGCCCCGGGGGTTGATGTTGCCGCCCGCGGCCACGCCCATGCCGCCCTGGATCATCGCCCCCAGGTCCGTAATGATGTCGCCGAACATGTTGCAGACGACGAGGGTGTCGTAGAACTCGGGGTTCTTGATGAACCACATGCAACAGGCGTCCACGTGGTTGTAGTCGCGCCGGATGTCGGGGTAATCGGCGTCGCCGACCTCGTTGAAGGCCCGCCACCACAGGTCGTGGGCGAACGTCAGGACGTTCGTCTTGGCGACGAGCGTCAGTTGCTTCTTGCGGTTGCGCCGGCGGCACAGGTCGAAGGCGTAGCGGACGGCCCGCTCGACGCCCATCCGGGTGTTGCACATGATCTGCGTGGCGACCTCGTGCGGCGTGCCCTTGTACTGGCATCCGCCCATGCCGGTGTAGAGGCCCTCGGTGTTCTCGCGGACGACGACGAAGTCGATGTCCTCGGGCCCCTTGTCCTTCAGGGGCGTCCAGACGCCGGGGTACAGCCTCACCGGGCGGAGGTTGACGTACTGGTCGAGTTCGAAGCGAAGGCGCAGCAGCAGGCCCTTTTCGAGGATGCCGGGGGCGACGTTCGGGTCGCCGACGGCGCCCAGGTAGATGGCGTCGAAGGTGCGGAGCGCCGCAATCTCGTCGTCGCTGACGATGGGGATGCTGGCCGTCTTGGGGTCGCCGCCGCGGGCCAGGTACCGCTTGCCGCTGAGGTCGAAATCCTGGGTCTCGTAGGCAAAGCCGCAGGCCTCGGCGGCGGCCGCCAGGACCTTGATGCCCTCCGCCACGACCTCCGGGCCCGTGCCGTCGCCGCCGATGACGGCGATTCGGTATCGCTTAGCCATCTCACTTCTCCTCGCGGAACGTGAGGCGGTGATTCTACGCAAGGCGCGACCGGTCCGCAAGGGCCTTGCCCGGTCGTCGGCCGCTCGCCGGCGCTCGCGGCTGGCCTCGCGCGTCCATAGGGGCACGACATGTCGTGCCCCTACATGTTTGCGTAGCAGGCAAAAAACCTTGTCGGCTCTCGGCCGGGACCCTACCATGGGCCGCCAGGCCGGCTCGGCCTCCAGCCCCGGGAGCGGAGAGATCGCTGTGGCCAGGACGGTGCGCGTGTACGACCGCGAGTTCCAACAGTTCTCGCGTCCGGCGATCCACCCGCGAATCTCCGAGATGCTCCGAGACTTGCCGCGAGGCACGCTGCTGGACCTGCCCGCCGGCAGCGGCGCCCTCTCCTGGCGCCTCTTCAAGGAGGGGTTCGCGGTCCAGGCCTGCGACCTGCGGCCGGAGCACTTCGAGCCTACCGAGATCCCGTGCGCCCAGGGGGATTTGGGCGGCCGGTTCCCCTTCGACGATCATACCTTCGACTACGCCACCTTCGTCGAGGGGCCCGAGCATGCCGAGAACCCGGCCCACGCCTTCCGCGAGTTCGCCCGGGTGCTGAAACCCGGGGGGCGGCTGGTGGTCACCATCCCCAACTACGGCACCCTCGAGAAGCGCCTCAGGATGGTCCTGTTCGGGTCGTTCGAGAAGGCTGTCTCGCAGGAACGGCTCCGGACCGACTTCGGCGGCGACCCCGCCATGCTGCACATCACGCCGCTGGCCTACGCCCAACTGAAGTTCTTCCTGGAGACCTGCGGCTTCCGGATCGAGCGTCTCGACCGCGACCGCCCCAAGCGAAAGCAGTGGCTCCTTTATCCGCTGGCGATGCTCATCCGGCTGCTCGGCCGTCTCGGCGGCCGCCGGACACGCCGCAAATACTGGCTGGACGAGGTCAACTCCAGCGCCATCCTCATGGGCGGCAACACGCTGATCCTCCTGGCCCGGCTCGTCGGCCCGGCCGGACCGGCCGGCCCGCCCTGAGCACCTCCCCGCCGGGTCGTGTGTGCCACGGCTTGCTTGCAAGCCGTGTTCCGCTTTGGCGCGGCGGGTGCGGGGACCCGCCGCGCACAGACACGTTGCCTCACGCGGCGGCCTGGGAAGGCCGCCGCGCAAGAGGGTGACGTGTTGATCAAGTAGCACTACCTCCCTCCGCGGGCCGGGACTTGTCAGCCGCGGCGGCAGGTCCTATGATACCTCGCATGGCCGACGCGGAAAAAATCGAGCGGATGCTGGCCCGGCCGGAGTTGCAGCGGCTCTTCCGGGCGATGACGGCCAAGAAGCCCGGCCGGCGGTGCTGGCTCGAACGGTTCTTCAAGGCCTACGCCGACGGCTCCATCCGCTGGTACGACCTCGAGTTCGTCCTGCCGTACCTCCTGACCGAGTACGTCCGCCGCAAGACCGGCGCCCGGCCTGAGACCATCCGCCACCGGGTTCTGGGCAACCCGGCCACGCGGCGGGGCCTGGTGTCCACCATCCGAAGCGTCGGCCACCTGGGACTCATGAAACCCCAGTCGTTCGTCGCCCCCCTGATGGTCGTCTGGAACTTCACCCAGGCCTGCAACCTGGCGTGCCGACACTGTTACCAGGAGGCCGGACGCCGGGCCGACGACGAACTCTCGCTCCAGGAACAGAAGCGTATCGTCGACATCCTCGCGGATCGCGACGTGGCCATGATCGCCTTCTCCGGCGGCGAACCCCTCATGAGCCCCACCTTTCTGGAGGTTGCCCGGTACGCCCACGGCTATGGGCTCCACCTGACCGTCGCCACCAACGGCACGTTGTGCACGCCCGAGAAGGTCCGCGCGATGGCCGATGCGGGGATCCGCTACGTCGAGATCAGCCTCGATTCCGTGGACGCCGCGCAGCACGACGCCTTCCGGGGGCCGGGCGCGTGGGAGCGGGCCGTGGCGGGCATCCGCAACGTCGTCCGTCACGACGGCGTCAAGTGCGGCGTGGCGATGACCGTGACGCGGTGGAACCTCGGGGAGATGGAGCCGATGCTCGAGTGGTGCATCGCCGAGGGTGTCGACACGTTCTACGCCTTCAACTTCATCCCCACGGGCCGGGCCCGCGACGTCGTCGACATGGACCTCGCGCCCGCCCAGCGCGAGCAGATGCTGGCCACCCTCCAGAAGCACCTCGTCGAGGGACGCATCAGCATCATGTCGAGCGCCCCGCAGTACGGCCGCGCGTGCATCGAACTCGGCGACCCCGCCGGCCCCGTCAACACCGGCCACTACGGCTACGGCGGCGGCCGGATGACCCGCATCCTGGCCCGGTACGTCGGCGGCTGCGGCGCGGGGCGCTGTTACATGGCCGTCCAGCCCAACGGCGACGTGACGCCGTGCGTCTTCATGCCCATCCGCCTCGGCAGCCTGCGGACCGACCCGTTCGAGACGGTCTGGAACCACCCGGTGATGCACGTCCTGCGCGACCGCGAGGACCGGACGGGCCACTGCCGCACGTGCGATTACAAACTCAACTGCGGCGGGTGCCGGGCCAGGAGTTGGGGATACTTCCACGACCTTCGGCGCGGCGACCCGGGATGCAAGTTCAACCAGGCCGATTGGGACGAGATCGTCCGCGCCGCGGAGCCCGCTGCCGCGCCGGCCGCTCGGTTGTAGGCCGCGGCGCGCCGCGGCTCGGATAGGGCGCCACGTCATCCCCGTGACTGAGGGGTTACGCCCGACACCCCTTTTTTGTTGACACTCGGCACCGAGAGCGATAGTTTTGAACATCAGCCGCGGGATCGACCGAGGGTGCGGAATCGCACCTTTCCCGGCCCTTCTCCTGGTCGTCAGGAAGGAGTGGTTGTCATGCGCCGGACGCGATTCGTCTTCGGGTGTCTGTTGAGCCTGATGTTGGCTGGCCTGTCTCTGGCGGCGTCGGCCCCGTTGCTGCCGGGAGAACGGGCTGCCCCGGCGGCCGCGCCGGCGGCCCTGGTGCCGGCCTCGCCGGCCCCTCTGACGCCGGCCACACCGGCCGCTCTGGTGCCGGTCACACCGGCTCCCTCGCCGGTCTATCCCTATACCGGCTACGTCAACGCCGACCTGGTGAACGTGCGGTGCGGCCCGGGCCTGTACTACTATCCCCTGGCCGCCCTGAGCAAGTCGAGCCGCGTGATCGTTGAGAGCGAGTCCAACGGCTGGCTGGCCCTGCGCCCGCCGGAAGGCGTGTACGGCCTGGTCCGCAAGAGCGACCTGACCATCGGCCAGAGCGGGGCGAGCGGCACCGTGTCGGCGCCCAGCGCCCGGGTGTACGCGTCGAGCCCGACGGCCAAGCGCCGCTGGTGCGTCATGGCCACGCTCCGCCAGGGCGACACCGTGCAGGTGCTCGGCCCGGCCGAGGGTGAGCTCGTGCGGATCGCGTCGCCGGCCGACGCCCGTGTATACGTCGTCGACCAGTACGTGGCGGCCAGCGGCACGCCCGATGTGGCTCCCGACAAACCGGCCGTGCCGATCGACGTCGAGCCGCCCCAGACCGAGCCGCTCGTCGAGGCGTTCAAGAAGGCCGAGGCCGACCTGAGGGCCGAACTGGCCAAGGACGTGCCCGAACGCGACTTCGAGCCGGTTGCCGCCCAGTTCAAGGACGTCGCCGAGAAGGCCGAGAAGGCGTATCTCAAGAACGCCGCCCAGCGCCGCCTGGCCCACATTGCGGCCCTGGCCGAGCAGCAGGCCGAGTACGTGCGGGTGGCCTCGCTGGCCGACAATCTCGACAGCCGCCTCGCCGACATCAAGACCCGCTGGGCCGACAAGCAGACCGAGGCCAGGCACGAGAAGGGCCTCCAGCGGAGCGACTTCCTGGTGACCGGCTGCGTGGCCAAACTCGAGAGCCTCGAGGATGTCGATTACCCCATCAAGTACAAACTGGTCGACCAGAACAACCGGCCGCTCGTCGTCCTCAAGAGCACCACCTACGACCTCGGCAAGTACGTCGGCAAGATCGTCGGTGTCCGCGGGACCAAGACGTACCTGAAGGAATGGCGGATCAACCTGGTCACCGTGGACGACATGGAGGTGCTGGAGGAGTAGGAAGCCCCCAACCGCCGAATCACGACCCGGAGCCACGCGCAAGTGGGCCTGACGTGTCTTCGTAGGGGCACGACATGTCGTGCCCCTACAACTAACCACGACCTGGAGCCACGCGGCCCAAGCCGGCGCGTGGCTCGGTTTTTGCCCCGCGCCCGGGAGCACCGGCGCCACGTCACCCCAGGCGCGCCCACCTCAGGAACCGGCGGAGGACGTCGCGGTTGGCCACCTCGGCCGCGCCGAACACGCCGCGCCAGAACACCTGCTGCATCGTCCGGCTGAACCCCTCCGTGCCGACCCGCTTGCGGGGAATCCGGCGGACCTTGTCGGGGTTCGCCAGCCCCCACGTGATGAAGGCCGAGACCTCGTCGATGATGCGGCGGCGGTGTTCCTCGAATTCCAGCATGATGGCCGATTGTAGAACGCCGGCGCCGCGAAGTCACCCCCCTTTTCGCGCGGGTGTCCCTCGCCGCCGCCCCGTGTTTGCGCGGCGGGTCCCCGTACCCGCCGCGCTCTTTCATTTCATGAGATTGCGGGTTGGCGCGGTGGGTGCGGGGACCCACCGCGCCACCATCCAGTCCTGAACCGCCATAGCGGGCGGTGTGCGCCGCTGCCGGGGACCGTCGCGTCGGTCCCGAAAAAACCTCGCGGTTTCCGCGACGGGCGCGCAAGCCTGACCGCCCGATTCACTGGCGGCGCCGGCCGGGAACCCGCGCCCGGCGGACCATCGCAACACACGCCCGTAAAAGGACTTACAGACGCCCTTCCGGCCGACGCCGCGCCGCCTTAAAAGCCCCCCGGAGCCCCGGCGGTTTGCCTCGGGACCGCCCATGCGTATGGTTGATCGTAGCCCACGGCCAACAGGCCAAGTGCGTTTCCTGGGACCGTCGAGTAGGAGTCTTCAATGGAGATGACCATGATCAAGGTGACCAAGTTGCAGGTGGCTCTGTTCGGCGCTGTGCTTGTGGCGGGCGGGTTGGTTGTGGTTCTCGTCGCGTCGACAGCGTTGGGTGGGCCGATTCTTGACGGAAAACTCGACCCCGCCGAAGGCTACACCTCAGGCCAGTTTCTCAATCTGACCGTTGAGAAGAGCAGCATCATCGTCTCCGGCGGCCAACTCTGGCTTTATCAGGACCCGAACTCCGGAGACGTATCCGTTGCCCTCACACTGCCCACCACGCTCGTGGACAATACCTACGGCGACGGCATGGTCGGATGGGGCAAGGGCGTCGCGCCAAGCGGAAAAAACCATAACTTCAAGGACCTCATCGGGAGCGACAAGGCCCAGTTCACCTTCACCGACGGCGCAGGAAACACCGTCCTCGACGTGGTCATGGATTACATGTCCCAGACCTCCAAGGGCAGCGGCGCCTACGCGTCTTTCGGCGTGACCGGCGGCGACGGAGAGGTCCAACTTGGCTCGGCCGACGCCGTCCTCGGGTGGGGCACCTCGCTCGACCACAACTTCAACGCCCTTGGCTTCGTACTGACTGAGGATTCTCCCGAGACCGACGCGGCCTATACCGAGAATCCCGACTTCGCCGGATGGATCTACGAGGTGGTCTACGAGTTGCAGGTCTCCGGCAGCCTCTTTGCCGACAACGGCTTCGGCAACGTCGAAGTGCCCATCGTGCACATCTCGCCCAACAAGATCGGCGCGAACAAGGTATACCCTTACACGGGCGGTGAGGTCCCCGAACCCGCTACGATCGCCCTCATGGGCATCGGCCTGAGCCTGGCGCTGGTGTTCCGCAAGAAGCCCGGCAGCCGGCCGGCCCGTGACTGAGCGATCGAATCTGTAGACGCATGTTCCAGCCCCGTGCGCGGTGGGTCCCCGCACTCGCCGCGCACGGGCGCATGGGCATGTGCCACGGGTTGTTTGTCAGCCCGTGCGCCTCCCCATCGCGACAAGCGTTGACGGTTCCCGCACCGGCGCCTTGCCGCCGGGCCCCCCTTGGCGTATGCTTCCCGGGCAACTGGCCAGCCGGGCCCGCCGGTGGCCGCCGGAAAGGAAACGCCGCGTGATCTCCTACGAAGGCCGGAACCGCCGGACCGTCAACCTCCTCAAGACGATAACCTTCGACCGGCCCGAGTGGACGCCGTGCGCCATCGGCCTGCTGCCGGCCACGTGGATGAAGTATCGCGAAGGGCTCGAGCAACTGCTGCTGGCGCACCCGCGGCTGTTCCCGGGGTTCCGCGCCGGCACGACCGACTTCGACGCCGTCGGCAGCCCCCTCTACGAACTCGGCCGGCACACCGACTGCTGGGGCACCGTGTGGGAGAACATCGCGCGCGGCCTCGACAGCGCGGTGGTCGGGTTCCCGCTGGCCGACGGGTCGGCCCTGGCGTCGTGGCGCGTGCCCGACCCGATGGTCGACGACCTGTTCGGCCCGCGCCCGCCGTGGAACGAGGTCCGCCGGCAGATGGACGAGGCCCGGCGGCGGGGCGACCTGGCGACCGGCGGCGGGCTGCCACACGGCTTTATGTACATGCGCCTGTATTTCCTGCGCGGCTTCGAAAACCTCATGATCGACATGGCCACCGACGACCCGCACCTCGCGCGACTCATCCAGACGGTCGAAGGCTACAACGCCGCCGTCATCCGCCGGTATCTCGACCTGGGCGCCGAGTACATGGTCTTTGGCGACGACCTCGGCATGCAGAACTCCCTGCCGATGGGCCCGGCCTTGTGGCGCAAGTTCATCGGGCCCTCCTACCACCGCCTGCTCGCCCCTTGCCGCGAGCGCGGCGTGCCCGTGTACCTCCACACCGACGGGCACGTCGTCGAGATCATCCCCGACCTCATCGCCGCTGGTGTCCGCGTGCTCAACCCCCAGATTCGGGCCAACGGCCTGGAGGGGCTCCAGCGGGAGGCGCGCGGCAAGGTGTGCCTGAACCAGGACCTGGACCGGCAACTCTTCCCCTTCGCCACGCCCGCCGAGATCGAGGACCACATCGGCGAGGTCTTCGAGGGGCTGTACCTGCCGGAGGGCGGACTCATGCTGCTGGCCGAGTGCGGGCCGGACGTGCCCCTGGAGAACATCGAGGCCATCGCCTGCACTCTCGAACGCCTTTGCCACCCGCCCGAGCCCGACGAGTAGGCGGAAACAGGGTCACCCTACGGGCTGACCATGCCACCCGACGTGCCACCCGCTGTCACCCGGCGCCGGCGGCGAAGAGTTCCTTCGCAAACGCGATGTCCTGGGCGATGAGCCGGTCGACGGACGCCTCGTCGCAGTACTCGGCCGTCAGGCACACCGGCCCCGAGTAGCCGCGGGCCTTCAGTTCCGTCACGACGACCGGCCACGAACACAGGCCCTCCCGGCCCGGCACCCATTCCTTCTGCCACTCGGCCACGGGGGCGCCCGGCGGGCTCGTGCGGCGCCACACGGCGTTCTTCAGGTTCACCATCGCCAGGTGCGACCAGACGATGTCGATGGCCATCTCCTCTTCCTCCCCGTCGAGAGCGCAGTGGGCCGGGTCGAGGACCGCCGCCACGTGCCTCGGGTCGAACCGTTCGACCAGTCGCCAGACGGCCAGCGCGTGCGGCACACAACGGTCGCAGTGGTTCTGGATGCCGAGCGTCACGCCGTGCTTTTCCAGCAGCGGCACCAGCCGCTCGTACTTCGCCAGCAGCCGGGCCTCGCTCGCCAGGTACCCGTCGGCGTCGATGGTCTCGCAGACGCGGATGACGGGCACGCCCGCCTCGGCGCAGGCGGCCAGGGTGGGCTCGTCGGTCGGGCCGGCGATGCTGGCGATGCAAAGCCCCGAGTCGGCCAGGACCCGCGCCGCTGCCGGCAGGTCCCTGACCACGGTCTCGGGCGACACCTGGAACCCCGGACGCACGGGCAGTTCCACGCCGTCGAAGCCCAGGCCCTTGACGAACCGCCCGAGGTCGCCCAGCGGCATCTTCCAGGGTTTCGTGAACACGGTGAAGGTAACGGGCTTTGGGTCCATTGAGGGCACTCCGTCGGTCAAAGGCGCCGCTTGCTTGCGCGCGCGGCTAGCTATCTGTCACGTGTGCCACGGCTTGCTTGCAAGCCGTGTCCCCGGCTCGCGGCTAGCCGTCCGTCACGCCGGCCTGCCAGACCACCTCACCGCCAATCATCGTCATCGAGACGTTCACGTCGGCGTCGAACAGGGCGATGTCGGCCTCCTTGCCGGCGGCGAGCGACCCGCGCGACGCGTCCAGGCCGATGACGCGGGCGGGCGAGAGCGTGGCCATCTCGACCGCCTCCGCCAGACTCACCCCCGCGAACCGCTGCACGTTGGCCACAGCCCGGTCCATCGAGAGGACGCTGCCGGCGATCGTGCCGTCGGCCAGGCGCGGCGCCCCGTCGACCACCTGCCGGTCGCGGGCGCTGACGCAGTCGGTAATCAGGCACGTCCTGGCCACGCCCTTGCAGGCCACGGCCACCCGGACGGCCGCCGGGTGCAGGTGGACGCCGTCGCAGACGATCTCGACGGTCACGTCGGGCCGGGCCAGCAGCGCCCCGACCGCTCCCGGCCGGCGGTGGCGCAGGCCGGTCATGGCGTTGTACAGATGCGTCGAGTGCGTGATGCCGGCGTCGAACGCCGCCGCGGCCTCGTCGTACGTGGCGCTGGTGTGCCCCAGGGCGCAGACGACCGGCGCGGCGGGGCCCGCCGTCGCGCGCAAGAGCGGGATGAGGTCCATCGCGTCCGGCTGTTCCGGTGCGATCGTAATCATCGAGAGGATCCCCCGGCTGAAGGCCAGGATGGCCTCGGCCGCCTCCCGCGACGCCGGCCGGACCCGATCCGGCGGAATGGCCCCGCACTTGTCGGGCGAGATGAACGGCGTCTCGAAGTACAGGCCCATCACGCGGCAGCCGCCGTCGGACCGGCCGATGCGCGGCCGCATGACGTCGCACACGCGGCGCGCCGGGTCGACCGACGCCTGGCAGGCCGTCGTGCCCGTCGCGGCCATCTGCCGCGTCGCCCCCAGGAACGCCGCGTCGGAGGGGTCCCACAGGTCGTACCCACGGAAACCCTGGGCGTGCAGGTCGAGAAAGCCGGGGGCCACGTAACGGCCGGCGGCGTCGATGCGGCGGTCGGCCGGCGGCCCGGCGCCCCGCCCGATGGCGGCGATGAGGGTGCCCTCGACGAGCACCCAGCCGCCGTCGACCTCTTCGGTCGGTGTGATGAGCGTGCCGTTTTCGATGAGCGTTTTCATGGTGCCCCTTTGCCCGGCGCCCTACTGCTGCTTTGTCAACTCGGCATGGGCCCCTTGGGAACCCGCGCGGTGGCCTTCCTAGGCCACCGCGAGTCGGCGCACGGCAACCTGTCGCGGCGGCCTAGGAAGGCCGCCGCGCGAACACATGAGCGGCGCTTACTTGCCGGCCGGGCGGACCTCGATGGCCAGGGCCGAGGTCGGCTCGAGGGCGATGTGGCGGTCCCACTTGTCCGGGGCCGGCTTCGCCTTGGGCGGCGGCGAGTCGCGATTCTCGCCGCCCGTCCGGTCGCTGACAAGAAGATTGCCCGAGAAACCGTAGGCCGCGCCGTCGAAGTGCAGGTCCACGGCGTGCGGCTTCTCGTCGACGTTGACGAACAGAAGCACCACGGCCCCGTCGGCCGCCTGCCAGGCGCCCGAGAGGACGGCCGGCGTCGTGACGATCCGCTTGCCGCCCCACTTCCAGTCGGCCGTGACGGTGGCGCCGTCGTCCTTGACGTTGGGCGGCCGCGCGAGTCGGCCACCGCTGAAGTACCGCCGCAGGTCGTACCGGAGGCGCCCGAGGCGTTTCAGAAACGGCCCCGCCACGGGGTCGTCGACGACGTCGGGCCCCATCCAGCCGAGTTGCTCGCCCCAGGTGAGGGCCTGGGCGGTCTTCTGACGCATGGCCGTACCCTTCCACGAGTCGTCCTGGTACGCCCGCGAGAACATCTCGACCTGCCCGCCGTAGACGGCCGCGAAGAGCGGCACGGCGTCCGCCTCCTGGAAGTGCCACGTCAGGTACCCGTCGAAGAGGTGGACGAACGGCTCGGCGTTGCACTCGGTGGTAATCATCTTGCCGGGCCGCTCGGCGGCCATGGCCTTCCGCAGGTCGGCCAGCAGGGGCCAGTAGCCCTGGGTGGTCCACCAGGCCCCCCCGCCCAGGGGGTGACCGTGCGAGGCGTCAAAACACAGCCGCGGCGAGGCCGCCGCCACCTGGTCGATGTACACGCCGTCGACGTTGAACTCGGGGCCCGTGAGGCGCAGTACGATGTCGCGGACCGTCTTCTGCCACAGGGGCGTGGTGGGGCACATGGGGGCGAGTTTCTGGCCTGAGCCGTATTCCTCGGTGTACGGCTCGCCCTTCTCGTTCTTGGTGGCGGCGGCGATGGCCGCGGTCTTAAAGTCCTCCAGGTCGGTGTCCCACAGCCGGCCGTTGATGTACGGCATGACGCGGACGCCGGCCGCCTGGAGCGACTTGACGCCCTCGGCGAAACCGTCCTTCGCGGGGAAGTAGTGCGGGTAATCGTTGTCGAACGGGACGACGTGCCAGTTGTACCAGTGGACGGCTGTCGGGAGGTCGAGGTACGCGGCGAACTTGGTCATGGCCTTGACCACGGAATCGGCCCCGCCGCCCGTGCAGCACCAGACGGCGACGTCTTTCATCCACGCGGGGGTGTCGGGCCGACCGGCCTGCGGGCCGCGCGGCCACCAGGGGGCTTCCTTCGAGACCCAGTCGCGGTAGATCCGGGCGACGTCGTACCAGTCGCCGTCGAACGACGCGACGACGACCGCGCCGGGCATCTTCCACCCCTTGCCGGGCACGCCGCAGTCGGGCGCGGGCCACTTCCAGGCGATGCGCAAGATGCCGTCCTTTGTCTCCATCTCCAGGCGCTTGGTCGAGGCCAGCGGGTCGTGGACACCCACGTACACGCTGCCCTTCGGACCGCAGACGCCGGCGCACTGCATGGGCAGCCAGCCGCCGGGGTACTCGCCCTTGAAGTCCAGACGGTTGGAGGCGGGCTTTCGGTGCAGCCGGCCGCTGACGGCCGGGACGACGACCACGTCGGCGTCGGTCACGGGCACTTCGAGGATAGGGAAAACGATTTCGCGCAGGGCGACGGCCTAGCCCTTGTTGGCGACTTCCATAGTCAGGCCGCGCGGCCGCTGGGCGGTCACGGTGACCGATAGGTCGGCCAGGGGCCCGTCGCCCAGCGTCGGCCAGACGGTGGTGACAGTGGCACCGTCGTCGCCGGCGCGTTCCTCGGACGTCAGCCGCCGCTCGATGGGGTCGATCCGGACGGTCGTCTTGTCGGGCAACTGGACCTGGAGGGCCCACTGCGCGCCCGCCCCCGGCTGCGCCGCCTCGGCCGCGACGAGGGGCATCACGGAAAGAAAGACCACTGCCAAGCATGTGACGGAACGCATGAGTGTGTCCTCCGCCCGTAGGGGCACGCCATGGCGTGCCCGAGACACCCGGTGCGGGCAGGACATGTCCTGCCCCCCACAACGAACACCGGGCACGATGTATCGTACCCCTACCGGCAATGGTGGCCACGCGACACAGAATGGAAAGACGCCAGCCACAGATCAAAGTCGTCCTGGGCCGCGTGGTGCGGGTTCTCGCTGTCCAGGTGCCAGCGCAGCGGGTTCGTGTGAATGTACTCGCGTATCCGCGACAAGCCTTCCTCATCGCGAACAACATGTTCGTAGTAGTTACGTTGCCAGACGATTGCTCGGGCCGAACCGGGAACCTGCCGAATGGCCCGCGTTGCCGCTGCCTTGAACGACCCCACCACGACTGCCAGCGACGCAGCCTGAGTGCTCCCGAAACGTCGCTGCGCCGCTTGGCTATGCTCTGCGACCGGCCGATGCGCCTCAGAGCCCTCTCCAAGGAATACAAGACCATGGACATGGTTCGGCATCACGACGAACTCATCGAGGCGCACAGCCGGGAAATGATTCGGCACGAGTTTCCAGCACTGTGTGACGACTTCGCCCCATGCGCTCAGCGCCACCCGACCGTCGACCACCTCGCCGAAGACGTGCTGGCCATTCCAGGTGCAGACCGTGACAAAGTACGGGCCGGTGCCTGCGTAGTCGTAACTCCTCAATCTGACCGATCGGCGCTGGGGCCGGGCGTCGCCTCCGATTGTCATACTTATCCTCCCCCCGTAGGGGCACGCCATGGCGTGCCCGAGACACCCGGTGCGGGCAGGACATATCCTGCCCCCCACAACGAACACCGGGCACGATGTATCGTGCCCCTACGCAGACCATCCGCGCCCGTTACGCCTTGGTGCCGGTCAGGGCGATGCCCTCGATGAAGAACCGCTGGGCCACGAAGAACAGGGCCAGCGCCGGCAGCACCATCAGGAGGGCGGCCGCCATCAGCAGGCCCCACTCGGTGCCCTGGACGCCGTTCAGGTGCGCCAGGCCCAGGGCGATGGTCCGGTTCTCCTCGCTCGTCAGGTAGATGAGGGGCCCCATGAAGTCGTTCCAGGCGGCCAGGACCGAGAAGATCATGACCGTCAGCAGCGCCGGCTTCGACAGGGGCAGGACGATCTGCCAGAAGATGCGCCATTCGCCGGCCCCGTCCAGCCGGGCCGCCTCCAGCAGTTCCTCCGGAATCGTCATGAAGAACTGCCTGAGCAGAAAGATGAAGAACGCGTTGCCGAAGAACGCCGGCACCGTCAGCGGCAGGAAGGTGTCGACCCACTGGAGTTTCGAGAACATGATGAAGACCGAGATCATGGTGACCTGGGCCGGGATCATCATGGTGGCTATCAGCAGGCCGAAGAGGAACCCCCGGTCGGGCCACTTCAGGCGGCTGAAGGCGTACGCCGCCATCGAGCACGACAGCAGCGTCCCGGCGGTCGAGAAGAACACGATGATGAGCGTGTTGCCGGCGTACTTGATGGCCGGGAACTCGAACAACGCCTCCCGGTAGTGCTCCAGCGTTACCGGGAACATGAGTTCCTTCAGCCGCGGCGAGTTCTCCAGGGCTCCCTCGAACTGTTCCTCGCTGCCCAGGTAGGGCAGCCACCG
>Ga0307380_10005454_pt1 | contig 16852 bp, 12 predicted proteins | sample UN3MG_FD_202239 | JGI IMG/M metagenome (GOLD analysis project Ga0307380, IMG submission 202239) | Soil microbial communities from Risofladan, Vaasa, Finland - UN-3 | ecosystem: Environmental > Terrestrial > Soil > Coastal area > Acid sulfate soil | place: Finland: Risofladan, Vaasa | collected...
CACGGAGTGCCGTTATCAACTCATATTCTTCATAACGGATAGTCAAACGGAGGCTTGTCCCCTTCACAGCCGCTGCTTTCAGCAGTCCGCTGAAGTGATTAGTTAGTGTAAATCTATTTTTCAACCCACTCGATTGCATCCTTCTCATCCGTAAATATTTTGCTTTGATATCCAGCATTAAGCAGGATAGTTTCTACAAAACTATAACCATTCCTGTTTTCTAAACTTACAAGCAGCGCATGTTTGGAGCCAGGCTTAAAACCCAATTCCCTAGATTTATCATATACTAAATCATAATGGACGAGCGGGGATGTTTGATTCGGTGCTTGTCGTAAATCAAAAAGAAACTTATTAATCCCGCTTTTAATAGAATTATTAGCTGTTTTTTCTACGAATTCTTTTAATAGGTCAGGCGTCACCGCTTCTTTTACATGGATATTTAAGTATGTTTTTCTTTTCGAAATAGATATCTCGAACTTCATAATCATTATTCTCCACTAACATATAATAGGTAGATTATAGATGTGACAATGATTTTGTATCCTGTATAGTGCATAGCAGCTATCAAGCTACCAAATCACATTCGAGCTATAAGTATGCTATCCTCAATCTTCTAGGAGGATGATTTTTCTGTCCGGGCGGTGGGTATTCCAGAGACGGAGGGCGTTGGTTTTGATAATTTTTTTATATTAGGGTCCTACATCAAGAATCCAGCACCTGCCGAATAGCCTCCGCCATCTCACGCATGATAAAAGGCTTCATCACAAGCTTCTGAATGCCTATAGCTTTTGCCTTCTCTTCATTGATATGTTCGCTGAACCCAGTGCACAGGATAATTGGGATGTCAGGGCGAATAGTCATGAGCTCTTTGGCCAACTCATCGCCTGTCATCTTCGGCATGGTCATATCGCTGATAATGAGATCGAATTTGTCAGACAGTGCCTTAAAGGCTGCAAGAGCTTCAATTGGACTTGTTCTGACTTCGACTTTATACCCCAAATGCTCCAGCATTCCTTTCGCAATATCAGCAATGGCCGGCTCATCGTCAATGAAGAGTATGCGCTCCTTTCCTGTTGGAATCTTTCCAAGTCGAATTTCGGTTTCTTTGGCTGCTTCAGCATGCTCAATTCTGGGAAGAAACACATTGAATGTTGACCCTTTGCCTGGCTTACTATAGGCAGTAATTATCCCACCATGACTTTTTACAATTCCATGAACTACAGCAAGCCCCATCCCTGTTCCCCCACTCTTCTCTTTCGTAGTGTAATAGGGCTCAAATATCCGATCTATGACCTTCTTTTCTATACCATGACCTGTGTCGCTTACAGTAAGCCTCAGATATGGTCCCGGATATGTGTTCAGATGTTTGGCTGTAAATTCAGAGTCAAGCTCAATGTCAACAAGGCTCACTTCTAAAACGCCACCTTTTTCATCCATAGCGTGATATGCATTGGTACAGAGGTTCATTATCACCTGGTGTATCTGTGTTGGATCAGCCAGTACCATGTTAGCAGAAGAGATGTTCTGGCGGATTTCTATAGTAGTTGGTAACGTTGATCGCAGTAGTTTGAGAGTTTCCTTGACAAGTGGGTGGACTAGAATCGGCTTTTGTTCCTGTTTGCTATTACGACTGAAGGTGAGGATCTGTTTTACAAGGTCTTTTGCACGTTCCCCTGCCTTGAGCAATTTATTCATATTGGACCGGGCACGGCTGTCTTCAGGCAAATTACCCATTGCCAGCTCGGTGTACCCAAAGATGGCCGATAAGATATTGTTAAAGTCATGGGCAATGCCACCAGCAAGGGTTCCTATGGCTTCCATCTTTTGTGATTGTTGGAGTTGGTCCTCAAGTTTCTTTTTTTCTTCCTCAGCCTGGAGGCGTTCAGAGATATCACGGACAATACCATGAAATCCGATCGGCCGGTCTTGATCGTTTCTCATGAGGGAAGGAGCCAGCTTAATAACCCTTTTCATTCCATCTTTTCTAATGATTTCATAATCTTTTACTCTTGCAGACTTTCCAGTTCGGTATACCTGGTTAAAATCATGATACATTTTCTTGGCAGTTTCTGGGGTAGTGTAGTACTGGGTGTTCATATCCAATAATTTGTGACGTGGGTATCCCAATATTTTGCACAGCGAATCATTTAAAAAAGTAAGATTCCCAGCAAGGTCAACCTCGAAGTAGCCCTCTTCAATGGTTTCTAATATCGCTCGATACTTCTCATCGCTCACCCTTAGCGCCTTCTCAGCTTGCTTTCGTTCAATGATCTCCTGTTGAAACTGATCTTTGATATTAGCCAGCTCCGCTGTCCTTTCTTGAAGATCTTTTTTCTGTTCCACTACCTGTGCGTGAAGTTGGGCGTTTTCTAAAGCAAAGCCAATTTCGCCAATCATTATGGAAAGAATGTGCTCGTCGTTTGAGTCAAAGACTTGCCTCGTTTCCTTATGGGAAAGATTCAAAATTGCTATCAAATCATCCCTTACCAAAATCGGCATGCTTAGAAATGATGGCGGTCCGTATTGAGGATCGTTTGGCTTTTTGGTCCTTGAATCGGTCTCAATGTCTTGAACTAGAAGGGGCTTCTTGTCAGATACGACAAGGTGCGCCAAGGATTCATTGATGTTTATGTAAGAGTTCTTTTTGAGTCCAGTGTTCAATCCTTTTAATGCTATAACACGAAAGCGCTTTTTTTCGGATTCAACCATATACACTGACCCTACCTGTGCTTGAGATACAGCCATAGCCTTTTCCATAAGAGTATCCAGTATATCGTCAATATGTAACATTTTGCTGACGATTTCAGCGAGTTCTTTGATGGCAAGTAACTCAAATACCCTGTGTTGCAACTCCCTGTTCGTATCTCCAAATTTTTCAATAAGATTGTTAAAAGAAACGGTTATCTCATGGAGTCCGGCTGTATCTTTTTGCATGTCTATTAAATGCGTATCACCATCTTTTGCCAACTTAATTGAGATGGCCAGTGTGGAGAATCTGTCGAAAATTTGGCGAAGGATAATCAAACCGGCTAGAATAAGGGCAAGGGTAAAGGCGAAAATAACCATCTGAGAGGATTCTAAATAGAAATTATTTCTATAAAAAATATAGTAGAGGATACAAATAGGAAGAACAAAAACAAGAGATTCAATAATGAAAAGGTTGTGTCGTAATCCCTTTTCCTTGAAGCTTACGCTTCTTTTAGGAGATGATGTCATACCGCCTCGCTTTGAGTATTAGTAGATGGATGTTCCTGATTCCTGATGTATGATTGAGAGCTTTGCATAACTCATATTTCCTTGAAGAGGATGGGCTTTTCTTCAGTTCCGAGGCTCCCGGGCTGGTCTTTTCAGCAACTTATCTATGGGGGAGTTTTGCCCCCTCCGCATTGCCCCGACATGTCGGGGCCTGCGGTTTCCCCCACTGATAAGTTGCGAAAAGACAGCGCCCTTACACCAGTCACTTCAGAAAAGTCCACCCTCTTCATTGGGGTTCCAAAAACCTGCCCTGTGGAATCCCCCAAAGGGGGTCCCGCAGAGCGGGAATTCCACAGGGTGAATAAGGTTTTGCAAAGCTCTAATGATTAAGGCCTGTCAATATCTTTATAAATTTACGTCCCGTGCAGTGCTCGCAGCCTTCGAATTTTCAATATAACACCCTCGCAATTCTATAATTTCATTAGAAATGATTTTATTTTTAAACGCAATTGTCGTGCCATCCATAACGTATTGATATTATGATATTTATGCTATATAATGAATATCACATGCCAATTCCTTTGTGCAGAAATGCACATTTTTTTGTGCATTCAGGGTATAATTTGCAATTTTTATGGAGAAATAGATATCAAAAGAGATTGTAACTACACAGGTTCAAAGTTCCGGGTTCACGGTTCAATGATTATTTGCTGAACCATTAACAGTTAAATGGGGGTTTTTCATGAGCCGGTTGAGGAGTCTTGGCATGGGCAATGGTTCATGGCTCCAAGTTGAACCCCTGAACTGTGAACCTTGAACCTGACAACCTGGGTAGTTACGAGAGATCTTAAAATGATAGGCGGAAAAGGAGGGAATAAATATAATCTTTATATCTTCATGCCCAATTCATTTATTTTAGCCAAAAGTGTGTTACGATGAATGCCTAGTATTTCTGACGCCTTGGTTCTATTCCAGTTAACACTTTCAAGGACAGCACCAACATACTGTTTTTCAAATGTTTTGATTGCCGTTTTAAGGGGCATATTCTTAATTTCTGTTTTAGTTATAGTAAACATCGGGATATCCTTGAGATGAATAATGGGCTCTTTACATAGGGTAGACAATCTTTCGACTAAATTTTCAAGCTCCCGGATATTGCCAGGCCAATCATATTTCATCAATATTTTAATAGCGTCCTGAGAAAAGCTTTTTGCCTGTAGATTCCTATCTCTTGAATGTATCTTCAAAAAGTGGTCTAGGAGTAAAGGAATATCATCCCTTCTCTCTCGCAGGGGAGGCAGTTTTACTGGAAAGACATTCAGCCGATAAAAGAGATCCTGCCTAAATTCTCCTTTTGAGATGAGCTCCTCTAAATCTTTATTGGAAGTAGCGATGAATCTTACATCAATCTCGATTACTTTGGTGCTTCCCAATCTTTCGAATTCTTTCTCCTGAATAACTCTGAGGAGTTTGCCCTGCATATTGATATCCAGAGACTCGATATCATCGAGAAAGACAGTACCTTTATGGGCAATCTCCAGTTTTCCTATAGAGGTATGAATAGCTCCTGTAAAGGCCCCTTTGTTATGACCGAAGATCTCACTTTCCATAAGCGTTGACGGTATTGCAGCGCAATTAATAACTACAAAAGGATGATCCTTTCTGGAACTGCGGCGATGTATGGCTCTGGCAACCAGTTCCTTTCCTGTTCCGCTTTCTCCCTGGATAAGAACCGTTCCATTGCTTTGAGCGATCGTTGCTATCAGCTCAAAGATTTTCCTCATCTTCTTATCTTCACCCACCATCTTTTCAAAAGGGTGATGCCTTTCCAGTTCATACTTAAGATAGGTAACCTCTTTTACAAGGCTGTGTTTTTCCAGGGCTCGGTGAATAACTGATATTACCTCATCAACAACGAATGGTTTAATGATATATTCGTACGCACCTAGCTTGATTGCGTTTACAGCTGTCTGAATTTCTTTGACCGCAGTCACCATGATAATTTCAGTATTTGGATCCATCTCCTTCAGTCTCTCCAGTAAATCGAGACCGTCACTATCAGGCAAGAGGATATCAAGAAGGATTAAATCAATGGTGTTTTTTGAAAAGACATCTATCGCTTCGTTCCCAGATTCGGCTAAAAAGACTTTAAATTCATCTTTTAAAACCATATAAAATGACTGGCGAACCCCATGTTCATCATCAACAACAAGAATTGTAGCTCTTTTTTCGACTTCTGCCATTATTTAACTCCCATGTTTAATTCTTTAAACCTTAAAAAATGGTGGTTTACGACAGAGATAGTCTTCCAGGGCGAAACTATATGAGCATAGAATTTAATGGGCGTCAAGGTTTTCGCTCCAGATAAAGCCAGGCATATCAAGATAAACTTTCAAAAATATGCACCTAATATTGTGCATGTTTGCACAGATTTTTGTGCAGTCTAAGATTAAATTTTTTATTTTAGGAAAGCAAACTTTTAGAATCTCTTTTCAGAATTATTATTTATGTACATTACGCTTTCCTGAAATGACCATGGGAAGAAGAATTTAGGATACAATGAAAAATACTACCTTTTAAAGTGTAGGTTATTTTTTAAGTGGGGATAATGCATTCACGATTTGGCACGTATGTTGAGAGCATTTTTTTGATTTATGTAGAGGGAGCAAAAATAACTTAATAAAAAGAAGGGACTAACTATTATGCGAATAAGTCTGAGCAAATTTTTGCAGCTGAGATTTAACGTTTTTCTTTATAAGAGATTGAGTTGGGAGGCTGTCTTTCTTTATATCATCATTCTTGGAAAATTATACTTTTTTTTCAACAGAAAAGAGAAGTATAAAATTGAAGAAGCTGTTGAAAGCGTATTTGAAGGCTGTAGAAGCAAATCCGAAATGAAAACCATCAAAAGGAACGTCTTTCAAGGGATAATATCTCATTATTATGAAAAACTTTTTAATGCCTATGAGAAGATAGAGGGATTAAAAATTTTTTTTGAAGAACGCATAGAAATACATTGTTTGAACAAATTGGATAATGCATTGAGAGATGGTAAAGGTGTACTGTTTGTTACCGGACACTATGGTGGCATCGAATATATTCCAATATTTTTAGCCTTGAAAAAATACCCCATTTCGGTAATTGCCAAATTTGAAACCAATGATTTAAAAAATACATTATATACGAAAACGAATAATTTGGGGTTGAAGATTATTGACGCCATTCAAAAAAACGGAGTTCTAACCTCAATAATCCAGGAGTTAAAAGAAAACCGAATAGTTTTTATTGAATGTGATGAGATTGAAGAATGGAAGCCTTCTCAAAAAGAGAAAATATTTTTTCTGGGGAAGATGATAGGAGTAGATAAAACTATCAATCTTATACAGAGAAAAGCGGGAGCTGAGGTCATTTTCGGAATTCTACATCGGTTCAACTTGGGGAAATATAGCTTAATTATAGAGAGCTATCAGGATATATTATTGAGATTTTGCAATACCCCTTCTTCAGTAGGAAAGGCTATTTTAGAATTTTTTGAACAATATATTTACTCCTATCCTGAAGAATGGTATCAGTGGAAAAACTATATAAAGATAAAAACGCTTTCAGGCTCAGGCATCAGGGTTGAAAGACCAACCCCTTTCCCATCGTTAAAACCTGCGCTTGGTAAAGTTATATGAAAATGTATCGAGGTCTCGAATGTGATAAAGAATTAGGGGGATTGCTTTGATTTTATTCATTGAACCTATTTCAAAAAACATAGGTATTTATGTGCCCGCATATCCATTACCCATCATGGAGATTGCAAGCTTTGTTAAATCCAACATTCCCGAATTAGAAATTGGGATTATTTCTATATCTGTGGATTATGGATTACCTCTTACCCAGGAAGGAAAAGAGAAGATATACAGAGAACTTCTAAATGACATATCAGAAATAAGACCAAAGGGTATAGGGATTTCGTGTACGGCTATTGCTCAGGCTGAAGAGACACTCCACTTATGTGAGCTCATTAAAGGGTGCGATCCAAATATTTTTATCTTTTTAGGGGGTTATTTCCCCACTATCTACTATGAGGAAATATTGTCCAGAACATCAGCGGTTGACCTGATCGTAATTGGTGAGGGTGAACTCCCGGCACTTAAAATAATCCAGCTTTTGGAGAGGGGCGAAAACCCGATAAAAAAGGATATTCAGAACCTGGCATGGAAAAAAGATGGTCAAATCCATTTAACCGAGAAAGGCCCACGATTTGATCTTAAGAAAAAGGCCCTCCTAAATTTGGAATTATTAAGGTACCCAAGGGCATATGATATTCTGCCTTATGCCTTCAGTCGTGGATGTCCCTATCATTGTAATTTTTGCATGGAAGAATTCATACGACCGCTCAGGAAAGAGGTTCCTCCAGGGATTGTCCGAAGAGACCTAACAGATTTGTCACATCAAAGCAACACCCATACCCTTATGATCAGTGATGCCCTTTTTAAATCTTTTGATTTATTTCCTTTTCTTCGATCATTAGACATGAAAATTAATTTTGAGACCCGTTGTGATGTCCTGGATACGTCTATAATCCCTCAAATTGCGGATGTTTGTGGGATGATGGCACTTGGATTTGAATCAGCAAGTTATAATACATTAAGAAGAATGAATAAGGTGAGGGATAGAGCTCACTATCAGAAATATATTTCCAACACCATAGCTATATTTAAGGAAGCCGTAAGAAATGAAATCCCAATAATGGTTTTTATGATTGCAGGGTATCCGGGAGATACAGAAAGAGACCTTGAAGAAAGCCTTCTTTTTGCTAAAGGGTTATCAGAAAACAATGGGCCTGGAGGGTATGTTTTTAAGGTTGGAGAATGCAGGGTATACCCAAAAACCAGGCTTTACGACATTTCCTTGGCCCTACCCGATGTTGTTTTTGATGATGACGGTGTTTTTGGCCAGAATATTGTCAGACAGCCTTCGAAGGATTTAAACTTTGAAACAGTTCTTGCATATATGAGAGAGATCTTTAATCTATCCAATAATACACCAAAACTTCAGGCAACTATCTCAAATATGATGCCTTTCTTTAGGCTGCCTGCCCATGCTTTAAGGGATGATATGATTCCTGACACCTGTTTCAGGGGTAACAATAGGGGGATATTTAATGTAAAAGCAGAAAGTCTCTTCACTTTCAGGGAATTGGTGCCCAGTCTAACAGAAAAATATAAAAAATGGATGTCAAGTCAAAGAAGCACACGTGATTTAACATTTTAAGTCTTAAAAAGTGTTTTTATTTGCATGAAAAAAGAAACAAGCTGCATAAATTCCAAAGCCATCCTGGATTATATAAAAGAATACAATTGTGGAAACTGTTCCGGCCTGTTGGAAAACCTTGACCCTGAGATTGATTCACTTCCTGACCCAGAAAGCTTCTTAAGGGATCCCAATAATTGGATCTCATGCACCGTATGTTCCAAATTACTGGAAAGAGCCAAATTGATTCTTCATGACGAAATGGCTGCCTATAAAATCGCCAGATATGCTGTTGAGGAAACCTCTCTGGGTTATGCTCAGGGCATAATAGTAAAGGCATTGTGGTCATATAAAAAAGCCCTTAAACATGCTCAAAAAATAAATGACAAATGGAATAAGAGCAAGAGGGTGGAGTTGTTGAAAATTAAAAGAAATGAGGCTGTTGTCCGCCTGCATTGGGATCTCCAAATGGATGTATCAAAAGATATATGCCTGATGAATCAGGGCGCTTATACTTTTATGCCGCTCATCTGGGGAGGGAGACCTCTCACTCTCAAAGAGGAATGTTGTTACTTTGAAGGTGCTCCATACTGTGAATATCATCTGAAATGGCCTGCCAGGAACAGATTTCATGAGATTTTTTCACGATTTTTCTCTTCAAAATCTGTTCTCATGGAAACAATAATGGAAATGGAGGAGGACAAGAAGGTAATTAAGCGAAAATATGAAGAGGTAAACCGGCTGAATTTAGAGCTGAGCTATAAAATAAAGCAGCTTTTGGCTGTGCAGGAAACCGGAAAGGCAATCCTCTCTGTACTGGACCTGGACCGACTGCTGACTGTTATCATGAACCTTCTTTCTAGCGTATGTAAGATTAACCGTGCCCTCATCATGCTTGTCAACGAAGACGAAGGATATCTTGAGTATATATACGGTGTTGGCTTTGATGTTGAAGTCCCAGAAGAGATTAAAAATTACAAGGTTCCTCTCCGTCGGGTAAGCAACATCCTGGCAAGGGTCACCAGTACGGGACAACCAGAGTATGTTCCCGAGGTAAAAAGTTCAAGTCTGAGAAAAGAAAACATTATGTTGAGGCACGGAAAACCTACCTCGGTGTATGTGGTTCCGCTAATAACCAGATCTAAGGTGATTGGTGTTATTGCCACGGATGCTGTTGAGAGGAAGGGTGTCCCAAAGGAAACCCGTGAAACACTGGAAATCTTTGCACCTCAAATTGCTATCGCCATTGAAAACGCAAGACTTTACTACAAACTACAAGAACAGATGAAGGAGCTAAAACAATCGCATGCCCTGCTGAGCAGGGTGGAAAAGTTCTCATTTTTGGGTAACCTGGCTGCAAGACTTGCCCATGAGATCAAGAATCCCATGACAGCTATAGGAACCTTCCTACAGATGTTACCCCAGAAATTCAACGATGAAGAATTTCGAACAAACTTCTATAAAATTGCAATGGAAGAAACAAGCCGGGTTAATAATCTGATTACAGAACTCCTCGATCTTGTCAATACAAGAGAGTCACATTTTGAGTTAGATGATCTCCATAGCCTGACTGATAGAATGATCTTCCTCATATCGCCCCAATGCAAGGAAAAGAAGATTGATATTATCCATAAATTTGATACCTCAATAGGACAAGTAAAAATGGATTCTGAAAAGATGAAAGAGGTTATTTTAAATCTTCTCTCCAATGCTGTAGACTTTACATCTAAAGAGGGAAAGATCGAAATTTTAACAGCAAAATCCTCCATGAGTGGAGGGAGAAAAGGTATTCGGATAGAGATTAAGGACAACGGGATCGGGATTCCTCAATCTATGATTGACAAGATATTTGACCCTTATTTCACAACTAAACATAAAAGTACTATCCATAACGGTACTGGTCTTGGACTGTTTATTACCCATCAAAATATTCAGGACCATCAGGGGACGATTGAGGTTAAAAGTGAGGTCAATAAAGGGACAACATTTATTCTTACCCTGCCCTCTGATCCTTCGATGCGACTATCAGCTAAAGCGAAGAGTTACAATTCGTGAGAATTGATAGAGTTAACATATATAAGATATCCCTTCCTTTTACAGGAGATTTTTCTCATTCACGTAAAAAAGGGTCTTCTGCCAATAATATCATTGTCGAGGTCCTTGCCAATCAAGGAAAAATAAGAGGATACGGTGAGGGTGCACCCAGATCCTATGTCACAGGGGAATCACAAGAAAGTGCTGCCAAAACTGTAGTCAATTTAATTCAAGAAGACTCTTTTCTTTGGGAGTTTAATCACGTTTCGCAGATATGGGATTTTATAGACAGTGCACCAAAGGGAAAGGAAAATAATGCAGCAATTTGTGCCCTTGAGATGGCTCTTTTGGATGTTCTGAGCAAAAGCCAAAATAAATCCGTATTAGAATATTTCCAAAAGGATTTCTACATCAGCCCAATCTATTATGGGGCTACGGTACCTCTCGCCAATAATCAGCGGGCAATGGAAGTATGTCGGTTGGTTAAGAAAATGCGAATTAAAAAAATCCGTCTAAAGATGGGAAAAGGCCTTGAACAAAATAGAGAGGCTATTAAGACAGTCAGGTTGGTTTTTGGAGATGATTGTGATTTAAGAATAGATAGTAATGGTGCATGGGATTATGAACTTGCCTTAAAACATGTTCCGCTTCTTAAAGAGCACAAGGTCAAGGTTGTGGAACAGCCCATGATGCCAACCGATCCGGACATTGCCGATTTCGCTAGCGCAATGCAAGCTAATGGTATAATCCTAATGGCTGATGAGTCGGCATGCTCTCTAAGTGATGTAGAAACAATTGTCGGAAAGGGCTGCTATAAGATGATAAACGTAAGATTGTCTAAATGTGGCGGATTTCGAAGGTCAATAAGGATAATTGATGAATTACGGGACAGGGGATTTTTTTTCCAAATTGGATGTCAACTGGGTGAATCGGGAATTCTTTCTGCTGCAGGGAGAGCGCTAAGCCTCCTTTGCCGTGATGCTGTTTACCACGATGGCTCTTATGATAGATTTATGTTGAAGGAAAATATTACTACTGAGGATGTATCTTTTGGGCCAGGTGGTAAAGCAGGCCCACTGGATGGTTCTGGGCTTGGTGTAAAAATAAATAAAGACAGCCTACTCCGTTTAAGCAACGGCTCTCCCAACCTAACGATCTCGAATCCTTTCTCCTGATGAAGACAAGTATGAAATCAGCCATTGAGTATGCTCGTTGGAAGGAAAATCACAAAACAATACTGGAAACTTTCTCTGATAAGAATGTAATGATGTTGTTTTCGGGTGGCAAGGATTCATCTCTGGCAATGGATTTTCTCTTACGGGCAAAAAAGGAATTTGGGTTTGATTTTAAAGCACATGCTGGAGCTTGCCCTGTTCACAGATACCCGGATAAAGAAAAGAAAAGGATTGAATCCTATTGGGATAAGAGAGGTGTAAATATAATATGGCATGATATGATTGAAACAGATGAGTATTTAGAGAATGCACCCAATCCTTGTGTTGCATGTCAAAAACTGAGAAAAAAGTTGCTAAAGAGTAGCCTGACCAACTCGATTGAAGATTGGAGTCGTCTTTTTATAATAATCAACCATAGTCTCTGGGATATTGTCAGCTATTCCATAGAACATATCCTGGATGATCTTTTTTCAAATTCTGTAGAACCTGAAAATAATCAAAGATTCATACAAACAGCCCAGCGTTTTTATCCTTTGCTAAAGATGAAGGAAGGCTACACAGTTTTCAGGCCTTTAATCAGGTATAATAATGTTGATATATTAGAACTAATTAAGGAAGCCGGTATTCCAACTCTTTCAATCCCATGTAAATTTAAGGAATTTAGACCAAAGAGGATTTTAGAAAGGTACTACCAGAAGATGGGGATTTACTTCGACTATGATAAGGTATTTGATTTTGCAAGAAGATCACTTGGGCTCCCAGATATTACTACCTATACCTCAATTGACAGAGACGAATACCTCCTAAACATTTTTTAATCATCATTTTTCCTCCAGTTGACATTTCTTCAGATTCAAAACAACTATCACTATTTGGAAAATCGTGATCGTCATTGACTTTACTGATATTCTTGAATAGATTGAATGCCAATGTTTTATGGTTAAAAAGCGAGCTATATACAAAAAGGGAGCATTAAGGGATTTTTTATGAATGATAAAATTATGCATGCTATTAGGCAAAGGGTAGCCAACGAACCATATGCCAGAAAAATGGGTTTAAAGTTACTCAAATTAGAGCCAGGATATGCATTGGTAGAAATGGACTTTACGGATGATATGGCAAATATTTTTGATATGACCCATGGAGGAGCTATATTTTCCTTAATTGATGAGGCCTTTGAAATATCATGTAATACTCACGGCACAGTAGCTGTTGCCCTGAATGTGGTAGTTACCTATCATAGGTCCCCAACAAAGAAAGGAGCATTGAGGGCGGAATCAAAAGAGATACATCGATCAGCAAAGACGGCAACCTATGATATAAGGGTTACTGAGGGAAAGAATAATATCTTAATAGCTACATGTCAGGCCTTGGCATACCGAAAAAAGGAAAAACTTCCTTTTCTTTGATACTCAGCTGTAACTATTTAATCGTATATCCCTTTCCATCCACCTCTATCTTTCCAGTTTCTTTCTCTATATCAAATGTAGACGGAAGAAATTGCTTTATTACCCAGATATTTGTTAGGAGATGTTCAGTTATCCGTTCAGTTATCAATGTTGAGCGCCCCCTGGCCAGAGCCATATAAAGAACAAGTTGGTCAGCAAGGTGAATATCAATAACACCCCTTGAATTTAGAAATTTGATACACTCATCACAGGCTTCATTCGCTATTTCCTCAGCCCTTTTTCCTTTTTTGCCCAACGAGGTAAATCCTCCTCCGCCTCCTTCAAATTGAGCATGTAAAAAAAGAACTGTGCCCTGACCATAAGATGGGGCGTTTTCAATGGAGGTGGTGGGGTTGAGCCTAAGATGTTCAAGCCTTTTTACGCTTTGATCTCTTTGCCTTTCAGCTATGCTTAACGGAAGATTGGAGACAGCAGAAAGAATATGAAGATGTAATAATTTGCCTCGATTGAAGAGATGAATTGGCTTAAGGTCTTTGGTGTTTTTTATTACGGCACGAATTGTACCGCCTCCTTTTGGATACCATCCCCATTTATCAATCTCTACAGTAACGTTGGCTCCCATTGTCTTAAGGGCAGGCAGAAACACAGTTTTAAGGTAATGAAAAGATGGGCTCCACGGAACATGTGTTCCCCCTGTGATCTGAATTTGAGAGGAGATTTTTCCTAAGAGCAGGACTGGAATCATGGCCTGCAAAACCAGACCAGTTGAACCGGCAGTTCCAATATGAAATGAGTAATTTCCTTCATGTATCTCTCCAGGTTCAAAGATAAGCTCATGTGAGTCGATTGTAGCACCTTGAACTTTAGCCTTAGTAATAGTTGCTAGTGAATTTATTGCTATTAGGTGTTGGGGTTTGAGTCCTGGCTTTTTCCTATTACCCCTGATGTGGTGAATGTATAGTGGTACTTGACAGATGGAAGATAATGTTAAGGCTGTTCGAAGGATCTGACCACCTCCCTCACCGTGCCTGCCATCTATTTGAATTTTTTTATTTATTTGCACGATTCTATCCTCGCATAGGTCAAAAATAATGGTGGTTCAGAGAAATTCATTTTAGTAAAAAATTAAAAAATACAAAAGACCAATATATTATTTTTCCTTAAAATGATTTATTATAGTACCATAAATGGTGTGAAAATATCGGTATAGATACAGATAGCTGGAATAATCAAACAGCATGTATAAAGTTGGAATAATAGGTGCGGGCATTGGAGGGTCCTACCTTTCCTATCGCTTAAGCAAAGAGGGGGTAGATACGATAGTTTTTGATTTTCGAGCTCCCCGTGAGAAAATCTGCGGAGGGGGAGTTAGTTACAAGGCAATTGAAAGGTTTCCAATTATCAACGAACTTGCTATTCCCAGGAAGGAAATCTGGAAGTCAACCTTGATTTCCCCGAAAGAAAGAGTGGTGACAATAGACCTGGAAAAACCACTCACTATATTTAGTCGAATGGATCTTGATTATTCTTTTCTTAAAAAGGCAATGAGATTTGGTGCTCATTTCAGAAAAGAAAAGGTTCAGTCCTTTGCCCGTGAAGGTAATTCCTGGAGGATTTTTACAAAAACAGGTGATTATAAAGCCGAGATTTTAGTTGGGGCAGACGGTGCCTTAAGTAGAACAAGAAGGAAACTGAATGTATTGTCTGTGAAAGAAGATGCCTTTTTTGCCCTAGAGTGTTTTTTGAATGTACAAGAAGATGTTGTCATATATAAATTCTTTCCTGATATTAAAGGGTACCTGTGGGCATTTCCGAGAGTTGATAACCTTGCGGTTGGCATAGTCTCAAAGCGTTGTAGAGAAACAAATGTTAAGGATATAGAAAAGAGGCTGCTCTATTTTATCGAGAGGTATTATCCTGAACAGACACCAAGAATCTCTGTGCAAGGCGCCTACATCCCTCTTTTTTGTGCAGACGATATTAAGAATATAAGTATCTGCGACAATAATTGGGCCTTAATTGGAGATGCTGCTACTTTTGTAGATCCAGTGAGTGGTGAAGGGATCTATTATGCGATATATTCAGCTGAGAGTTTGGCACAATGTATACTGGAAAACGAATTAGCCCTTTATCAGCAATTATGTATGAAACATTTTGGTGAAAACTTGGTTAAAGCCCTTCAGATTTTTGAATATTTTTACCAGGCTGAGTTTATAGAGGTTATGATTCAAATGGCTAAAGAGAGCCTATCGGTGTGCCGAATTATAGCAGACATGATATCTGGCAGTTTAGATTATTTAAGCTGGAAAGGGGCATTGAGAAAGGGATTGTATAAGATAATGAGTGATTTTATTTTCAATGCCGACCTGGCAAGTAAGCACGAAGTGATAACCAACCTTTTTAAACTGCCCCCAAAGCATTATAGGCCTTTTTCAGGAAACAAGACTTCATGACTTTTCGGACCACAGTTAAACAGAAGGTCAAAGGCAGAGAGATTATGGATAAATGCACCCCAGAGCTGGGGGTACACAGGAGATGGAGGTGTAAAAAAATGTAACGTTATCCCTGCGCGAGAAAATAGATCCTTATCCAGATATTTTTCTGCACTCTTTTGAGCCAGATAGTCAGATGCACCTATTTTCATGCAAATTTTAATGAGAAGCTCATGCCCTTTCCCTTTAATGCCTAAATCGGACTGCAGAGCCAGAGGCGTAGGAATCATCAGATGTTTTTTCAGATAATGGAGTATGCTCATATTTAGATCTATTAATTTTTCAAATCTGTCTGAAAAGATCTCACCCACAAAACCTAAATGCTCTTTAAGATATGGGGCATTGGCATAGGATATTTTTAAGCTCGCTATGTGTTTTTTTCTCCAGTTCCCCTCAGGGTATATATTTACCTCGTTGATTTTTTGGAGTCCCAGTCCTTTTCTCCAAACTGGGATAGTAACCCATAAGATTCCTTGGTCGTTTTTAAAGCGATTTCTGGTTATCCAAGTTGTCCTCTGAGGGAATTGGACGCTGTCCAAAACAATCATCATGTCGGAAAGATAAGCCTTTGCGAAGAATGCAGAAAATGGAGCAAAAAATGGTTGGTAGGTAGATATGATCATTTTACCGTTTTTACTTTATGCGTTAATAAGCGATTTAATTTTGGTAAATTCATCAGGTGTATTGATATTGAGGAAAGCCTTGCTCGGGCAACAAAATTTGCGTATCTCATCTTCTTTAACATATCTGACTGGTATAGAGTCATAAAAAAGCCTGGCTTGGTAGCGCTTAGAGTCAATAAGGAGCCTGATAGGCTTCAGGCATGATCGGAAATAGATAGCATGGAGGGGTTCTATTTTATCGGCTACCGAGGGAACCACGGCTCTATGATTTCCTTTTATATCCACCATGTAACGAACTAATTGCCTGTTGATACGTGGCATATCGCATGCAACAAAGAATCCTGCCTGGTCAGGTATGCTCATTAATCCTGTATATATTCCTCCTAAAGGACCTAATCCTTTTACAATGTCCTCAACTATCGGTACTTCAAGGTATTCATACTTTTTCTTCTCATTTGTGATCAGAATTACACGTTTAAAGATAGTTTTCATTTCTTGTAGTATACTGTCGATCAATCGGACACCCCCGATTTTTAAAAAGGCCTTGTTTTGGCCGTATCGCTTGCTGGAGCCGCCAGCTAGTATTACCCCTGTGATGTGGTCGTAAAGTTTGTTATGCTCAAATTTTTCCTTCATGATAGCTACACTACTCCTTATTAATTTGTGTTTATACACAAATGTCT
>Ga0307380_10005455_pt1 | contig 16852 bp, 23 predicted proteins | sample UN3MG_FD_202239 | JGI IMG/M metagenome (GOLD analysis project Ga0307380, IMG submission 202239) | Soil microbial communities from Risofladan, Vaasa, Finland - UN-3 | ecosystem: Environmental > Terrestrial > Soil > Coastal area > Acid sulfate soil | place: Finland: Risofladan, Vaasa | collected...
TTTAACAGGAACTACTGGATCAACAGGACCAACAGGCCACACGGGTTTAACTGGATCAACAGGACCAACTGGTTTAACAGGAACTACCGGTTCAACAGGACCAACAGGCCACACGGGTTTAACAGGAACCACAGGACCCACGGGGCCGACTGGTTTAACAGGAACTACTGGCTCAACAGGACCAACAGGCCACACGGGTTTAACAGGAACCACAGGACCCACGGGGCCGACTGGTTTAACAGGAACCACAGGAGCAACAGGTCCAACAGGAACGACTGGTTTAACAGGAACTACTGGGTCAACAGGACCAACAGGAACGACTGGTTTAACAGGAACTACTGGTTCAACAGGGCCAACCGGTCACACGGGTTTAACTGGACCAACAGGGCCAACAGGTCACACGGGTTTAACAGGACCAACTGGACCATCAGGTCCAACAGGACCTACTGGCCCTACGGCAACAACGATGACGGTGACGTCTGAGGCATCAGACACCACTTGTTTCCCATCGTTTTTTACGGCTCCAACAGGTGAGCTTGGACCTAAGACGAACCCGAGTTTTACGTATAACGCCAGTACGAATTCTTTGGTGTCTTCACTTTTTACAGCAGATACAATTACGGCGAATACGGCTTTTGTACCTGACGCTAATGACGGCGCTGCTCTGGGCACTACGGCTTTACAGTTCAGTGATTTATTTTTGGCGACCGGCGCCGTCCTGAACTTTGCGGATGGTAATGTTACTATTACACATACTGCAGCTACACTAACAGTTTCAGCAACGACTTTGGCGTTAGGGTCGACGAATATAACAATGTCCGGCAGTATTGGTGTAACGGGTACTCGAGTTACTAAGGGTTGGTTTACAGCTTTAGAGTGTACTGATGCTATTGTCGGTAGTATTACAGGAAATGCTGCTACTGTTACGGTTGCGAATGAGGCTACAGATACCACTTGTTTCCCGACTTTTGCTACTGCAGCTACTGGAAGTTTGGGTATGAAAACTGTAGCGAGTTTAACTTTAAATTCAAACACGGGACTTTTGACAGCAGCAGCGATGACTGTTTCAGGAGATCACGACGGTACAGCGGCATTAATCGGTAGTATTATGTACGGCACTGGAGATCCAGGAGCCAGTTTTACAAACGCGCCGGATGGTACTTTCTATATTAAGTACACGGCCTAAAGAAGTGTAGAAAGGAAAGTATTATGACGATTACTAAACTGACTCTCGATCAAGATGCCCAAGAGAGAATCGTGGGGCTGCATAAGAACGTCCGCGATAGGATGACCAGCACGGCTGCCGTTTGGAACGATGGAGTAACGGTTATTTATACAGCCGTGTTTGTAGTTGCGGCTCCAAATGGAATCTCCCTTGGTTCGTTGTGGGTCATGCTGACTGATTTCCAAGCTCAATACAACGCCCTGGATGCGGACTTCGATGCGAAGTATGTTGGCTATGCCGCGTCGTCTTGGAAGACAGGTGTTGATGCATCGTTGGCTTCCATTGCTGCGCTCAAGACAGATTTGCAAGTTGCCGCTGATGCCAATTACAAAGAGGGAGGATACTACCTCGTCAAAGAGATGACCGCTGCACACAAAACCTACGTAGCTGGACTTATTACCGCTAGCCTAGGATGATAGATGGCATCAACTGGCGCAACATATCCTACCGCATATAGCGCGGCTACGGCAACCAATCCGCAAAATATGTACGGAGCGGGTACTGTTAACAGTATCGGCAAGATGTATGCGAAATACAATACATTTGGATTTTCAATACCGTCTGGGGCAACGATTGACGGCATAGAAGTACAGTACCGCGCCTATGGTGATTTCGGGTCACATAAAGCTAAGTCAACTTTATATTACAATGGCAGGGCGACAGCGGCACCTACTACATATACAACAGCAACTTTTGGAAGCAGCTACTCAATAAAAACCGTGGGTGGACCAACTACCACATGGGGCCGAACATGGGCTGATACTGATTTCAGCGATGCCAATTTTGCTATAAGATACGACGCTGATGCAGCCGCTGACTTCGGTTATACGGACTGGATGACAGTTAATGTCTATTATACCGTAGCTGCCACAACTCCTGGTATTTGGGTAAATGTGGCCGGAGCGGATAAGCGCGGGGCAGCCGTATACGTGAATGTAGGTGGGGTGGCTAAATTGATGAATAATATGTATGTTAATGTTAGTGGCGCCGCGAAGGCTATAGTGTTCTCCTAGGGTCTGTCTCTTCTTTACAAACGTTTCTTTAGTGTTTAATCTATTCGAATGAACAGATATACACGTAAACAAGCTATTGAGATGCACAATGTTTTTGAAATGCTTTCCACAGTACCTTTTAAGCCTAAAACAGCAGTTTGTATTATTCGTAATTTAAATAGGTTAAAAGATGCTGTACAGGATATGCGTTTTGCGGCTGAGCAGGTTAATCGAATTAAAGATTATGCCGAGTATGACGCTAAGCGCACGAAGATTTGTACGGACCTCGCAGCAAAAAAAGAGGATGGGTCAATTATTACGGTAGGTAATAAGTACGTTTTTCCCACACAGGAAATTGCGAACCAAGCTGAGCTTGAAGTAGCAGCTCTTTCAGAACAATATAAAGATGCCGTATTAATTCAAAAAGAATACGATGCCCAAGTGGAGTTTCTTTTAAATGAAGAAGTGGAGTATGACCTGCATTGTATTAAGATAGGGGATGCTGAGGCTTTTTTTACACCTCAGCAGCTTTTACCTATTGTGGATTTGATAGAAGATTAGAAGCAGAAATTAGACCTGGCGTCCTTTTACCCAAACATCACAAGTCAGAACGGTCGCGGCACCTTCGGCGGATTCCACGTTGATATAGAGGGTTGCGTTACCCAAGATATTTAGTGTCATGGCCGCCAGGGGAATTACTCGAGTGTCTCCGGCGAGGATAAGTCCTGTAAGGGCGACGGCGGCAGCAATTTCCGCACCGTCCGTTGTGGTACCTATATTGATTGTTCCTGGGGTCGAGGGGGTACCCGTAACGGTTGCCACCTGGATGATGAGATGTGTTGGAACAAAATGTTTCGCCACGTCTCCAGTAAGCGCACCGGTTTTTTCCGATTCGTCAGTCATAATATCGACGGCAGAAGCCAAGGCAAAGATATGGTCGTCGACGATGGCGGCGAGACTAGTTGCCATAGCTGCGGTCATGAAACCATCACTTACACCCGCGACGACATCAGCATGCAGTGTTCCACCGAGTTGGTCTCCGTGGGCGTGGACGTGATCGTCGGGGGAACAAACTAGGCTTGTACCGGCGGCGGCTACACCAACGGCCGCGGGAGTTGCGGCGGAGGTTACGGGAGCTGATTGAGAAACAGTAAGCCAAGCACCTACTCCAATACACTCAAGAGTTAGTACGTAGTAGTCTTTGTTGATAGCGACAGCGGCATTAACTCCATCGATGGTATCGGTTCCATCTGGTGTAATCGTGATGTTTTGGGTCGAAGCGGAACCAGAGCTGTCACCAATCGTAATTTTTCGACCAGCCATAGCGGCAGTAGCAGCGGGGAGAGCCGCGGCTGAAGGAGCTGCGATAGTCGTGGTATCAACAAAATTGATTGAATCATTGGCTGCGAGTACGACTGGGGTAGCTACGGCTACTTGGAAGTCAACTTTGTTTCCAAGGGTAATCCACGTAGAACCATTCCACTCAATAACATCGCCTTCTTTGAAAGTGAGGGTTGTATTGGTGTAGGTAATTCCGCCGGTATCAGAGGTGGCCGCAGTTACTTTGTACACATATCCCTGTTTTACGATAGCGATGAGGGGGAAGTCTGTAGGGACTGCGATGGTTCCCTTTTCGATCATTTTGTAGGAAGCGCTAAGAACGACCCAATTAGCGGCTCCGTCCCACATAATTTGGTCACCTTCGGTGAAAATTTGTGCTGTGTTGGTTTTAGCAGCATCATCATCGATTACGTCTGCGAGAACTCGGTAGCAGTAACCGCGTTTTACTGCAGTGGCAGTGGGGAAATCGGAATTGAGGGTGATAGCGCCCGCGTCGATTAGAGGATTACTATTTCCGATAACATACCAGCCTGAAGTACGCCAAACGATAATGTCTCCCAGCAAGAATTCTTGGGATGTATTGGTTTTAGTTGCATCATCATCGACCACGGCGGCAGTACAGCGATAGACATAACCGTCTTTAACACCAGTTGTTAAAGTTGCGGCGGGAGGGGGGAAATCAGCTGCGGCTGCGATGTTTCCTTTGAATTGGAAGGGAGCCGTGAGGGCTTCACCGACGATTGTCCAAGTGGTACCATTCCAAACAATCTCTTCTCCAGCGAGGATGTCTTGATTGGTATTTGTATAGGTTGCGCCCGCGTCGTCTGTAACATCAGCCGTTGCGTGGTACAACCAACCAGTCTCGACATCGGCAATAAGGGGGAAATCGGTATTAACCGCGACGTCGCCCTTATAGAGGAATGGGCTGGTGATAGTTCCCACGGTAGCCTGGAGGACTCCTATATCTTTTCGGAAAGTGTTCAGAAGTGCCCAGTCGGGTTGATCATAAGTTGTATTAAGGCCAGAGGTATCATCTGTACCAGTAGGGGTTACTTCAGTCATCGCAACGGTGCAGAGTCCGGCGGTTACATAGGCTTCAAGTTGGTCCTGAATACGGAACCAAACGTCCCAACTACAGGTAAAGGTGTTTGTTCCAGATGCGGGTACCGTTCTCGAGAAGATCCCATTAACGGGGTTGGGGTCTTGAATAACGAGTTGGCCTCCCGTAGAAGTAACTGTTACTGTTGGCATTTCTTACCTACCTTTTTTTGTTACGGGGGCTACAAGGTTGCCCCACCTTGTTTTTCATACGTTCCTCCTAAGTATAGTATAGATTTTAAAAGAACCTAGAAAACTAAAATAGGTTGTTTATTCGGCTGTGGCCCAGGAGCCTGCACTGTCTGTATAGGACGTTCCTCCTGAGACGGGATAAGTTGCTTGTGTTACTCCTGAGGGTCTGAAGATCAGAGCGCCTATTTGGCCCATGGCATTTACATCAGAGGATTGTACAACTAGGTTGGAATTCCTTAAGAGAACTACGGCATAATCTTCGGTGATATTTACAGTATTAGCTTGGAGCCAGTCTGCAGAAACATTGGCTGCAAGTCCTATTTTTAGAGCACGTTGTGCTTTTTCTACGTGGACTGCCCAAATGGCCACGTTTCCATAATATATTATGATGGCCTCTTGGTTGAATCCGATTTGTTCAATGTAAGTAAAATCTAAGGTTGAGTACGTGCCACCCCAGACGCCTACTCCGGAGCACATTATTTCAGCGAAGTAACGATATTCGGCGATGATAACGTCTACAGACCGGCGACAGCAGGCATATAATACGTTAGAATTATTAGCTTGAATGTCTGCCCACTGGTCTTCAGCCCCGGGGTGGTTGGCTATTGATGTAAACGGATGTACGTAGTAGTCACTTCCGAATAATGGATTCAGGAAAGTGCTGGGGTCTCCGTAGGTCATATTGATAGAGGAGTGGTATAGGCGGAGTCCGGCGGATCTATCGAGTCCGGCGTATTCGTCTACAAATGAGCATGCCGTTATTACTGCGCCGAGGTCGATAAACTCTACTGGATTTTCTCCAGCGTCTGACACAAAACGTATACCAGCCATCCAGAGGGAGTTGTCCTCGTGAAAGGGGAATGCCGGGGCGAGAAAAGCTCCTGGACCAGATCCTTTAATTGTTGTGGTCGTGGCTGTTTCGATGACGACGGGTTCGGTAACGATTTCTATCGTGTCTCCTGCGTCAAACCCAAACCAGTCCATAGAGGTTCTTATTGTATCGGTTGTGTTTTTAAATACTTGAAAGACGCCCCCTGCTTGTGCACCGGTGAGCACATTAATAGACTTTTTAAAGAATTCATCTACTTCCCATCCGGCTGCGGTAACTACTAGGTCCGTAGCTAGTGCGGCACAGCCGGGGTATACCTCTCCTACGCCTGCCACAGAATCGAGAGTAAAGGGTCCAGCATATACGGGCCATGTTTCGCCACTACCATCGAGAACAAGACGCCCACCTTTCTCGTGGAGGATGTTTAGTGTGGCAGGAAAATAAGTGTAGGTTCCGGCTGATATGATTACTTTTATTGTGTGTTTAAGTACTCGGTTATCGAAGTCGTCGAGACAATGAAGTGTTTTATAGGGATAAGTAATTGAACCATCCCCCGTTGTATCATTTCCACTGGCTCCGTTAACATAAATTGTTTGATTCTCGTATGTTACGCGGACTCCGCTTACTTGGGACCATTTTATATTGGGTGTAATTTGGTCCAGGCGCCAGATAGAGCTGTCATCTTCTTGCCGATATAGTTTCTCGAGGTTTCTCGTGTTGAAGTCGGTATCAGCTTTTCGGGCGGCATAGTCGGCGTAGGGAGTTGTGATGTATGCCTGTAGGGCCGAGACGTCGGTACGAAGACCATTTATCCGGATGGTGTCGTGAGCGGCGCTGGCGGCATTTGTTGCGGGAACGTTAGTAACGGTATAGGTACACTGGTCTATTTTTTTATAATTTTCGACTAAGGAGGAAATTCGGTGCCAACGAGACCATTCGCAGTTGAATGTTTTTGTAGCCAGGGCTGGTATGGTAACAGAGAACGTCCCTTCTCGGGTATCGGGATCTGTAATAGTGATGGGGTCTTTGAGAGACGTAATCGTTATTGTTTTTTCCATATGAGTATCCTCGTCAGCAGGTTGTCGTTACGTTCTTTTCAAGTATAGTATAGAATTAAGATGAAACGAGGTGTCCTATGCGTATTGTGTATGCTGGCGAGCCTGTGATTGACCAATTTCCGGTTTGGAATCCAGGGCAGACCGCTAAGATTCCAGCGATTTCAGTTTTCAATCCGATTTCTTGGAAAAACGGTGTGTCGCAGATTATGTCGATTACGGTAACGGAGATTGTAGCTACTCCGGGCGAGTATATGATGACTTTTAATCCTCCTGGCGCGGGGTTTTGGAAGGTTGAGGTGGGAGTTCCTACTACAGGGGATTCTATCGTTGAAGTTTATGATGTGCGCATGCGTCCGTATCGGGCTCGATTTGTGGCGGTCAAAGATACGACCGAGCAGATACCCATCGCTATTTGGGTAGAGAATGAAGACGGTACTCGTGCTACAGACTTCACGACGGCGTCGGCATCGATTATTCTTCCTGACGGTACCGAGGTAGTGGATATGGGTGCAGCCACACCTTCTGCGGAGGGTGTGTTTGAATACGTGGCGGATAATGCGGATATCCCAGCGGGTGCAGAATATTTAATTTCCTTCGTAGGGACTAAGGGTTCTTTGACGTGGTCTTACAATCTTGGGTTTACAAAGGTTGCGTAATGCGTAAGACAGCGGACGAGATGGCCACTGATATTTTGGGACAGCAAGCTGTAGACCGGAAGCAAAAAGAGCGCTGGATAGCGACGTTAACAGGGGGGGCTATAGGGACTGCAGCAGGACTAGCTACGAGGAATTTAAGGGCTAGGAATATTCCGTCTGAGATATTGAATACCGGACTGAGTGGACTTTTATGGGCTAATGCTCCGAGTGTTATTTGGAAAAACCCAAAAGAGAATGCGAGTGCCCCGCGATGGTGGAAGAAAGATTACTCGCCAGCAGAGCATGGATTGGCTCTCGGAGCGGGTAGTGGGTTAGGTGTTGCGGGAGGCCATCTATTAATGCGGTCTTTAAAGGATAGAAAAATTGTCACCCCTGAGCTTCTTAAGTCTTTTAAGGGTGCTCCTATTGCTATAGGGGTTATGGCCATACCTGCAGTAGCAGGTTATTTAGCAGCTAGAAAACTTATGCGGATGCGTGATGCGTAATATTATTACGGCTCAAACTCTTTTCGAAATCCTTCGCAAACTTCCAGAAGAAGATCGTAAACACATGAAGATTGTCGCGTCCGATGATAACGATGAGCGGGTAGAAATTGACGATTGTTCGATGTGTATTAACCGAGTTTTCCTCCACGTAAAACGACCTTTTGGTGTATAGTAAAAACCGTTTAAAACATGGTATAAGACTCTGAACTACCTGGTGTAGGTGTCTATCTTTTTAGATTACACAAAAAGGAAGGATTAAAAAATGACTCTTCGGATAATACATCATAACGACCCTGACGGTTATGCGTCGGCTTACATCGTTTATGACTACGCTCTTGGAGCTCGGATAGCGGATTCGGCGGAGGATATATGTTTTCATTCTATGGCGTATGGAAGGCCTATTCCAAAGGAGATTGATTACGAACACGATAGTGTAATTATGGTTGATTTTTCCTTACAACCTTTGGATGTTATGGAAATGTTTGCTGCGCGTATTCCAGTAAAACAATTTGTGTGGATTGACCACCACCAGACTACTGTGGATATGGAAAAAAAATCTCCCGGTATTCTACAGCGTGTTCCCGGTATACGCACAGTGAATGACAATGCGGGGATACCGATTTCCGCGTGTGAACTTACTTGGAAGTTTTTTCACCCTGAGGATGAGATTCCTGCGGGTATTAGGCTTGTAGGTAGCTGGGATACCTGGCGGCATATGGAACAGAACGATATTGATGCCAAGGATTTTCAAGCGTATTGTAGTTCGATTGACTGCACTGTTTTTACTGCAGAGGGAAGGGAATTTTGGAGTAAGGTACTGGCGTCTACAAACGACCCCTACGGCTGGTTGATGGATACGGCTGTTCGTGAAGGCAAGGGTGTTAGGCGTGTTTTGAAAGATGAGAATAAGAAGCGGATATTGTCTAGGGGCTTCTTGGGTAATTTCGCGGAGTATAGTGCGATTATTACGAATGACCGCGGCTCATCTTTGATGTTTGAAGACTATAAAGTTTCACCTTCCGAAGTTGACTTAATGGTCTCTTTTATTTACACGAAAGAAGGTTTCTGGACTGTGAGCTTATATAGCGTACATACTGACCGTATTGATTGTGGGGCTATTGCAAAAAAATTAGGAGAAGCTGGACCTACTCCGTCGGGCGGGGGACATAAAGGAGCTGCAGGTTTCCAATGTGATTGGCCTTATATTGAGAAACTTATTGAAAGGACGTGAGGAATGTCTCAGAGGAAGATTAAACCGAAAGCATCGGTAAAGAGTATTTTGCGAGATGCGGACAAGGTTGTCGATGAACTTCAGGGGATTAACGAACGACTGAAGAGTGCTAATAATCAATTAGCGCAGGCGCATATTGCGATGCAGGCTTGGGTGACAAAATTGGAGGAACGTATTGTGGTGCTAGAAAGTCATTGTGGGATTTTTTCTACGAAGGAGCTCGCGGATGAACCAGCGGCGCATACAACTCTTGAAGGGCCAAGCGAAGAAGTAGCTCCATCCGGAGAGGGCGAGGATGTATTGGTCCATCCGGGTGAAAGTGTCTCCTCCGACAGCGGAGACAGCCAGTAATTCTTCTACGATAGCTTTACGTTCGATCCAATATCTCCCGTAAGCTAGGCCTACGGGCAGTGGGAACAGGAAATAGATTAGCAGCCCGATTATTGGTCCCAGTCTTTTAAAGTCGTGCAGGTGCATGGCTTCATGTTTTAAACAGACATAGGTTGGAATTAGGGTTTTATCTGAGAACTCCCATCCTTTGTACATGTAGATATGCCCACACATGGTACTTGTGCGGAGCATAAAGTTGTCGTCGTTTTTATGGAACGTAAGAATGTTCCAAGTTTTATTTATGACTTTGCACCAGGACGTTTCTTCTTTTTTACGCACGATACCTTTGTCGATAAATTTGGAACAGAAAGAACTCATGTATGCAGTAGAAAGCATCTTAACGTACCTCCGTGTATGTGTTAATGTTTACTAGTAAATAAGTTTACGTCATAGGAGTTAAATTAAATGTCTAAAATGGATGAGATGGTGGCAGTATTTCCGTCGTCGCTTTTAGTACACTTTACAAAAAGTGCGTGTTATCGTTTTAATAGTAACTTTTTGGATATAATTTCTTCCAGAGTTTTGTTTAAGAGGCGGGGTGATGTTGAAGCAGACGAGGCGTGGCGTCAGCTTATTCCGTATGTTTATCTTTTTAACACTAATGGGACGCTTTTAGCATATAGACGGACTAAATCAGGAGGAGAAGGACGGCTGCATGCTCAGGTGTCGGTAGGGTTTGGTGGACATATTAATGAGGATGATTCAACGGGTGACCCTAAACAGCTTATTCAAACGGCGGGTATGCGGGAGCTTTTAGAAGAATTAAATTTTGGAGGATGCTTAGTACGACCGCTAATTCCTTCGGGGTTTTTAATAGCACATGATACCCCTGTTGACCGGGTGCATTTTGGAGTTGCGTTTGCGCTTCAGTATTCTGGAGTAGTTAAAGCAAACGATGATGAGTGTGAGATTATTGGTTGGAAAACTAGAAATGAATTGTTACATGACTATAATTTAGAAAGTTGGTCTTTGCGATTATTGCAGCAAGGGGTAAAGGAGGAATTAGGTGACTAGTAGGAAAAGAGTATTTGTTACTGATACTCCGAGTATTGTGGATTTATTCGGTCCTGTGCTTGGGACAGCGGGAGTAGTATATGGGATTAACATGGTAAATATAGAATTTGTGAAAGATCTTTTGCAAACGGATTTTTGGGAATCTTATGTTAGAAACCCCAAAACTGCAGATGCTGCAACAAAAGAAACCGGACAAACTATTTTGGCTAAGAGTGGATTTATACCTCTTTTAGAAGAGTATGACAGTATTCTTTGTGTAGCGCCTAATTCCCTCGATGAGGAGCAACTTATCTGGTTTTATGTCTTTTGTGCACATGTTAGTCCTTTGGTAAGTAAGACAGAGGATTGCTCGGATTGTCCAGATGTTCCCAGTTGTTTTAAAACTACTATTGAGGCGTAAGAGGTTGTTTAACATCGGAGTCTTCCCCATAGATAAGGGGGAGGACTCCTTTTTTGCTTAGACCGATATCCTTTGTGAACTGTTCTTTTATTTTTTCAGGAATGTTTCCTCCCAGGAGGGTCATCCCCCTAGTGTATAAGTCCTGTTTAGCTTGAGTGGAGTTGAAAGCTAACGCAAGAGAGGACATTGAAAAAACAGTACAAATAACTACGGATGCTGTCGCCCAGTTCAGGGTTCGGGTAGTGTAGAAGATGTAGGCTAGGATAGCAAAAAGAAGGATTTCCATTATTAGGAATGCGAGAAACTTTTTACTATGCACCCAGGTTTTTTCAAGGATAGATAGCAATTCAGGGTGTGACATTTTCAGGTCCTTTCAAGAGTGCCTCTAGGCTTTTTACGGGGGCACATTCAGCACAATTGGTCTCAACGAGTTCGATGGTTCCGTCTATTTCATTTACGCGGTATGAGCGCTCTTTGACGTTAAGCCCATATTTGCTCACAACTTTTTGGAATCGTTCGTGCTCGAGGTGGTTATAGGTTTGCTCCATCTGACGTAGGGTATCCGCGAGCGTAGTTGCTTCACAAGCCAGGGCTTCCAGTTGTTGTGTCATAGCGGAGAGCTCGTCGTCTTCGGTGAGTTTAACCACTACGCGCGTTTTCAAGTTTTGCGTACAGTGAATATCAGCGGTAAGGCAGGCTTTGGTGCCGCCAGAAAGACGGTCTACCGCCTCTAGGTCTTTGCTTTCCATGCTTTGCCTAATTGCCAGATCTAGGTTCTTTGTGAGGGTCGGCATGGGACAGTTGTTGAGTTGTTGTAGGATAGAAGACCCCTCACGTGTAGGAGGAAGGGGATTGAGTTTAGTGCGGTCAATGGCTGGTCTTGTTTCGGGGGGGAGCCTCAAGTGGTGTTGGAGCTTTCCCATTTGAATCTTTTTTTCTAGTTCTGGATGCATTGTCATTCCTTTCCGTCGAGAGCTTTTAGTGTAGCGACCCTATATATGAATAGGCTGTTGGGTAGTGCTATCACTTGGTTTCGATTGCTGACAAAGAATTTTTGGTGCGATATTTCTAAGGGAGCTGTATGTGTCGTAGTTCTAAGAAAACCGAAACCTTCGTAAAATACTAGGGCGTCTAAGACCCAGTTTTCAGTTATGACTTCGATGTCAGTAGGTAATTCTCCACTACAAGATATATCGAATAGTTTCCAAAAGTAGCGCGAAGTATCTTCTGCTTTTAAGAGGGCAGCTTTTCCTATTTTTTTGCCAGTATGATCTAGGATATAGATCCTAGTTTCATATGCGTGTCCGAGTTCGTTCTCTAAGGGTTGAATTATACCTTCTACTTTACTTACTTGATATTCATTATCCATTATGTCACCATGAGTATGTTGGTATTGGGGGTTCTTCTATCTTTATTATCATTTTTTTTAGTTTAGTTTGCAAGTCAGCAAGGTCTCCATCGTTGGTTATCGTGTAGGTTATTAGGGTTGAATCGATTTCATTTAAGAACGTTTCGCTAGGATGCGCATGTTGTTCCGTTGTCATATCTTTGGATGTTTTAGGAACTTCCTTGGTTATGCGTACGAGAGTCCCTTCGAGTTGGTTTACGATGAGTTCTGCTTCATTAGCAAAGCGTATATCAGGGATTACGATATGAGGTACGAGTGGTTGTTGTAAAAACAAAGGGGGGACTAAACCTAGGGGGTCTTGTCCGGTTGTGAGATAGGTGTGTATACGATTATAAAGAATCCTAACCCAAACATCCGGATTAAATGTTCTCCCAAATTCAGTTCCAAGATGCTGCATCATTTGGCGTAGTTGGGTATCCTTTTGGTCGCTTGGGCCGAAGAGTTTTTCCAGGGGGATATTAAACCATTTATTTAAAGTAAGTTTGAGCTCGTCGGCGAAGTTAAAAAGCACGTAGTTGTGGTGAGATTGCAGGTAAAGTGCTGCGGTTGTTTTACCGACACCAGCATTCCCGATAATTCCTATGATGGTACAGTTTTCGATTTGGTACAAGGGTGGTTTTCCTTTCGTTTAGATGACAATGTTTATAACATAATCCTCGGGGCAAAAAAAGAGCTTCTGCTCTTCTTTAGTAGAAGAAAAGCAGAAGCTGAAAGTTCTCGTGTTATACGCATCCTAGAGTCATGTTCCCGCGGGATTTGTGAGCTCGGCGCCTTTGACTTTGTTCGCCTCCTGGGCGAACGCGGTAAAATACTGTAGTAACTACAGCGACGTTCTGTAAAAAACGTACATGGGTATAAACGCGAGAACTTTAACAATACAGGTTAATCAGCCGCCGAAGTCATCTTCGAGGAGGGGCCGAATTTCTGTATCCAGATTTGTCCATTTGCGGAGTCGGTAATTAATAACGGATTTAACACGTCCGGATGCGGTAGAGCACATCCCTTTAGTGGCATATGCGGTTAATGCGCCTTTCCAAGTACCGCATTTTTGGTATTGCGTTTCTAGCCAACGGGCGCCGCAATCAAGCTGACCTTTTATTGTCTCTAGTTCGCAACCTTTAGCAGCAGTTCCGTGAACTTGAGTTAGCCCGATTTCCCCTAACGCCCCTTTTGCGGTTATGTCAAAAGTACTTTCAAGGTACGTAATTGTAGTTAAGAGTGTGGGAGGTATGTTATGTTCTCGCGCAGCTGTGACAATAGCGCGTGCCATGTTGTCGCGAAGTTCAGAGTTTCTTACGAGTGGGTGTCTTGGGGTATATTGCAGGTAATACTTAATTGAGTAACTTACTGTTAATACTTCTCGTACGAAACTCCTAGCTTCTAGCGTTACGGGTTCTTTAACATCATCCACAGGCCCCATCTCATGTAGGGCGTTGTTGTCTGCGGATTTTGCAGGCTCTTCGGCGTTGGTGATAATACTAATAAGAAGTATAATCATCACAGACGTTGTTTTTGCAAAGTGCATTGTTTTTCTAAATCCTCTCTGCACGTTATTGTGCTTTAAGAAGTTTATGCTATACATAAACGTAAACAAGGAGCTTACCGCTTTCTTATACCGTAGAATCTAGGTTTTTTTGAGTTCTTCTTTAAACCACTCCCAGCATTCTTTGGTGAGTTTGTCATATGCGGGAGTTCCCCCGTATACGGAGGGGAAGAAATGGCGGATGCTGCAGTTTTCAATATACATGCCTGCGGCTATTTCCATAGGTGTTAATCCATGGTCTTTAGCGTAGGACATATATACTTTATTCATGTAATGGGAGAATGCACTAGTGCGAGCAAAGAAGTCTGTTTTACTTGCTTCTTCTCGTACTTTAGCTAGTTTTTCTTTATCGAGTTCGACTTTAGTTCCAGCTGAAACTTTTTTGTATCCGCCTTTCCCGTCATAGACGGTTATTTTTTTCTCCTCATCGCTCATTCCGTTTTCTCCTTATATGCCTCACAGTATTTTTTAACATCGTATGCTGAGACGATAGTAAGTTTGTGTACGGCATTTTCGAGGTCTTGTACTTTGGCTCGAGGGGGGTACACAGGATTTCCCGGCTTATTTTTCGCGAAGATTGAGTGCACCAGGCAATAACCTTGCGTGAGTATCCGGCGCTTACCTCCGCGCAGTCCTTGTTCCATAGCCGAGTAATTAGTACAGGTTCCACAAGGTTTTGTGTTCATTTTGTTAGGCTCTTTCGATTACGGTTATCCCGTAATTCTTTAGGAGGGCTTTGTTTTCTAATCCTTGCATAACATGACCTAAACGTCTATATGCGCTTTCAGGTGATTTATCTTCTCCGACGTATATGTATATAGCCTTGTCTCCATAACGTAAGGTTATATATCCTTCTAGAATTTTGTCGAGGGGTGATGTGGGTATTCTAACTCCTAGGGAGGACGCTCGTTTTCTGTCTTTGGGGTCAAGGAGATAAAAGATAGTTAAGAGGCGCTCCCCTGCACTTTTTGCCGTTTCGGCCCCTTTGACATAGATAGCATATTTTCCTCCATCGAGAATAATCTCAGGCGGGGTTATGCGGGGACATTCAGTATCTACACTCTCGTCGTAAGCGGACTTGAATGTAGGCTTTTTATTTTTGGGCTCTTCTTTTTTAAATGGATTCCGTATCATCGTTTTACCTTAGATGCAATTTCGATAATCCAGTGTTCACTTGCTTGTTTTACCCTTCCAGGTATTTTTGTTGTCTCTATTTGTGGCGGGACATAGATGGTTACTGGAGGCACGCAAGTTTCCGGGTTAGGGATGAACTTTTTAATGAACATACGTTCGTACAAACGTTGGAGAGCTGCTCGGACGGCTACGTGGGGGTCTGTGTGTTTGACCTGAGCCTGTGCGGGAAGTAGCCGACGTATTTCCCAAGGCTCACGTTCCACGTATCGTTCTGGGAGCTCGTCGAGGGCTTCTGCGGCAACAGCAACCGCAGTCGTTTCTTGCTTAAATGTTTCGAGATAAATACCGATATAATATCGCATACCTTTGAGTGTAAATTGTTCGCATTAAAAAGAAAAGGTATCTGTTCTTATTATTTAGAAGTTTTTTTAGGTGGGGGAAGAATACGGGGGGCTATCTTTGTAGGAATGGGGGTTTCTTTTTTAGCCGTTGGTTTTGGTCCTCTTTTTTTGGGGGTAGGGACTTCCACAACTTTTTTGGCTACAGGACTTTTCCCGCGGCGTCCTCGTTTGGGTGTTTCAATGGTCTCTTCAGCTTTTTTAACCGTGGGGGGTCTTCCGCGTTTCTTTTTTACAGGTGTTTCTACTGTTGGTTTAACTGCGGGTTTAACAGTAGGTTTTCTTCCCCTTTTTTTAGGTTCGGGCGTTGCAGCAACCTTATCTTGTGGTGGTTTTCGTGCAATAGGTGCTTGGGCAGCCATAACGGCTTTAGTGAATCTCGTTTTCGTGTTACAGGATTTGCATACCCCAGATTTACTAGGGAAAGCGATGACTCGTCCTCCGCATTTAGGACAAGAGAAGACTTTTGAACCTTTAGGACGTGGCATTATTTTACCTCTTCTTTAGCTATTTGCTCTTATTGCTTTATAAAGAGCTCATTTTATTTCTTTTAATAGCTTACAGGCATACGATTGTGTGTCAATAAGTTTTAAACCTAAAGAATGAAAAATTCGCACCCCATAACCTTTTGGTACTTTTTTGAGACTGTTGTTAATAGTGTTCATCGCGGTTTTATGTTTTGTTAAGTTTGAATTACCTGACCAGAATCGGCTATCTAATATCGCGATAAGTCCCGTATCTGTTTTTGTACGTATTAGGCGACCTACTCCTTGTCGAAGGGATTCGAGCATGATGGGTAGGGTTACTGTATGAAAAGAAGTTGTTCCAGCCCGGGTTGTTAATGTTTGTATTATGGGGTCATCGGGAACTGGGAAAGGTAGTTTTGGTATTATGACTAATTGAAGTTTGCTTCCTTGGATATCGATACCTTCCCAGAAACTTCGGAGACCGTAGAGCATTGAATTAGGGGTGCTTAGGTAGTTTTTGTTCAGTAGCGAAGCGGAGATTCCGTCTTGTTGTGTTAGGACGGGTATTCCGGCTTTTGCAAGCCGGTCTTTTGTGCGATTATGTGTTTCTCGTAGGTCTTTAGCTGACGAGAATAAAACAAAACCGTTGCCGTTACTGGCTTTGGCGAGATTAATTATTTCTTCTGCGATGTCGCCGTACCACTCAAGGAAATTTCCTTTAGCCGGGATGTTGTTTAGGCGGGGGATGTAAAGGCGGGCTGCTAGGTCGTAGTTGAAAGGACTCCCGACGACTTTTTCTACGATATTGTCTTTCGGCTGTGTGTAACCTAAAGTATTTTTTATATAGGAGAAGTCTGTTTTGTTTTGTGCGAGGGTCGCGCTAGTAACAACAACGTGTTTAAACGTAAAATTTAGTTGGGGTTGTATAATCGCTCCGATATCCACAGGAAGAAGGCAGATACCACGGGGGTCTAGTGCGGCCGTTTTTGTT
>Ga0307380_10005456_pt1 | contig 16851 bp, 13 predicted proteins | sample UN3MG_FD_202239 | JGI IMG/M metagenome (GOLD analysis project Ga0307380, IMG submission 202239) | Soil microbial communities from Risofladan, Vaasa, Finland - UN-3 | ecosystem: Environmental > Terrestrial > Soil > Coastal area > Acid sulfate soil | place: Finland: Risofladan, Vaasa | collected...
CTCACAGGGGAGTGGCTCGCCAGCCAGCGCCATTGGCTGGAGGTCGAATGGTTGCCGCCGTACGCCCCGGAACTCAATCCCGTCGAATACCTGTGGAGCCATCTCGACTCCACTCACCTGGCCAATTTCGCGCCCCACGACCTGTGCCAGTTGGAGGCGCAAGTGCGACGCGGTATCCGGCAGGTGCGGCGCACAGACGACCTGGCTTTTGCATTCCTCAAACACTCTGGACTCTATCCGCAGGTGTAACTGTATTATACGAGATTCAATAAGCTGACCGCGTATCTCCTGCATCAGGATGCGGGATGGTACGGCCCCGATGGGAGCTGGCTGGAGTTCGGCCATTTCCATCACCACACCCTTCCGCTGCTGGTGGCGGTCGACTTCGCTATCGCCACCGACGACAGGCAAGTCATGGCCTTCGTAAGGGACAGCTATGAGGTCGGGAAGGCCCACGGCGAACCATTGATCGGCTTCTTTCCGGAATGGAACAACGGCGCGACCGCGGAAGCCTGCGAGATAGCAGACATGATTGGCGTCGCCTTGAGGCTCAGTCAGGCGGGGATAGGTGACTACTGGGACGACGTCGACCGGTACGTGCGCAATCAGTTTGCGGAAAGCCAGCTCCTGCGCGCGGATTGGATCAACCGACACGCGGAGGGCCTGGAGCGAGGCCCTGTTCCTGATGCCCCGGCAGCGCTCACCGACCAAGTCGCGGAAAGAAACATCGGCGCCTTTGCTGGTTGGGCCAGTGTGAACGATTTCTGCCCCAACGCAACTGCGATCTTGATGCATTGCTGCCTCGGGAACGCGGCGCGAACTCTTTACTATGTCTGGAAGAGTATCTTGGAGTATGCCAATGGCGCACTGCGCGTGAACCTGCTCTTGAACCGCGCCTCCCGCTGGGCCGACGTGGATAGCTACATCCCCTACGAAGGACGAGTGGACATCAAACTGAAGACGGACTGCAAGTTGGAGGTGCGCATCCCGGAGTGGGTGCAGCCGGAGCAGACCGTCTGCACCGTGAACGGCTCGTTGCGGCGGCTCAGCTTCCAGGGGCGATATGCGCAGGCGGGAGACGTACACCTCCGGGATGTGGTAGCCATCACTTTTCCCATCTTCGAGCGCACCGTCAAGGCCACCATCGGCGCCGGCGATTACACGCTCGTCCTCAAGGGCAATGAAGTGGTTGCGATTGACCCGCCCGGTAAGCTATGCCCGCTGTACTTGCGCCCGCATTACCGCGAGAATCGAGTGCGCTGGGTGAGGCGCGAGCGCTTCGCGCCCGCGGAGGAGATCAACTGGTAGGGATCGCAGACGGCCGCGCACGGGGGATACTTGCGCGCAGCGGAAATCGTACCCGGGCACCACTGCTGTGTCGCGCGAGCCCATCGCCGCGGCTCCGCAGATCGAAACTCAACTGGGCATAGCGGATAACGAGGAGACAACACGGGCGACCATTGCGGCGGAGCGCGGGGCAAGCTGACCTGACTCACCCCCGCATTTGATGTCCCACAATCGCTGAAGTTCAACAAGGCGGGGGAGGAGCAATGAAAATGCGTATGGTGGAGGCACTGGATCAGTCTAGATTCCACGAGACGAAGGCATTCATGCGCAAGTTGTGGCGCGGCGAGATGCGCGGCGCACTAGCTTACGTGGTCCCGAGCCCCCAGGAGGTGATGCCCGAGACCGTGGAGCCAGACGGAGACGGCTACGCCGAGAGGTTCGCCGCGATGGTGATAAACGGCCTGATGCGTCGGCGATGGGGTCACGACTATGGCGTGCCCATAATCCAGCCGTCATGCAAGTATGGCGGCGGAGGGATAATATCCACTGCGTATGGCTCCAGGTACGATGAGGGGCACCATCACACGGCTCCATGTATTCAGAGCGCCTCGCAGATCGATCGGTTGAACCTGCACCCCACACTCAACGACGGTGCGCTCGCCGACGGGCTGAACATGATCCGGTACCTGGTGCAGGCTACAGAGGGCAAGCTCCCTATCCAGATGTGGAATGCAGGCGGCCCCATGGACCTAGCATCCATGGTGGTCTGGGATACGGCGCTGCTGGGCGATCTCCACGAGTATCCGCAACACGTACATCGGCTGCTTGAGAGCTGCACCGAGCTCTACATATCCTTCTACAAGGCCCAGCAGGAGATCGTGCCGGAGTGGGTGCCGTCGATAGCAGACGACATGTGGGTTCCGGCCGGAGAGGGGATTCTATGCGGGGAAGACTGGCTTTCCGTCATGTCGCCTCAGCTCGCGCTGGCATTCGAGGTGCCGTATCTGAACATGATCTCCGACGCGTTCGGGGGGATAGCGATTCACGCGTGCGGCAATCTGGCGCCTCAGTTTGAGGTGTTGAAAAAGCATGTGCGCAATCTGCGGGGCATCTACTTCAACGCCGGAGAATGTTCCTTCAAGGCGGCAGTTGACGCCTTCCACGGCACCGACGTCGTGCTGATGCCTCGCTGGGCGCTGAATGCACCGTTTGCCTACGCATCCCGACTGGACTTTGCGCAGCGTCTGCTCGACATGAAGACGGATGATGTGACAGTTTACCTGATAGTCAGTCCATGCGCTGACTCCAGGATCGGATGGGAAGAGAATGCTTTCCTGGCGAGCGAGGGAATCGTGCAGTACATAGAGAACTACGTGCAAGGTTTCCCCGTACATGGGACCTCCCGCGAGGGCTGAAGCTCAACAGGTCCGCGGCCACGGGAATCAGTGCCTGAGAGTAACCCATGTCGTGGCGCCCCTCCTGGGCCAGGTCGCTCTCCCAAACTGCCAGCTTCGAGAGAGAGAAGGGAACATACGCCAATGGCTGACGATGCTGTGCCGACAGACGGCGCGAAGCTGACCTACATCAACCCGGAAGCCGCCGCGCCGCCGGCGCCGATGTACCCAGGCGACTACTACGACGCCCTGGCGCCGGCGACCCTCGACCTCGGGGAGCGAGCGGCGCTGTGCGTCAACGCGCTGACCGAGACCCTGGACCCCGAGTTCGACGACGAGCTGTACTGGATCGTGGACCTGCTGGCCGCGGAACCGGCGATGCACCACACGGTGGATGATCATGTGCAGGCGAAGTTCTTCCAGGCCCTGCCGCTGGATCGCACCGCCAGCGGCAGCCGGCAGAATCTCGAGGTCGAGCACCGGCTGCTGCACACGCTGCTGAAGATGCAGGGGCCCGACGGCCTGCTTTACATCCCGATCAAGGGGCGCCCGTGGGCGCTGCCCGCTGATCCCAGCCCGTGGGCCGGACTCGACTACCTGCCGACGGGGGAACACTGGTGCTCGATCAGTCAGGCCGGCCGCGTACTGGGCGCATTTTGCATTTACGCACTGAAGGACCCGAGCGGCCCCTGGCGGGAGGCGGCGAATCGCCTGGCCCAGGGGCTGATGAACTTGTGCATCGTAGAGGGAGACATCGCCTATCTCTTCGCCAACTGCACCGAGCCGGGCAAGCCGGTGCTGAAACCGGAGCGCAGGCCGGTCGGCTTTCGCGCCGCCATTGCCGGCTGGGTGGCGCAGGGACTCGCGCAGTGCTGTCGCGCCTTGGGCAATCAGGAGGCGGGCGCGATGGCGGAGAAGCTGATGCGCTACATCATGCGGGACGCGGGTTATTTCGGCCCGCACGGTGAGTTCGCCGAGGAGTTCCCGGGCCAGGGGAACCAGCTCATCCATTTCCACGCTCACACGTGCCAGATCATGGCGGTGCTGGAGGTGGTGCAGGCCACCGGCGACCAGGAGCTGCTGGCGGCGGCGGTGCGCGCCTATGACTATGCGGTCAGTCAAGGCGAACCCCTCGTCGGCTTCTTCCCCGAATGGCTTGGCGGTAAGCACCACCAAACGTCGGAAATCTGCGAGGTGGCCGACATGATCGCCGCCGCGATCAAACTGTCCCTGCTCGGCATTGACAAGTGGGATGATGTGGACCGCTGGGTGCGCAACCAGTTTGCTGAGAGCCAGTTGACCGACATTGGGTGGCTCACGGACGGTCACCTGGCGCCGATCGACCGAAGCATGTCACCGCAGCCCGCTGCCGGCTGCCAGGGGCCGGACTACGGCACCACCGACCGGGTGGCGGAGCGGGTGATCGGCTCCTTCGCCGGCTGGCCGGCGGCCAACGATTTCGTGCAGGGGCGCGGCTGGTCCATCATGCACTGCTGCACGGGCAACGGCACGCGGGCGCTGTACTACGCCTGGGAGAGTATCCTCACTTACCGCGACGACACCCTGCGGGTGAACCTGCTGCTCAACCGCGCCTCGAAATGGGCGGACCTTGACAGCCATGTGCCGTACGCGGGACGCGTGGACGTGCGCGTGAAACAGCCGCTCAAGCTGGAGATCCGCCTGCCGGAATGGGTGCAGCCGCAGGAGGCGGCCTGCGCCGTGAACGGCGCGCCCTGCGCGCTCACCTTCGACGGACGCTACGCGCGGGTGGGCGAGGTCAGGCCCGGAGACGAAGTGCGGCTGACGTTCCCCATCGCGGAGCGCACGGACACGGTCATCATCGAGAAGCACCCGTACACGCTGGTGCGGCGCGGCAACGAGGTCGTGCACATTGACCCGCCGGGGCGGAACTGGCCCCTGTACCAGCGGGGGCATTATCGCGCGGGGACGACGTTGTGGAGGCAGGTCACGCGCTTCGCGCCCGATCAGGAGATCGAGTGGGCGTAGCCGGGACTATCTGAGGCCGTGCGACCGTGGGCCCCAGTGTGCGTGTTAGCTCGGCCTGGGACCCCGACTTACAGGTGGATGTAGGCGCTGTTGACCTGAGAGACGAGAGCAGGGGACCCTACGGCAATGCATCCATTCACCCGCTGGGTTAATGCTTCACGCTCATAATGCATAATTTGGGTTAGAACTGAGCGACCTTGCCCCTCCAGCGGCGAGCCTGAGTCGCACCTAAGCGCGGAACGAATAGTCCGGATTCTCCCGGATGCCTTGAAAGGCCGGTATGACGCGCCCCGAGATAGCTCCTGACTTATCCACACTTACTTGCACAAAGTGGTAGAAACTGCCGCGCTGCCCGGGTGTGCCCATGGCGAGGCTTTGGCAGCCCCCGTAATGAGAACAGAGTCCCCACCCACCCCCGCCACTGACTACGAGAGGTATGCCGTCGTACACATAGTAATCATAGGCGACCACGTGGGCGCAGCAGACTAATCTGACTCTATGCGTCTTCACGATATCGAGGAACTCGCGCTCGAGTCTTGAGAAGCCCCACTCGGGGTGGGGGGCATAGTGATTGTTCAAGTTGGGTGGCATGTGCATCAGAACGACTTGGTTGGGGTGGCCGTCGCTCCCCAGAGCCTCCGCCAGAAAATCGAGATCTACCTCCCGGGGCCCGGGGTTGTGAACGTTGATGGCAACAAAACAGGTGTTACCGTAGGCGAACTGAAAGTTGACGGGCCCATACAAGCGGGCGAAGTTCTCCCCACCTACGGGATCATCCGCGTCGTGATTGCCCATTGTGCAGATGTTGGGTATGTTTAGGTGCCCAACCAAGCGCAGATAATGTTCGTGGCACTCAAGGGTGCCGGGGCCGGCAAAATCTCCAAGGTTGGCAAAGAACAGCGGCTTGGGGCCCAGCTGCTGCATCTGCCTGAGGATCTCCCCAAAGATTGCATCGCCCACTGGATTGGGGGAGGCGGCCGTATCACCAGCGATGGTGAAGCAGAAGGGGTATTTCACTGGGGTCGCCTCGATTTGGCTGATATTTGATGTGTTGCGGTTCTGTGTAATTATCACTTCGCGTCTCCTCTTCATGAGGTGGGTGTGCCGACCTCTTTCCTGCCGCCCAGTGCCGCCGCGGCCAGCACACCGGTGCCCTTGTCAACCGCGCGTGAAGCCGGCCTGAAGTGGGTTGGAGTTGTGTGTTCGGCCTTGCTCTTGTATCACCTGCAGCCGGAGTGCGGCGCCTTTGGTCGCCGCCTCCGCGTCGAGGAGCGGAACTGGCATGGGGTGCACGTCGGCGGCAGAAGTGGGACAAATGCTAAGCTGCAGTTCTGGGTGAATGAGGGGGGTGTTCGTGCTCCTCGGGGTGCAGGGACGCGGTCCTCGCCCGCCGAAAAGCGCCCCTATGCCCCAAAGGGGCCGGGGCGCCCCGGCTTCGCACAGGGGCGCTGCACATTCGGACGCTCGTGCCCAGGCGCGAGAACTATCGCAAGCTCGCGCGGACGGAACAAGATGCAAGAGCAAGGCCCCCAATGCTCTACCTCAATTCACCCCCTGATCTATCCCACCGTTGCTGAGGACCAACATAAGGAGTGCACCTGATGAGTGCGCAGAGAGTGGATCTGAAACCTGTGGTCGCCAAGCTTCGAGACGCCGATAACCTGTGCCGCCCGGAGGCGATGCGACCCCAGGGTGAATGCTACGAGGCCGAGATTCCCGACACTCTGGATCTTGCCGAACGGGCGGAACTGGCCATCAACGCTCTGGCCAACCTCCGACCGGCCGACTGCTATGCGGTGACGCAGTCCTTTTGCTTCGGTCGCAAGCCGCCGTGGGTCGGTCCTCCCAACTGGCTCACCGTCAAGTTCCTCCGGGCGCTGCCGCTGATGCGCGCTATGTGCGGGAGCGAGCAGAACCTCGAGGTGGAGTGCCGGGCAATGCGGGCCGTTCTGGGGCAGATCCGGGAAGATGGCTTGCTGTACTGTCCCATTGCCGGCGATGGGCCGCCGGCCAACACCTCTTACCCCCTCTTGAGCGGGGTGGCGGCGCAAAGCATGCTCAATTGGTGGAAACGTGACGGCAACCCCGCGTGGATGGCTTGGCTGCAAGTGCTGTGGGCAGGACTGGGAACGGCGCTCGTAGACCGGGGTGACTACGCGTATATCCCTCCTGAATGCAGCCTCAGTGCTGACGGCACGTGGCACTGGACGCTGCGCGGCACCGGAAACGCACCAGGGTATATCCCGTACACTCCCCCAGAAGAACCTGTGCATGATTCCCAGGGGCAGGAGGGCGCGGTGAAGTTCGAGCAGGCCAGCTCGCTGAAGGCGCTGGTGCAGTGCTGCCTCCTGACCGGCGATGAGAACGCATTGAGGCAAGCCCGCAAGCTGGCCCGCTTCTGCCTGAAGCCCGCCCTCTGGAATCAGGATACGGCCGATGAGAGTGCACCCCCGCACGAGCACGGTATCTGGACGGGGCACCTTCACGGCAATCTGACGAGCCTGGACGCCCTCCTCCACCTAGCCCTGGCGGATCACGATCACGCGCTCATGCAGGTGGTGCGGGAGGGTTATGAGCACGCCCGCCGCCATGGGGTGATCCGTCTGGGATTCATGCCCGGCTGGATTAAACCCTTGGTGGGAAGACCTAAGTGTTACCTTGAGCAGAATGAGGGCTGCGGCGTTGCCGACACCTTGGCGCTGGCCGTGCAGTTGACCGATGCTGGGCTGGGCGACTACTGGGACGACGTGGATGCCATAGTGCGCAACCACTTCATCGAGCTACAGATAACTGATCTCGAGCGGATGCGGCAGGCCATGGGGGGCTGCGATCACTATGATGAGGTCCTCCGGGGATTCCTGGGTGGGTTCATTCAGGCAGAGCTGACGATGAACACGAATTCAGGCGTCTATGGCTGCTGCACGGGCAACGGAGCGCGTGCGCTCTATACCGCGTGGGAGAGCATCACCCGTTTCGGGAAGGGTCTGGCTACCGTCAATCTCCTCCTCAACCGCGCTTCTCCCTGGATGGACATTGACAGTTACCTCCCGCATGAGGGGAGGGTGGTGCTGCACAACAAGCAGGCGCATACCGCCGCGGTGCGCATTCCCGGGTGGATATCGTCGGACGCCGTTACCTGGTTCATCAATGATCGGCCCATCATGCCGCCGGTCGCGGGTAGGTACGCCGTGTTGGCGGGCCTTCGGCCCGGGGATGTCATCCGACACGAGTTTCCGCTGCCGCAGACCAGGGAGTGCTACACGATCGGAGACACGGCCTACACGGTGACGTTCCGCGGCAGCACCGTAGTCGACCTCAGCCCGCGCGCCACGGACATAGACGAACACGCAGCGAGGTATCCCTTCTTCCTTCGTAGCGTCTTGAAGTCCGGCAAGACCCCACTGAAGCGCGTTACCCGTTTCGTCGCGAAGCAGATTGTCGCTGACCGCCCCTGGGAAGACGCCAAGGTGTGAGTGTTAAGCAGGCTTCGGACACCGGCCAGGCCGCGCGAGCCACGCCTTACGCCCGTCGGATGACAGCAGGACGGCTGCGGCTATGAGCGCCGCGGTGGGACAGGAGCGGGGGTACGCGCGACCAGCGGAAAGAACAGAGTCGAAGCAGGCGTGGCGAAACGCGTCATGTCGTGCATATTGACCCGCCGGGGCAGAATCGGCCCTATACCAGCGGGGCCATTACCGGGCGGGGACGACGTTGTGGAAGCAGGTCACGCGTCTCGCGCCGGATCAGGAGATCGAGTGGGCGTAACCTCCGCAGGTTCCTCTTGCGCGCAGATGTGGTGGATAGCGCACTGGGGCCGGAACTTGCAGTAGCCGTCGGCGTGGGCGCAGCGGCAGCAGTCGTCGCAATATGCGAGGTCGAACTTCTGGCGGCTAGGCCTCCGGCCGCCGTGGCGGTCGCCACGGGCGACCTAGCCACACAGCCAGCGGCCGGGGCGGTCACGATGGTTGACACAGACGCGCATGGGACTACGCTGCTCTCATCCGCGATGAATGCCCGGTCGAAGCCCCCCGACCCTCACCCCGCCTCTCCCTGAGAGGTAGAGGCGTTCACGCTGAGCACACCCTATAACCCCTCTCCCTTCCAGGGAGAGGATCAAGGAGAGGGTGGCTCATCCGCCGGCGCGCAGGCATCAGCGGTCGCCCCGAACGGCGCGAACAGCCGGAAGCTCCCCCCGGTCGAGAACGCGTCCTCCAGCGCCCGCTGGAGAAATGAGCGCGCATGGGTGACCGCGTCAACCAGCGTCTCCCCGCGCGCCAGATAGCCGGCGATGGCTGCGGCCAACACACACCCCGTGCCGTGCACCGGCGGCCCGGGGAGGCGTGGATTCTGGAATACGGTCTGCTGGCGGCCATCCCACAGCACATCAACCGCGGGCCCCGGCAGGTGGCCGCCCTTGACCAGCGCCGCCCCCGCGCCCATCTCCACCAGCGCGCGCGCCGCCCGCGCCGCGTCATCCAGGCCGGCAGCTGACACGCCGGTGAGCGTTTCCGCCTCCGGCGCATTGGGCGTTATGACCACGGCCAAGGGGAGCAGCTTCTCGCGCATCGCGGACACCCCGTCGTCCGTCAGCAGGTGGGTGCCGTCCTTGGCCACAATCACCGGGTCCAGCACCAGACCGCGCACGCCATGCGCGGCCAGGCGCTCCGCTACCACCTCGACGATGGCGGTGGATGACAACATGCCGGTCTTAACCGCGTTCGCGCCGACGTCATCCAGCACTGCGTCTATCTGCTGCGCGACCAGCGAGGGCGCGATTCCCTCGAAGCCGATCACGCCGCGGCTGTTCTGGGCGGTGACCGCGGTCACCGCGCACGCGCCATAGACCCCGAGCGCCGCGAAGACCTTGAGGTCGGCCTCCAGGCCGGCGCCACCGCAGGAGTCCGAGCCGGCGATGGTGAGCGCGCGCGGGATCACGGCCTTCTTCCCTCGATCAGCGCGGGCAACTCCGCGAGGGTGTCAATGACCCATTCGGGGCGCACGTCGTCCGGCGCCCTACCCACGTCGTCGGCGCTGCTGATGCCGGTCAGCACCAGGGCGGTGTGGATGCTGGCGGCGCGGCCGGCTTTGATGTCAGTGTCGAGGCGGTCGCCGACGATGACAGCCTCGGCCGACTGGCACCCCGCCTGCGACAGCAGCAGCTCAACCATGCGCGTCTCCGGCTTGCCGATGAGCCGCGGGGAGAAGCCGACTGCCGTCTCGATGGCGGCGACGATGGTGCCGCCGCCGGGCAGCAGGCCGTTCTCGACCGGGAAGGTGGCGTCGCGGTTGGAGGCGATGAACTCCGCGCCATCGAGGACCGCGTCCATGGCGGCGCACAGCATGTCATAGCAGAATGCGCGGTCCATCCCCACCGCGACGTAGCGCACGCCATCCACCGGCGGCGCCGTCAGCACCTCGAACCCCATGGCCGCGATCTCGTCGCGCAGGCCGCCCTCGCCCACCACCAGCACGCGCGCCCCCGCATTCCCGCGCGACTTGAGGTAGAGAGCGGTGGCGTAGGCGGAGGTCATGATCTCGGCGGGCGGAGTGGGGATGCCGAACTCCCCCAGCCGGCGCGCGTACTCGTCGCGGGTGACGGTGGAGTTGTTGGTGAGAAAGCGCACTGCCAGGCCGCGCTCGCGCGCCCAGGCGACGGTCTCCGCCGCATGGGGTAGCAGACGTTTGCCGCGGTAAATCACCCCGTCGAGGTCGAAGACGAGCAGACGTAGTGAAGGGCGGCGACAGTGGGCGCCAGCGGTCAAAGCAGTCTCCTCAGGGACATGTGCGGCTGGCGCTGATCGCGCCGGCGCCGATTGCGAGTATTGTAGCACCGCGGTGTCGGAGGGTCAACAATGCGCGCGCAGGTGTTGACCGCGGGGGTGGATTGAGGTATACTCCGAACAGGACTTTTGCGGCGAGCAAAAGTCCTTGCCATCTTGGCGGGGCGTGGCGCAGCTCGGCAGCGCGCCTGTTTTGGGAACAGGAGGTCGGCGGTTCAAATCCGCCCGCCCCGACCAGCAGGTGGGGAGACGTTGGCTCGCGGGAGTAGCTCAGTCGGTAGAGCGTCAGCCTTCCAAGCTGAATGTCGCGGGTTCGATCCCCGTCTCCCGCTCCAGGGGCGCCTGTAGCTCAGGGGAGAGAGCGGCTGCCTTCTAAGCAGCGGGTCGCAGGTTCGATTCCTGCCAGGCGCGCCAGTCTATAGGTTGATAGGGAGACAAGGGCTGGGAGAGAGGACTCCTTCAATTGTCTTCTCTTGTCCAGCATGTGGTTCACGGCGGACGTAGCTCAATCGGCAGAGCACCTGACTGTGGCTCAGGGGGTTGTGGGTTCAAGTCCCATCGTTCGCCCCAGCAATCATATGAGCGCGCGCCTGTAGCTCAGCGGATTAGAGCACCAGACTTCGGATCTGGGGGCCGGGGGTTCGAATCCCTCCAGGCGCGCCAAGCGAAGGACGCCAGACAATGGACGCTGAGGGAAAGACAGCGGCTGCGACGGGCTCCCTTTTCCTCTGACGGCGTTCATCCCGCCGCTGGCCCAGGGCCGTTAGCTCAGCTGGCAGAGCAGGGGACTCTTAATCCCAAGGTCGAAGGTTCAAATCCTTCACGGCCCACCACCCTTCGCCCTTGTCGCTGACGCGCCAAGGAGCTACGGGTGGCAAGCTACCTCTAGCGTCGTTGCGTCGTCTTGGCTTTGGGCAGCGAAGGGTGCCCCACATAGCTCCCCGAAGCGCCAGCGAGGGGGCGACGTGGGGCCGCCGATACCCAAAGAGGATCGTAATGACCAAGCATGTCTACCTGCTCCAGAGCGTCAACTACCCAAGACAGCGGTACATCGGCGTGACATCAGAGGTTGATTCCCGTCTCGCGGCGCACAACGCAGGGGACTCGCCGCACACCTCGAAGTACCGGCCATGGCGGCTCTGCACGGCCATCAGATTCGAAGATGACCGAAAAGCAATGGCTTTCGAGGCGTATCTTAAGACGGGCTCCGGCTGGTCCTTCGCCAGGCGGCATTTCTGGTAGGCATGGACTGACCGGCTGCGGAACTGCGCTGTTCGGATTCCTCCGTCCTCCCGCATGGAATGGGTCCGAAAGGGGAGCGCAAGTGACTTCGGATACATCTCCGGCCTGTCGCAGCCCATCAGCCCGCACACCTTCCGCCGCACCTGCGCGTCACCGTTTCACGTGCAGGCGCTGCTCGGCCACACCACCCTCGAAATGACACGCCGGTACTGCCGCGCCGCAAACCAGGACCTCGCCGCCCTCCAGCGCCAGCATGGGGTGGTGGACGGAATGCGCAGTTCACCCGGCATTTCACCAAGGCGACACCGAAGATGACGACGCGTGTCCCGTCCACGGCCACACTTCCTATTCTATTCTCGTCTCGCCCGCAACCGCGAAACATGCCCACCGCTCCCTGGCTGTGCTGTGCAAGTTCATGGCGCGGGAGGGGACAATCACCGGCGACCCGATGCAGCACGTCGAGCCGCCGAAAGCGCCCGTCAAGCTGGTCTCGCCGCTAACCGAAGACGAAGTGTCCCGAATGCTCAGCGCCTGCGGCGGGGGATTCGTGGGCGCGCGGTTGCGGGCGATGCTGCTGGTCTTCGTGGACACCGGCCTGCGTCTTTCGGAACTGTGCGGCTTGCGGCTGGCCGACGTGGGCTTCGTGGAGCGCGCCCTGCGCGTCATGGGCAAGGGCGCGAAGGAGCGCCTGGTTCCCTTCGGGGAGGCGACGAAGACGGCGCTGCTGGAGTACCTGGCGCGCCGGGGCGAACTGCGAGCGCAGGCGCTGTTCGTCGGGGTGTACGGCGAACCCCTGCAAGCGCGCCAGGCGCACCACCTGGTCGAGGGCTGCGGCAAGCGGGCAGGGGTGGCGAAGGTCTATCCGCACAAGTTGAGGCATACGGCGGCGACGCCTTCAGCTTGCAGCGGCTGCTTGGTCATTCCAGCCTGGAAATGACCCGGCGATATTGCGCCCTGGCCGACGCCGACCTGGTGGCAAAGCACCGGGCCTGCTCGCCGGGGGACGGGTTCCTGGCCCACGTCAAGCCGACGAGCGGACGCAAGCGGCTGCGGTAGGGCGAGGCGGAGCAGGAGCGCCGAGATTGGCCAGCGAAAGACGCCGTGCGGCGCGTCGCCTGGCGCTAGGTTCCTGTCGGCGGCGCTGCGGCTGTTGACGCGAACGACAAGTTAGTGCACCGTCAACCGTGATATGCAGGATTCAGGTATGACAGATAGCGAAGTCCGGTGGTTCGCCGGGGAACCCGGGCGAGTCAAGCTCAAGCGGCCCTACCCCGTGATTCATGACTGACGGTGCATTAGCTTCTGAAGGGGTCATTTCATGAGTCCTAACACCTGGTTCTTCTCGGTCTGTGGAGTGATTCTTATTGTAGGGGGTTGGTGGTTCTACCCGTATGTAAACCAGCTCTTGGCTATAAGCCCCGTCAATGCGAGGTACGGATGGCTTCCGGGGATAGCCGGTCTCTGCCAATGGGTTATTGCTATAGCTTGGGGCCTTGTGTTTCTGGCCATGTCGGGGGAGTTCAACGAGTACATGTTCGGCCCTTGGCCTGACTCCACTCTATCTTTTGGCTGAGAGTTGTGTCCGCTATTCTCTTCATGCTTGGCTTCGTTGGCACAGCCGCTAGGTGGGCTTGGCATAGGGGATACAACTGTGCGAAGGATGGAAGTACGCCGCCAGGTATCAGCCCATTTGACTTCTGAGGAAGTGGTGCTATAAGAAGCCTGACAAGGAGGGCGAGAGTGTGGTCAAGGCAAAGTGGGCGGTGGTGATGGTTGTGGCTCTTGTGGCGCTGGCCGCGGTTGTCGCGGCGCGCCGTCTGCTGCGCCTCAGAGCTTTTCCCAGCCGTGGCCGTTTGTAAACCAGACACGGCCGGTTCGCAAGTCGTAGCGGAACGCTCGGCCTTCGCTCACGCTATACTTGTAGCGGGGTGGGGTAAGTTCCAGCGTGGCTACCCGCGTAACGAGTCCAAGGAACACGATGGCCGTGAGCGCGATTACCCATTTCGGCACTAACATGGCGCATTTTCTCCCCGCGTCTCGATTGCCGCCTATTCTATCACTCGCACGCCGATGGCGACGGGGCAGAGGCGCTCGGCGCGGGCGACGTTGTGGCGCGGGGTCGGGCGCTGCTGCGGCTTTGCGACGGTGATGACTCGCCGGAGCGGCGCGCGTGGCTGGAACGGGCGCTGGGGCGGGGTCCGGATCGGCGGGTCAGTACCGCGGCGTGAGGAAGATGTCCAGGTTAGTGGTGATGCCGGGCGTGGCGCGGACGCCTGAGTAGGACTTGTCGGCGTATCCCGGACTCAAGGCGATCACGTCGTAGCTGCCCGGCGGGAGGTTCCGGTCGAGCCGGTACGCCCCCCACGGCGCGGTGGAGGTGCCCTTGGACCACCACACGCCGTCCTTGTATGCCCTCACTTCGGCACCGATCACGGGTTGGCCCGTGTATGCATCCCGCAGGTAGCTGGCGATGAGACCTGAGGGCTGGAGGAAGGCGTTGACATAGGTGGTGGCACCGGGGACGACATTGACCGCCTGCACGAGACGCACGTAGCCGTTCTTGGAGATGCAGACCGAGTTCGCGCCGGCCGCCAGGTCGCGGGCGATCTCGTAGGTCGCATCCGCCGGGCCGGTGACGGCGCTGGCGCGCAGAAGTGAGGTAGGCGTGCGGCGCACCTTCGCTGTGCGCGACGTGTTTCCGCACGCCCCCTCCCGAACCGTACGTGACAGTTTCCCGTCATACGGCTCTCCATTCAGGGTTGACCAGGTTGGCTGTCAGCCGCCAGGTAGGGGTGAGGTATCCGGCGCAATCGCGGGTAACGCTGCACCTTGATGTCGCGCAGAAACGCGACCGGGAGCAGTCCGCCCTCTTGTCGAGGGACCGCGATTACCGTTCGGCCTCCTACTCGTTTCACATACCGTCTCCATGCTTCCCGTGGCCCGCACTTGTGCTTCTTGCAGAGCCAGTACAAAACCCGACCCCACACGAAGTAATCGAGTGACGAGGCCAGTCTGGAGATGGAGCAGTAGCGATAGTAGTAGCCCCATCCTCTGAGATACAGGTTCAAATGAGTGACCAGACTCTCGGCGTCCCAGGAGAGCGTTGCGCGGTCGGTCAACGCACGCACCTCATCCCGAAGACGTTCCACGCTCTTGCGGCCTGGCCTGATAATCAGCACCGGCCTGCCGCAGTCGCGACGGCGACGGGCATGGAATCCGAGAAAGTCAAAGCCCTCATCGGCGTGGGTAACCAGGGTCTTTTCCGCCGACAGTTCCAGATGCAATTCGTCCCGCAGGAAGGCGGCGAAGCGTTCCTTCAGCGCCTGCGCGCCTTGCTTCGTCCCATTCCACAGCAGCACGAAGTCATCGGCATACCGGAGGAGGCGGACATTGCCCCCACCAGCCCGGCGGCGTTGTTTCTTCTGGTAGCGCGGGAGCACGTCATACTGCTCCCTCCAGAAGCGGTCCAACTCATGGAGGTAGATATTGGCCAGCAGGGGCGAGAAGACACCCCCTTGCGGGGTGCCCATCTCCGTCCACCTGACCGCGCCTTCCTCCATGACCCCGGCTTTGAGGAACATCCAGATCAAGTCCAGGATGTCTCCATCCCCCACGCGACGCTTCAGCAGTCCCATCAGCTTGTGATGGCTGATGTTGTCGAAGCATCCCCTGATGTCTCCCTCGATGACCCAGTAGAACCTGGAGCATCCCTGGATGTAACTCCAGAGCTGGCTGACGGCGTCCATTGTCCGCCGGCCAGGCCGGAACCCATACGAGCAGCCCAGAAAGTCGCTCTCGTAGATCGGCTCCAACAGCATCTTCAGTTCCATCTGGACCACCCTGTCTCGGAGAGTCGGTATCCCCAGCGGTCGGTACTTGCCGCCCGCTTTCGGGATATAGACTCGGCGGCACGGCTGTGGCCGATACCGCTTCTCTCGAAGCAGACTCTGGGTCTGTTCGATGAAGGCGGCGCGGTAGTCTGGGTCCTGAAACTGCCGGACCGTAACCCCGTCCACCCCCGCCGTCCGACTGCCCTGGTTCGAGAGCACTCGGTCCAGTGCCACCTCAATCCAGGCCCGGGAACAGATGAGAGAGTACAGGTCGCAGAACCTGTGCTCCGGTTGATACTCAGCCTTCCGGGCGAAGCTCGTCTGTATCCTCGCGATGTTCACCGTACAAGTCTCCTGGCATTTCGCCGATACATGATGAGTTTCTCTCCCAAACTGGGGTCCTTCTCCGCAACTGCGGATACTACGACCCCTCCGCCCCGCCGCTCTCACCTCAGCCGCAGGTGGCCCAGTCCTTTCGAACCGAGGGCGACGGTTCCCACGTTCGTGCGCTGCTCCTTTGCGACCGGGTTAGGCTTCTCCTGATGCCCGTCGGTTGACTCACAACCGGCGACGAAGTCCCGTGGCTCATTCCCCTGAAGCCAGAGGGGTTCACCCCTACGTCTGGGCTTTTGGCGCTGCACGCTCTTACTCGCGCTACACTTCGTCTCCGACCATTCCCATCATTTGGCGGTCGGTTCTCAATAAGGGCACGTCACCGGAGATTCCTGCACGTAGCCATACCGGTCTCAGGCCGGAGGACGCTTAGGAGTCAATGGGATAGACTCCAGGCTCCCCTTGTCCCCCTGGGCTTCAGACGGCTTCTTCCTCCTTGTCCGCCGCCTGCCAGGTTGGCCTCAGGCGATGTGGGGGCATCGCCGCTCCTACTGCGTGACCAGCGCGTTCGGAGATTCGCAACACACGCCTCGTGGCGCACTGGCGTCCTTGAATACCTCGATCGTCGCGCCGGGCACCGGGAGGCCGGAGACCGCATCCCTGACTTGCCCACGCAGTATCCCCGAGGGCTCGAGGAAGAAATCCGCGTAGGGGCACTCACCCGGGGTGACAGCGGTGTACCAACGAGTCTGGCGCACGTAACCGGGCCCGGCGGCGGAGACCTTGTAGGTCCCCGGCGGCAGTTCTTCGCCGAAGCGGTAGATGCAGTGCGGGCCCTCGGTGACGGTGCTGGTGGCCAGGGTGCTGTCATCGTAGACCTCAACCGCGGCGACCAGGGGACGAAGGATGTCCTTATCGGTCACTTGACCCTTGAGCCGGGGGATGCTGACCGCAGTGGTTATGATCGCCACCGCGGTG
>Ga0307380_10005458_pt1 | contig 16848 bp, 15 predicted proteins | sample UN3MG_FD_202239 | JGI IMG/M metagenome (GOLD analysis project Ga0307380, IMG submission 202239) | Soil microbial communities from Risofladan, Vaasa, Finland - UN-3 | ecosystem: Environmental > Terrestrial > Soil > Coastal area > Acid sulfate soil | place: Finland: Risofladan, Vaasa | collected...
TGGAGGTGCCCGTCCGATGAAGGAGATCGTGGTCGTAAGCGGCAAAGGGGGAACTGGCAAGACCACCGTCCTTGCCGAGTACGCGATGAAAGCGGGCAACGCTGTGATGGCGGACTGCGACGTCGACGCGCCAAACCTCCACATGTTGTTGAAGCCGAAAACGCTACACAGGGAGTCGTTCGTCGGCTCCAAGACCGCAAGTGTCGATGTCGGCAGATGCACGCTCTGTCACAAGTGTGATGGAGTCTGCAGGTTCGACGCGCTTCGCATCGTGGCCACGGGCGAGGACGAGCGCGTGGAGATCGATATCGATCGATGCGAAGGATGCGCGGTCTGCGCAAATGTCTGTCCCGAGGAGGCGATAGAAATGCGTGACCGAGTCGTCGGTGAGTGGTTCGTATCCGAGACGGCATATGGCACCATGATCCATGCGCTCCTCGAGCCAGGTGCGGAGAACTCCGGCAAGCTCGTGGCCATGGTCAAGCAGATGGCGAAGAAGACTGCGAGGGAGCACAAGGCGGAACTGATCCTTGTGGATGGTCCTCCGGGCATCGGATGCCAAGTCATATCCGCGCTCTCGGGCGCTGATATCGTGGTGATAGTCGCCGAACCGACCATATCGGGCCTGAGCGACTTCAGACGGATAGCCGAATTGGCGAGCGGCTTCAGGATGAGATGCACCCTCTTGATCAACAAAGCCGATCTCAACGAGGAGATGACGGGGGCGCTGCTCGAAGAGGCAAAGAGCAGAGGCATAGAGTGCATCGGCCGCGTGCCGTACGACGAGGCGCTCCTCACCGCGATGGCGAAGGGCGAGAGCATCGGCGAGGGACAAGACAGCCCTGCGACTGCCGAGATATCAAGGTCTTTCGACGTGCTTCTAGGACTCCTATCAGATCAATAGGGCCGATGCCCCCGTCAGTGCGTGATAATTACGCAAATGAAATTACTGGCTGCGGTAATGGCAGCTGCGAGCCCTAATGGCAAGATTTATAATTTAGGCGTGCCTAACTCTCAAGCGCATGGCCTCGGAGATAACAGAGCAGTATCTCAAGATAATCTTCAACCTGACGGAAGACGGGGGCGCCGCCAAGACCAGCGATATCGCCCACGCCCTGGGGGTAGCACCAGCGTCAGTCACACAGATGATCCACAAACTCGCCAAACAGGGACAAGTAACGCACGAACCATACCATGGCACCACCCTAAGCCCGAAAGGCAGGCGGATAGCCAAGAAGATGGCCCGGAAGCATCGGATTCTCGAGAGGTTTCTGAGCGATATGGTCGGGATAGAGACCGAAGCAGGCCACGAACAGGCCTGCAAGATGGAGCACGCCCTGAGCGCGGAGGCTGAGGAAGCCCTGTGCAAGATGATGAACCATCCGTCCACATGCCCGCACGGCAAGCGCATACCCAAGTGCGAAAGGGCGATGACTTGCGAGGAATGCTCAAGCGAGGCGCTGAAGCTCTCGGATATCGATGAGGGCAGGACAGCGACGGTGTCTCATCTCGTGTCCAAGAACAAGGAGGAGCTCTGCCGCATCCTCGCGATGGGGTTCGTTCCCGGGGCCCGTGTGACGATTGAGAAGAGGCTTCCGATGGGCGGACCGATAATCGTCAACATCAAGGATACACGGATAGCGATCGCTAGAGCCATAGGCGACGTCCTCAGAATGGTTGAGGACACGTAGTTGGTGGTCATCTATGGAGATAGCGCTCGCTGGTAACCCGAACGTCGGCAAGAGTGTGATATTCAGTAAGCTCACGGGGATTGGCGTCGTAAGCGCGAACTACCCTGGAACGACGGTTGAGTTCTACGAAGGCGAGGCGAAACTGGGCGAGATGATCATCGATGTCGTGGACCTTCCAGGGACCTATTCGCTGTCAGGCAACACGGATGAGGAACGCGTCGCGACTGACCTGCTCTTCTCGCGAAGGCCTGACACAGTCATCCTGGTTGCGGATGCCTCCAGGCTCGAGAGGAGCCTGGTGCTCCTCTTCGAATTGCTGGAATCTGGTTACAGTGTTGTCGTAGCCCTGAACATGTACGACCTCGCGAAGAAGACCGGATTGAAGATAGATGTCAGGGGACTCGAAGAACGCCTCATGACCTCCGCCGTCCCCACGGTGGCGATAAGAGATGAAGGCATCGACGCGGTGCTGCGAGAGGCTATCCGACTGCGGCCGAAGAGCGGATTCCGTGTGAGGTATGACTCTCACACGGAGGAGATAATATCCGAACTCGGCGACATGTTGGACGACGGTGAGTGGACCTTTCCGCTCCGCGCCGTGGCTGTCCGCATATTGATGGGGGACAGAATGATCCGGAAGCAGGCGGGCGATCGGGTCACCGGCCACGCGGACGCCCTCGCAGAGGAATTCGAGAAACAACATCAGGAAAGCATCCAGGCGCATATCCAGAGGGATAGGTTCGGAGAGGCAGGGCGAATCGCCGACGAGGTTGTCAGTCGAATCTCGCCGGCCGAGAAGCGACGCTCATCCCTCTCGGATCTTACCATCAAACCCGCGACTGGGATACCGATACTGCTAGCCGTTCTCGCCGCGGTCTTTCTGACGCTGGTTTTCGGCGGGGGACTCATAGAACAGGCTCTCGTGGGTGCGTACGAGGATCTCGCAAGAGGAGCATTCGACAACCTCAAAGAGGGAGAGAGCCCCGTCGTCCAAGGCGTCCTCGACGGCGTCTATCTCAGCACAGAGGCGATGTTGGCCATCGTCGTGCCGTACATACTGGTTTTCTACATCATGCTGTCGATACTGGAGGACACTGGATATCTCGTCAGAGTCGTCTCACTGCTCGATGGCATCATGCATCGTATCGGCCTCCATGGCAGAGCTGTCATCCCAATGGTTGTGGGCTACGGGTGCAACGTGCCAGCCATACTGGCCACCCGAGCCATGGGGTCGAAACGAGAACGCGTGATACTGGCCGTGCTTATCACCATCGCGGTCCCTTGCTCGGCGCAGACGGCGATAATCATCGGCACTGTGGGCAACTACGCCGGAGTGGAATGGGCACTGCTCATATTCGCCGTGTTGATGGCGTTGCTGGCTGTGCTCGGCCTCGTGCTGCACAGGACCATGAGGTTCGAACCATCGCAGCTGATGCTCGAGATCCCTGAGCTGAGGCGCCCCACGCTCGGACAGACCATCAGGAAGACCAGTATCAGGATAGGGGAGTTCCTCACCATTGCATTCCCACTGCTTCTGGCGGGGAGCATCGTCCTCGAGATACTGATGGCTGAGGGGATGCTTCAGAAACTGGTGGACCCATCCGAACCGTTCATGACCGGTGTGCTTGGACTGCCCGCGATCGCCGTCGTCGCCCTTGTTTTCGGCATACTCCGCAAGGAGATGGCTCTGCAGATGCTAATGGTCCTGTTCGGGACGAGCAACCTCGCACTCGCCATGACCTCGCATCAGATGTTCGTGTTCGCACTCGTGATGGCCATCTTCATGCCGTGCCTCGCTGCGCTAGCCATCCTAGTCAAGGAATTCGGCGTGAAGAGCATGATTGGCATAACCGCAGCGTCAATCCTGATTGCGATAGCGTTCGGAGCCGTGGCGAACCTCATCCTCGGACCGTGAAAGGTGGGGTCCACGCGCCCCGTCGTCATCTCACGAACATAGAGCTGTCATCGTCACCGTCATCCCCAGACGGTATGTTCAGCACGCCTCTGTAATCCTCACATGTCGGTGACATCACGGGGTCCTCGCCGTCCCTCATGAGCACGTACTTGGATTGCGCGCCCGTCACGATTATCAGCACGCGGACCCGCCCCTCAAGCGACTTCTCAACTGAGCAGCCCCATATCAATCGGCCACGTTCCCGGATCCTTCCGCTCACGAGCTCCGCCGCCTTCGCGGCTTCCTCGATGGTCATGTCTGGCCCGCCGACCACCCTGACCAGCGCGCCCCTCGCATTCCGCAGGTCCATCCTGCCGAGCAACGGGGAGTTCAATGCTTCCTCCACCGCCTGCTCGATTCGCCCTTCGCCCCTCAATGACGACTCGCCCACACCGATGAGTGAGACGCCGCCCTCGATCAGTATCGTCTTGAGATCAGCGTAATCAACGTTGACCAATCCTGCGCTTGACAGCATCTCAGTCATGCCTGCGATCGTCTGGACCAGCAGCTCGTCGGCGACTTTGAAAGCCGCCTGTACTGGCAGCCTTGGCACGAGCTCCAACAATGTGTCGTTTGGCACGACTATTGTCGTGTCGCAGACCTTGGCGACCGCACCGAGACCCGCCATCGCGTTCCGCATCCGGAGCTCACCCTCCGATTTGAACGGCAGTGTGACAACGCCTATAGTCAGTGCCCTTATCTCCTTGGCCAGCTTCGAAACGACCAAGGAGCTGCTCGTCCCAGTCCCGCCGCCCATACCGGCTGTGACGAATACTATCTGCGCGCCCTTGACACATTCCCGGATGTCCTCTATGTTCTCGAGAGCCGCTTTCTCGCCGACCTCTGGCTTGGCGCCCGCGCCCAGTCCCCTGGTGATCATCTTTCCGATTAGGAGCTTCTTCTGTGCCTTGATGCTGAGCAGATGCTTTGCATCGGTGTTGATGGCGCATAGGTCCACTCCTGAGACGCCGGACTCTGTGCATCTGTCGACCGTGTTTGACCCCGCACCGCCGCAGCCTATGACCTTGATGCAGATGTCGATGCCTCTGGCGATGCTCTCTATCTCCGATTCGCCGCTATCGACTGGCGGCGGGTCAGCGGAATCGTCCTTCGCCGGATCAGCAGGGATGCCGGCGAGAGCTTCTTCTATCAGTCTCTTGGGCATGATCCATCCTATTCTGTCCTTAGATGCTCCATTGAAACTGTGCTTTGCTCATATTAAGATGTAACGATGCCCGAGAGCGGTCACGAGCGCGCGCGCTCCTCCACGCAGCGCACCCGGGTGTGCGCCAGTCTCGGCTCGCATATTCTGCCCTCGCCGAACCAGCGAATACTCGCAACTGTCTCCTCGAAAACGATAAATAGGCTCAATCCCGCTACAACGACGTTCGAAGCGATCGACAGGGATGCCTCGAGTAGAGTGTGTATAACGATGAGACGTGGAAGAGCCATAGGAACGATGGTTGGAGCAACCGTCGCGCTCATGGCCATATCACTGTTCGTGCTGTCAAATGTCCCCTCCGATTCCAAGGATTCAACGGAGCAGGTGATGACCTACCTTTCCCTGATGCTGTTCATGATGGCTGTGGCGCTCATTGGCGCACTAGCCGTCATCGTCTCCCGGAAGGAAGGCGGGCCGCGCAAGGCGAAGAGCGCCCCTGAGAAGGCTGATGATGAACTTGATGACTACGACAACCCTGACGATGGCGCATCCGACATAGAGCTCGAATTCCAAGCGCTCGAGAGGGAGATCGAAAGAGAGGAGAGGAGCTAGGGCTCGCGTCGCGGCCTTCGCCAGCCTAATCGGTGCCGTGCCTATAAACTGCCGACATAGGAGTCGCTCGGTGAAAAAGAGAAGAGCCACTGGAGGGATTCGGACCCTCGACCTACGCCTTACCAAGGCGTCGCTATACCTCTAAGCCACAGTGGCATCTGTGGGGCTGTGCAAGGCATCTTGGCGGTTGTATTAAAAAGTTCCCCGCAAAGCCCTGGGGGGTGTTCGGTGCAAAGGCACCCATCATTTATTATGCGACCAGCGGATTTCTCGAGCGATGAAGAAGGCCCTTAGCAGTTTCGACGTGGCCGCGGTCGTCAGGGACCTGCAGGCGTTCAAAGACTGGCGGGTAGACAAGATATACCAGCCGGAGAACCGCCACATCGTCATCTCTATGAAGAGCCCCGGGGAGGGGAAGGCGTTCATGCATTTCCATGTGGGGGAATGGCTCTACACCTCCAGAGAGGCACAAGACATGCCTCAGCATCCGTCGGACTTCGCGATGATGTTGAGGAAGAGGATCACCAACTGCAGGGTAGCCGGGATAGAGCAGGTGGGCTTCGACAGGATCGTGGTCGTCAGACTCGAGAAGGATGATGTCCACATGCTCGTGCTCGAGCTCTTCGGCAAAGGCAATGCCATACTTGTCAAGGACGGCGTGATAGTCCAGCCGCTCACAAGCAGGACTTGGAGGCACCGCGATGTGAAGGCCAAACGGGAGTTCGAGTTCCCTCCACCGATACCGGACCCGTCATCAATGGCCGTGGGGGACCTGTTGGAAATCCTGAAGGGCTCGGAATCCGACATCCTGAGGACCCTCGCGACGAAGCTGAACCTCGGAGGGACGTATAGCGAGGAGGTTTGCGAAAGAGCACACGTAGACCGTGAGCGCCCCGCGCGGGATATCTCCAGCGATGAGGCGATGGAGCTCATAGCGGCTGTGAACGCGATAATCGAGGACATCAGGAGCGAACACAGAGGGTACGTCGTCACGAAAGAGGGTGAGCTCGTAGACGTTGTGCCCCTCAGAATGGCCATATACGATGGCTACGAGCACCAGGAGTTCGAATCATTCTCCGAGTGCGTCAAGAGCTATGTCGGGAAGATGCCGGAGCCGGAGAAGAAGGTCGACAAGCATGCGGACCATGGAGAACTGGACCGGCTCAAGCGCAAGTTGAAACAGCAGGAGGAAGCCGCACTTGACATGCAACGCGAATGGGCGAAGGCGCAGGCGGTCGGGGACTCCATTTTCGCATTGTACGGCGATATCGCGCACCTGCTTCTAACCGCCAAGGACAGGCTGACACAGTCGAGCGATCTCACGGACCTTCCAGGGTTCGTGTCGTTCGACAGGAAGAACGCCCTGTTGAGGATAGAGGTCGGTGAGGCCACATACGACCTCGACGTGAACGGCACTGTGGAATCGAACGCTCAGAGGTATTACGAAAAGGGCAAGAAGCAGAAGGCGAAGCTCGAGGGTGTCCTCCCTGCGCTCGAAGACACGAAGAAGGCCATAGCCGAGTGGGACCGCGAGCGCAAGGCCTCCATCGAGCGGTCGTCGGCATCGGATGTCAAACCGACCAAACGCTTCTGGTTCGAGAGATACAGGTGGTTCGTGTCCAGCGAGGGGGCCGTTGTGCTCGGCGGCAAAGACGCGAGGACGAACGACATGCTGGTCAAGAAACACCTGCAGACGGGCGACCGATACGTCCACGCGGACATACATGGAGCTCCGAGCGTCGTCGTGAAGATGGCAGAAGGCATAGGCGAACAGACGTTGGCTGAGGCCTGCAAATTCGCCATCGCGACATCGAAGGCGTGGAACGCGAAGATAGGCTCCGGCGTTGGCTATTGGGTCATGCCTGAGCAGGTCAGCAAGACACCCCAGAGCGGTGAGTTCCTCGCACGAGGTGCTTTCGTCATCCGCGGCAAGCGCAACTACTCCAACAAGACGGAGATAATGCTCGGGCTCGGCGAGGTGGAATTCGAGGGCGAGAGGAAGATCATGTGCGGACCCGTCGAGGCGATCGAGGCCCGCAGCAAACGCTATGTCCTGATAAGACCAGGAAACATCGACAAGAACTCCTTCGCGAAGGTCGCCGCGAAGGTCTTCAATGTCCCCATCGAGGAGGTGCAGCGCGTGCTCCCACCTGGAAACATCGATGTCGTCGAATCATCTGGCGTCGATATACGGTTCAGTCCCTCTTGACCATCGCCCTCAATGTCTTCAACTCGTCGGCGTACTGTTTCTCGCCCTCCGGTGTCTCCAAAACCATCGGCACATCCTCGAATCGCTGGTCGTTCATCAGGTTCCTGAACCCGTTGAGGCCTATGTGCCCCTTGCCTATGCCCTCGTGCCTGTCCAGCCTTGAACCGAGTTTGCCCTTGGAGTCGTTCAGATGCACCGCCTTCAACTGTGCGAAGCCGAGGACGTCGTCCAGCTGCCTCATGGTCTTCTCGTACCCTTTCGGAGTGCGGACATCATAGCCGGCAGCATAGGCGTGGCAGGTGTCGAAGCATATACCGGCGGTCTTGGGCTCGTCAAGCATGTCTATCACTCTGGCGAGCTGCTCGAACGAATGCCCCAGCACGCTCCCCTGTCCAGCTGTAATCTCCAACAGCAGCTCTACGTCCGAAGAGCCAAATCCCGCACGCGCCCAATTGAGGGACTCTGCGATCCTCTTCAAGCCGGCCTGCTCGCCCGAGCCAACGTGCGCCCCAGGGTGGAATATCAGGTATCGAACGCCGAGCTTCTTCGCCCTCGACATCTCGTCAAGGAACGCCTCCCGCGATTTCCTCAGCAACGTGTCGTCCGGGCTGGCGAGATTGATCAGGTACGAATCGTGGATGACCGTCTCGACGATGCAGTGCTCAGAGACGCCCGTCCTGAACTTCTCAGCGTCCTCGTCGGACAGCGGCTTCGCATTCCACTGCATCTGGTTCTTCGAGAATATCTGCATGCAGTCGCAGGTGAGTGCCCGCCCACGCTCAGGGGCTTTGTATACCCCTCCTGAGACAGGTATGTGCGCCCCAAGAAGCATCGCCATGATCTCTGCGTCCATATCCGCGACTGCGTAGATAAGTCTCTGGCCTAGAAGTCCATCATGAACAGGTAACCGCCATCGACCTGGGTGGACTTCGGGGGCACACCCGCCTTGTGCATGAGGGCTATCATGGCGACGTTATCCCTCATGACCTCAGCCGTGAACCCCTTGATCTTCTTTGACTTCGCTATCCTCACGAGCGATCTCATAAGGAACGTTCCGATGCCCCGGCCCTGCCATTCATCCGCCACGAGGAACGCCACCTCGGCCCTGTTGGTCGCGGGGTTGAGATGGTAGCTGCCGACGGCGACCATCTTCTGCCGAGGTGAACGGCCATGTATGACAACCAGCGACATGTCCTCCTCGTAGTCGATGCAGCAGAACTCCTGCAGCCTGCGATGTGGCATCGATTTGAGCATGCTGAAGAACCTGTTGATGATCGTCTGGTCGCTCAGGTCGTAGAACATGTCGCTCATCATCTCCTCGTCCGTCGGCCTTATGGGCCTCACGATGAGCGTGGTGCCTTCAACCGCCATCGAGTCGACCTGCTCCTCGGGATACAGGCCCGTCTCGGGCAGTATCTGGTCCTCGTACACGTGGCTCATGGCCTTGGCCTGTTTGAGCAGCTCCTTCCTGAACTTGGGATGGGCTATGCCTATGAGCGCCATCGCCCGCTCGCGTATGTTCTTACCGTGAAGGTAGGCCACGCCCCACTCTGTGACGACGTAATGCACGTCCCCTCTGCTGGTGACGACGCCCGCTCCCGGGTTGAGTGTCGCTACTATCCTCGATATGGTGTCATCCTTGGCGGTGGATGGGAGCGCGATTATCGGCTTGCCCCCCTTGGACCTGGAAGCGCCCCTGACGAAATCGACCTGGCCCCCGATCCCGGAGTAGAACATCGGCCCGAGCGAGTCGGCGCACACCTGTCCTGTAAGGTCTATCTCTATGGCGGAGTTTATCGCCACCATCTTGTCGTTCTTCGCGATTATGAACGGGTCGTTGGTGTACTCCGTCGGGTGGAACTCTATGGAGGGGTTGTTGTCGACGAAATCGTACAGCTTCTTGCTGCCAAGGCAGAACGAGGCTATCGTCTTCCCTGGATGGAGGGTCTTCCTGGAGTTGTTGAGGACGCCCTTCTCGACGAGGTCCATGAAACCGTCCGAGAACATCTCGGTGTGTATGCCCAAGTCCTTCTTCTCGGACAGGAAGTGAAGCACGGAATCCGGTATCGCGCCTATGCCCATCTGAAGCGTCGACCCGTCATCGATGAGGTTCGCGATATTGCGCCCGATCTTCTTCGCGATTTCGTTGGCTGGCTCCCAATTAGACTCGAGGAGTGGCTCGTCGACGGGGATGATGTAGTCGACGTCCTTCAGGTTCACGAAGCAGTCCCCGAGCGCCCTTGGCATCTGGGCATTGACCTCGGCGATGACCCTCGTCGCGTTCTCGGCGGCCGATTTCACGACATCGGTCGACACGCCGTAGCTGCAGTACCCGTACTTGTCCGGCAATGAGACCTGGACGAGCGCCACGTCGATCGCTGTCTGCCCCGACGTGAACAGCGCCGGTATCTCGGAGAGGAACACTGGTGTGTAGTCGGCTCTGCCCTCGGCTACGGCCTGCCTGGTGTTCGCACCTATGAAGAACGCGTTGTGTCTAAACTGGTCGGTGAACTTCTCCTCGGTGTACGGCGCGACGCCGAGAGTCATTATGTGCATGATGCGGGTGTCCGCGAGTCTCCCAGCCGATTCGATGAGCGCCTTCACCAATGTCTGGGGCTCGGCGGCCCCAGAGCCGATGAAGACCTTGTCACCTCGCCTTATAGTCGATATCGCGGCTTCGGCCGTCCTGATCTTCGCCTTGTAGCGTGTCTTCCAGTCTTCCATGGCCCAGGATCGGTCGTTCATGCAATCTGCTCGAAAGTACCGCATGTGACATTATAACGGTTTGCGACTAACATGCGCATACTGTACTCCACGTATGACCGTGCTGGCCATCATCGAACCATGGACCGGCCGCAGCAGGGTCTACAAAGTACATATGAAGGCTTTGAGCGTCTCCAGCTCGTGCCCGATGCGCAAAACCGCCCTGTTCCTGTCTGGGAACGACAGTTCCGGATGCTCCTTCATGAACCTGTCGAATATCTCTGCCGGGGATATCTGGTGCATCTCGGCCAGAATCCTCCCCTTGTGCTCGTAGAGGGCCCTCAAAGGCGGCTCTAACAACGGGGCCATGTCGAAATCGCCCGCAAGCCATGCGTCAACCTCGTCCTGCTCCATCTGGCCTAGGTTGTTTACCAGAAATCGCTGTATCGCCTTGTTCCACTCCGCTTCCATGGTACCAGCACCGATAATGGGGCGGATTGCATAGGTCATCAAAAACCTTCCCCCTTAGTCAGCCAAAAGGTACATGTAAACTTGACTGCTTCACCGGGTTCGCTTAGGGGCTGTGATACTTATGGCAAGAGCAAAGATGCGCTTTCTGGACAACACCGAGATCGACAGGGTACACTCAACGGCCATCAGGCTCCTGGACGAAGTGGGTGTTCTCGTCCTCAGCGATGACGTGAGCAGGATGCTCGAGGGGAGCGGCGCTAGGAGGTCCAAGGACGGCAAGCGCATGCTCATTCCGGAGGATGTCGTGAAGGCGGCTCTCTCCGCCGCCCCGAAATCCATCCTCCTGGCGGCCATGGACGGATCGAAGGACATCCGGATACCCGACGCCGACGGGAGGATGTTCGTGGCGAACGGCGGGGAAGGCGTCTACATGGTGGACCTCGTGACGGGCGAGAGGAGGCCGACGACCACGGCGGACCTTCGCAACTTCGCCATCCTCGTGGACTCACTGCCCCAAATAGACTTCTTCTGGCCGATGGTGGGCGCTCTCGACCAGCCCGCACACATCAAGGAGGTGTACGAGCTCAAGACGGCACTCGAGTGGACGACCAAGCATGTCCAGCTAGGTGCGATAACTGCGGAGCAGGCGCGCAAGATGGTGCAGATAGCCTCGGTGCTGACGGACGGGGAGGACAACCTGGCCAAGAGGCCCATAATGTCCTCTGTGCAGTGTCCCATATCACCTCTCACATTCGAGAAGGGGCTCGCAGAGGCGCAGGTCGAGTTCGCCCGTGCTGGCATACCTGTCGTCGCGATGGCCGCGTCCGTAGCTGGATTGACATCGCCCGTGACGATATCCGGCACCATCGCTCAGATAACGGCGGAGAACCTTGCCAGCCTGGTCATATCTCAGGCCGCCAGCAAGGGCGCGCCTTTCATATTCAGCTCCGACTCGTGCCCAGGCGACCTCAAGACGGGGTCGATCGACTACGGCGCGCTTGAAACGCCGCTATTCAGAGCCGCAGCGGGTCAGATGGCCGAGCACTACGGTCTCCCGAAGATGGTCACTGGTCTCGGGCTGGAGAACCTCTCGATCACGATTGGCAACATCTGGGAGGGGGTTCACTACATGACGAGCTATTCTCTTGTGGAATCGGATCTTGCATCCGGCTTCGGGGGACTCGACCAGGCGGCCGGGGCGTCCTACGAGCAGCTTGTGCTGGACGCCTGGGTGTGGGAGGCGGCACGCGAGTTCACTCGAGACTTCGACTTCGGAGACGCCGCCATATCGTTCGACACGATAAGGGACGCTGGATTGGACGGCAATTTCCTGGGGAAGAGACACACTTCGCTGAGGTTCAGGAAGGAGTCCACAGCGACGCACAACCCGGAATGCACGATCGCGGGAAGGTCCAGGGCAGCCGAGAGGAACTGCGCAATACTCAGAGCTCAAAAAGAGGCCACGCGCATACTCCAAAGCCCCAACAAGCCGAAGTTGGACGCCGGTCAGCTATCGGCCATCGACAGAATCATCGGATTATGATGGGGGAGGGTCGAGGCGCCCGAGCTGGGATTCGAACCCAAGTCCGGAACTCCGCAGGCTCCTAGGATATCCAAGCTACCCCACTCGGGCATTTCTCGACTGCTACAGCCCCTCCATACGGACGACGGTAGAAATAGCTAACCATCATAGACTCCCCTTCAGTAGGCGGTCGTCCAGTCGATCTTGCCCTTCTTGCGGGCGATGTTGTCTGCCACCCTGAAGATGCCGATCGACATCACGAAGAACACAGCGACGGACGCCAACAGATACAGCATCATCGTCAGGTCGCTCACGCCGCCCATACCCGTCACATCGAACCCAGAGGTGTCCGCCAGCTCCTGCATCACCTCAGGCTCGAGGGCGCGCCTGACTGACTCCATCCAGTAGGTGATAGGCAAGACCTTCGATACCGGCTGGGCCCAGGTCGGGAGTATCGTTATCGGGAAGACCACACCAGACAACACGTAGAACACCCCCGCCATCCCCTCGTTGATGCCTATGCTGTGCTTGGCCGTGAGGAACGACACTCCGCCCAGGGCGAGCCCGAGTATGCATATGCAGCCCAACCCCAACACGAGCGCGGCTGCGAGGAGCGGCCAATCGACAGCCGCCAGATTGATGTTGACGTTCAGCGCCATCACGCCGAATATCAGTGTCACGAGCACGCCGAACGTGGTGATGGCTATCTTGATCGCCGACCTGCCCATGATGTACATGTAGAAGTTCATCGGGGCGATGTACACCTGCTTCAGTGTCATGTAGTGCTCCCTGTCGTCGTGGATTACCCACGTCACCCCGAACAGCACATCTGCCACGAACATGTACATGGCGTTCCCGACGTACATGTATGAAAAGAACGCGTTGCCCGTCTCGCCGCCAGTCACCACCATGTACATTAGCACGAGTATGAGAGTGCCCGCTATCGGCTTCACTATTGAGTATGTCAGGAACAGGAAAGGATCGGTCCAGTTGGCCTCCATCTGCCACCCCAGCCACGCGGAGTCCTTGAACACCTTGAGGTTGCTTATCACTGCCATCTGAGTGTCAACCTCCCTGTCGTCTTTCCCAGATACTCCATGTATCTGAGCGAGTACCTAGCGAGTATCATGAACACGACGCACAGGCCCGCCAACAACACGATCTCCGTATTCAACGACAGGAACGCGTCCTCCGCCCCGCCGGGGAATATGATCTGCCTCAGAGCGTCGAGGCCAAGGGTGATCGGTATGACGGACGCTCCGGCCGCCGCCCAGAACCCCAGCTGCTTCACTGGGAAGTAGAATCCTGATGCGAAGTACACCGGCTCCATCATCAGCGCGGACAGATGATACGCTTCCCTGCCGAGCAGGAGGTAGAGAGAGGCGAACATCATGCCCATACCGTAAAGGGCGATCATCGTCACGACGAAGACGAGTATAAGCAAGGCCGGGCTGGCGAGCGAGAACACCACATCGAACGCGATCGCTCCGATTGCCAGCGTCATCGCCGCCTGTATCGTGGTCTCGAATAATCCTCCGACCGCCATCCCCGCGAGGACCGACATCCTCGATATCGGGGCCATCAGGTAAAGCGACAGGTTGCCGATCTCCTTCTCCCAGTACAGTTGTGAGGCCATCGACCACAGTATGTTCAGCCAGAAGGCGGTCATCGCGCCGCCAAGGACGACGTATCCGATGAGCTCCGCCCTGGCGTCAAGGAACTTGTACACGTAAGCGTAGCCGGCTATTGTGAAGAGCGGGAGGATCACATCGAACACGAACCAGCTGGGTTCCCTGGTAGACCCTATCAGCCTCGGGTACGCCCTGCCCCTGACGGCCCGCAGGTTCCTCATGAGATAGCTCTCGGTCATTCCAAGCCTCTCCCGACCAGCTTGATGAAGACGTCCTCAAGCGTCGGTTCGGTCTTTTGGAGCGACGTTATCTTCGAACCTTCCGCCACCACCTTCGAGATGATGTCGGACACGCACGATTCGTCTTCGACCACGAACCTGAGCTTCGTCGTGCTACTCTCGACGTCCTTCGTCTGCGAGTAGCTGTTCAGACCGGGGATGGTGTCGAAACCGTCGATCTCGTTGAGCCCCGCGATGGAGAGGGTCAGAGTGGAGTTCATCTTCACCATCCGCTTAAGGTTGGTCGGGGTGTCGCAGGCGAGGATCTTCCCGTCGTCGATGATGGCTATCCTATCACAGAGCTCGTCCGCCTCCATCATGTAATGGGTTGTCAGCAGCACCGTCCGGCCCCTGTCCTCGCGTATCCAATCGACGACGAAATCCCTGACCGCCCTCGCGGCGTTGACGTCAAGGCCAAGCGTCGGCTCGTCCAGGAACACGATCTCCGGGTTCGTGACGAAGCCTCTGATGACGTTCATCTTCTGCCTCTGGCCGGTCGAGAGGGTCCTGACCTTCGCCTTGGCCTTCTCCGTCAGACCGAAGCGCCTGAGGAGCTCGTCTATCCTGGCGTTCGCTTCCTTGCTCTTGATGCCGTAGAACTGCGAGAACATCCAGAGGTTCTCCCTGACCGTCAACAGGCCGTATCCCGATATCTCGCCGCCGGAGACCATGTTGATGCGCTCCCTGACAGCCATCAGGTCCTTCTCTACGTCGAACCCCGCCACATACGCCTTCCCCGAAGTGGGCAGTAGGAGCGTGCTCAATATCTTCAGCAGCGTGGTCTTTCCAGCGCCGTTCGGGCCCAGGACGCCGAACAGTTCGCCCCGGCCGATCTGGAGGTCGACCGAGTCGAGGGCAGTCACTATATCACCCTCCTTCTTCTTCTTGGGTCGAAACACCCTCGTCAGAGACTGGGTCTCAACGGCATGCTGCATTCAAACACACCCCTGATACGCTTCATCGGATAAATCCTCGGCCGTGCGAAGCGTCGCAAAAAACGCACCGCATCCGGCTCAAGAACTCATGATATGTCACGCCTCGTACTGCTTGCGGTATCTTGTGACATAACCGGCGATCTTGTTCCTCATGGGGACGGAGCGCACATCGGTGAGCTTTGAGACTATCTGCTTGTTGTGCTGAAAGTCGGCTGTGAACTGTTCAGGGTACTTCTGAACCAGCTCGACGGCCACCCGCTTGATGTACGTCGGTCTTATGTTACCCATTGGCTCACCGTGAGGGCTTCCCAATGAGAATGCCATATATATGGTTTGTGGAGCGCCCTGAGCAGGCCGTCACCCACGGGGGCTATACGCGCGCGCCGGAACTCTCCACCGTCAGGTCCTCCTCGGTCGGAGGATCGGCTTTGTCGTATGGTTTCCCGCAGGAGTACTCACCTTCGGGGCAGGCGCCCCTGAAGCATCCTGGTCCAGCATCGGAGAACAGTATGGGGGCGACCTTCTTCGCCTCGGCAAGCATCATCCAGGCCATCAGGCGAATCTCCCACTGTGCTCGTCTGCAGCACCTAAGCCTGAACAGGTGCCACAGCTCCCTGGCGTTCATCGTGATGGTGATGTTGGTATGGCATGCGTTCGGCAGAACGTACCTGGCATCCTCCTTCGGCACCTTGCTCGCCAGTTCGCGATAGGCGTTCCACGCAGCATCCATGGCCTTGGCGTAGAGTGCCTTCGCCTCGGGATCCTCGGATATCTTGGGCGGGATGACGTATTCCGCCTTGTCCATGCTCACATACCTCTGACTCTGCTGAGAATAAGACGCGATCCTGTGCCTGACGAGCTGATGGGTCAGAGCCCTCGACACCCCCTCGACGCTGAAGGTGAAATGTGCGTGCTCCACAACTGACAGGTGGCCCATGCCGACGACCTTCTCGATCATCTTCCTCGCGCGGTCGTCGGAGGTGCCCTCGAACAGCTCCGCTGCGCCTTTCTCGGAATAACACGACTGCGCGGCCGCGGCGCATACCCTGTCAGGATTCTCCGTGTGATTGATGAGTGTGACCCTCACTTGCACACCTGCCGGCGAGCAGCCTAAGGAGTTCCCGTTCTAAATTCTTTTCATGAAGACCGCGAACAAAATGGGCGATCAGGCCTGTCGGCTCATCGTGTCGTCCACGTAGAAGCTCGTGCGGTGTTCGGCGGGCCCTTCTGTGCTCAACGGGGCGCCGCTCATGAGCTCTTTCAGACGGACTATCTCCACGTCGCCGCGCGCCAACTGCGCGGCTATGCCTGGGATGTGGCCGTCTCCGACCACTGCGACCACGTTCATATGGGACTCCGCGACACGCGATATGCGCTGGGCCATTATCCGGTTCCGGTCGTCGATCAAGACCTTCTTGAGGACGGGGAACTGCTCGCCTATGCTGTCCAGATAAGCCTCGTCGTTGTTCTGGAAGGACTCGATCTCCTTCTCGACCGTCTCCTTCGAGGAGACGAGGCCTATGAGTGCGCCCAAAATGAGCTTCACCCTCTCTTTCATCGACATCTTCCCCCAGAGCATCGCCAGCATGGCGGAGGCCTCGACATCGACGAGTGCGATCTCCGCGTTGACGTCATGCGCGGCCCTCGCCGCCGCGAGCATCTCGTCGCCCGCCTCGGCGC
>Ga0307380_10005459_pt1 | contig 16845 bp, 15 predicted proteins | sample UN3MG_FD_202239 | JGI IMG/M metagenome (GOLD analysis project Ga0307380, IMG submission 202239) | Soil microbial communities from Risofladan, Vaasa, Finland - UN-3 | ecosystem: Environmental > Terrestrial > Soil > Coastal area > Acid sulfate soil | place: Finland: Risofladan, Vaasa | collected...
TAATGCCCGCTGTCCTGATGGTGTTGATGTGGTGTAGCATGTTAGAGATGCCCTTCTCCAGAAGTCCCAGGTCTTCCTTGGTATAGGAATCGGGCAGGGGCAGACCAGCCACTACCTTGGGTCCGCCTCCATGCATCTTCAGTGCCCTGATGGTGCTGGTAAGTACCGACACGTGAGGCTTGAGACCACTATAGCGACACTTGACATTCCAGAACTTTTCAAAACCGATGTCCGCGGCGAAGCCACTCTCGGTAACATGATAATCAAACATCTTCAGCCCGATGCGGTCGGCGATGATGGAGGATTGCCCCACAGCGATGTTGGCAAAAGGGCCGGCATGCACCATACAGGGCTGATACTCTACGGTGCACATTAAGGTGGGATTGATTGTGTTGCGCATCCAGGCAGTCATGGCGCCTCCCACCTCAAGGTCTTTGGTGGTAATAACTTTGCCCTCCCTATCAAAGGCTACGGTGATTTCATCCATTCTTTTACGCAGGTCCGCCAGGTCTGTGACAATTGACAGCATAGCCATAAGCTCAGAGCTCACGGCAATGCCAAACTTGGACTGCATTGTGTAGCCGTCCATACGACCGCCAAGCCCTATGACGATGTTCCTGAGGCTCTGGGCACAGAAATCCAGGATCCAGCCCATCTCTACTCTGGTAGGGTCAACATTCAGGCGGCGCATCCTTGTGCGCTTGGCTAGCTCCTCGTCGCTGTAATTGCGCTCATGCTGCATCCTCGCAGTAAGTGCCACCATGGCCAGGTTATGGGCATTCATTATGTCGTTGATGTCACCAGTAAGACCCATGGAGAATTCTGTCATGGGAATCAGCAGCGCATTGCCTCCTCCGGCAGCAGTACCCTTGATATTCATAGTCGGACCACCGGAGGGCTGACGAATAGCACCACCTACATTCCAACCTCGCTTGCCCATGCCTTCCAAGATGCCCATCAAAGTCGTTGTTTTCCCCTCTCCTAGCGGTGTGGGAGTTATAGCAGTTACCTCGATGTACTTGCCATCCGGCCTGCTCTTGAGGCGCTCAATAATCTTCATGAAATCGAGCCTGCATAGTTTCCCGAAAGGAATAATTTCATCCTTCTGCAAGTTCAGTTTTTCCCGCCACTCATCGGGGGTCGGCATGTTTTCTTCGGATGCTTCAGAAATCTGCCAGTCTTTTAGTTTTGTTGCATCATAAGCCATGATAACCTCCTTTGTCGTTTATTAATCTATTATTTTCGCATACGCTCAGCCCTGCGCTCGGCTGCTACTACTGTATTGACCATAAGCATGGTGATAGTCATGGGGCCAACCCCTCCGGGCACCGGGGTAATAGCGCTGGCTTTCTCTTTGACCGTCTCGAACTCTACATCCCCCCTGAGGTCAGCGACCTGCTTGCTGGGGTCCTTCTTGCTGGGTTTCCATCCCACCCGGTTTACACCTACATCGATAACGACTACCCCCTCTTTTACCATATCTGCTTTAATAACTTCCGGAGAGCCCATTGCGGCAACCAAGATATCCGCCTGTCTGGTGATTTCGGCCATATTTTTGGTCCCCGTGTGGACGACGGTCACGGTGGCATTGGCACGCTTGTTTTTCTGTACAAGCATGGCCATGAGAGGCTTGCCCACTATGTTGCTTCGACCGCATATGACCACATGCTTGCCTTCAGGGGGGTTGCCACTGCGGACCATTAACTCCACGGCGCCATGCGGTGTGCAGGGCATGAAATAGGGGTCTCCGATGAGCATCTTGCCCACGTTGACAGGGTGGAAGCCATCCACGTCTTTAGCCGGGTCGATAAGATTTAGCACTTTATCCGCAATGATGTGTTTTGGTAATGGCAATTGAACCAGTATGCCGTCAACGTGCTCTGCTTTGTTCATTTCCTCCACTTTGGAGAGGAGTTCCTCCTCTGAGGCGCTCTCAGGCAGGACGATGGTTTGTGACCACACGCCTATCTCTTCGGCCGCCTTTTCCTTACCCGAGACGTAGGACACGGATGCCGGGTCCTCTCCCACGCGAAGCATGACCAGACCCGGCGTTACGCCCTGTTCCTTGAGCCGGGATACTCGCTCTTTTAACTCAGCCCTTATCTCCTTTGCCACTTCGTTTCCCGAAATTATCTTTGCCGTCATCTAGACCTCCTTTCCTAAATCTTAACTTATCGGTTTACCGATAAGTCCCGGCTTAACAGCACTAAGGCGTGCCGCAATATCCTGCACTCGGCTGATGACCTCTGAACTTGAATTGATGAGAGGGGAATTACCAAGACCAGCCTCTATTACGCTCTGGTCGTAGGGAATAAAGCCCAGAAATTCAAAATCTGGCATGGCGGAAGTAAGCAAATTCTTGTCCTGTTCACTGCGGATCTTGTTAGCTACCACAGCGATGTTTTCCAAACCTATGTCTTTTGCCAGCTCTCTTATCCTGTAGGCTGTTTCAATACTTGCCTTGCCTGGCTCTACCACAATAATCATCTTGTCCACGGCTCTCGCTGTCGCCCGCCCCAGATGCTCGACTCCGGCCTCCATATCTATTATGACTACTTCATCCCTCCGCAGGAGTATATGGGCAATTAAAGCTTCCAGTAAGGCATTTTCGGGACAATAACAACCACTACCACCCTTTTTTAACCGCCCCATCACCATTAATTTGACTCCATTATGCTCCACCCAATACTTTTCGGGAATATCATCAACCTTGGGATTTAATTTGAAGTAAGGTGCTGCCTGGCCAGGACGTACCCCTGTCCGTTCTTCAATCAGGTCTCCCATCTCAGATATAGGGGCTATCCTCTCTGGGTGAGGAAAGCCGAGAGCAGTTGCCAGGGTAGCATTTGGGTCGGCATCTATGGCCAGAACAGAGTAACCAGACTGGGTGAGTATAGTAGAAAGGAGAGAGGCTAACATTGTTTTGCCTGCTCCCCCTTTACCACTAACGGCAAATTTCATTTCCAAGCGAGGAATTATATCCTGCATCTACAAAAGAAATCAAGCCAGAAACAACTATTATGTCGCATAGCACTGAGTGCAGTTTGCTCGCAGAAAGCAAACGGTGATAGAATGCAAAGTCAGGGCTGCACCAGCCGGTTTACTCGGCTCAGGTGGGTGCCAGAGGTGCTTTTTAAGGGAGGGCGATATGCCATACGGATACGAGATAAATGAACTGGCCAAGGAAGAATCGTGGCGGCTGTTTCGAATAATGGGCGAACTTGTAGAGGGCTTTGATAATCTCTCCGGTATCGAGCCGGCAGTGACCATCTATGGTTCGTCTAGATTGAGAGTGGAGGATGAGCTATATGCGGAGACGGAGGAAATAGCCTATCAGCTTGGACAATCGGGCTTCTCAATTGTAACTGGTGGGGGACCGGGTGTAATGGAGGCAGCCAATAAAGGTGCACGGAAGGCTGGGGTTACATCGGTCGGGCTGAATATTTCCCTTCCCGAAGAACAGGTCTGTAATGCATACGCCACAAAGTCGATAACATTCGATCACTTCTTTACTCGTAAAGTCATGCTGGTGAAATATGCCATTGCCTTTGTCATAATGCCGGGTGGCTTAGGCACGCTTGATGAACTGACAGAGGTGCTAACCCTGATGCAGACCCACAAGATAAAACCTTTTCCCGTGGTATTGTTCAACAGCGAATTTTGGAAAGGATTTCTGGATTGGCTGCGGAGCTCCGTCTTATCTAGTAAGTATGTCTCTGAGAATGATTTCGACCTATTGAGAGTCCTGGATCGCCCTGAAGAGGTAGTTGAGGCTATCCGGAGGTGGTATGTTGGGCATGAGGTTGTTGGCAGGAAAGCTCTGCTCAAGTGAGTGTCAGTCTTCATTGTTAGCTTTTCATTTCCTGACATGAGGTTGGGGGAGGTTACGATCCTTGGTTCGTTTCTCCTGTTGATATGTCTAATTGTCCTTGGAAGACCCAATAACCTTCTTCGTTAGCTTGACACCGGGCAATTTGGGGTGCTAGAATTCCCTTTTCTGTATGGAGGTGAGTAGATTTACGCTATTATCGAAATAGGTGGCAAACAGTACAAAGTAGCTCCAGAGCAAACACTGGAAGTTGAGCTTTTAGATGTCCCTGAAGGCGACGTAGTTGAGCTGGATAAAGTATTATTTATTGGGGAAGATAAAAATACCCTTGTAGGGAAACCCGTTATTGAGGGGGCTAAGGTTGTGGCTACTTCTTTAGGAGAAGCTAAGGGAGAAAAGGTTATCGTATTTAAATATAAGTCCAAAGTTCGCTACCGAAGCAAGAGGGGACACCGCCAGACTTATACTAAAATATTGGTAAACGAAATTGTTAAGGGTAAAGGAGAATAGGCATGGCACATAAAAAGGGCGGTGGCAGCACAACTTACGGGCGGGATAGTGTATCTAAGCGCTTGGGAGTGAAGAAGTACGGGGGAGAACAAGTTCGCGCTGGGAATATCTTGGTTCGGCAACGCGGGACTCGTATACTGCCGGGAAACAATGTTGGCCTGGGCAAAGATTATACCCTCTTTGCCTTAATAGACGGCTGTGTTAAATATGAGCCGGCAACCAGATATAAAAAGAAGGTGAGCGTTTACAAATGAAGGATAAAATCCATCCTAAGTATTATGAGAATGCCAAAGTGTCTTGCCTTTGTGGTAATACCTTCACCATTGGTTCAACTAAGCCAGAAATCAGGGTAGAAGTATGTGGTAAATGCCACCCCTTTTATACGGGTGAACAAAGGATAGTCGACTCTATGGGAAGGGTAGAGCGCTTTAAGAAGCGATACAAGATGAAATGATGAAATACATTCAAGTCTCTATTTCTTTATGTCAGGTTGGAAGCCCCGGGGCCGGTTATTTCTTGTTGTGAGAGCGGCTGTTTGACCGCGGGCAGTGTTTACTTTTAAGCTTACCTTGGGAAACTAGAAATTCATTCATCGCTGCTACTTTAAGAGATAAACTTTATATTTTCAGCCGTTTTTATCATAATATGATTAAGGAATTTTCATGGTGAGACAAAATTATAGCCTTCGCTTTAGGCAGCTAGTGAGGTTGAGACGCTAATGGAGAAGTCTTTTCATTACGGTGGACAGGCAGTTATTGAGGGGGTGATGATACGAGGGAAAGAAGGCGTGGCTATATCTGTACGCCAGCCTAATGGAGAATTAAACACAGTGAGGCAGCCGCTGGCCAGCATATACAGAGGGCGTCTCAGAGACATGCCTTTAATAAGAGGAATCATCGCTCTCGTGGAAACCCTGGTTTTAGGCACGCAGTCATTACTTCACTCTGCTCAAGTTGCCGCAGCGGAGGAAGGAGGAGAGAAAATACCTACAGCGCTTCTATGGGGGACCGTAGCTATAAGCCTTACTTTGGGCGTAGTCCTCTTCTTCATGGTTCCTCTCTTCGCCACCCGCTACCTTATCGACCCTTACATCGAGTCTGCCCTATTGAGCAATATCTTTGAGGGACTTATCCGTATTGGCATTTTCATCGCTTACCTCGAGGTGATAAGTTTCATACCTGATATTAAGAGGGTCTTTGCTTACCACGGAGCCGAGCATAAAGTAGTGAATGCCTATGAGGCAGGCGTTCCTTTGGAAGTGGAGTCGGTTAAGAATTATTCTACTGCCCATGCTCGCTGCGGCACCGCCTTTTTATTTATCGTTTTAATCGTAGCTATCTTTGTCTTCGCCTTGGTTGGTCAGCCAACCCTATGGATACGCATACTGTCTCGAATAGCCCTCATTCCGGTCATCGCTGTTATTAGCTATGAAATCATGAAATTCGGGGCAGGCCACATCAATAACAAGATAATCCGAGTTCTTCTGGCCCCGGGGCTGATGTTGCAGGCTATAACCACCAGGGAGCCTGACGATAGCCAACTAGAGGCTGCTATATCGGCACTAAATGAAGTCATCGAGATTGACCAGACTGCTGACTCCAGCCATATTGCTTAATGAGAGGGAAAAGGAAAGGAGGTTACAGACAATGAAAATTAATCCGAGCAATCTAAGCCCCACAGATGCACATCATTTGCTGGTGAGTGTTGTGTTGCCTCGGCCAATTGCTTGGGTATCTACCGTCGACCGCCAGGGGATATTCAATCTTGCCCCTTTTAGTGCTTTTTGCATCGTAAGTGTTGAACCAGCTATGGTTGGTTTCAGTGTCGGCACGAGAAGAGACGGACAGAAGAAAGACACTCTCAGAAACATCGAGACTACCAAGGAGTTTGTTATTAACGTTGTAGAAGAAAGCTTGGCCAAAGCCATGAATATAACCTCAGCACCTTATCCCAGTGATGTCAGTGAAATCGAAGAAGCGGGATTAACACCAGTGAAAGCTGACCTGGTTAAAGCACCGCTGTTAGCTGAGTCACCTATCAATATGGAATGCCGTTTGAAGCAGGTCTTGAAATTTGGGGAAACAGCGACAACGAATAGCTTCATTATTGGCGAATTACTTCTGATTCATGTGAGAGATGAGTTATACGCCAATGGCGAGGTGCAAGTGTCTAAACTTAAAGTGATTGGTCGCCTCGGGGGGAATATGTACTGCCGTATCCAAGATATGTTTGAAATGAAGAGACTCACAACCGAATGACTTACTACAACCAGATAAAAAAGCTGCCCAATTTATGGGGCAGCTATAAGAGATTGGGGGAGAACTTCAACTGAAGGAGGGAGCAGGCTGGCGACGATACCTCCACTGGCTACTATGCTGTATCTTCGCTCTCTAGTCGCTGGAAGAAGCAAGTTCGATTGCCGGTGTGACATACTGGACCTGTAGGCTCAGACTTTATAAGAAGGGCATCGCTATCACAATCCTTGCTGATGGATTTCAGTCTGAGGAAATTGCCTGATGTTTCTCCTTTGTGCCACAATTTCTGCCGACTACGGCTATAGAACCAGACGTCTCTGCTGGCTAATGTGCGCTTTAGCGCCTCTTTATCCATATAGCCCAGCATCAACACTTCACCATTCATGGCATCTTGGACAATAGCTGGAATCAAGCCCTTATCATCAAAATTTAGCATTTGCCTCCTAAGTTCCGAAATTTATTATAGCTTCCCCCAAATCAATATCCCCGGTATAAAGAGCTTTACCAATAATAGCTCCTTCAACACCGAGTTCCTTAAGGCTCCGTAAATGCTCCAGCCTGGAAACCCCGCCGGCCGCAATGACAGGGACATTTGTTTCAGCAAGCAATCTACTTATCATATCAAAGTTAGGCTCAGTAAGGGTGCCGTCCTTTTTTATATCAGTATAAATGAAGCGCCTCACACCGGCATCAATCATCTCTCGGCTTAATTGGAGAACCTCAAAAACTGTATTCTTCCGCCAGCCGTGGATGGCTATCTTGCCATCTCGGGCATCAAGGCTAACTGCGATAGCCTCGCCAAATTGATGGCATAGCTTTTTTACCAGTTCTCTGTTCTCTATCGCCGCAGTTCCCAGAATTATTCGGCTTATCCCCTGACGCAATAGTTTTTCTGCCATCTCTTCTTGCCTGATACCACCGCCCAATTCTATTAACAGGCCACTTTCTTTTATTATCTCCACAACCACCTCCATATTTTTGGGCTCACCAGCAGCCGCTCCGTCTAAATCGACAATATGGAGCCATCGTGCCCCCTGGGAACACCAGATCAAGGCTGCTGTCACAGGATTCTCATCAAAAACAGTCTGTTGGTTATAGTCACCCTGATATAGCCTGACGCACTTGCCGCCCCTGATATCAATAGCTGGGATTATCTCCATCTTCGATCTTCTCCTGGTTTCTCCAACCTCTACACTATCTCTGGCCTGATTATTTTTTGTTGAATGTCTTACTAACCTATGCCCGGCCAATCAAGTTTTAACCCATGATACAACACCCAACATAATCGGACAAGCCAAAGAAGTAACACCTAAGCCTCAATCATCAGGCCTATCTTGTCTTGCGATAACTCCTGCTTTTCTGCCAATCTGACGGAAATCTTGAAAAAACGATTGACGGCGGAAGGATATGCTACGGGTTAGAATTTTGGAAAGCTAAACTGTTTCTGATCGGGAAGAAACCTCTCGATGGCAGAGTCAGTTTGCCTGAGAAGTACAGCAAGCGCATTGAATAGGCTATGCGGGTATGCAGAAGGAAGGGCAAACAATTGACTTTGGTTGGAACTGAGGCGTGAAATCAGTCCTGAAAGCGAACAAAGTAGCCGAGAGGTGGTGCTAGATTTCAAGAGAGCAACGGTTAAAAGGTGCCGGAGACAATCTATGGCCAGTCATGAACATCCGGCTAGAGAAGATTTTTAGACAGCCTGTTTTGTATAGCGAACAGGTCTCGTAGGCAAATTAATGGAGGAATTTTCATTAAAGGAATTGACAGAGCAAGAATCAAAATGCTGCTGCAGCGTGAGGAGGCACGCTACATCAAGGAGCGGCCAAAGTCACGGGCATTGTTTGAGAAGGCGAAGGATTCACTTTATGAAGGTGTTCCTTGCCGTTGCCGAAGGAGTAGCTGAAGCAGACCATACACTGGTGATCTTCTGGGGCCATGGAGGCCCAACCCGCGCAGCCGGCTTGAGCTACGAAGTCATAGTAGACCTTTGCAAAGACTTGGATATTCTGGCTTACGATGCCTGTATGGTTGGACAGATTGAGACGGTGCAGCTTTACGCCCTCGGTGGTTTTGAAGGCTACATGGTGGCGAACCTGGGATACATTGGGTAGAGGGGCTTCCCCTACCACTTCATCTTGCCACGATTACTGGCTGAAGACCCCGACCCAGAAGAGCTTGCCATAATCATAGTTGAAGAATTCAGTAATTATTTGAACCGGCCGCCATGCATGTCCGAGGTGCAAACTTCCCAAGCTGTCATAAACGTGAAGGAACTTGGTGACGTAGTTGAGAGCTTTGAGGCACTCGTTGGTTTGTTGACAGGGGGCATGAAAGACTACCGCCCCCAGATACGTAATGCCAGAAGCTTGGCCAGTCAAGCGTGGGGAAATAACATATATATTAACCTGCAAATTTTTGTTGAAGAAATACGTGAGGGAATCAAGGTGGACGAAATAAAGGACACCTGCGATGACTTAGTCGAGGATATCGAGGAGATGATTGTGGCGGTAGGCACCACCATGAAAACGGAAGGCAAGGTTTTAAGCGTTGGGATTTACTTCTCTAGTGGCCACAACCAGGTTTCCCAAAGCAGACTGGACATGTATGAGGAGGTCGACTTAGGTTGTTGGGTGGATTTCCTGGAGGCCTACTACACGGCCAGAGGGCATCTATAATCTTGGAGCCGTCTTGTAGCCAGGGTGACTAATCAGCCCCTTGCCAGTGAACTGGTAGGGGGCTGTGTAAATAGGAGGCAACCCACCCGCGCAAAGCCGTGAGGATTCACCTGCTTACTATAGGCATAGGCAGATATCACACACCATTGGCAGGGCAAACCTGCATGTTTCCGCTGTGAAACCCCTATGGCGTGAATTCTGCACTTTGAGCTGCCACGCCTTCCCGGGCCCTGGGATACCCTCGAACATGGAGAGAGCACAGCGTAGCGTCTGGTTAGACCATATTCTAATCGGGGGGAAAAAGAGAAAAGTGATATTTTGGTGGAACAAGTAGAGAAATATCGCTCGAACGGGTTAACTATGCAGGTCAGTTGAACCTGTAAGGCGTTACCTAGGTCGCTTCAAATCGGCACGCTGAAGGAGCTTCATTTTTTCTTTAACCTCACCTATAGTTTCTTTGGCTATAGCTTCGGCTCGATCGGCTCCATCGGCAAGGACCTGGGTGACATAACCAGGTTTGGAGGCTAAACTAGCTCGTCTTTCCCGGAAAGGCTCAAGATTTGAAATGATGCTCTTAGCCAGTATCTTCTTGCAGTCCACACATCCGATGCGCGCGCTGCGACACTCTGAAGCAATTTCCTCTACACGAGCCGGCGTGAAATAATTGTGGAGGCGGAAAATATTACATGCTTCTGGACGCCCCGGATCAGAGCGGTACCTCCGTGACGGGTCTGTGAAGGCGGTCATCACTCGCTCCCGGATTTCCTGGGGAGAAGCAGCTATTTCAATATGGTTATCATAGCTTTTGCTCATCTTTTGTACCCCATCCAGGCCCAAAACCGAAGGAAAGTTAGTTAGCTTCGCCTGTGGCTCAGGAAATACAAATCCGAAAAGGGAGTTAAACCGACGCACTATCTCCCGAGCCAATTCAAGATGTGGAAGTTGGTCCTCGCCCACAGGAACAACCTCACCCTTATAAAGGGCAATATCGGCAGTCATAAGCACAGGATACCCCACCAGCCCATAATTGACGTTATGTGGCTGCATCTTAACCTTCTCCTTAAATGTCGGAACGCGCAACAACCAACTTAAAGGAGTCAGCATACTGAACAAAGTATGGAGCTCTTCCACTTGAGGAACATGAGATTGAACGAAGATGATGCTCTTCTGCGGGTTAATGCCAGCCGCCAGCCAGTCAAGTACCATTTCGTAAATATCTTCCCGAAGAGATTCTGTGCTTTCCAGAGTGGTGAGAGCATGAATATCTACCACGCAATAGACACAGTCATACTCATCCTGAAGGACAATGAAATTCTGTACCGCCCCTAGGTAGTTACCGATATGCTGTTTGCCCGTGGGGCGGAAGCCAGAGAAAACGCGTTTTTTCATTTATTTGTAACAAAGTTTAGCACACAGTGAAAACAGCTAACAAGGCTAAAGGAAATTAGCAAAAAGTGCTTAATGCCAAATTCGGTTTATCATATACTTCTTAACGTTTTTGCCAGCTTGAAGTGAGGGAAAATGCTGTTTGCCGATAGAAAGGAGCATCGTAACACACGCCGTAAGGAGGGATATTGACAGCTCTCGCCATGTGCCGTCTATGGTTATTGAAAGGGAAGGAGGTGCAATATTAGGAAGGTTCAAAAAACCCTATTCTGGATAGGTTCAACAATCTGCATTGTGGGAATCCCAAGTCTGCTTCGGATTCAGTGTACTAGAGCAATACGGACACTGGGAAGGGAGAATGGAATGAGTAGGAAAAGGCTGGCAGAAATCATCGTAGCTTATATCATAATCATCGCCGTGGTGTTACTCGTAGCTACACTAACGCCAAGTCCATCTGAGACCATGTTCCCTGCCCCTCCGATGGTCGCCGCAGGCGGCTCTCGCACAGTGGGACTGAAATCCGACGGCAGCGTGGTCGCTGTGGGAAGCAACGACTACGGGTAGTGCAAAATGGGCGACTGGACGCTGTTGGCATGGTCACAATAATAGGGCATATTTTAGCTTTGTTTTGCGGCAAAATTAAGTAAACACAGCCAAAATCCTGTTCTGTACATGAAAGCCTATTATGTCCCAGCCTGCCCCAAACATTTTAACGTCAAATTAACGTCAATTAGAGTTATGTCGCGCTTATCTCAGGGTAGTATGTCGCTTAGCCAATAACAAAATGGCTTTTTTTACATCAAAGATAACAAAACAAGTTAATGTGCAATTTCAAGCTCAGTTTCATTACGTGCCTCATCCAATGAAATTCATCCCAGGTCATTCCGCTAACTCTTAATTCCAAGCTAGATGTCCCAAAGTTTCCCTTTGCGTATAAAATAGAACCATTGTGCTAATCGGCAAAATCTCGTTTTGTTCGTGATGTTATTTTATGTCCCAACCTATACCAAACAATTTAACGCCAAAATAACGCCAATTTTTCAGCTTTGACTTGGGCGCAACGCGGGCATAAAGGACACTTCGGATGGAGGTACAGAAAAGTATTGACATTTCCGTCGCAAGTGATACAATAATATTAGAAAGGTATGTTCATGAAAAGGATTAGCATTTTCTTTATTGTGGTAGCCCTAATTGCAGGAATGGTAGGCTGTCTTCCTGACGAGCATCAATACACTCCCATGGTTGCGGCTTCGTATCATGTGGTGGGGCTCAAGTCCGATGGCACCGTGGTCGCCGTGGGCCACAACTGGTGGAGGGAGTGTAATGTCGGCAGCTGGAATCATATCATCCAGGTCGCCGCAGGCGGTTATCATACGGTGGGGCTTAAGTACGGCGGCACCGTAGTCGTCGCGGGATCGTTCTGGCAGGGGCAGCGGGATGGTGTCGGCAACTGGACAAACATCATCCAGGTCGCCGCAGGCGAGTATCACACGGTGGGGCTTAAGGCCAACGGCACCGTAGTCGCCGCGGGCGGCGAGGGATACGACTACGGGCAGTGCGATGTCGGTAACTGGACGGACATCGCCAAAGTCTCCGCAGGCGGGCTTCATACGGTGGGACTTAAGGACGATGGCACCATGGTCGCCGTGGGTAACAACGACTGGGGGCAGTGCAATGTCGAAGACTGGAGGGATATCGTCCAGGTCTCTGCAGGCTGGTATCACACAGTGGGGCTTAAGGATGACGGCACCGTGGTCGCCGTGGGATACAACGACTACGGACAGTGTGATGTCGCCACTTGGACGAATATCGTTAAGGTCTCCGCAGGCTACTTCAATACAGTGGGGCTTAAGGACAATGGCACCGTGGTCGCCGCGGGAGATAACATGGATGGGCAGTGCGATGTCGGCGGCTGGACGGATATTACCCAGGTCGCCGCAGGCGTCCATTACACGGTGGGGCTTAAGGCTAACGACACTGTGGTGGCCGCAGGAGGAAGCGACTCCGCACAGTGTAATGTCGGCGACTGGACAGATATTACCCAGAGCGCCGCAGGCCGTTATCACACGGTGGGGCTTAAGTCCAACCACACCACGGTCGCCGTGGGAGACAACTGGGGCGGGCAGTGCGATGTTGGCAACTGGACAGATATCACCGAGGTCGCCGCAGGCTACCGGCACACTGTGGGGATTAAATCCGACAACACCGCAGTCGCTATGGGATGGAACGACGATGGGCAGTGCAATGTCGGGGGCTGGGGCAATATCACACAGGTAGCCGCAGGCGAGAAGCACACTGTGGGGGTTAAGTCCAACGGCACCGTGGTCGCCGTGGGGACCAACGACTACGGGCAGTGCGATATCGGTGACTGGACAGATATCATCCAGGTCGCTGCAGGTGCTGCCCACACGGTCGGGCTCAAGGCCAACCAAACCGTGGTGGCCGTGGGCGATAACGGTGATGGGCAGTGCAATGTCGGGGGCTGGGGCAATATCACACAGGTAGCCGCAGGCGAGAAGCATACAGTGGGGGTTGAGTCCGACGGCACTGTGATCGCCGTGGGAGATAACGACTACCGGCAGTGCAATGTCGGCGACTGGGAGAATGTCACCCAAGTAGCCGCAGGCTGCTTTCACACAGTGGGGCTCAAGTCCGACCACACAGTGATCGCCGCTGGATACAATGGCTACGGGCAGCTTGAGGTGGACGGCTGGACGGATATCATTCAGGTCGCTGCAGGCTGCTATAACACGGTGGGGGTTAAGTCCGACGGCACCGTAGTCGCTGCAAGCCTTATGGTCGAGCTTGCCAAATGGAATCTGGGCGAGGTAGCGCCGTAGTAAGAAAAAATAAGAATCTGTCCGAAACCTTCGGCTGAGCTCCCACTGAAGCTCTGCCAAAGAAGAAGGACTTTGGGGAAACCGAACTGTTACGGAGGAAGTGAAGTATGAAGACAATACTTAGTTTGAGGAGACACCATTACTTATCGAGAATTAGCATCTTTTTAATTACGGCAGCTTTAATAGCCGGGATGGTAGGTTTTGGTGGATGTGCGGGTACCCCTGCTTATTATGAACTCACTATCGATAGTACCGCTGGAGGGTCGGTAACCACCCCTAGAGAAGGGACTTCTGAATATGACCCTGGAGAATCAGTCGACCTGGTGGCTGAGGCTGAGGAGGGCTACCGCTTTGTCGAGTGGACTGGTGATGTGGGCAGCATTGGCAACGTCGACGCCGCCACTACTTACGTCATCGTGAACAGTAACAACTACTCCATAACAGCTAACTTTGTTCCCAAATGCACCCCCATGGCCGCGGCAGGCGGCTTTCACACCGTAGGACTCAAGGTCAACAGTAGAGTGGTTGCTATGGGTAACAACTCCCACGGGCAGTGCGATGTCGGCAACTGGAGGAGCGTCACCCAGGTCGCCGCAGGCTCCAGTCACACGGTGGGGCTTAAGTCCGACGGCACCGTGGTCGCCGTGGGACTGAATACTTCAGGGCAGTGCAATGTCGGCAACTGGACGGACATCACCCAGGTCGCCGCAGGCGGCAATCACACGGTGGGGCTTAAGTTCGACGGCACCATGGTCGCCGTGGGGTTGAACAGTTCGGCACAGTGCGATGTCGGCGGATGGACTAACATCACCCGGGTCGCTGCAGGCGGGACTCACACGGTGGGGCTTAAAGCCAACGGCAGCGTCGTCGCCGTTGGGGAAAACAGCAACGGGCAGTGCGACGTCACCGGCTGGACAGACATTATTTGGGTCGCCGCAGGCGGCAATCACACGGTGGGACTTAAGTCCAATGGCAGCGTCGTCGCCGTTGGTGAAAACAGCAACGGGCAGTGTAATGTGGACGGTTGGACAGATATCACCCAGGTCGCTGGAGGTGGGGCTCGCACAGTGGGGCTTAAGTCCGACAGCACTGTGGTCGCCGTGGGATTGAATACCTCCGGGGAGTGCAATGTTACCAGCCAGAGCTGGATGGACATTGTCCAGATCACCGCGGGCGGGTATCACACGGTGGGGCTTAAATCCGACGGCTGGGTAATCGCTGTGGGAGATGACACTTACGGGCAGTGCGATGTCGGCTGGACGGATATCACCCAGGTCGCTCCAGGTGGATATCATATGGTGGGGATTAAGTCCGACGACACTGTGGTCGCCGTGGGAGATAACGACTACGGGCAGTGCGATGTCGGCAACTGGATGGAAATCACCCAGGTCGCCGCAGGATGGCATCACACGGTTGGACTCAGGTCTGATAATACCGTGCTCGCCGTGGGAGACAACTACGACGGGCAGTGCAATATCGGCAGCTGGACAAATATCACCCAGGTCGCCGCAGGCGGTGACCACACGGTGGGGCTCAAGTCCGACGGCACCGTGGTCGCAGCGGGAGATAACGACTATGGTCAGTGCGATGTCGGCGGCTGGATGAACATCACCCAGGTCGCCGCAGGCTACGAGCACACGGTAGGGCTGAAGTCCGACGGCACTGTGGTCGCCGTGGGACGGAACAACAACAGGCAGCGCAATGTCGTCTACTGGACGAGCATCACACAGGTCGCGACAGGCTACTATCACACGGTGGGGCTTAAATCCGACAGCACCGTGGTCGCAGCGGGCGCCTGGGAATACGACTACGGGCAGTGCAATGTTGGCTACTGGACGGGCATCAGCCAGGTCGCCGCAGGTTACTATCACACGGTGGGGCTGAAGCCCGACGGCACCGTGGTCGCCGTGGGAGACGACTACAGCGGTCAGTGCGATGTCGACGATTGGAAGGACATTACCCAAGTCGCCGCAGGCCGGCTTCTCACGTTGGGGCTCGAGGACGACGATATCGTGGTGGTCACAAGCTTGGTGATCCATTGGAATCTGTCACTTGCGTTGCCGCCGTTGCGGTATCCACCCCCACCCCCAAGCCAACCCGGCGGGGGCGGTTGCTTCATCGCCACCGCAGCCTACGGCACACCAATGGCTGAGGAAATACAAATTCTCCGTGAGTTCAGAGATGAATGGTTGCTACCCAACCCGCTGGGAAGAACTCTGGTAGACGTTTATTACAGAGTCAGCCCACCAATAGCTGAATTCATAACAGAGCATCCCGGCCTGAAGCCAATAGTGAGGACTGGGTTAGTGCCTGTTGTAGCTATGATTACTGTGGCTGTCAATACTACTCCGATTGAAAAGATAGCAATAATAGGCTTGTTGGTGTTGGTCTCGGTAGCGGTGGTTGTCTGGACAATAAGGCGGCGAGGCAGAGATCCAGAGTACACGTGACGGCGAGATTGCACATTAGCTCGTCTCGTGACCCATCAGTCCAATAGTAGGTCTTCAACACTATAATCTGAAGTGAACTCCCCCACGCCTTCGCTCTGAAGAGCGAAGGTGTCGTCATATTGTCATTATGACGACGAAGGAGAGGACCAGAGTATCTCTGAGGGTGTGATTGCACAATCTCTAATTGTTAAGCTTGGCTGCGCCCTGGGCAGAAGCTATATGCTCTTTATGCCTCTTCTGAGATATGATAGGCTTTGGTCAGCAGACGTGAATAGAGAAAACGAGTCAAAGATGCTGGACATACTTCCGGTCCCCAGAACCAAAGAGGAAGCTAAGCAAGCCTATGACAGGATCAGCAAGTGTTACGACTACACGATAGGGGCGTTCGGGCGAAAGTATGCAAAGATGGCGTTGGAACGCCTGTCAATTGTGGAAGGGGAAATCGTATTGGAAGTTGGCTTCGGCACCGGGTACTGCCTGAAGAGGATAGCAGAGTGCGTTGGTCAAACAGGAAAGGTTTACGGCATTGACATTTCCTCCGGCATGATTGAAATGACGAAGAAAAGATTGGAGAAAGCGGGACTGGCAAATAGAGTTAAGCTATTTCGCGGGGATGCAGCGTTCCTGCCTTTTGATGACAACACTTTCGATGCCGTTTTTATGAGCTTTGTCCTTGAGGTTTTTGATACACCTGAGATTCCGAGGGCGCTCGAGCAGGTAAAGAAAGTGCTGAAGCCAGGAGGAAGGCTGGGGGTTGCCAGCATGTCAAAGGAGAACGGAGAGTCCATACTCCTCAGGCTCTATGAATGGATACACAACAAATGGCCAAAATATGTTGGTTCCAGACCAATCTATGCAGAGCAAGCCCTGATTGACACAGGATATCAGATAAAAAGA
>Ga0307380_10005463_pt1 | contig 16844 bp, 13 predicted proteins | sample UN3MG_FD_202239 | JGI IMG/M metagenome (GOLD analysis project Ga0307380, IMG submission 202239) | Soil microbial communities from Risofladan, Vaasa, Finland - UN-3 | ecosystem: Environmental > Terrestrial > Soil > Coastal area > Acid sulfate soil | place: Finland: Risofladan, Vaasa | collected...
TAATAGTGCTGAGCGCCACGGTGTTTTTGTCGCCGGTGGCCTTGCTTCTGGCCCTTGCGGGCGTCATCTATGGCGTAGTAGGCGGCATACTCGCCTGCACCGGCCGGAAATTCAACTACCTGTGGGTCGGCGAGTACGTCAAGCGGTGGACTTCGTGACCGCCTGAGCGGGCGGCATCCGCGAACGAGGCGGTTTCCCCAAACGCTTGCAGAACCGGCCGATTCGGCGCGTGATGCCGCATGAACAACGATAAGCGGATGACCTTCGGCCAACACCTCGAAGAGCTGCGCCGGCGCATGCTCGTCGCGCTCGGCAGCGTTGTTGCGTTTACGCTCGCGGCCTACGCCATCTTCAGCCTCCAGTTGCTGTGGCTTCTGCGTGCCCCGTTCGATGCAGCCCCCGGCGCCGCGCAGTTGGCCACGCTCTCGCCCATCGAGATGATACTCGTCCGCATCAAGCTGTCGATGGTGGCCGGGATCGTGGCGGCTTCGCCGGTGATCATCTACCATTCGCTCGCATTCATAATGCCCGGCCTGAGGCCCGAGGAGCGGCGTTCACTCAGGCCGGCGCTCGCCGCCGGTCTGCTGCTGTTCGTGGTTGGCGTGCTGCTGTGTTACCTCATCGTTCTGCCGATCTTCTACAGCTTCATGATCTCGATGAACAACGACGCCGGCGTCACCGCGATGTGGTCGGTGCGCAGCGTTGTGCATTCGGCCCTGATGCTCCTGCTGTCGTTCGGGATCGGGTTCGAACTACCGATCGTCATCGTTTTTCTGACGCAGATCGGCATCGTCACGCCCTCAGTTCTGGCGGCGAAACGAAAATATGCCCTCCTCGTGATACTCATCGTGTCTGCAATTATCACTCCGCCGGACGTGGTGACTATGCTGGTTCTGGGCGGCCCGCTATACATCCTATATGAGCTAAGTGTAGTATTGGCAAGCATTTTCCACGCCAGAAGGTTGAGGCGGATCAGCGGCTGAGCGCCTCGGGCGGCGAGCCGGCGGAAGTCTCAGAAAAAATTTCAGGAAAAAAACGAAAAAAACACTTGACTTCTGCGCCGCTTCCGGGTAGAATCTATGGTGTAAGGTCGAACGAAAGAAAAAACTCAGATGCCTCGCAGGCTCGTATTCAAAGCCGACCGAGGTATGTTAAAGCCCATAAGGCGCCCTGCGGCCCCTCCTCGCCCCTCACAACCCCCCGCAGGGTGCCTTGCCTATTATATACTGAGAACTGGCGCCCTGCGACCCCTCCTCGCCCCTCACAACCCCCCGCAGGGTGCCTTGCCTATTATATACGCTGAGATGTGGCGCCTTGCGGCCCCTCCTCGCCCCTCACAACTCCCCGCGGGGCGCCTGTCTCCCACCGAAGCATCAGCAACTTCGAAAATAAACACTATGCCCGGCCCGCGCTTGCAGGCGCGGTCTTTTTTTTTCGCCGGGGAATTTCAAGGCGACAGCATATTTTGACGATATATAGGGTATGACCCTGATTCACAGGGCAGATGTAGCTGTTTTCGCCGACGATATACATCAATCGAGGCGAACTGAACTATTCCGTCGAGAAATCGATACACTGAATGTTACAAGGAGGTAATCGAATGAACCGGGACGCCAAAATCGGACTGTTTGCCGTGCTTGTGCTCGTGGTGCTCGTAGCGGTGATGTGGGCGAAACTGGCGGGCGAAGACGAACCCGCCGCCGGCGACACCACTGCGGCGTCGACCGAAGGGTCCAGCTCGTCGGACACGCTCGCCGCCGGCAGCGACGACAGCCTCATCGAAAGCATTTTCAGGGAACAGCTCAACTCCGACACTCCGTTTCAAGGCAGCTCATACAGCTCCTCCGGCACGTCTTCCGGCACCAAGCGAAGCAGCTCGGCTAGGAGCAGCTACGGCAGCGGAACCGGCAGCAGCTACACCGGCTCGACCTACGGCTCCGCCGGCACCACAGGCAGCGGCCGTACGGCATCAAGCTCGGCCGGCACAGGATCGCTGTTCGACAACGATACCTCGGAATCCTCGACCGGCACCACAGATTACGCCCGCAAGTGGTCCGACTCGTCCAAAACCACCGATACCACCGCCGCGAAAACCTATGGCAGCCTGTTCGAAGACGACACCAAAACGACCATCGGCGGATTCGGAACGGACAGCTCGGCCGCCGGCACTTCCGATTTCATCTCCGCGTTCGACGGTGGCACCGGCACCACAACCACCACGACGGCAACCATTACCGGCACAGGCAGCACAACATCCGGCACGCGCGAAACGTTCCGCTCGTCCACCTACAACCGCTTCGGCCGGGAACTGAGCGAATGGCCCAAGACTCACACAGTGGCCAAGGGCGACACGCTGGCCGCCATAGCGAGAGCATCTTACGGCAGCGAAAAACACTGGAAACTCATCGCCGATGCAAACAAGACGATCCTCCCCGAACCGTCGCAGCTCAAGATCGGCATGAAACTGACGCTCCCCCAGCCGCCGTCGACCGCCATAGCCGGCACCGCAACAACGACCGCCGAAAGCACTCAGCCCACGCGGGGCCTCACCTACAAGGTGAAGAAAGGCGACACGCTGATCGCCATAGCGCGCACCGCATACGGCAACGGCAACAAGTGGCGCAGCATCCTGGAAGCCAACAAGACCGTTCTGCCCTCGCCTCAGCAGCTTGCGGAGGGGATGGTCATCAGGCTGCCGGCAAACCCGTAACGTAACCGGAGGCCAACCCACCGTTGAAACGGTGGGCTAGTATTGGGTCGTCCTTACAGGACGGCCCCGCTGAAGCCGGCGCCTCTGCATCTTCATTATCCGGCTCCTTACAAGCCCCACAGGGCGAAAGACCTTAGCCCACGGTTTCAACCGTGGGAAGTTCTTCCGCCGCCATTTTCCGACACGCTCACCTGAATGAAACGAATCCACGGTATCAGCCCCGTGCCGCCGATGAAATGGCCCGTCGTAACGCTGGGCACGTTCGACGGCGTGCACCTGGGCCACCAGGCAGTTCTCGACGAGACCGTCTCGTGGGCGCATGAGCAGGGCGGCGAGGCGGTTGTGCTGACCTTTGCAACACATCCGCGGGCCATAACCTCCGGCGAATCCGCCAGGTTCATCACTTCGCTGAAACACCGGTTACTGCTGATGGAACGCCGGGGGATCGACGCGGCGTTCATCCTCGATTTCGACCGCAAGCTGGCGGCCATGCCCGCCGAGGAATTCGTGCAGAAGTATCTTGTTGAAGCCATCGGCGCCCGAGGGGTGGTGATGGGCTACAACAACCGTTTCGGCCGGGAGGGCAAAGGCGATGCCGACCTGCTGCGGACGCTGGGGCGCGACGCCGGTTTTGAAGTTCGCCAGCCCGGGCCTGTAGCCGTGAACGGATCGCCCGTCTCCAGCACGGCGATCAGGCAGGCGATCTGCACCGGCGACCTCCAACTCGCACAGCGGATGCTGGGGCGGCGCGTGTCGGTGCTTGGGACGGTCATCAGCGGCGAAGGCCGCGGGCGCAAGCTCGGTTTTCCAACCGCCAACCTCGACCTTCACCACGAGGCGCACCCGCCCGCCGGCCTCTACGCCGGCCAGACGACCCTCGAAGGCCGCAGATGGCACGCGCTTGTCAGCATCGGCAATCAGCCCACCTTCCATGCGCCGGCCGCACCCGTGATCGTCGAAGTCTACATAGTCGATTACAGCGGAAACCTGTATGGACAGGAAATGGAAGTGCATTTCCTGGCAAGGCTGCGCGATCAGTTGCAGTTCGACTCCGCCGACGAACTGATAGCGCAGATGAATGCCGACGTCGAAGAAGCCCGCAAAATTCCCCTCGACCCGCCTTCACGATGGTCGACGTAGCCCGCCGACCTGCAGCACGTTGTTTACACCCTTAGCGTCAAGCCTGCCCTCCCCATCTACCCGTTGATTTGAACACAGGGCGGGTTTGAAGCCCGCCCTTGCATGAAGCGCGAGCATCGGTAATGCGCTGCGGCGGGTGCGCCAACGGAATCTGGTCTATGCCCCGGTACCAGCAGCCCAAGACAGCCCGCGCTCCTGATGATCACCGGCGCCCCCGGAACTTGGATGCTCGAGGCACTCAAGCGCTACGCAATCAGCCTTCGGACGAAATCCAGGTCCTGCTTCACGCCGTCAATCGTTTCCTTCGTGAACCACACTTCCATGATGAAGGTGTCCACTCCGGCATCGACTGCCGCCTTGATCGCCTCCTCCGCCCGGCACGTTCCTTCGCCGACCCGCGTTGCGCCGCTGGAGTCCGAATCGTTCACGTGCAGCGAGCAGATGCGGCCCCGATACTTCCTGATCCAATCGGCCAGAACGATCCCCCGCTCCGGCAGGAACTGGCCGATATGAAACTGCGCCTGAAGCTCCGGCATGTTGTCCAGCAGGTGCTCCATAATGTACCTGTCGCCCATCCGCACGAGTTCCATATGATGGTTGTGATAGCCGAGAGAAAGGCCATCCGGTTTCATCCGGTCGGACATTTCCCTGAACTTCGGAAGCGCCGCGAGCCATTCCTCCAGGCTGTCGGCCTTATAGAAAGGGATCACCCAGTTTCGCGAGCCGAACTCCAGCAGGAGGTCCTTCCATTCATCGTAGCGCCGGTCGAATTCGTCTGCGGTGACGTGCCCGCAGGCGAGCTTCATGCCTGCTTGCGACAGCGCCAGCCGCAGGCCGTCCAGCGACATCGACGCGTTCGGATCGGCAGGCACAGCGCCGGACCATGCTTCGATCGTATCCACTCCAAGCCCCTTGAGCGCCTCAAAGGCCGCCTCGTAACCACCTTCGAAATTCTGCAGCGTATAAAGCTGAAATCCAAGCGTATTTGTCATTGTGAAAACCTGTCCTTTCCTGTCCGGGAGCAGTGCTCTTCAATGCCGGGCGTCGAGGCGGCCGCCCGCCCGACCCGCCGGCATGCGTGGCCAGAAGTATAGCGCACGGCTCGGGCAATATCAAGCCCGAATTGCGGTGAGTATGGGGGCGAATCGGCGACTTCCTGCCACACCGGCTCGCTGGCTTCCGGGGGCGGGCATGCAAGAACCCCGGCAAGCCCGCAGCCTGCCGGGGTTCATAGCGCCTTTTCAGGCACGAGGAGGGGGAGCGATCCGCCGGTTTAGTGGATTATTATCTCCTTCTCGACGATCACCTCGTTGTGAGGGCCGAGCAGGCGTGCTTTGTATTTGCCGGGGGCAAACGGGCCGGCCACGCCTTTCATCGGATAGTAGCAGAGGCAGTCGCAGGGGGCTTCTTCCTGGCATTTCTCCTTGAATTCAACCAGGTTGCCTTCGACGCGTATAGTCATCCGGACGTACTCGGGGCAGCAGTTGAAGTATATCTGATCGTTGATGTACATGCGGCGGCCCACGGCGCGGATGTCCGGCACGATGGCATACGGGCTGCTGCTGCCGCATTGGTGGACCTTGTAACGCAGACGAATCTGCGGGGGAAGCGCTGCCTCGAGGGCGGCGTCATCCAGCTTGGGCTTGTCGCCGAGGTTGTTGCGCAGCTTGATCAGATCGAGAATATTGACCGTGCCGTCGCCGTTGACGTCGGCGTCTTCGCTGGCTTCATCCGAAACGGATGTCCCAAGCAGGTTGCGCACGCTGATCAGGTCGAGCACGTCCACCTTGTCATCGAAATTGACGTCGGCGGTCAGGCAGAATGGGCGGATGAAGGCGATGAGGTCGCGCTCGAATGGTCCGTCTGATTTTTTCGCATGGAAGGATACGACTGTCCTGCCATCCTCGATGGTGACCGCAAACGGCTGCATCTGGTAGTCGAGGAACATCCTGGTGCAGTTGTAGTTTTTCGGCATTGTAATGTCGAGGTAGGAGGTGACTCCTGTCTTGTAGAATGGCGGCTCGCCGTCGCCTCCTGTGTCGTCTGCCGGCACGGGGTATTCCTTGCCGCAGCCGAGGGCGTAGAAGTAGATGTAGTGGCGGCCGCGCTTGAGGACTTGGTGCTGATACTTGACGCTGAATATCGCCTGCGGGGGGAATGATCCGTACCAGGGCGGATACCATCCGTGCACGGGTATGAACGGCCACTCGGGCAGGACGGTCGGGTACAGCTCGCGAAGAACGGTCCACGGGCAATCTTCCCAGTGCTGGGGATGTTGCTCGTGGAGGTAAGGGAAGGCTGATTCGACGAATTTCCATCCTTCCGGAAGCTTGCCCATCGCCACCTGGAAGCCTTGCGTCTTCGGTGGGACGGGGAATTTGATCAGGTGGACGTCTTCATCGATCCGGTCGAAGTAGTAGTAGCCGTTGAAGGCCTCCATCAGACCGGTTCCGCCGTCGATTTCGTCGAGGCTGGCGTACATGTCTTCGAGCGGCATGTTGGTGTCGGATGGCGGCGGTATGGGGTTTGCGCCTGCGTATAGGCCGACTCCGAGTGCAAGAACCATCGCAAGAATCAGTGCGCGAGCGTTCATCCATGTTCTCCTTCGGGTGGGGCAGACAGCCGGGAAATCATCGAGGCCTTGCGGGTACGGACATCTGATTAGTGCGCGAGGCCGGCGGAAGGTTCCCGCGCCGGCGCGGAGGAATGGTACGCTGGTCGACTTGCAGTGGCCGAAGCCGGGGGCGTTACGGCTCGATCTTGTCTTTCTTGCGGTAGACCATCCCCTGAAAGATGGCGACGATGTCGCCTTCTTCGTCGGTGACGTTTATGCGATAGCTGGCGAGCTTGGGGTTGATGGCCACTTCCTCGGCGACGGCGGTGAGTGTGCCTTCGCGGGCGGCCTTCAGGAATGATATGGAGGCGTTGATGGCTACGGCGATGGTGCCGTGCGAGTTCGATGCGGCCGCGAATGCGAAATCGGCGAGCGAGAAGATCGCTCCGCCGTGGCAGACGGCTACGCCGTTGAGGTGGCGGTCGGCAAGGCGCATGCTTGCGGTGGCACGGCCGGGCGAGACGTCCAGCAGCTCGATGCCGCAGTGCTTTGCGAAGTTGTCCTTGTCGAGAAATTTTCGTGTGGTGTCCATTGGTGCTCCTTTCGTTGACCTCGCTGGGGGGCTTCCGTCCGCGAAGCGGACTGCCGCTCCGAGCCGCTGCGGCAGGGTCACGGGCGGCAGCTTATGCTCGCAGGTAATCGATAGTGCTGCGATGCGTGTGCGCTGGCCGACTGGCCGCCGCAGCGGTTCGGAGCGGCTCCGCCGGCGCAGCCGGCGGGGAAGCCCCCCCCGGGGGGGCTGCTCAGGTGTCCGACTGAGCCTGCACGCGGTACAGATGCGCATACAGGTCGCAGGTCTGCATCAGCTCGCTATGGCGGCCCACCGCCTTGATCTCGCCGGCATCCAGCAGCACGATCTTATCGGCGCGGATGATCGTGCTCAGCCGGTGCGCGACCACGAACGTCGTCCTGTCGCGCATCAGCTTCTCGAGCGCGTCCTGGATCAGCCGCTCCGAATGCGTGTCCACATTCGACGTCGGCTCGTCCAGCACCAGGATCGGCGCATCCGCCAGAATCGCGCGCGCCACCGACAGCCGCTGACGCTGCCCGCCCGACAGCCGCACGCCGCGCTCGCCTATCTGCGTATCGTAGCCTTCTTCCAGGGCCTGCACGAATTCGTCAGCGTGAGCAGAATGCGCCGCTGAAAAAATTTCCTCATCGGTCGCATCCAGCTTGCCGTAGGCGATATTCTGCTTGATCGACCCGTTGAACAGGAAAACATCCTGCATCACCATCGCTATATTCCTGCGCAGATCGCCATAGCGTATCTTGCGGACATCGATGCCATCCACCAATACGCAGCCATTGGCCACTTCGTACAACCGCGGGATAAGGTGCACCAGCGTGCTCTTGCCCGCACCGCTCTTGCCCACAAACGCAACCATCTGGCCAGGCTCGGCCATCAGATTGATGCCCCGCAACACAGGCTCGGAGCCGTTATAGCTGAAAGTCACATCGCGGAACTCCACATGGCCGCGCGCCATCGGCAGGTCCAATGCGTCCGGCGCATCAACAATCTCGGGCTTCGTATCGAGAAGGTCAAACACCCGCCGCGCCGACGCACCCGACCGCTGCATGTGGTAATTTGCGTGGATCAGCGTTCTGATAGGCGCCTGAAGCATGCCGACATATGCCATCATCGCAAATAGCTCGCCAACGTTCATACGCTTGTCATTCAAGATCAGCCAGCCCCCGAACACGAGCACAACCACGCTCGCCATCGAAGCCAGCACCTCCATCAGGTTCATCACAAGGCCCAACAGACGGTTGACCGTGATCCCGTAGTTGAAATACGAATTGGTTTCGCCTTGGAAGCGATTCAGCTCGTGATCTTCCCGGCCGAAGGCCTTCACGACGCGAACGCCGCTGAGATTCTCCTGAACCACTGTCGTCAGATCGCCTATCTTCTCGCGGCGCGTCATGAACAGGTCGTGCACCTTCCTGTTGAACAGCCACGTCATAAACAGCATCACCGGCGAAGTGCACAGGGCCACGAGCGTCAGCTTCAGATTGATATACCTCGCCGTCACGAAAATCATGAAAACGAACGTAAGTATCGAATTCGTTATCTCGAGCACCGCCTCCACAACGCCCCACTCGAGGCGGTCCACATCGCTCATTATCCGCGACATCAGTTCGCCCGACTGCTGCCTGTCGTAAAACTTCAGCGACAGCGACTGCAGGTGCGTGAAAATATGATTGCGCAAGTCGCGGATCATTCCCTGACCGTGCGCTGCGACCGCAAGGCGGTGAAGGTAGCCAAGACATGCAATGATCGCGTGAAAGCAAAACAGCACGAATGCAACGAGCGCAAAATAGCTGATGTCCAGAAAACTGCTGTGTATACCCTCGTTGATGAACCACCGGTAAACCAGCGGAAGCAGAATCCGAAGAAACGACCCCACAAGCATCGTCACAAATGAAACCGCTACCGCAAACTTGTAAGGCCTCAGGTAGACTATCAGCCGGCTGAGCGACCGGAACGTCCCCAACTTCGGCTCGTCAGCATCATCTCGAAGCGAACGGTGGTATCCATGCGGCGGGGGTGGCATACAGGCTTCTCCATCCTCAAATCCGGCGGTTCAACCGCCGAACAGATTATAACGTTACAACCACCGGAATGCAACAAACATTTCTCCGGCGCCGGCTGCAAGCTTGAAAGCCGCGAGGGGCGGCCCGCGTAAGTGATGCCGAACAGGTGCGGGCCTGAATTGCCCGTGAAGATGCACCTGTCGAAATCGACATTGCCGTTGGACCCCCACCAGGTGAAGAGCATCGCGCCGGCGTAGGTGTCTTTCGGCCTCGACGTGTTCGGCACCGAATTGCCCTGGAACAGGCAGTCCACCAGCGTGAAGTGCGGGTGAATGCTGGTGGTGCTCGCGACACAGGTAGGGGCAGGGCTTGCCCTGCCCTCCGCGATTGGCCGAACGCCCGATGTAAGGAACAAGCCCCGTCGACCGGCCCTGTTCTGCGCAGCTTTCGACAACAACCCTCACCAGATACGGAAGAACCAAAACTGCTTTGCTTGATAATGAAGCGGCAGCGCCCGAATCAGCCGCCAAGCATCTCCCGGGCCTGCTGGAGGGTGGCGGCGGTTTTGTTCTTGCCGCCGATCATTTCGGCGATCTCGTGCAGGCGCGCCTCGCCTTGCAGTTCCTCGACCACGGTGAAGGTCTCGCCTTTCTTCATGAGCTTATCGACTCGCAGGTGGTGCTGTGCGCAGGAGGCGATCTGCGGCAGATGCGTGATGCAGATGACCTGGTGGCAGCGGGCGACGGCGGCCAGGCGCTCGCCGATGGGCCTTCCCATGCGGCCCCCGACGTTGGCGTCGATTTCGTCGAAGACCAACAGCGGCACGCGGTCGGCCTCGGCCAGTATGTTCTTGAGCGCGAGCATGATTCGGGAGGTCTCCCCGCCGGATGCGATCCGCCGAAGGCTCATCATCGGCTCGCCGGGGTTGGGCTGGATCATGAATTCCACGTCGTCCATGCCCGATGCAGTAGCGTCGTCCAGCGTTTCGACCTTCCGCACGGCGCATTCGAAGCGGGCTTTGTTCATGCCCAGGCATTTGATCTCGCCGATTACTGCCTTGGCGAGTCTTGCCGCGGCTGTGCGGCGGGCCTCGCTGAGGCGTGCTCCGATTTCGGCGGCTGAGGCGGCTGCGGCCTCGATGTCGCGCTCGATGGTCTTGAGGTCGCTTTCGGCCTTGGCGAGTTCTTCGATGCGTGCGCGGAGGCCGTCGGCGAAGTCGAATATTTCCTGCTCGGTGTCGCCGTACTTGGCTTGCAGCTTGCTGATTTCAACGAGGCGGCGCTCGATTTCCTCGAGGCGGTCGGGGTCGTATTCCCAGCTGTCGGTGAAATCGCGCAGCGCGAAAGCTGCTTCTTCCACTTTCACGGCTGCATCGCTGCATGCTTCGAGGACGCTGTCGAGGCGCGGATCGAGGCCCGCTATTTCCTCGAGCTGTCGCACAACGGCCTTGAGGTGGTCGAGCGCGGAGCCGTCGCTTTCGTAGAGGGCTTCGTATCCGGCTGCGATGCGCGTCTGGATTCGCTCGGCGTTTACGAGCAGGGCGCGTTCGCGCTGAATTTCCTCGATGTGCCCCGGCTCGAGGGCCGCGCCTTCGATCTCGGCGAGTTGGAAGCGGCAGAAATCAAGCTCGGTCCGGCGCTGTTTTTCGTTCGTGCGCAATTCGTTGAGGTATTCGAGCTTGCGTCGATACTCGGCGAAGGCTGCGGCGAATTGCTCGCGGAGGGGCGCCAGGCGGCCGTACTCGTCGAGCAGCTCGCGCTGGCGGTTGGGATACAACAGCGACTGCTGCTCGTGCTGGCCGTGGATATCGACGAGGATCGATCCGATCTCCTTGAGCGTGCCGACGTTCACCGCGAAGGAGTTGAGGCGGCATCTGTTGCGGCCGTTGCGGCCGATCGTGCGGTGCAGGATGATCTCCGGCTCGTCGATTTCATCGAATCCGGCGGCCTGTGCTATGGCGGCGCGTTGTTCGGGGTCTGCTATGTAGAAGACTCCTTCGACGGCGGCCTGTTCCTGTCCGTGGCGGACGACATCGGGCGAGGCCCGGCCGCCGAGCAGGAGCTCGAGAGCGTCGATGATGAGCGACTTGCCGACGCCTGTGGCGCCGGTGAGCGCGTTGAATCCCTCGCCGAGTGCCAGCTCGGCGTGGTCGATCAGTGCGAAGCCTGTGATTCGAAGCTCGGCGAGCATGTCGGGCCTGCTGCCTCTTGGGGACGTTTTTCGGTATCGTATCACATACAACCTGATATTTTAGAATCAGCCGCGCGGTTGTCAAGGGGTGTTCCGGCGGAAAAACATCCTGCACGTGGCTTGACAACGCGCGATGGAGGTAATATACTTGTACATCGAGCAAGGGCAGGCCGCTGAGCGGCCGCAATTGGAGAGCAGGGCACATCATTATGAGCAGCAGGAAATATCTGATCGGTGGCGTCGCAGCGGTCGTTGCGGCGGCGTTGCTGGTTGCCGGGCTGACGGCCTGGTGGCATTACAGTGCGTCGGAGAGGGGCAAGGCGGCGGGGATGTTTGACGTGGCCTTGAGGTACGACACCGGCAATGGCATGCCGCAGGACCACGTGCAGGCGGCCGAGTTGTATCGCAAGGCGGCCGAGAAGGGCCACGTGGAAGCTATGTTCTGCCTTGCCGTGAGCTACGCGAAAGGCGAGGGGGTGGCTCAGGATTGGGCGGAGTCGGCCAGGTGGTATCGCAGTGCTGCGGGCCACGGGCACGCCAGGGCAATGTACAATCTCGGCGTGCGATATGCCGACGGCCGCGGCATGCCGCAGGATCATGCGGAGTCGGCCAGGTGGTATCGCAAGGCAGCCGGGAAAGGCGATCCGGTTGCGATGTGCAATCTGGGCGTCTGCTATGCCAAGGGACTTGGCGTGGTGCAGGATCAGACCGAGGCTGTCAGGTGGTACCTCAAAGCTGCGGAGGCCGGCCACGCCGGCGGGATGTGCAACCTCGGCTCGTGCTACGACAACGGCGACGGCGTGGGGCAGGATCGTGTTGAGGCGGCGAAATGGTATCGCGCGGCAGCCGAGGAAGGGATGGCGGATGCGATGTACACGCTGGGCGTTCGGTATGCCAAGGGGGAGGGCGTGGAGCAGGACGACGAGGAAAGCTATGCGTGGTTTTCGGTTGCATCGGCGTTCGGCAGCAAGGAGGCGCCGGCGCATCTGGAGGCGGCTGAGCGGATTCTGACGCCTGCGAAGCTGGAGGCGGCGCAGAAACGTTCACAGATTCTTTCAGAGCAGATTCTGATGAATGTGGGTGGTGAGTAGCCGGGAGCGGCGACGCGGTTCATTGCCCAGCGGCGTCCTCGGGCGGCGGGTCGACGTTTGGCAGCCGCCGCTGCAATACGCCTGCCGCCGTGAGAGCGGACTTGATCAGGCGGAGGGCTGCGTCGGAGCGCTTAAGCTCGTGCGAAGACGCGAAGGTGTCAAGTGCGTCGTACAATTCGGGGTCTGCGCGGAACGATACGAGCCGGCTTCTGACGTCTTTGACGTGAATTTCCTTGGCAACTTCTTCCGGCGGTTTTTCAGGTGTGTCCTGAATTCGCTGCACGAACTCGGGGCGGTGCTTGCTTGGAAGCTCCTTGTAGGCCTTGGCGAGGTCTTTGACGAACGTGGAGCGATCTTCGGGCGGCATCGCATCCATGTGCTGCTGGACGGGGGGCTTGCTGACGATCTCCCTGACTTGTCGGGCCGTGGACCATGCCATCGTGGGCTTTGCAGAATCGCCGCGGGTGCGCTGCTTGATGATCACGCCGGGGAGTTTGTCTTGGAATTCTCCCATGAGCAGTGCGTCTTTCACGCGGGTCAGGTCCGGCCGCTTCCTGCCGCGGGCGTCCTTCACGACCCATCCCAGCAGCCGTGCGACTTCCCTCCTCTTCTTGCTTTCGTTCCAGCTTGCAGCCATCATAGACATCATTCTCTGCAGGCCGCGCGCGAGTTCGGCGGCAGTGATATCGCCCCTGAAGATGTTTTCGTGCAGGGACGCGAGCAGGGCCTGCTGATCGTCCATCGCAGCTATCCTGCATTCCACGGTCGGGTAGCCCAGCGTCTTGAGCGCATGCAATCGCCGGCTGCCCTCGATGACTTCATATACGCCTTGCTCATCGGGCACGGCTCGAACGATCAGGGGGTTCTGCAGGCCGACGGTCCGGATGCTTTCAATCAGGAGTTCGATGCCCTCAGGGGCTGGTTCGAGTCGGACGTTCAAGGTGCTGACGCGGAGGTCTTCGACGCGCAGTTTCACCGTGCGACCCATCAGGGGAGGTTCTATTTCTGTCATAGTGTTCACTCCTGCTTGAAAGCTGCTGCCACATGTGCCCGCGAGCGGATAGCAGGGCAGCGACCTGTTCCTCGATGCTTGTTCTTGAGCTATGTGCCCGCGACGTCCTTGTTTCACTGTACAGCATGGTTGGGGCAATGTCAAGAAAATACTCGCATCTGTCGCGCTGCGGGCGGGTCGTATCGGAATGGTTGCAGGGGTGCGGGGGGCGGGCCGCCCGCGATCCCAACAGGCGACCAATGATGCGGGCAGGCGGCGCTCACGATGGGCACAGACGGCCACGAATCGACCGCATGACATATTCTCCCGCCGCAGTTCCTTCGCTTCAACCTTGAAATATATCCCAGGATAAGCTACACTTCTGTCTGGCGCTTAACGAAACGGAGCGTGTAGTTCATGCCGAAGCATCAGATCGTTTTCGGTGACAGCCGAAACATGCCCGAGCTGGCCGACGAGTCGGTCCAACTCGTGGTCACCTCGCCGCCGTACTGGTGCATCAAGGATTATGCCTGCCCCGGCCAGATCGGCTATGATCAGCCTTACGAGGAGTATCTGGCCGACCTCGCCCGCGTGCTCGCGGAATGCCACCGCGTGCTCAGCCCCGGCTGCAGGGCGGCCGTGAACATCGGCGATCAGTATCTTCGCGCAAGCGAGCACGGCCGCTATCGGGTGCAGCCGATCCCGGCGGACCTGATCGGCATCGGCCGGGAAATCGGTTTCGATTTCATGGGCAATATCATCTGGCAGAAGATTTCGACCACGCAAACGACCGGCGGCTGCTCGTGGATGGGTTCGATGTACTACCCGAAAGACGGGCACGTCACTTACGAGCACGAATACATCATCCTGTTCCGCAAGCAGGGCCGGTGGCCGGCGCCCGGCCCGGACGACCGCGAGGCGAGCAAACTCACGCGGCAGGAGCGCGGCGAGTGGTTTCGCGGCATCTGGCAGATTCCGCCCGAGCGGCAGAACGGGCACGCTGCGATGTTTCCCCTCGAGCTGCCGCGGCGGCTGATCAGGATGTACAGTTTCCGAGGCGAGACGGTGCTGGATCCTTTCCTCGGCAGCGGGACGACCTCGCAGGCGGCGGAGGCCGAAGGGCGCCATTCGGTCGGATACGAGATCAACGAGCAGTTCGAGGAGCTGATCCGCGGCAGGCTCGCGTGCGAGCCGCTTCTGCCGAATCGCCCCGATTTCACAATACACCGGCGCGGCAGCGTCGATACCTGAAGCAGCATCCACCCGCAGAAGCGATGCAGGAGATTTGTCATCGAAAACCACAGGTCACAGGTCCTGCGAATCATCGACGCCAACCACAATCGCACGAGCGAAGCGCTGCGCGTGGTGGAGGAGTATGCAAGATTTATTCTGAACAGCCCCGCGTGGACCAGCAGCGTCAAGGATATGCGGCACCGGCTGTTTGCAGTGGTGGACTGGATGGGGCTGACTACGGAGCTGCCGTCGTGGCGCGACACGCCGGGCGACGTCGGCACTGCGCTCACCAGCGAAGGCGAGACCAGCCGGCGCGACCTCCGGCACGCGCTGTCGGCCAATTTCAGGCGCGCCGCCGAAGGCTTGCGCGTGCTCGAGGAATACAGCAAGCTGCTCGAGCCACGCTCCGCCAGCGATTTCCGGCGGATGCGCTACGAGCTATACACGCTCGAGAAGAACATGATGCTCGGCTTCGTGCCCCACGAACGGCTTAAGTCGGCGAGGCTGTACGTGCTGGTGACGACCGGCCTTTGCGCGGGGCGTTACCCCGAAGATGTGGCGCGCCTGGCTATCCGCGGCGGAGCGGACATGATCCAGATGCGCGAGAAGGACATGCCCGACGGCGAATTCCTGCGGCTTGCGCGCCTGATGCGGGAAGCCTGCCGCGAAGAAGGAGCGCTGTTCATAGTGAACGATCGCGTACACATCGCGCAGATCGTGGATGCCGACGGCGTTCACGTGGGGCAGGACGATCTGCCGGCGGCCGACGCGCGCAAGCTTCTGGGCAATGACAAGATCATCGGCGTTTCGACACATTCGCCGGAGCAGGCGGCGGAGGCGATCCGCGCCGGCGCGTCCTACATCGGCGTGGGGCCGGTTTACGCCACACAAACGAAAACCACCACGCCGGCCGTCGGGCTGGAATACGTGGAGCACGCGGCGGAGCACGTGTGTATTCCGTTCTTCGCGATCGGGGGCGTGAATGCAAGCACCGCGCAAGCGATACTCCGGGCCGGCGCGCGAAACCTGTCGGTGTGTTCGGCAGTCATTTCAGCGGAAGATGTGACGGCGGCTGCTGCCGTCATTAAGGGGAGCATACAGGACCATTCGGAGGAGGATTGATATGGCGGACAGAGTGCTGATCAGTGCGTGCCTGCTGGGTGCGAAAACACGCTACGACGGCGCGGGTAAGATCAACCGGCCGCTGCTGGCTCGACTGGCCGACCGCTGCCTTGTGCCGGTTTGCCCGGAGCAGCTCGGCGGGCTGCCGACTCCGCGGCCGCCCAGCTATTTCATGGGCGGCGACGGCGCGGAGGTGCTGGCAGGGCGGGCGAAGCTGATAAACACGCACGGTCGCGACGTGACGGAAAACTACATCCGCGGAGCCGAGGAGGTGTTGCGGATAGCCCGCGAGCTTGGCGCGACCGAGGCGTATGTTAAATCGCGCAGCCCTTCGTGTGGTGCCGGCCACATAATTCTGAACGGGAAGCCATGCGAAGGCAACGGCGTGTGCACCGCGCTGCTGCTGCAACACGGATTCGAGGTGCACGAGGTCGATTGATTGCGCCTGCCCCGGCGGCGATTTGTTGCGATAGATCGGCAAGGATGAAAGGACGAGGATGCAGAAACAGATTTCGTACGATGCGAGGAGCTTCATCATCAAGGGCCGGCGCGAGTTTTTGACTTCCGGCTCAATGCATTACTGGCGTGTGCCGCGCGAGCTATGGCGCGACCGGCTCTACAAGGCGAAGCACGCCGGGCTGAACACCATCCAGACCTACGTGGCGTGGAATTTCCACGAGCAGAACGAGGGGCAGTTCGATTTCAGCGGCGACGCCGATATCGCCGAATTCATCAGCCTGTGCGAAGAATACGGGCTGTTTGTGGTGATGCGGCCCGGCCCGTACATCTGCTCGGAGTGGGAGTTTGGCGGGCTGCCCGCGTGGTTGATGAACTACAACGGCATCCGAGTGCGCACGTGCGATCCTGTCTACCTGCGTTTCGTCGATCGCTGGTTCGAGCAGCTCATACCGATCATAGCCGACCGGCAGATCACCCGCGGCGGCAATGTGATCCTGGTGCAGGTCGAGAACGAGCTTGACATCGTCAAGCCGGAAGACGCCGGCTTGTATATGAACCACCTGCGCAACCTCGTCCGGCGGCTGGGGGTCGATGTGCCGCTGCTGACGTGCTACGGCCACGCTGACGGCTGCATCGAGTGCATCAACGGGTTCGAGCCGTCGGCCGGCATACCGGCGATGCGCGCGAAGCAGCCGAACATGCCGATCCACAGCACCGAGTTCTGGCCCGGCTGGTATACCGTCTGGAGCCAGAAGGAACCCA